>Ga0154320_1023_pt3 | contig 19034 bp, 22 predicted proteins | sample RifGroA2_FD_115848 | JGI IMG/M metagenome (GOLD analysis project Ga0154320, IMG submission 115848) | Ignavibacteria bacterium GWA2_55_11 | reverse complement strand
TCAACGGGAGAATGATCCAGGAAGATGACGCCGTTGGGGCGTTCTTCCGAAGATCCGATAGCATGATCTGCGGCGGTTACTTCTATTGGGTTAACAATGCGACGTCGATTGCACTCACGCTTTTTGGCGACGACACGACCACACAGTTCAAAGAAGGATTTGCAACTGACGACACCGTATTTTTCCGCGCGTGGGATCCGTATGCACTCAAAGAATTCCATGCTTTCGGAGGGGTCGGCGGTGTCATGCCGACGTTTTCGCCACATACTTTTATCACGCTTACCGAGTTTTTCACGACGACACCGGTTACGGCCGTGAAGAGCGAAGACATCCGGATTCCTTTGGACTTCGATCTTCGCAGGAACTATCCGAATCCATTTAACCCGTCCACGACCCTGGAATATCAGCTGCCCATAAAAAGCAGTGTGTCTCTCGAGGTGTTCAATCTCCTCGGACAGCGCGTGGCGGAGCTTATCCACGAAGTGCAGGAACCGGGATATTACTCGAAGATATTCGACGCCCGCGAGTTGCCGTCAGGAATATACATAGCCCGATTGACGGCGGGAAATTTCATCAAACATGAGAAGATGCTGTTGCTGAAATAGGAGGAACCTCTGCCATGAACATTCTCTCCCGCGTGTTCCTGCCCGCTCTGATGTTCGGGCACATATCAGGGTTTGCACAAGGAATAGTCAATGCAGGCTTCGAATCGGGCCGTAATAGCGGCTGGACTGAATCGAGCACTGGCGGCTATGCGCTCATTGGCACGGCAGCGTTCTTCGCTTCCACAGAGATCAGCCCTCCTGTCGTTCCACACTCCGGTCAATACATGGGACGGGTGGGCGGTTTTGCCTATGAGGTGAATTCGCTCTCACAGACTGTCAGCTTGCCGGCGACGACTCCTTTGTACCTCAAACTGTTTGTCCAGGATAGGAATTCTACGACCTCTGAATGTGCCGGCTTATGGGTTGGGGCACAGATCCGGCTCTACGTTGCCGGGCAAACTTTGTACGACGAATATCTGTGCTACTACTACCAGACCGAGACATGGGTGCCGGTGTATTTTGATCTTAGTGGTGTTGCGGGACAGACGGTTCAGATCAAGGTCCAGGCAGATGCCGCAAATTCTGTCTGGTCGTTCCTTTACATGGACGACATATCTTTCACGAATAGCGTTACTGAAGTGGAAAACGAAAAAAAAACACTGCCAATCACTTTGGCGCTCAGACCCAACTATCCGAATCCGTTCAATCCTTCCACGACGCTTGAGTATCAACTCCCGATGAAAACCAATGTGTCGCTGGAGGTCTTTGACCTCCTCGGGCAACGGGTGGCTATGCTCGTCCACAAAGTGCAGGACCCCGGTACCTATTCTGAGATGTTCGACGCCCGTCACTTACCGACAGGAATGTATATAGCCCGCTTGACGGCGGGCAATTCTGTCAAACATGAGAAGATGTTCTTGTTGAAATAGGCGGAATGACTCCGGCAATACTGACGGCGCCAGATTCGTCGTACGACCGAAGTCCGCGGTGAGAATGTTGGGAAATGTCTCGGGCGATAGAATCCTCCACTGCGGCCTTCTCCTTGAAAGCGGCCGCGCAGCGTTCGAGATCAGCTCGAAAGACACTGAAGCAGAGGACAATTGCCATGATCAAGCTGGAAGAGACGATCGAAATTGAACGTCCTGTGAACGAGGTCTTCAATTATGTGGTCAATGTTGAGAACGTCCAGAAATGGCAGCCCGCCGTCATTGAAGTCAAGCGGCTGACCGAGGGTCCGGTCGGCGTCGGCACGAAATTCAGCGAAACGGCAACCATGATGGGACGTCGTATAAGCACCATATGCGAGATCACGCAATTGGTGCCGAACAAGATGTTTTCGTTTTCTGCTACTTCCGACGGTCCCATGGAGTATCGCACATCCTACTCGTTCACACCAGTCGGTTCTGCAACACGGCTGAACATCGTCGGAGAGTTTCATACGAAAGGATTCTGGCGGCTCCTCGAGCCGCTCCTGAAAGGCGAGATCAAAAAAGAATCACGGCAGGAATTGACGACAATGAAGAGGGTGATCGAGAGTCGAACTATCTAAAATGAATTGTGAATGGTCAATGGGAGGATCACACTATACTGTGCGGAGGATTTCTATGAATTGGATGAAATGTCTTGCTGTGCTTTCACTCCTCGTTGCGTCGTGCAAAGTAGCCCCGCCTCCCGATGGACGCGAGTTGGAGGATTCGCGCGACCTTGCAGCCTTCCTTGACGGCGAACAACAGACGCTCTTCGTCCGGGCCGGCATGTCCGACACTGTACTTGGACGTCTCAACGCAAGGACGCTTGAAAAAGACCAGGGATATGAAGCTGTTGTGGGAGGGAGTGTGGTGCGATTTCATATTGTCGCCACACCAACGCCGAATGTCTACGCCGCTGGACAAGAGGGGATGTTCGAACTTCCGAAGGCCCTGATGGCAAAGATCTACTTCAATGCCCGATGTGGACAACTTCACCCGGGATTCATCGCTCAGTGTATGCGCACCTTCGGTCCTCACCGCGCATTCGGCAATTCCATGACATGGGAGGTCAAGGACTGGCATTCATGTACGTCCGGCGACAGCATCTGTGTTGAAGTCCGCAAACCCGTCGGCTGGATTACGTATTACCCCGGATTCGCTTGCGACGATACGATCAACGTGGTGCGGCCTATTTTAGATTTCAGGTGTGATTGAGCCAGTCTCAAAAACCTGCCTCGCGGCGACGCAGTAAAAAAGTCAATTCATGAAAATGGGCTGAATCAACTACATGAGTGCTTCGCCGCGACTGCTGCGACGCTGCGAGAAACATTTTTGAGACAGCTTTTAGGCAGAGAATGACTTAGTGTATGCTCAGAGGTCAGTGCTGACCCCTCGGCAAGCCCGGGGTAAAGTTAGGAGAAGGAAGAATTGCACTGCCTCGACCGGCAATAAATTGCCGGTCTCGGAACAAACTCGAAACCCTGTGGGTTGTTATCTAGCCCGAAGGTCACGCTGTAATACGCATACCATTCCACAATTCCATTATTCCTTCTGTATCCCTCAATCCTCTTTACATTTAGCTAATCTACTCTTCTCGCTGAAACTCCAAAATCCACATTGTCCTTGATCCAGCTGTAGAACCCCGTGCGCTGTTCCGGCGGTTTTGATGGATCAAATATCTTTGGGTCCTTCCACGTTTCCATCACGCGTGCGTCCTGCGTCCATACTTTGACCCGGCTCCTTCGAACATTTGTCTGCCAGCCTCTACCTACTTCCGGCGATGTATAGAGCAGGCGCACGGTGATATTCCGGGCCAGGCTTTCCAAGGGCTTGAAATTGATGCTGCGGAAATCCGTCTTGCCCTCCTTGCGCACGTCCGGTATGCCGTCGCTAATGAGAACGATCGTCACCGGCCGCAGAACGAGCTTCTTATTCCTGACAGTCGTTGCGATCTGTTCGAAAAATGCGTTGAAGTCGGTGTAGGGGTTCTCCACTCCTTTCGGAAAGATTTCCCGAAGCTTTTCGCCTATTTCGTCGACGCTTCTTCCCTCGAACGTTTGCCGGGGATAAAAGGTCTTTGGTTCATCTGCTCCCGCCCCTCCTACAGCGCTGACGAAGAGGGCATTCGGCCGCTCAAGGCCCCCCAGCCCATTCACGTGCGCATGCAGATAATGTGCAAGGAATGTGATCGCGTCGTCATAGTACCCTCCCTTCATGAACGAGCCGCTGATGTCGACCCCCACGAACATCGACAGCCGCGCGTTCTCCTGTGCCTCGCTCGTGTGCACCCCGCCCTGACCGGCCGCCGCCAGGTACACCAGCCCCACGATCATGAACCGGCGATTCCACTCCATGGCTTCATCCTCCCTTCCAGTTCACGCGTTTTGACCCACGCCCGCTTTCGTGGGGACGCCGCCGAACAGCACTTTGGACGATACGATCGCTTCAAGACTCGCAAACGGAAGCTCGAACAGCGGGCGACCGTTGATCAGCAGCGTGCAGAAATTGATCGTGGCCGCGACGATCTGCAGCGGCGGCAGCATGAACGCCGACAAGAGCTCGTCCCCCTTCCGGCGCACCCATTCCGCCTCTTCCTTAATTAGCGACGTATATCGGACCGTCTCCGCTTTCGCTTCCGCAGGCGCGGGCACTTCAACCGGCCCGGCCGCGACGCCTTTCCCCTGGATGACCGAAAGGATCGTCGGCGTTCCATGGCTGGCGAACAAGAACCACGACACGCTGCGTATGCCGAACCACGCCAAGCAAGCGATCGCCAGCGTCCAAAAGACGCCCAGCTCGAATCCCTCGGAATACTGAGCAAACCAAGGGACGAGCGAGTCGACGAATTCACGGTAGAGGAACACGACTTCAACGAACAGTACGACTGCTTCGACCGCGAAGATGGCCACGATCGACGGAATGTTCTTGCTCGTAACGGCGTTCACAAGGTTCGACAGCACCGCATAGCTGCCGAGAACGATGAACAACAGGAAGACGAACAGCGGAATGCGCACCATGGTGAACGACAACTGCTCTCCCGTCACATTGGAAAGCGTGTCGACGACCAGCGGGGCCGTCACGTACGAGAAAATGAGCGCCTCGATGATGCACCAGAAGACCGTCAGGAACACTGCGATCCACGGCACCGGCGACCGGACAACCGATTGACCGGCGCTCCGCACCATCCGAAACGGCAGGAAGAGGACATCACGGATAAGCAGAAGGATGCCGACGACGATCATCTTGAGAAGTCCGATGATGTCGCCAATGAACAACAGGACAAACTTGAAGACTCCCCCCCAGAAGGAGACGATGGACTTTCCCAGGTCCCACCAGGCAAGGAACATCATCGTCATGAATTCCCTCCGCTTGTGGCGGAAAATGACGGTGAACAGGCTGGGAATCGTGACCCATGACCCCGCGATCACGGCGAGGGCCGGAAGAAGTAGAAAGAGCCTTTTCGCCAAAGCGGTCCAGAGATCGTCATCCATCCCCCAGGCAAAGAAAATCACCTGATCCTGGAACGTCGAGGGAAACAGAATGACGGCCAAAAGAACGCGTGCAACGCTTCCGATATCGATCATCATGCGAGCCTCCTGCTCCTGTTCTCCAACACAATCGCCCCCTCGGGTGGTTTGTGATCCGTTGCGCGGCGACGACGCGACCAGCGCCGCGGACATCGCCGACGACACGGATGAGTACGCATTCCTGTCGCCTCAAGCCGTGACTTGCATCAATTCGTGAACTAAGGTTTGCAGCGACGAATGTCTTTCTGCAAATCTCGCCAATTGCGGAACATACCGTGTAGGAATAACACAGTTTTCATCGGTATATTGGCCGTGATGCCACGGCGGCCAGTAGCATGCATGATCACGTAATTCCCATATCCAGGCTGGCAAACGGCACGTTGCGATCAGAACTTCAGAAGTCATCTCATTTCCGTACGAAAGCCGATGTATAATCGGTCGGCGATGCCGGCTGTCCGGGGTGAAGTGTTCTTTTCGCCGTTGAAGGAGACACCCCATGAACCTCACGGATGAAAGCTCGTTTCGACTCGTCTTTGCACTCTTCTGGCTCTTGAATACTCTTGTTCGTATCTACTTCCAGTCGAAAGCCCAAAAGGCCCGGTTGTCATTTGCCAGCCATGAACGACAAGCACGGCTCGGCTTCCGGCTTCTTGCGATTGCGTACCTCCTTTTGATCGTCTACCCTCTCTCACCGTGGTTTGATTTTGGGCATGTCGATGTCACTCCCTTGGTCAGGTGGACTATCGGAGGGCCGGCAATGTTCCTGTATCTCGCACTTTTTGCCTGGACCCATCGTGTCCTCGGAAAGAACTGGTCCGGAGTGCTCGAGATCCACCAGGATCACATACTCATCACGACCGGACCCTACCGATTCGTGCGCCATCCCATGTACACGGCATTCTTCCTTTCCGCCGTCGGTTTCGCATTCTTGTCGTCAAACTGGTTGATAGCGGTTGTGTACACGGCCGCCGTGTCATACATGTATCTCACGCGCGTTTCTGCTGAAGAAGAAATGATGGTCGCTCGATTCGGAGATACGTACAAAGAATACATGAACAGAACGGGACGATTGGTTCCCCTGTTTCGCCCGCAACGGTAGGCAATGCCCGCGAAAGAGAAAATGAACGATTGGATGCGTATTATGCCTCCGATCCCGTCTCCACGTCTACGGTCCGCTGATGAACCGACTACAGGCGATAGCTTCGCGAAACGACATTTCTTCGGCCTTCCGCGACACCCCCGTCGGGCTGTTGCTCGAATACCACAATCTTGGCCGACCGTTTGAAACGTACGCTTCGGCGCAGCTCCTGATCGGGATGTGTATGGACAACAGGAAACATCTCCATATTCCCGACAACTTCGCCTTCATCATCCGCACCGGCGGCGCAAACCTGCGATACAGCGAATTTAAGGTCTCGTATGCCATTGCTGTCGGCGGGGCTCGGGCCATTGCTCTGATCAGCCACACGCAATGCGGCATGGTGGACCTTGTAGCGCGGAAGGAACTGTTCATCCGTGGGCTCGCCGAACGAGCCGGCTGGACGGCCGAGGCGGCCGAAGAGCACTTCCTTCAATTCGCTCCGATGTTCGAGATCGGGAACGAGATCAATTTCATCCTGAGCGAGGTCAAGCGGCTGCGACTGCGTTATCCGAAGATCCCTGTTGCCCCACTCATGTATCGTGTCGAAGATAATCAGTTGTATCTGATAGAGGAGAAGACGGCGGGCGGACGCTCGCGCGCCTGAAGTGCGTCGCTGGTCAGGCAAAAGAAAGGACTACCGGTCATGAAATCGTATACGTTGAAGCACTCGTCAACGATGATCCTGATTGTCATCATATTTCTAGCTCTCCTTCCAACGATCGGGCGATCTCATTGCGACACGATGAATGGCCCCGTCGTTACCGCGGCACGAAAGGCATTGGAAACGGGGAATGTTAACCTGGTGCTCGTGTGGGTCCAGACATCGGGCGAAGCCGAGGTGAGAGAAGCGTTTCTCAAGACTCTCGCGGTGCGCAAACTGAACCCGGAGGTCCGGGAGCTGGCAGATATGTATTTTTTCGAAAACCTGGTCCGAATTCATCGGGCCGGAGAAGGTGTGGCATATACGGGGTTGAAACCGGCCGAGACTAAGCCGGAGCCCGGCATCGAGGCCGCGGATGAGGCTCTGAGAACCGGATCGTTGGAGCTCCTGAAGCGGCATCTTGACGAATCCATCCATCACGGCCTTGCGGAACAATTCGAACGCGTCACCGCCAGGAAACAGTACGCACCGAACGATGTGGAAGCCGGCCGGGAATACGTCAAAGCATATGTTCTGTTCATTCATTATGTCGAACGGCTTCACGAAGCCGCCGCAATTCCCGCCGAAGACCATGTGCATCATGAATGACTTTGGACCAAACGCGCATAAACGGACACGACCTTACCAGTCTGCTCCGGACGCGGAACGGGACTCAGTGACCGAATGACGGAATCGTCCGGACAAGAACAGCGTCACCTTTCGTACAAGGGACTCCGCTCCACGCTGATCGGCATCGTGGCCAACACGCTCCTGGCGGCGACGAAAGGTATCGCCGGCATCCTGGGGAATTCATATGCCCTGGTCGCGGACGCCATCGAGTCGACGACGGACATCGCAAGCTCTTTCATCGTCTGGGGCGGACTCAAGATCTCTGCTCTTCCGCCGGATACGAATCATCCCTACGGCCACGGCAAGGCGGAGCCTCTCGCCGCCGTGGTTGTATCGCTGACGCTGATCGCCGCTGCTGTCGGCATCGCCATCCAGAGCATTGGCGAGATTTACACTCCGCATCACACGCCCGCCCCCTTTACGCTTGTCGTGCTTGTTCTTGTGGTGGCTACAAAGGAATCCCTCTTCCGATTTGTACTCAAGGTCGGCCAAAACGTCGGCAGCACAGCCGTCAAGAGCGACGCCTGGCATCATCGCAGCGACGCGATCACTTCGGCTGCCGCGTTTGTGGGCATTTCCGTTTCGCTGATGGGGGGTCCCGGCTATGAATCGGCCGACGACTATGCAGCGCTCTTCGCGGCTGTTATCATTGTGTTCAACGCACTGAGGATCCTTCGGCCTGCGGTCAACGAGGTCATGGACGCCGCTCCGCCCGCCGTCGTGGAGGAAAACGTCCGGAAGATCGCGGAGGATGTCGGAGGCGTCATGGCTGTCGAGAAATGCTTCATCCGGAAGATGGGGCTGTCATACTACGTGGACCTGCATGTGACCGTCGACGGCTCTCTCTCCGTCCGGGAGGGTCATGATATCGCGCGCAAGGTCAAGCGCTCCATGCAGCTCGCTAATCCGAGCATCGCAGAGGTGCTGGTGCATATTGAACCTTCAGACCTGCTCAACGAATGACCATGGAGCAGTTTCTCGCGCTTGTCGTTGTGGGTCTTGGTATCGGTATCTTTGGAACGCTCATCGGAGCCGGCGGCGGGTTTATCCTGATGCCCCTGCTCCTCATCGTCTATCCTCAGGAGAATCCGGAGCTTTTGACGAGCATTTCACTGGCTGTCGTGTTCTTCAATGCGCTGTCGGGCACCGTCGCCTATGCGCGCATGAAGAGGATCGATTACCGGTCTGGAATTCTTTTCTCTCTTGCTACTGTTCCCGGAGCCATTCTCGGAGCCCTTTCGACGTCGTACATCCCCCGTCGCACGTTCAACGTTATTTTCGGCCTTGCATTGATCTCCGCATCGTTGTTCTTGTTCCTCAACCCGCGTAGGCGTGGTGAGGCAGAAGGTGCGGCGGAAGGTGCATCGCAGATTCCCGGCATCGGGTCGGTGCAGTACAATACGACCGTCGGGGTTATCATAAGCCTGTTCGTCGGATTCGCATCAAGCGTGCTCGGTATCGGCGGAGGGATCATACATGTACCGGCGTTGATCCACGTCCTGAATTTCCCCGTTCACATCGCGACGGCAACGTCACATTTTATCCTGTCAGTCATGAGCTTTACGGGTACCGCAGTGCATGCCGTCGCGGGCGACCTCTCGCACGGCATTGTTCGTACAGTTGCGCTCGCCGTCGGCGCTGTGGTCGGCGCACAGATCGGAGCGAGGCTTTCCAACCGCGTCCATGGTACGTGGATCGTCCGAGGGCTCGCGACCGCTCTCGCATTCGTCGGCATACGGCTCCTGACCATGGCTCTGTGAGCATGTCTGAACTGCTACGAAAGCATATTGACAAACGGGTCCGGCTTACCGGCGAAGAATTCCGGATGTGCAGCGGATTCTTCGTCCCCAAAAGGGTGAAGAAACGGCAGTTTCTCCTGCAGGAAGGGGACGTCTGCAAACAGCTTGCATTCGTAACGGCCGGCTGCCTGCGGGAATACTCCATCGACCACAAAGGTGAGGAACATATCATCCAATTTGCTGTCGAAGATTGGTGGATCTCCGACCTGAACAGCTTTCTCACGGGGACGGCATCCACGCACAACATCGACGCACTGGAGAATTCTGAAGTCCTGTTGCTCGATAAAGCGGCAAGGGACAAGATGCTGGAAACGATCCCCAAGATGGAACGCTTCTTTCGGATCATTCTAGAGAACAATTACATCGCCACGCACCGGCGCATCAACGAAGCACTCAGCGCCACGGCGGAAGAACGCTACCTGGCGTTTCTGAAGACCTATCCCGTGCAGGCAGAAAAGCTTCCGCAGAACCAGATCGCATCCTTCCTCGGCATCACGCCCCAATCCCTCAGTCGCATCCGCAAAGAGATGTCCCGCAAACGGTGACCTCTCAGTTACCGTAGGTTCATCTTCTTTCTTACCATATGTGAATGTGTGCGGCCAGCAGGGTTCGTATGTTGGTTGTGCTTGAAAGCAGCATACCACAACCACATTACGAAGGAGCACTGCAATGAAACGATGGACCATCGATCCGATCCATTCCCAGGTAAACTTCAAGGTGAAGCATCTCGTCATTTCGACCGTTTCCGGTCATTTCGACACGTTCACCGCAACCATCGACGCCGCAAAGGAGGATTTCAGCGATGCAACGATCGCGTTTGAGGCGGACGTTCACAGTATCAATACGAAGAATGAGCAACGCGACAACCACCTGAGATCTGGCGACTTCTTTGACGCTGCGGCGCATCCGAAAATGACGTTCGTGTCGACGTCGGTGAAGAGACTCTCAGATTTCGAACTTCTGATAACTGGAGACCTTACGATGCGCGGTATTACGAAGCAGGTCACGCTCGACGCCGTCTACAACGGTACCGTCCCCGGCTTCGGAGGAAATCTTGTCGCCGGATTCGAGATCGTCGGTAAGCTGAATCGCTTCGATTACGGCCTGCAATGGAGCGCGTTGACGGAGACCGGCGGCATGGTCGTGAGCAACGACGTGAAGCTGGAGATCCTGGCAGAATTCAACGCCGCGCAGGCGCAGGCAAAGGCAGCATAGGGTCCCAGGATCCTTATGTAGAAGACCAACCGCGAATCTTCGCGAATTGCGGTTTATCATCTCTCAAAAGCAGCCCGGACAACGACACGTTGTTTCGGGCTGTTTGCTTTGTATCTTTGAGAAAAGGAATGGTCACCATGTACGAGCCGCGTCATCGCAAGCCCATCCCCCGACGCCATTTTGTCCGGCGTCTCCTGAAGCATGCCCTCGTATCCGCTGCGTTGATTGTCTTCTCTCTTGCGGCGGGAATGGTCGGGTACCATCGGTACGAAGGCCTCCCCTGGCTCGACGCATTCCTGAATTCTGCGATGCTGCTTGGCGGCATGGGACCCGTAGAGTTTCCCCACACAGACAACGGTAAATTGTTTGCGGGATTGTATGCGATGTATTCCGGTCTCGTCTTCCTCATTGCCGCCGGAGTCATTGTCGCCCCCGCACTGCACCGGATGCTTCACCTTTTTCACTGGCAAGAGACGGAGAGATCATGAAGACCGTCATCCTAAGCTTCATGGTGGACATTCAGGACACGATGTATGGTTTTCATTTGTGCCAGAGTTGTGTAATCTCCCTCGCCTGAAAAAACATGCCCCGCAAACGCCCTCCTTTCGGCCAATCACGCCCCGCCGTCACTCCGCTTGCGCCCATTTCGCCCGCAGAGATTGACCTTCTTTCGTTGTTCACGAAGAACACGCTGGGCAAGGATGTGCCGACTGAAGCCGCCATTGGCGACGTGCGCGTTGACTTTGCACGGCAGATCGTCATACGCAACAACATGACCATTGAGCTCTCCACAAGGGAAACCCGCCTCCTCCGCTACCTCTTTGCCCGCGAGGGAGAGGTCGTCGGGCGCGACGAGCTACTCCGCGAGGTCTGGGGATTCGAAGAGCCCCCGACAACCCGCTCCGTCGACAATTATATCCTGTCGCTTCGCAAGAAGATTGAGCCACACCCCTCCCGTCCCAGGCACATTCAGACGGTACGGGGGGGAGGTTATCGGTTCACCCGGTAACGCATGAATCTTTTGACACAGGATTGACACAACTCCGCATTCACTTCTGCAACTTGTCTCTCGATAACGTCGTTCCTTGATGCACCTCCATCACCTCAGAGAGATCATGCGCACACTTCTCCTTCTCCTCGTCTCCCTCGCAGTGCTGCCGGGTCGTGTTCATGCCCAGCGCGAGCGTCTCGTTCTCCGCACGTATGGTGTAAACGACGGACTCCCTTCGCAGGAGGTCCGCTCAGTTGTCCGGGATTCCTTGGGTCTCGTGTGGGTCGGAACTGCGACTGGACTGGCTGTATCGTCGGGCGATGCGTTCGTCAATGCGGAACGGGCATTCATCATTACGTTCCCGCCTTCTCCCATCTCTCAGGTCGCTGTACATGCGCGAGAGGGCGGACTCCTGGTTTCCGGTGCGCAAGGGACCGCGGTTTCCGTTTCATTTGTCCGGCAGGATCCATATCGCAAAGGATACCACTGGAAGTCCCTCTTCTCGGAAATCCCGGATAATGTCCTCGCAACCTGGAATTTCACAAGCATCTTCAGGACCAGAATGAAGGAGGTGCTCATTGGCACCAAAGGTCACGGCGTGTGGACCCGGGTCGACACCGGCAAAGTCATGGATGCGTATTCCTTCATGCATGCGGAGCTCCGGAAGGTCGGTGAGGGGTTGACGGTGACAGCCATCGTTGAGGATTCTTCCGGCACCGTGTGGGTGGGAACGAACAAAGGATTGTTCACCTATCTGGATGCGAGCTTGTTGCAGGTCCCGGCGCATCTTTCCGAACTGCGACACTCTCCGATCCGCACTCTTACCGTTGCACGGGACGGAAGCTTATGGATCTCTGCGGACGGCCGCGGCCTCTTCCACGTCCAGGCAGGGATCGCGGTCCACCCGAGGAAGATAGCAGGCATTCCCGGCGCTGCCGTGACCTCGATTTCATGTTCTCCGAACGGCGATGTTTGGTGTGCAACGTCAAGTGGAGGATTGGTCCGGCTGAGGAACGGCAAGATAAGCGTCTTCACAAGATCGGACGGGCTCCCGACCAATGCATTCCATTGCGTTCATGCGGATGACGACGGTCTTGTCTGGGCAGGTTCATCGGAAGGATTGACAAAGATCCTGCCCGAATCGTATCTGCTGTATTCGGAAACGGATGGATTACCCCGCGGCGCATTCTTCGGCGTCACAAAGGCCCCGAATGGCGATCTCTGGTTCAGCGGAACCGGAGCCCTGGTCCGTATGCGCGGCTCCGCCATCAGGTCATGGAAGACACAATCGTCCATCGGCAACCTTCCGTTGCTCAAGCCTGTCGTCGATTCTCAAGGACAGGTCTGGATGCTCTCCGCCCGCGGCGTCGTTCGATTCGGCGGGAACACGTTTACACTCTTCGCAGATTCGCTGATCGATGAACTGTATGCAAGTGTCTGTCGGTTGAAATTCCATCCGCAGGGCGGCATTGTCCTGCTTACTCCTACATACCTCCGGCGTTTCCGAAACGGTGCAACGACCACGATCCTCAAAGGCGAGCGGTTGCAGGATTTTGTCTTCGACAGGGCCGGCAACATCTGGGCGTACAGTTTTCCCGCGGTGTGGAAAGTTGCTCTCAACGACTCTGTGACACCGCTGGGGGATATAGGCTTTCCCGTCAACATCACGACCGGACATGACGACAGCGTTTTTGTGCTCAATCGACTCAAGGGTTTCCAATCACAGTATGAATTGGAGCATATGGATTCGGTTTCGGCGCGGGACATGAATGACGACAAGAGTATCAAGACCCGGGGATATGTTGTCGACGGAATGGTGACGAAGTCCGGTCGCAGAATCATCACGACGACGATCGCCGTCACTGAACAACTCGTCGGAGATGATCGTCTGAAGTTCTTGGCGTCCACAGAAAACATGGCCATTCTTTCTCCGCTCTATGAGCGTTCCGACGGGTCGATTCTCCTGTTCACAGTGACGTCGAAAAATCTTGGGTTCTATCACCTCGATCTCAACAAAGGTTCCCTGATCAAACAACCGTTGTTGAACTCGTCAATAATTCGCGAGATGCGAGCAGGACCCCTTGGAATTTACCGTGTTGGAGGATCTTCTCTGGTGAAAGGATTACAGCTTCTCACCGAGGATTCCTCCGGTGTGCTCTGGGCGGCTACGCCGGTAGGGATCATGTCCTTCCCGCCATCCGGTTTGCAGTACCCGGTTCGGGCGCCCGTCCTTTGGAAGATCGTTGCCAACCATGCCGTATTTTATTCATCAAGTGCCGCGGATGATTTCCGATATGTCACATTCCGGGCGGCTCCGCTGCTCGAAGGACAGTACGACCCTGTTGGATACTTTGAGGGACAGCGACTTACACTTCCATCGTCCATGAACAACCTCTCGTTTGTCTTTGCCGATCGTTCATATCGGACAGAAACGGGCGTGTTCTTTCAGTACAGGCTGGACGGCGTGGACACCTCCTGGTCTGACCCGGTTTCCGAAATGGAAGCTCGCTATTACGATGTTGATCAAGGGACTCACCGGTTCCGTGTTCGTTCAATGACCCCGGATGGTTTGATCTCGAAGGAGCATTGGGTGGATGTCAAGATCATAGTTCCGTTTTGGAAGGCGACGTGGTTCGCTGCACTCTCGATCGTGACAGTGCTGTATGGCAGTGGCAGGCTCTATGCGCGGCGAATCCGCCAGCTCAGGGAAGAGAGCGACCGCTCAACATTGCAGGCCGTCCGCGAAAACGAATTACATATGGCAAAGACACTTCAAGCAGGTATGCTCCCCGCCGCGTGCCCACAGATAAGAGGATTCGCCTTTGCGGCCCATTCACAACCTGCATCCGAGGTTGGGGGGGATTTTTACGATTTTCTGCAGGAAGAGAATCGTGTCGGCATTGTCCTCGGCGACGTCTCCGGACATGGTATCACCGGCGCAATGATCGTCGGCATGGCCCGTACCTCGCTGCGTTTTGCAAGCTCTCAACTCGACGCTCCCGCGCAGATATTGAGCGTGGCCAACGAACGCCTGCGTCAGGATATCAGCCGCAATGTGTTTGTTGCGATGTTCTACGGTGTTCTTGAACCGAAGAAGCGTATGCTCCGGTATATTTGCGCGGGAATTCCGACGCCGATCCTGGTGCGCAACGGGCGGGCATCCTACCTTCCTCAAACGCATGGCGATCGATTTCCGCTCGGCATTTTGTCTGGAGTGCGATACAAAGAAGCAAAAATTCCGCTCCGCCCGAACGACCTTGTGATCTTCTACACGGATGGCATTGTGGAAGCAATGAACCATACAAAGGAGGAATTCGGATTCGAGCGGCTGTTACATAGCGCCGAAGAACTTGCATCCGAAACGACGGAATCCGTCGTTCGTAAACTCATGGACAACGTTGGACGTTTTACGGAAAACGCTCCCCAGGACGATGACATATCGATGGTCGTCCTCAGAGTGGAGAAGGGAGGCCGGTCATGATGACATTTGCACGCGTCTTGCGCCTGCAACTCTGGGTCCTGGGAATTTGGGGAATCCTCCTGGTGACCGCTTTCGCTTTTGTCCTCGGCCCATCATATGCATCGTTTGTTGTGGGCTGGGGAATTGCCGTCTTTTGGACTGCGATGCTCTTGATCGAAGGATCGGCGTACGTGTTTGAACGTTGGCGTTCCGCGCTCGTTGTTCCGCGCGCGACGAAGTTCATGGCCACGGCAACGATGATCGCCACTCTCCTGCTCTTTGTCCTTCCCTGGTTACGATTCGTCGTCATTATCCTGAGCGAGACGATGTGGTTTGATCTCAAGTCGTACATTGCGGAATCAGTATTCGGGGGCTCCTACTGGGTCAACGCGCGATTCGCAGTCGCGATCCTGGTCACATGGGCATTCATGTTCGGGTTCGGCCAAGGCGTACGAGCCCTCCTTTCGCACGGCACCAGTGACGGCGTGTCCACAGCCCGCTGGTTGAAAATCGTTCTCATCGTCATGTTGGTCGTGATGTCCCTGGTCATACCGGGTCTCGTGGCGGTGTCGTTGCGGTGGATGCGGAATATGTCGTGGAGCGAATGGTATGCCGGCGCCTGGCGCGAGCAAGCTCTTCCTACCTTCAAAATTGTCGGTTATGCGTGCTTTCTCTTCGTTTCCATGAGGACGCTCCTTGCCTGGATTCGGATGTCCTCCACGATACGAACGCTCCAGGTGATCATTGTATCGGCTCTCCTGTGCATGGTCCCCTTCTTCTATGGGTTTGCACGGTATGGTCCGACGCTTCATCACCTCGACGTCATGGAAAATATCTATGCTGTTGTCACGGCACTGTTGCCGTTCGCCTTTTGGGGGATACACACGCTCTTCACTCTTCGGAAGCGGCAAGTACTCCCGCCTGTGACTCCGGGATGATGTCATTGGGGGACAGATTCGAAGTACGACCTGTGATCGGATTGGAGCAGAAAGCGGTGGACCGCGCTGCCGACAGGGCGCGGTCGCTCGGATTCACGGGGGCGCAGGTCGACGATATTTGTACGGCTGTGCGCGAAGCGTGTTTGAACGCAGCCGAGCATGGCACGACCGTCAACGACACATATGAGGTCACAATCTGGTATGATAGTACGACGTTGTCCGTTGAGGTTTGGAGCCGGCGAGTTGCGATCCATCCCGGCGCAGCACCTCCTCATCTTGAGACCAAGATCGACGGGAATGAGAACCCCCGCGGCTGGGGGATATTCCTCATGCAGCGGCTTGCAGATTCATGTACATTTGAGACCAGGAATGGCGGAACCGTCGTTCGATTGACATTCCAGCAACATCGATCGTCATGACGCACTAAGCGGAGGATCCACGCACCGTGGCAGACACAACACATGAACCTGGGCCGGAATTCGACGTCACGTCAAGCTGCGAGCGGGGCATGGGGTTGATCACGTTGTCCGGCTACATCGCATCGAACGCGGAAGCCGCGATTCTCAAGGCGTACGACACAGTAACACAGCAAGGAGCGAAGGAGATTCGCTTCCATTGTGCTTCTGGAATCGTATTGACCAGCTCCGGAATCGCAGTTCTCATTTCTACGGTCGCAAAGGCGCGCAAGCGAAGTCAGCGTATCGTCGCTTCGGGATTGTCCGCCCACTACAAGAAGATCTTCTCCATGATCGGCTTGTCGGAGTATGTCGTGATCAATGACGATACCGCGGACAAACACTGAAATGTCTATGCAGATCAAAGCCGTCATCTTTGGCGCCTCGGGCATGGTCGGCGAAGGAGTTCTTCACGAAGCCCTTCGGCATTCCGAAGTTGTATCGGTGCTCGTCATCGGACGAAGATCATGCGAGATTCGACATGAGAAATTGAGGGAAGTGGTCACACCGAACCTGTACGATCTCTCGAGCCTCGAGGGTCAGTTTACTGGCTACAATGCCTGCTATTTCTGCTTGGGGACGACGTCGGTCGGTAAGAAAGAAGACGAATATCGCCGCATCACATATGACCTCACGCTGCATGCAGCCCGAACATTGTCACGGCTGAATCCTGATATGACCTTTTGTTACATCTCCGGACTCGGAACGGACAGCAGCGAACAAGGAAAAAGCATGTGGGCGAGAGTAAAGGGCAAGACGGAAAACGACCTGATGAAACTCCCCTTCAAGGCTGCTTTCATGCTCAGACCGGGTTTCATCAGGCCGATGGCAGGTCTGAAACGATCACACTCGTTCGCGCGAGTACTTATCCCTCTGTATCCGTTCCTGCATACGGTGGCTTCCAACTACGTGTGCACGTTGGAAGACGTTGGACGAGCGATGATCAATGTGACGCGGCTTGGCTATGAAAAGCGGATCCTGGAATGTGAGGACATTGAACGGTGTGCGCGGGGCGAAGTATAACGTTCGCCCACGAATCGACACGAATGCATAATGGGATGGCTCCATTATCGCTGAGAATATGTGTATAATGAATGTTCTTATGCAGCTAGAATTATTTTTGAAAAGTTACAACCATGACTGCCTCCAAACGCATTGCTCTCGTTGCACACGACAACCGCAAGAAAGACCTTGTGGAATGGGTCGAATGGAACGCGGAATCCCTCGTTCGGCATAAAATCGTGTGCACGGGGACGACGGGTGCACTCGTCGAAAAGACGCTGACGAAAAAGTTGGACAAGTCGACACGACAATCGCTCAGCCTACGAAAACTGAAATCCGGTCCGCTTGGCGGGGATCAGCAGTTGGGATCACTCATCGCAGAAGGGGAGATCGACGTCCTCGTATTCCTCTGGGATCCAATGGAACCTCAACCGCACGACGTCGATGTCAAAGCGTTGCTGAGGATCGCGGTCCTGTACAACGTCCCAACGGCCTGCAACCGGTCAACGGCCGATTTCATGATTTCGTCGCCGTTGTTCACAGCGGAATATGAGCCTGCTGCTATCGATTTTTCCGGTCACCTGAACAGGAAATTGCACCCGTAGGTATGCCCGATAGGCCGGCATGACCGGGTTCGGCGTGTCACCGACCCCGGTTTTTCGGTAGCTAAAATCGATGCGTGCGAACTCATCTCCGAAGACGTCCTTTGGCGCAAGCGTTGGGCGTTCCAGGAACCGGAATTTCCAGGTTCCGTTGAGCGACCGAAAGAACGGCGAGCCTTCGCGGCCCACAGAAATCCGGCAAGTATCGGAGCTGCGCGGCGCATGGTATTGTCTCACGTGAGGGTTTTCACGAACGTGGATCTCAGGAGCTTCGCACTTTCTTCTGGCGTCACATCGCGTTGCGGCTCGGCCAACATTTCATACCCGACCATGAATTTTCTGATGTTTGCGGAGCGGAGGAGCGGCGGATAGAAATGCATGTGGAGGCACCATTCGGGATGCCGATGTCCGTCTGTCGGCGCCTGATGAATTCCGGAGGAGTATGGAAATGGGGCTTGGAAGAGCGCATCGTACGATTTCGTCAACCTGCTCAGGGCATTCGCGAAGAATGACACGTCGGAAAGTGAGAAGTCGAGGATCGACTCCATCCGACGGCGCGGCACGATCATTGTCTCGAACGGCCACACGGCCCAGAATGGCGTCAGGACGACAAATCTGTCATTTTCGAACACGATCCGGTCCGACGCGCGTATTTCAAACCGGACATAGTCCGATAAAATGGCACGTTTCTTCCGGGAATAGTACTTCCTGCACTGGAGAAGCTCTTTAGCCGTTTCCATCGGTATGTTTTCCTGCGCCCAGATCTGACAGTGGGGATGTGGATTGCTGTTCCCCATCATCGCTCCCTTGTTCTCGAAGATCTGGATGTGGCGTATGCGCCTGTTCTCGGCGATCGACGCACATTCTTTCTTCCAGGTCTCGATGACGTTCACAATATCGGGTTCGCTCATGTCCGCGAGCGACAGATCGTGACGCGGTGAAAAATTAACGACACGACAGACGCCGCGCTCCGGCCGCGCCGTAAAGAACGGATTCTTGGTTTCATACTTCTCCACCGGGCTCCCGTCAAGCGCAGCGAAGTCGTTCGTAAATACATATGTCGATGTATAGTTCGGATTACGTTCTCCGTTTGCGCGGACGTTTCCGGGGCAAAGGTAGCA
>Ga0154320_1016_pt14 | contig 27108 bp, 24 predicted proteins | sample RifGroA2_FD_115848 | JGI IMG/M metagenome (GOLD analysis project Ga0154320, IMG submission 115848) | Ignavibacteria bacterium GWA2_55_11 | reverse complement strand
GGCCATCGTCTATTGCGCCTCCGTCTCGGTGACAAGCTCAAACCGTGCAATGTTGGCCTTCTGGAGGGCGTTCATGACGTCCTCGGCGGGGCCGTAGGGGCCCGACCGGTCCCCTTTAATGATCGTGCGCAATTTAGGGTTCGCGCTCCGCGCCTGCTGGGCAAGCGACGTAAGCTCTTCTACGGTGACGGCGATGGACGGTTTGAGCTTGTTGCGTTCTCCGAATAACTGACCCCGGAGCTGCTGGGAATCGAGGCCGAGAAAGAATCTGCCGTCGGGGCTGAACGTGATCGTCATGACGTCCGATTCCGGCATCTTGAATTTCGCGTGCGACGCCGGAAGGTTCACTTCCACTTCTTCCTGCGGCTTGAACTTCGTCGTTAGCATGAAGAATGTAAGCAGGAGAAAGGCGACGTCGACAAGCGGAGTCATGTCGATGGCGATGCCCATGCGTTTGACCTTTACTGCCGGCATACGCTTACTCCTCGTCTCCCTCTTCGTGCACTTTCACCATTTGCATAATATTGTAGATCGCCTCGTCGAGCTGATACGTGAACGTGTCCACACGATTGATGAACACGTTGTAGGCAATGATGCCTGTGATGGCGGCGATCAGTCCTCCCGCCGTATTAATGAGCGCTTCCGAGATGCCGAGCGAGAGTTGCACCGCGTCCGGCGCGCCGGTGGTTGCCAGGGCCTGGAACGACCGGATCATGCCGAGTACTGTTCCGAGAAGACCGACCATTGTGGCCACCGAGGCTATCGTGGCGATCGCGATGAGATTCTTCTCCAACAGCGGCATTTCGAGGGAAGTTGCCTCCTCGAATGCCCGCTGGAGTTCGCTGGCCATCTTGTCGGGCGCGATCGGTCTCTTGCGACGCTGGAGTTCCTGATAGCGTACGAATCCCGCTTTCAGAATGGTGGCGAGCGAACCCTGTTGCGTGTCGCAAAGCTTGATCGCCTCATCGAAATGCGCATGCTCCACAGTGCGTTCGATAGCCTTCAGGAACGTCATAATGGATCCCTTTCCCTGCGCTTTCTTCAACGACAACGTTCGCTCGATCGTGAACGTGATGACCATGATCGACAGCGCAATAAGCGCGATGACCAGGTAACCGCCGTCCTGGATGAACTTGGGGAGGAGAAAGAAATAAATGACGGCTGAAACGATCAGCGCGGCGACGAGAAGAGTTGTAATGAACACAGATTGCTTCATAAGCGGGTCCCGGGGGAAGGAAAACGAAATTGAACTAGATGTTGAATAAAAAATATGGGCCGATTTTGAACGAATTGCAAGGCAGCTTCTGCAGCAGGAATCGTACGGGAAAGACCGCGTGCTCGACGATTCTAGGTCTTGGGAATGGGAGGAACTTCAACGCGCCGAAGAAGTACGAGGCCCGCCAGGAGGAAGAGTCCAACGGAAAGTATGGCGGAACGTTGGTCGATCCAGGTTGACACTATGCCGAACACGAGGGGACCCAGAATGGCGGAAGCTTTTCCAAAAAATGAATAGAAACCGAAGAATTCTGTCTTCTTGTCGGCGGGAATGATCTGCGACATCAGGGCCCGACTTGTCGATTGCGATGAACCGAGTGCGATACCCGCAAATATGCCTACTGCAAAGAATGCGGATTTTTCCGTCACGAAAAAGGACGTGCACGTGATTGCCAGCCACAAGAAGAGCGTGATGACGAGGGTACGCTTGTGCCCGAGGTGATCGGCAATGACGCCGAACAGGGCAGCTCCGGCCAGGGCGGAGGTCTGCACCATCGCAAAAAAAAGAACTATCTCTCCAACGTCGAAGCGAAGTGTCTCCCGCGTGAATATCGAGGAAAATATAATGATGGTATTGATGCCGTCGATATAGAGAAAATACGAAGCGAGAAACCGGGTCACGTTTTTGTACGTTCCGATGGTACGCAGGGTCTCACGAGTGCGGCGGAAGCCGGCGGTGATGATCGTCAGATCTACGGAACGATGCTTTTGAGCATCGGGGAGGACGAGAAAGACCGGCAGTGCAAAGAGGGCAAAGACTCCGGCAGCGACCGGAAAACTCATCCGCACGTTCATGAGGTTTTCGGGGACAAATCCGCCGGCGTAGAGCGGGAACACGAGCGCAAGTGTTATGAGCGATCCTGCATACCCCGCTGCAAATCCATACCCCGAGACGCGTCCGTATGTCCGTGCGGATGAGATCTCCGGCAGGAAGGCGTCGTAGAAGACAAGCCCTCCTTCGAACCCGATGTTGGCCAGGATAAGGAGGACGATGCCCGCCTGGACCATGCCTCCTTCCATGAACCAGAGTCCGGCAGTTGCGGCAACGCAGAGCGCAGTGAAGGCCGCGAGAAATTGTTTCTTCCCTGCGCCGGCATCGGCAGCCGCCCCGAGCACGGGGGACAGGAGTGCTACGCACGCCATGGACAGGCTGAATGCCATCCCCCACAAGAAATCCGAGTTGGGCGCGCCGCCGGCGATCACCTCCCGAAAATAGAGCGGATAGCCAACCGTAAGGATGACGACATAAAACGCAGTATTGCCGAAATCGAAAAGAGCCCAGGCAATCACCCGTGAACGCATTTTTCCGAAATCCACCGCCGGGGTCATGAAGTGCGTCGTCTGGTGGAAGGTGTGTCGAGCAGACCGCGGCCGCTCTTGGCGATTCGACCCTCGACTTTCAGGATATCGAACACGGAATCGAGCACGCCGTTCACAAACTTATCGCTCTTCTCAGTGCTGAAGATGCGGGCGATCTCTATTGCCTCGTTGATCGAGACCTTTGGGGGAATGTCCGGGAAGTACAGGAATTCGCAGATGGCGATGCGAAGAATGATTTTGTCGATCGCGGCAAGACGGTGGAACTCCCAGTGTTCCACTTGACCGCGAATGAGCGTATCGAGTTCTTTTTCCGCTTCAAGGACTTTCATCACAAGCGCTCGGGCGAATGCGAAAGAGATGCGATCTTCGCGCAGGTCATCGAGGAACGTGGCAATGATGCCTTCGATCGGTTCCCGCGAGAACTCGTAGGCGTACAGCACCTGAAGCACTCGTTCACGGACTCGGCGGCGGCGTGCGGGCATGATGTATGGGGCCGGGCTTGTCAGTGCCGGCGGATCCCGCCGTCGGCTTTGGCGGAGTAGATCTGTTTGATCCGTCCGATCGAGAGAATGCGCTGTTCGGCGAGCGTATTGGCGGCAACGGTCGTGTGAACGCCGTCCGTCTTTGCGATCCGGAAAATGTCCCGGAGTATGTCGTAGATGCCCTCTGCCTGCTGCAAGGCGCGCTTCTCGCTGTATCCCTCAAGTTCGTTGGCGACATTGATGAGACCGCCGGCATTGATGGCATAATCAGGAGCGTAGGCGATCTTTCTTTCCGTCAGCATGGCGGCGTGTTTCTTCTCTTCGAGCAATTGGTTGTTTGCGCCGCCGGCCACCGCCCTGCATCGGAGACGCGGTATAGTATCGTCGTTGAGTATGCCGCCGAGTGCGCACGGGGCAAACATATCGACAGGAAGACCGTAGATCCGGTCGGGCTTGATGAATGTCGCTTTGACTCTTTTCGCGAGTTCGCGGCCCCGTTCCTGATGGATATCCGTCACGAACAGCTTCGCGCCTTCTTTTGCGAGGTGTTCCGCCAGATGCGTCGCCACTTTTCCTGCGCCCTGGATGGAGATCTTCTTTCCGCGCAGGGAATCGCTACCGAACACCTCGTGCGCCGTAGCTTTCATGCCCATATACACGCCGAGTGACGTCACCGGAGACGGATCACCGCTGCCCCCGAGAGCGCGCGAAATGCCGGTGACATGCTGCGTTTCCATTCGAACCCATTCCATATCTCGCACGCTTGTGCCTACGTCTTCTGCCGTGATATACCGTCCCCCGAGGGTATCAACGAACCTGCCGAACGTTCGGAACATCGCCTCGGACTTGTCCTTTTCAGGGTCTGCGATGATCACGGCCTTGCCGCCGCCAAGGTTCAATCCAGCGATCGCCGCCTTGTAGGTCATGCCGCGAGACAGGCGGAGCGCGTCGTTCAGCGCCTCGTCCTCGTTCGCATACTTCCACATGCGCGTACCGCCCAGGGATGGGCCGAGGGACGTGTTGTGAATGGCGATGATCGCCCGCAGTCCCACTTTGACGTCGGAGCAAAACACCACTTGTTCGTGTTCGTGTTTGTCAATGTCGTCGAATACATTCATGTGATGAGTGCGAAGGGTAGGGTGAGATGATCTCAGCGCCGTAACGAAGGGAACACACGAACGCGGCCGGACTTCTATTGTTCCTGAATGCGGAGAGGTCGAACGATCGCCGCGCGGAATGCTGCGTCGACTGCGAGCGATCCAAAATCGGGATTGAGGATCTCTGAGAAATCATACCTGTCAGCAAGCGCTTCCTTGAGCGCTTTGATGGCTTCAGCTTTCAATCCCGCATCCCGTTCCCGTTGGAGGCTGTAGATGTTCGCAACGCGGAAGCGGACCGAGGAGGTAAGTGATCCGCTTTGAACAACCCGATCCACCTCATTGCGAGCATTGTCGAACTGCCCAAGACGTGTGAGGAAAAGCGCCCGGTAGATGCGTGCATCGACGTCGTCGCGATTTCGATCAAGGATCGTACGGGTCACTTCCAATCCCCTATCGAAATAGAGCTGTGCAGAATCGAGTTTCTCCGCATATGCGCGCCCCAGCAGGTAGAGGTAGCGGTAGTCGCCGGGTCGGGAAGCGACGAACGAACTGTAGTAATCCACCGCCGCGTCGCGTTTCGTTCCCCGGAGCCAGGCCGAGGCGAGGAAGTACCACGTGATGTACGCGCGGTTTCCGCCGGCTGAAATCGCCGCTTCGTACAACCGGGCGGCCTCGACCTTGTCGTCCTTCATGTGGGCGAACAACCCCTGGAGGAACAACGTCCTCGGATTCCCAGGGTCGAGTGCAGCGCCGGCGTCAAGCTCCGCGGCGCCCTCATCTGTGTTGCCTGCTATGAGCCAGATCTCCGCCAGCATCCGATGAGGTTCTGCCTGAACAGGCAACAGCTCGAGACTCTTGTTGAGAGTCACCATGGCCTGCTCAAAGCTGTTCTCGGCCATGTGTGCGACGGCCAGCGATCGCAGCACATACGGATTGTTCGGCGCGTCTTTCGCCGCATTCTGGGCGATGCCCAGGCCGGCATCGTCGGAGCCGCCCAACCGGCTTAGGCGTGCCATCGCCTCGCCCAGGGCCGCCCGCGACAACGGGAATCCCTTTCCGGAATCCTCAACTGCAAGCATCAAATCGCGGGCACGCGTGAGATCGTCCCTGCCGTCCTTTTCAAGCAACGCAAAAGCTTCAAGATATGCCGTGCAAGCCCAAGCGTCCGTCGTCGGCTGAGCGACCGGCGGAATGTCGGCGTCCAGTCCGACCTCGTTGATGATCGTTGCAAGCATCTGCTGGCGCAAGCGGGCAAATCCGGTGATCGGAGCCGAGGATTTCCACGCGAGAACCTGCTCACGCTGGTGCGTGTCATACACACGCATCTTGACATCGTATTGGTCTCCGTTGGCAGCGACCTCGCCCGTCAACAGATACCGTACGCCGAGAACACCCGCAAGAGCATCGAAATTGGCTGGTTGATTGTCGTATCGCGAGGACGTTGCGAACGACCTCACGGTCACATGTTGCATTTGCGACAGGTCGTCAACGAGCAGCAGCGGAAGCGCGGAGGCGACGACGTTCTCCGAGCCTGCGTCGAACTGGAGCACCGCGACGGACATCGTGGTCGGGAACAGGGCCTTCCAGATCGCGGGGATAACCGTGTAGAGCAGTCCGCCGACGGCCAACAAACCGACAACGGTCAGCACTTGTTTGGTCGGGAACGGCTTGCGGGGTCGCGCTTGCTCAACGACTGGACGCGCGGCTTGAAGTTCCTCTTGCCGCCGCTGGGCCGCGGCAAGACGCTCTTCGTGTTCGCGTTGTTCCCGTTCCTGCTGAAGCCGCTTATCGTCCTCAACTTTGGATTCCTGCCGGCGTTTGATCTCCTCTTCGAGCTCGCGTGCGGCGAAATTGTTCGGGTCGATCACAAACACGTCACGCAACGTGAAGATCGCCTCCTGAAATTCGGAGGCCTCCAGCTGGGTCCGCGACTTTTGCATCAGCGTTTCCAGCTGCACCTGCTCCGCGGTTTTGGTGTGCTGCTCCTTGTCGTGTTCAATCCGTTTCGAACGCTCTTCCTCCTCCCGGCGATACCGTTCCTCTTCGATGCGGAGGAGGACTTGCTGAGCGCCGACATGCAAGGGATAGTATTCAAAGACCTTATTCGTCTCTTGCTCGGCTTCCTTGAAATTCCCTTGAGCGATGAGTTCCCGCGCTTTTCGCAGGTGTGTCTGGGCCTTGTTCTCCTTCTCCTCCTCTTCCTGACGTCGCTCGGTGCTCGGCTGGAAACCAGGGTCGAGTTCTTCGATCCGTTTCAGCTCCGATTCTGCTTCCGTGATATGTCCCAATTCGTAGTACTTCTCCGCCCGCGCGTAGTGATCGGCGATCCTCCGGGCCCGCTCTTCTTCGCTCATCGGTCCGGAACTGGCAGCGCGCTGCTTCGCCTGCTCCACGTGTCGTGCTTCCCGTTCTTCATCCACGGTTTCGCGCTGGCTGAACTCCACCTTCTGCTTCTTCGATCTTTCCATAGCATCGGGGGAGGGCTTCGCAAAGTCCGGGATCTCATCAATCAGTACTTCGTACACTTCGACCGGTTCCGGAATGTTCTTGAGCGTGATGGCGCCGATCCGAAACGTCTGGACCGGCATGCGGTTCCGGATCTGGGAATACACCTCCTGGGAAATGCAAATGCGCGTGGGGGCAGTGATCGATTCGATGCGCGAAGCGATATTCACTCCGTCGCCGAAAATATCCTCGCCGCGGATCAGGACGTCGCCGAGATGAACGCCGATGCGGATCTCGATACGGTCGAACTCGATCTTGCCGCTGTTATACGAGTGGAATTTCTTCTGCGCCTCGACTGCGCACTTCACGGCGTTTACGGCACTCGGGAAATCGATCATAAACGAATCGCCGATCGATTTGATGACCTTGCCGTTGTACTTGGTGGCGAGGACGCGAAGGAGGGCGTCGTGTTTCTTCAGGAGGTCGAATGCGCCGGCTTCGTTCTGGGACATCTTGGCCGAGAATCCCTTGATGTCCGTGAACATCACCGCGGATAGCTTGCGAGCTTCGTCTTCGGAGGGGACCAGTGGTTCTTCGGAATTCACGTTGTCAGCCGGTTCGTTAGGTGCGATCCGGCCGGCCACAAGTGGGAGTGTGCGGCACGGGTCGGGTCAAGATATTCAGGGAGGGCCTGAATGTCAATGAAGGAATTTAGGGCCTTGATACGCGTCAAAGTGGCTCTGACGGACTAGCCAAGGTAGTACGTGGTAATATACTCCGCAACCATCCGGTCCGTGCTGAACATTGGTACGAGGGTTTCCATGGCATTCCGGATCCGCCTGATCCAAGCCCGCGGAATACCCGCCTCATCGCGGTTGTAGAATTCCGGTATGACCTTGTCGGCAAGCGCTCGGTAAAGGTGCTCGGCATCCAGCGCATCCTGGCGGTCCTGATCGGGGTCGTTTCCATCGTCGCCGATTGCCCATCCGTTCTCTCCGTTGTATCCCTCACGCCACCAACCGTCGAGAATGCTCAGATTCAACCCGCCATGAATGCCGATCTTCTGTCCGCTCGTACCGCTCGCTTCGAGCGGACGCCGCGGATTGTTGAGCCAGACATCGCAACCCGAGACCAGGTGTCGCGCGACGTTGATGTCGTAGTTCTCCAGGAGCACCACTTTGCCGTACAACAGCGGGTGGTGGGTGAACTCGACGATCTTCTGGATGAATTTTTTTCCTTCATTGTCCCGTGGATGGGCCTTGCCGGCAAACAAGATCTGGACGGGACGATCGTGGTTCGTCAACAGCGACAGGATCTTTTCAAAATCGCGGAACACGAGAGGTGCCCGCTTGTATGTCGCAAACCGTCTGGCGAATCCGATCGTCAAAGCGTCGGGTGAAAGCATTTTGGAGAAGGCGCCCCAACCGTCGCCGCCCACGCGCATCGTCTGCTCCCGCATCCGTCTGCGCGCAAATTCGACGAGATCGCGTCGCAACGCGTACCGCAATGCCCACAATTCCTCATCGGATGCAAGCTCTTCGCTCTGGATCTTCTTCCAGAACTTCGGCTCCATGAGCTTGTCGGTCCAGTCCACTCCCAGTCGTTGGTTCCAGAAATCATGCGCATGCACAGAAGCCCACGAGGGTGTGTGCACCCCGTTCGTGACCGACCCGATCGGTACGTTCTTCACCTCGGTCCCGGGATACAGGTCCTTCCACATCTCGCGCGACACGCTTCCGTGAAGCTTGCTGACGCCGTTCGCCGCGCGCGACATGTGCAGTGCAAGAACGGTCATCGTGAAGTTTTCAGCGGCGTCGGTCGCGTGGATGCGGCCGAATGCCAGCAGATCTTCCATCGACATGCCGCTGGTTGACCAGTACGAGCCAAAGGTGTGGGACATCAATTCCGGGCTGAAGCGGTCATGTCCTGCCGGCACAGGAGTATGCGTCGTAAACATGCACTTCGAACGCACTCGCCGCTCGGCCTCGCCGCGGTCCGAGCCCGCTTTGAGCTCACGAAGGAGAAGTTCGAGCACGAGAAACGCCGAATGTCCTTCGTTCATGTGATAGACGGATGGAGTTACGCCCAGCGATTCCAGCAGTCGTACGCCGCCGATCCCAAGGACGATCTCTTGACCGATGCGGGTATCGATGTTGCCGCCGTAAACATGGCTGGTAAGTCCCTGGAAGTGCAGATCGTTTTCGGGCAGATTGGTATCGAGAAGATACAGTGTGGCGCGGCCCACGCGCATTGCCCACGCCTGGAAAAACACGGTGCTGTGACCGATTTGGACAGAATTGAGGAGCCGGCCCCCCGCATTCGATTCGACAAGGGTGATCGGAAACTGCTCCGGTTTGTTCGCAGGATACAGTTCTTGCTGCCAGCCGTCGGGCCCGATGCGTTGCTGAAAATATCCTTCTCTATAGAAGAGAGTGATGCCGATGAACGGCAACCCCAAGTCGCTGGCCGACTTGATGTGGTCCCCGGAGAGAACGCCAAGTCCGCCCGAATAGATCGGCAGCGATTCGTGGAGTCCGAATTCGGCGCTGAAATAGGCCACCGGATTCTTGAGCTTCGCCGCGTGGCGCCTGGCCCATGTGGATTCTGACTGCGTATATGCGTCGAAATCCGCCAGCACGGTCCGCGCTTTGTGTGCAAAGTCGGCATCATGCAAGCGGGCAGTCAGCTCCTGATCGGAGATCTCCCGCATCACTTCGAACGCGTTGTGGTTCGAGTCCCGCCAGAGCTGGGGGGCAAGGCGAAAAAAGAGGCGTTGCGCTTCCGGGTTCCAAGTCCACCAGATATTGGCGGACATGGCGCGCAGGCGCTCAGAGAGGTGATTATGGTCGTTGGATGATTTCTTTCGGTGGGTCGTCATTCACTCATGCCATGAAAGCGCTTCCAAGAAGCGAAAAAAAGATCATAAAGAAAAGTCACCACCGGCGCGGGGCGTCTTTCACGCAACGTACGGTGTCGCGGGCGATCAGCAGCTCTTCATTGGTCGGGATGACATACAACTGCACTTTGCTGTCGCCGGCATGGATCGCCCCTTCTGTGCCCTGCTTCAACGACGTGTTTGCTGTTTCGTCGATAGTGATGCCAAACCAACCGAGGTCGCTGCAGATGCGATTCCGGATGGTGGGAGAGTTCTCGCCGATGCCGCCGGTGAACACGATCGCATCCGCGCCGTTCATTTCGGCGAGATATGCGCCGAGGTATTTCTTGACGCGTTGCACGAAAATGGAGACAGCCAGTGAAGCGCGGCGGTCGTTGTGCTCTCGTTCTTCCTCGAGCAGCTCCCGCATGTCGTTCGTAAGACCGGACAAACCGAGAAGGCCCGACTGTTTGTTGAGCAACGCATCGATTTCGGGGATCGACATGCCCTCTTTATGAGAGAGGAATTCTATGATCGCCGGGTCGAGGTCACCGCCCCGCGTTCCCATTACTAATCCCTCAAGCGGCGAGAGGCCCATCGACGTGTCGAAGGAGTTGCCGTCCCGAATCGCGCAGGCAGAGCATCCATTCCCCAAATGCAGAGTAATGATATGCACCTTTTCCCTGGGGATCCCCGTGATCTGGCGGTACCGATACGTCACATATCTGTGCGATGTGCCGTGAAATCCGTATCTGCGCAGTTTGTGACGCCGATACAATTGATACGGAATCGCGTACAGATACGACGTGTCCGGCATGGTCGAATGAAATGACGTATCGAACACCGCCACCTGCGGAACGCCCAGCCCGAACAGTTCCCGGGCAGCATAGATTCCCTTCAGGTTTGCGGGATTATGGAGCGGTGCGAGGTCGATGCAGTCCTCAATTCCGTCGATGACCTCGTCGGTGATGATCATGGATTTGGTGAACTTTTCGGCTCCGTGCACGACCCGATGTCCCACGGCGTGAATGTCGCCCAGCGAACGTATGCCCGGGATCTGCGCGTCGGCCGAGACGATCCAACGGACGACATAGTCGAGCGCCGACTTATGATCGCGCAATGGTGCCGCGTGCTTCTGCGCCGGTTTTCCGGAGGCCTGGAGGGTCACGAGCGATTGGCTGCCGATGCGCTCAATGATTCCCTTGGCCCGCTGATGATCGGCATCTTTTTCAATGAGGTCGAGATCGGTGTCGATGATCTGGAATTTCAGGGACGAAGAACCGCAATTCAGGACGAGGATGTTCATGGGATTTCGGTGCGTTGCCGTGGATCCGCCTTTGGCGGACTCGGGGGCGTGTTGTCGGGCAGCGGATGTGCGGATTTCACCGTGCAGTGTTTTGACAGCGGTACTGCGACGTTCCGCGACACAATGTACCCCGATGTTGAGCGAAACTCAAGGAGGCGCTCAACCCCACATTTCGCAATTTTGAAGTATCTTAGCGACGACATGGAGAAGAAAAAATTCACGCTGAAACCCCTGCCGGGAGACGGACTGCATCTTGTCGTGCCCCGCAAACTCGCTGTTAACTACAAGAACGACCTCAATCCGGCCCAATACGAGGCGGTGACGTCCCTCGACGGGCCTCATTTGATCATTGCGGGGGCCGGCACAGGCAAGACCCGCACGATCGTATATCGCGTGGCATACCTGGTCGAACTCGGCGTGAAACCGCAGAATGTTTTGTTGCTAACGTTCACACGCAAAGCCGCGCAGGAAATGCTCCGCCGCGCCGCCATCCTCCTCGACAGCCGCTGTGAACACGTCGCCGGCGGAACGTTTCATTCCTTCGCGAACAGGGTCCTCCGGAAGTATGCATCATTGCTCGGCTACGAGAACAATTACACAATCCTCGATCAAACCGACGCCGAGGACGTTGTTAACCTCCTGCGCACGCGCATGAAGCTGGACACGCGCGAACGACGATTCCCGCGCAAGGAAACACTCTACGACCTGTACAGCAGGTCGGTGAATACGCTCACGCATGTTCGGGACCTCCTTGCCGGCGAATACCCGCAGTTCCTCGAGTTGGAAGCCGATATCACCGCTCTTCTTCAGTCGTATATCGGCTACAAACGTCAGAACAATCTGATGGATTACGACGATCTGCTGGTAAACCTGGCTCGGCTGCTGCAGGAAAAGGAGGAGGTGCGAAAGGCCCTGAACGACGAGTACCGCTATGTCATGGTGGATGAATACCAGGACACCAACCGTGTGCAGGCGGAGTTAGTGCGGCTCATGGCGGGACAGCGGCGGAACGTCATGGTCGTCGGCGATGACGCCCAGTGCATCTATTCCTTTCGCGGGTCAACCATTCGAAACATTCTCGCCTTCCCGGAAGAGTATCCGGGCTGTAAGATCATCAAGATCGAAGAGAACTATCGATCGTCACAGCATATCCTGAACCTGGCGAACGAGATCCTTCGGCGCGGAGGAGTCGCCTCCGTGCCACGCACGCCGGCGGAAAGGTCGTAATGTACACCAAAGACCTGTTTACGCGGAGATCGGGAGGGTCATTGCCGCAGCTCGTCGCTACAGAAAACGAAAACATGCAATCGAGGTTTGTTGTCCAGAAGATCCTCGATCTGCGCGAACAAGGAGTTCCCCTGGAGGAAATGTCCGTACTGTTCCGATCGTCGTTCCTGTCGTTCGACCTCGAGATAGAGCTTGCGCGGGCGAACATCCCCTTCCGAAAATTCGGCGGCTTCAAATTCATTGAAACGGCGCATGTGAAGGATGTGATCGCGTATCTTCGCGTCCTGGAAAATCCCCGGGACGTCGTCTCCTGGAACCGCATTCTCCTCCTCATCGACGGCGTGGGTCCCCGTACTGCGGAGAAAGTTGTCGACGACATTCTCAAGCGGCGTGTGGGTCTCGCACGGGAGTTTCAGGAGGCTGTTACCGCGACATCGAAATTCTGGATGGACTACGGCGGCTACCCCGACGGCGTTCGGTCCATGTTCGATGCGCTGAAGGGAGTCTCTTCGCAGTCTATGTCTCCCGGGGAAAAGGCGTCAGGTATCCTGGACTACTACGAGCCGATCCTTAAGGCTCGGTACGATGACCATCCAAAGAGGAAGAAAGACCTGGAGATGTTCCAGAATATTACGGACCGGTACAAGGATGTCGCCACGTTGCTGACGGACCTTGCTCTCGAACCTCCCCAGGAAAGCGTTATCGATGTCGAAGCCCCCGGACCGGAGCGAGAGTTTCTGACGCTGTCGACGATTCACAGTGCAAAGGGACTCGAATGGAACAGCGTGTTCATCATCTACGCTCTCGAGGGAAGATTTCCGGCGATGCGGTCCGTCGGCACAGATGAAGAGATCGAAGAAGAGCGTCGGCTGATGTATGTGGCCGTCACCAGGGCAAAGGACCATCTCTTTATTACGTATCCGATGAACGTTTACGATAGGGAGACCGGCGTGATCCTGACAAAGCCTTCCCGCTTCATCCAGGGGATCGATGAGAACCTGCTCGAGCCATGGGTCGTCGAGTGAAACAGCGGGAGGGAAAGGATGTTCTTCTGGTGAGCATAGTGCTGTGTACGTTCAATCGCGCGTCGCTCCTGCCACGCGCACTTTCGTCGGTCCTGCGACAGACATACGGGAACTGGGAATTGATCGTCGTCGACGACGGAAGCACGGACCGCACGGCAGCGGCAGTGAACAGGTTCATCGCTCGTGAACCGCGGATCACGATGTTCCGCCAGCGCAACCGGGGTCTGGCGTTGGCCAGGAATGCGGGCATCCGGAGAACAAACGGCGACTTTATCTGCTTTCTCGATTCGGACGACGCATACGCCGCCGACCATGTCGCCTGGCGGGTGCGGTGGATGAACCGGCATCCTCGGATCGACATGATCTATGGCGGTCTTCGCGTGCGGGGGCCCCGGTCGGAACAATACGTCGTCGACCTTGAAAGACCGGGACAGAAGCTGCACGTTTCCCAGTGCTACGTGGGGGGAACTTTCTTTCTGAGAAGGAACGTGTTACGAAAGGTGGGCGGATTCAGGAAAATGGAATTCGGCGAAGATTACGACCTGATGAAGCGGATCGAACGCAGGTTCAATGTTCGGAAGGTGGGAAAGCGGAGTTACGTCTATTATTGTGACTCACCGGACAGGCTATGCGACCTGTTTACGGAGAAGTTGTTGAAGAAGGAAATCAGGGAAGAGGGATGAAGGCCAGGGAATAGCCGGGGTAGTGCCCAGTTCTGAGTGCTGAGTGCGGAGAAAACGGGTCGGCGGAAGGAGGGATGCCGAACCATCTATCTCCGGACTCCGTACTGACTACTGGGCACTCTCACTGCAAAGTCTATTTCAATCCTTTCAGTCTACTAAATCTCTTCAACTTGCCTTTTATCGTCGCGATCAACGTTTGGTCGGAGATCGGTTTCGTAAGATAATCGTCGACACCGAGTTCCTTACCGGTCCGAACGAGCACTTCGTCCGTCAGGCCCGTCAGGAAGATGAACGGCACTTCCTGCACGTGCTCCAGCCACTGGATCTTTTCAAAGAAGCTGAACCCGCCCATCGTAGACGTTTCGAGGTTGATATCGCACAGGATGAGGTCGGGCGTGGGATTAGTGCGCAGGTACGCATACGCCTCATCCGATGTTCGGAACGGAAGCGTAGAAAATCCCGCGTCCTGCAGGGTCTCACAGATGAGGGCAAGCAGTTTGCCGTCGTCGTCGATGACCGCGATACGTGCCTGCTTCTTCGCCAACGCCTGCATTTCAGACAGCAAGCGTGCTTCGATCTTGTCGTGGTCGTCGTGGCTGATGTGAAACGTCCGCCGCAAGTCGGAAAGAATTTGTGCATTCTCTTGGTTGACGCGTCCGTGCGACCATGCTCGCTTAAGGGCTTCTTGATATGCTTCGAGCTGGACTTCGTGTTCGAGCCGCGAATGGTCTCCGCTCGAGATGTTGAGAGTTTCGCGGAGCACTTTCAGCCACTGCTGTTCTTCCGTCGAGGCTGCGCCGTCCGCCCACACCTCGATCAATGCGGCTTTGTATGAATTGTACGATTCGAGCTGTTTCTTCAGGGAAGCAAGCAGCGATATCTCGCTCGATGTCGTATGAGGTGATCCAAAGGATTGCGTCGCCGCCTGCTGAGGTCGGGGCGGCAGGGGAGTTGCGACGGGCGCCGCGGGCGGCTGTTGAGCATGCGCAAGGGATACGGCGGCCGGCGGTGTGGAAGTAGCAGGCGGCGAAGCCTGCTGTGCGGCCATTTGACGCTGGGCCTCGAGTCGGGCATGTTCCCGCATTCGTGCCGCTTCCTCTTCCTGCTCCTTCTTTTTTCGTAGCTCTTCCGCCTTGAGTCTCGCCTCGTCCTCTTTCTTCCGTTGGGCGTTCTGGGCCTCACGCTGCCGGGCAGCCTCATCGGCTTCGAGTTTCTTCTTTTCCGACTGCTCCAGGAGGGCAACGATCCGTTCTTCGAACGCCAACGCATAGACATTGCGCGGGTCGACCTCCTTTGCCCGTTTCGTCTCGAGCATGGCAGTCTTCAGATCGCCTTGCTTCAGGAGCATGTCGACGCGCTTCAGGATTTCGCTGACTGATTTCTTAACGTCGTCACGAGGGGTAAGATCGGATTGCTTCTCGATCACGACCGTCGGGTTTTGTTGGAGTTTCAGGAACGTAGAGGTACCGATAATATAGAGAATCGTTCTGATGGAACAAACAACTTCCGTTCCATCGAATCTCGTACGAAGTACAGGAAGTTCTTGCGGGATAAAGCCGCGTCGCCCTCTGTTTCGCAATGGGCAACAGAGGGCGACTGGAGAATCCGGAGCAGATTGTAGAAATGATCAACCGGGGATGCTCGGTCCGGTTTATTTGGCCGCCAACGGACGGGCCGTGAAGACCGGCGAGAGTTCGCTTTCTCTGCCGGCCCGGTCGACAGCTGCGACCGCATAGTACCATGCCGAAGTGCCCGCCGTGGAATCAGTATGTGACGCAGCACCGCGTCCGGTGATGGTGAGAATGGAAAAGACGTCATTCGGGTCGATAGTCGGGGCGGCAGACCTGTATACGTTGAATATATATTCGTGAGCGGAATCTCCCGACTGCCAGGATACGGTCGCAATGCCGTTCACGACAGAAGCGGAACAACTGCCTGGCGCCGCCGGTGTTGTTCCCGGTTTCCACGGCATTGCCGGCACATTTGCCCAATACGGAAATGACCGGCCCCCCAGCATGTCCCAAGTTTGCTCGAGTCCTCCGGCGGAGAAGAACACGAGGCCGGGGAGTCCGTGATCCCTCACTGCATCCACCTGCGCTTCCACTTCGCCCCAACCGAACCGATCTGCCATTCGAGCTGCGAGTCCCGGATACACAAAACGTTGATACGAGGCCCGGTCGTGCCAATCCGTGATGAGCGGAATGAAGGGATGGGTCGGATGCGATCGTTCATGATAGATCATCGGTACGATGAAGTCGATCTTGGATGCCTGCATCCACCGCCGGGCGTCTTGGTAGACGATGTTGTAACCCGTCCAACCTGGGCCCGTGTATTTTCCGATGACCGATGCCGACATTTTTACCCAGGGTTTTGTTTCGGTCAGGAGGTTGTAGGCGTCAAACACGAACCGGTTTATCTGTTCTCGCTGCCAATTGTCCCAATCAAGGCGGTCAGGATTCCCCTCAGCGCTGTTGAACCTCGCCACGCTTGTTGAATCGTGGGAATACCCGTGTGTGGGGGAGCCCTCCGGATACCGTATATAATCGAAGTGGATGCCGTCTACGTCGTAGTTCGTAATGATGTCCTTGACGACGGAGAGGATGTGGTTTCGCACGGCCGGAATACCCGGACTCGCGGAAATGTAGTTGTTGTTGGGCGGGTCCCATGTCATGGGCTTCCCATCCTTGTCGCAGACAGTCCATTCAGGGTGGGCATAGTACGGGTTTGGCGGGTCGCTCGGCGTCGGCGGTTCGCCGCCGCGCCAGAACGGGAATGCATTGACCCAGGCGTGCAATTCGAGACCCAGGCGATGAGCCTCATCAATTGCGAATGCAAGCGGATCCCAACCCGGATCTTTGCCAAGCGTGTCTGTGAGGAGATTGGACCATGGTTCAACGGACGAACGGTAGAATGCGTCACCGTTCCCGCGGACTTGAAAGATGATCATGTTCATCCGTGCAGCCCGGGCCTTCTCAAAGACGGCCCGGATGCGGGCTTTGGCAGCTTCGGGGTTCGACCGCAACCGTTCGGATGTGTATTCAAACCGGGACATCCACACGCCGCGCGCCTCATGTTTGCCGGTAAACACCTGTCTGCCGCAGCCGGTCATGACCAGCGCTGCCGAGAACAGGACGACGACACACAATCTATGGAATGACATTGGTACCTCGTCATCATCTAGGAAGTGGAGATGCTCATCGCCTCATCAGCTTGTTCCCAACTCAACAGTGCGAGGCATCGCATGTCAATGTACACCCACACTCGCTGAACCGCAACTTCATTCAGAGGTTCTTGATCACTTTCACGACCTTCCAGATGAATGTCACATCCTTCTTCTTGACGATCCACGGTTCAAATTCGGGATTGAGCGGTATCAAATGTAGGAATTGCTCCTCGATCTTGATGCGCTTCACGGTGTCCTCATCCTGCACCCGAACGACACAGATGTCGCCGCTTTTCGCTTCAAGTCTCGGACTCACAACAATGATGTCGCCGTCTTCAATGCGCGGCGCCATGCTGTTCCCTTTGACCTCCAGCGCGAACGCACCTTCATCCCGTACGTCGTCCACCGTGACGTATTTCTCGACGTAGTCCGGATGAAAAATGAGGCTGGGGACTCCGCCGGGAACGGACGACAACAGGGGCAAGGTGACCAGATTGACCTTGCGATATTTTGGGGAAGTGAGAGGAATAATGTTCGCGCCGCTGACTGCGTATTGACCTCCGTCGCCAGTCAGCAGCCATTGAGGAAGGACTCCAGTGGCCCTGGCGATGCGCATGATGTCCGACCCGTCCGGTTCCTGCTCTCCCTTCTCCCAACGTTGAAGCGTGCGCGTCGCTATGTCCAGCTTCGCGGCGAGGCGCGCCTGATCAAAGCCTTTTGCCTGCCGTGCTTCACGTATGCGTTGGCCGAGTGTCGTTTTCATTTGATCAATGAGAATTGTGATGGCACCGATTTGACATCCGTCATTTGAAAATTCCCGCTTCCCTCATCCCATAGAACGAATCCCCAACTTTCATCTCAGAAAGCAATCTATTCCGACCACACTGCCAGTTCGTTCGCGTTTGGATCGAGGAAATGGAACCGTCTGCCTCCGGGGAATGAAAATATCTTCTTTGAGATCTTTCCGCCGTGTGCAAGAACAGCGGATTGTGTTTCCTCGAGTCTTGATGAGTAGAAGATGATAAGCGGGCCCCTCGAGACGGGTGACTTTACCTTGGCAAATCCGCCATCCAACTGACCGTCCACAAAGGCCACGTAGTCGGGACCGTAGTCAGTGAATTTCCAGCCAAAGACCTCGCTGTAGAATTGTTTTGTCGCCGGTATGTCGGTCGCCGGGAACTCGACGTAATCGATGCGATGGTGCACAAGAGGCATGACGGCCTTCTCCTATCTGTGGATCTTCAGTTGTTCCACGAAAAGGTACTTGCCATTTTTGTCCGTGACTATTATATTGAATGGACAAATTTGTCGTTTAACGTACATCTTTCTATACTGACTGTCAAGTGGGGGATCAGAACCCAGCGCTATCGGGCGGGGTCCGGAGGTGTATTTGGACCCTGGAGAAGAAGGCTTCGTAGGCAGCGGGATCGTGGCTCAGTGAGGAGATGCGGGAAGTGAACTCATTGCGGGTGAACCCGTGGCGGTGCAAAAGAGAATCCACCTCCCGAAGATAGGCTGTTGAATCCATTGGCGAAAGAACTGCCTGTGCTCCGGCGAAGGTCCGGGCCTGGCGAAATTGGACGAGGTCGCTGTACGTGGTGGCGAGGCGATCGAGGTCGGAGTTTTTTTGCCCGCAGCCAAGCAAAAGGAGCAGGGGCAGGATTGTTCTGCATTGAAAGGTCATCTAACACTGTACGAAGAAGAGTGCGAGAGGTCAACGGGATCCCGCTGGGCATAAAAAACGCCTTCCGGGGGTAGGCCCGGAAGGCGTTTTTGAGTGACTGGGAGCCAGCCTGCTTACTGGAAATCGCCAGCGTAGGTCCAGCTGCCCAACCGGCCATCGCTGTCCACCACCGCCGTGACGGTGTTGGTGGTATTGGCCGTCGAGGTCGCCACGATCGTCACGCTCGTCGCTGTCGCGGAGCTGACGCTGAACGTCGCGTTCTCGTTGGTCGCCATCTTTGTCGGAATGGCATAACCGCTGTAGCTGCCCTGACCGCCGCCCATCGAGGACGGACGAATCTTGAACTGGTAGCAGTGCGCAGCGATGTTGTTGAGGTCGTTGATGATCGCATCCTTGTTGGCTTGGATGCTCTGGGCCGAGAAGAGGCTCAGACCGACCGCAATGGCGATACCGACAATGATAACGCCAAGAATAATGAGGAGAAGCTGTTGCTGACCCATAAGGTCTCCTTAGAGTTGTGGATGCGGGACTGAGTGAATTACGAACTGGCACATATCTCCAAACCATGTGCCATCCGAAATTCTCCGGGTTTGTGCTCAATTCATGGAAATTTCACCAATTCTCAATGTCGGGAACCATTGGAGGGTATTTTTTACCGCGTCAGTATGATATTGAGACACTCTGTGGGAATTTTTGTTCTGTTTTGCGAATTCATGAATCCGTCCAATTTTGCGGGCGGAGATTGAATGAGGTACATTAAAAATTCCGAACCATTCCTCAGCTATGCCCTATCAACTCAATTCTGACATGACCCCCTCGGGGGATCAACCCGAGGCCATTCGCCAATTGGTCGAGGGTGTCCATCGGGGAGACAGATGTCAAACGTTGTTGGGAGTGACGGGCAGTGGGAAGACGTTCACGATCTCGAACGTGATCAAGGATTTCGACCGCCCAGTCCTCGTCATGTCCCACAACAAGACCCTGGCCGCCCAGCTATACGCGGAATTCAAGGGATTCTTCCCAAAGAATAGGGTCGAATTCTTCATTTCCTACTACGACTATTATCAGCCGGAAGCATACGTCCCGACGACGGACACGTATATCGCAAAGGACGCATCGATCAACGACGAGATTGAACGTCTTCGTCTCCGCGCCACGAGCGCACTGCTGAGCGGAGATCCCCGCGTCATCGTTGTCGCCTCCATAAGCTGCATCTACGGCATTGGCGCGCCGGATGAGTGGATCAGCCAGACGATCGTTCTGCGTAAGGGGGAGTCCCCCGGGCGCCAGGCGTTGCTGAAAAAACTCGTCGACATGTTGTATACGCGGAACGACTATGAGTTCGTGCGCGGTACGTTCCGCGTTCGTGGAGACATTGTGGAGATTGTTCCCGGATATGAGAATGAAGAAGCGATCCGGGTCGAATTCTTCGGAGATGAGATTGAGCGTATAGCCTTCGTGAACCGGCTCGACGGAAGGGTCATCGGCGAGACGGATTTTGAGATGATCTATCCAGCGAAACAGTTCGTCACGACTCGGCCGACGATCGAGAAGGCGTTGGGACCGATCGAACAGGAACTCAAGGAACGCGTCGCCGAATTGACGTCTTTGGGGAAGCTCGTCGAAGCCCAGCGGTTGCAGCAACGGACCCGGTTCGACATGGAGATGATGAAAGAGGTCGGTTACTGTCAGGGAATCGAGAACTATTCGCGTCATCTTGTCGGTCGTCCGGCAGGTTCCCGTCCTTACTGTTTGCTCGACTATTTCGGGAAAGATTTCATTACGGTCATCGATGAATCGCACGTCACCGTACCGCAGATCGGCGGCATGTATGAAGGGGATCGGTCGAGGAAGTCGACGCTGATCGAATATGGCTTTCGGCTGCCGTCGGCACTTGACAACCGTCCGCTGAAGTTCCACGAATGGGAGGAAATGGTCGGCCAAGTGATCTTTGTGAGCGCGACGCCGGGGGAGTACGAGCTCAAGAAATCGCAGGGCATTGTCGTCGAACAGGTCATTCGGCCGACCGGTCTGGTTGACCCGGACGTGGAAGTTCGCCCGTCCAAGCACCAGATCGACGACCTCATTGCCGAGATTAGAACGCGCACAACGCGGAAGGAACGGACGCTTGTAACGACGCTGACGAAGCGGATGGCGGAAGACCTAACGGAATATCTGGAGAACATCGGCGTGAAGGTCCGCTACATTCATTCGGAGGTCGATGCCCTGGAACGGGTCGAAACGCTGCGCGGACTGCGGCTGGGGGATTTCGATGTGCTCGTTGGCGTCAACCTGTTGCGCGAGGGGCTGGACTTGCCGGAGGTATCGCTCGTTGCCATTATCGACGCCGACAAGGAGGGGTTTCTCCGTTCCGACCGCTCGCTTATTCAGACAGCCGGCAGGACGGCCCGCAACGTCAACGGCAAGGTCATCCTGTATGCCGACAATGTGACAGGGTCGATGAAGCGCATGATGGACGAAACAGAACGCCGCAGAACGAAGCAGGTGGCCTATAACACGGCACACGGCATTACTCCCGAGACGATCTATAAGTCGGTTGAAGAGATCATGGCCGCAACCGCAGTGGCAGATGTCCGTTCGCGGAAGGAGAATTACGGCCAGAAGAAGGTCTACGTTGTCAGCGATACGGTTGCCAAATACCTGAGCGACGATCAGAAGGCGGATCTTCTGGCGGAGCTAAGGGAAGAAATGCGGCGGGCGGCGAAAGATCTGGAATTCGAACGGGCAGCACAGTTGAGGGACGAGATAGGGCGGTTGGAAAGCAAAGGGAAGTAGTCGGTTTGCGGTGTTCAGTCCGGAGTTTGATGTCCTTCCTGAGGGGAAGCATGGGAATCATCAGCAGCGCATTCCGTTCGCTCGTCGATTTCGTCTATCCGCCGCTCTGCCTTTCGTGCAACAGGCTGCTTGAAGACGGGTCGGACCTGTGCTGTGCCGAATGTCTCTCCGAGATTCCGCGCCTCAGTTCCGAACATCCGTTGTTTATTGCGTCACGAGATCGGATGCGCAGTTCGGGAGTTGTCGACGACCTGGTCTCGGCGTTTGTATTCGAGAAGACAGGGGGTTTGCAGAAGATAATCCATGCTCTGAAGTATCAGAATATTGAGGCGGCGGGAACAATGTTGGGACATTTCATAGAGAAGGAGATAGCGGCCAGGTGCATAGTGCCGTCACTCCTGGTGCCGGTGCCGCTGCACGCGGCAAAACAGCGTGATCGCGGGTATAATCAGGCGGAAGCTGTGGCGCGTGGGATCGCTGAAAAAGCAGGTTGGCAGGTCGATGCGGAGTTGCTCAAAAGGGTGAAGAACACGCGGACGCAGACGAAGCTTTCGTTCGAGCAACGACAGAAGAACGTAAGCTCGGCGTTCGTCTTTCGTGATCGTAACGTGCCGGACCTCCATGACGCCACGGTGATGGTCGTGGATGATGTGATCACCACGGGAGCCACGATCGTCGAATGTGCACGCGTGCTGAAGGAAGCGGGGGCAACACGAGTCGTTGCGGCATCCGTTGCGCTGGCAGCGAAAGACTCGGACCTCTGACCATCTACCATCGGCCTTTCATCATGCTTTGCCGACTCCCGGTTGCATTTCACTCCATTTGTCGGTACGTTTTCATGCTTTTGTCTTGAAAGGAAAGCTGCTCCCCACTCTCATCTGACCGCAGACTTCGGAGGTTTTCCATGGCCATACGAGTTGCCATTAACGGGTTCGGACGCATAGGGCGGAATGTTTTCCGTGCCGCATCCGGCGACCCGAATTTCGACATCGTTGCAGTCAACGATATTACGGACGCGGCCACCCTCGCGCATCTGCTCAAATACGATTCCGTATTCGGTCCCTTCGCCGGTGCAGTGTCGGCAAAGGACAACGTCATCACGGCGGGCGCGAAGTCATTCAAGGTATTCTCGGAGAAGGACCACAAGAACCTTAAATGGGGGGACTTGGGAGTCCAGATCGTCATTGAATCGACCGGACTCAAACATTTCACGGACGAAGAGTCGTCCGCCGACCACCTCAAGAACGGCGCGAAGAAAGTCATCGTTACGGCTCCCGCAAAGAAGCCGGACGTCACGATCTGCCTGGGTGTGAACGACAACGCCTACGACCCGGCCAAACATCACATCATCTCCAATGCATCCTGCACGACGAACTGCCTTGCGCCGATGGTAAAGGTCATCCACGACGCATTCAAGGTAAAGCTGGGGATGATGAACACGATCCATTCGTACACAAACGACCAGCGTATCCTCGACCTTCCGCACAAGGACAAGCGCCGGGCCCGTGCGGCTGCGATCAACATCATACCGACGACCACCGGGGCCGCCAAGGCGGTGGGGAAGGTCATTCCCGAGCTGAACGGCAAGCTGGACGGTTACTCGCTTCGTGTGCCGACGCCGGATGGTTCGATCACCGATTTTACGGCGATACTCGAGCGGGAGGCGTCGAAAGAAGAGATCAATGCCGCCTTCAAGCAGGCCGCCGACGGTCCCTTGAAAGGCATTCTCGAATACAGCGATGAGGACCTTGTTCTCAAGGACATCGTCGGCAATCCGCATTCGTGCATCCTCGACTCCAAGCTGACGCTAGCGCTCGGACCGATGGTGAAGGTGTTCGGTTGGTACGACAACGAATGGGGATACTCGAACCGCGTTGTTGAGCTGGCCAAGAAGATCGCGGCCCGGCTGTAATCAGCGGCTGCATGCAGACATCGAAGAACGGGCTGCGGACTCAACGGGTCGCAGCCCGTTCTCTACTTTAGGATACGACCATGAAAACTCTGACCATAGATTCGGTCGACCTGAAAGGCAAACGCGTGCTCGTAAGGGTCGATTTCAACGTTCCGCTGGACGAACATCAGCATATCACGGATGATAATCGCATCGTCGAATCGCTTCCTACGATCCGGAAGATCATCAAGGACGGAGGGCGGGCCATCCTGATGAGTCACCTCGGCCGCCCGAAAGGGAAACCAAAGCCGGAGTTCAGTCTGAAGCCGGTCGCGAATCACCTCGCGAAGATACTTCATTCCCACGTGCGGTTCGCAACCGATTGCGTCGGGGACGCAGCACGACGCGAGGTCGATGCTTTGAAAAACGGTGAAGTCCTCCTTCTTGAGAATTTACGCTTCCATCCCGAGGAGGAAGCGAACGACGAAGGGTTCGCGGCAAAACTCGCGGAGCTCGGGGATATTTACGTCAACGATGCCTTCGGGTCGGCGCATCGCGCCCATGCATCGACCGAAGGCGTGACGAAGCACATCAAGGTCAGTGTGGCCGGCTACCTCATGCAGAAGGAACTTGAGTATCTCGGACGCGCCGTCGGAAATCCCGTACGCCCGTATACGGCGATTCTGGGCGGGTCGAAGATCTCGGGAAAGATCGATGTCATCCAGCACCTGATGAACAAGGTGGATGCACTCCTCATCGGCGGCGGGATGATGTTCACCTTCTACAAGGCGCAGGGAATGGAGATTGGATCTTCATTGTTGGAAGCAGACAAGGTCGACTTGGCAAAAACGATTCTCAGTGAGGCGAAGAAGCGGAACGTTCGGCTTCTGCTGCCGGTAGATACCGTCGTCGCCGACAAAGTGGCAAAGGACGCTGCCACAAAGGTCGTGGACGTACAGCATATCCCCGCCGGTTGGTCCGGTCTGGACATAGGTCCAAAGACCGCGGAATTATTCGCAAGCGAGATTCGGAAGGCGAGAACGGTCGTGTGGAATGGTCCCATGGGAGTTTTCGAGATGCCGGCCTTCGCCGCCGGCACGAACGCCGTGGCCAAAGCGCTTGTTGAGGCAACGAAGGCGGGGACCGTGACCATAGTTGGGGGCGGGGATTCCGCGGCGGCAATTGCCCAGGCCGGTCTGGAAAAGGGCGTTTCTCATGTTTCAACGGGCGGCGGTGCATCCCTCGAATTCCTTGAAGGGAAAGTCCTCCCCGGCGTTGCGGCTCTGTCGAGGGGTTGATATCTTGCGTATGGCTGGTGAAAGTATGCAGTAGGCGGTATGCAGTCGAGAGAAAGACGGTTGCTCATTCAGCGAAAACAGAAAACCTTCACTCATAGAATTCTAAGATTCCTTGTCCGCAAACTTCTATCGTCCCCCGTTCTTCGGCGGGTTTTCGTTTTTCCCTCCGGTGATCAAAATGTTGTTCATCATCAACGCAGGGGCATTCGTGTTGATGACGTTTTTCGGATCGTTCCGGTTTAACGGTGCGCCACTGGATGATGTTCTCAACGTCTATTTCGGGTTGATGCCGTTTGGACACGGGTTCTTCCCCTGGCAGCTCATCACCTATCAGTTCATGCACGCGGGGTTCTGGCATCTCTTCTTCAACATGGTGTTCGGCCTCTGGATGTTCGGCATGGAAGTCGAGAACATTTGGGGTGCCCGCAAGTTTCTCATCTTCTATCTCATGTGCGGCGTTGTAGCCGGCCTGGCCCAATTGACCCTGTCTCCGATCTTCGACCCGACACAAGCGATTGGGCCGACCGTCGGCGCTTCGGGGTCGGTGTACGGCGTTATGGTTGCATTTGCCACGATGTTTCCCGACCGGGAGATCTTCGTGTTCCCTCTTCCCGTGCCGGTTCGCGTGAAATTCGTTGTGATGTTCCTTATCGTCATGGGCGTGATGTCCGTGGGACAGCAAGGGAACGTGGCGAACCTCGCACACCTCGGCGGCGCGCTTGCGGGTTATGTGTTTGTCGTGTATGATCGGGGCGGATTTGGTTCGAACAGCAGGGTGTTTGCCGACTGGAAGCGGACGTTTACGACGGCGTCGAAGCGTCCGTCCGGCAATGTCGTCGATGCGAAGGTCTTCGATATTCACGACGGAAAGCCGAAGCCGCCGACAATCGAGCCCGACACGCAAAAGAAGATCGATGGTATCCTCGACAAGATCAGCCAGAGTGGTTATCAGAGCCTGACGGAGGAGGAGAAGAAGATACTGTTTGAGGCAAGCAAGAAGCTGAATTGAGTATTGAGTCGATGAGTAGTTGAGTCGTTGAGACGAACACCTTTGGAGTGATCTGTGATCGAAGCAACCGAACAGAAGCATGCGACATATCGGGTAGGTACATTTCGGGATGGTCTGCGAAGGAAGACGCGGCAGGTCTCCGTCGGAGGCGTGAAAGTGGGAGGCGATGCGCCCATTTCCGTACAGACCATGACGAAGACCAAGACGGACGATGTTGCCGGTACCGTCAGTCAGATCAGAACGGCTGCGGACGCCGGCGTCGATCTTGTTCGCGTCACAGTCAACGATAAAGAAGCGGCCGAGGCGATGGCGGCGATCGTGAAGCAATCTCCCGTGCCGATCATCGCGGACATACACTTCAATCATGTCTTCGCACTGCGGGCGATCGAAGCGGGCGTCGCCAAGGTTCGCCTGAACCCGGGGAATATCGGCTCCAAAGACCGTATCCGCCAGGTGCTGACAGCTGCGAAACAACGGGGCATTCCGATCCGCATCGGCGTGAATTCCGGTTCGCTGGAGGAAGATATTCTGCAGAAGCACGGGTATCCGACAGCGGAAGCACTGTACGAAAGTGCAATGCGGCACGTGGACATTTGCGGTGAATTCGATTTTCACGACATCGTTATTTCCGTAAAATCGACGGATGTGAAGCTGATGGTCGAGGCTTACCGACTGGTGGCCGAAAAGACCGATATCCCCCTGCACCTCGGCGTTACAGAGGCCGGGACAACGCGCGTTGGCACGATCAAGTCATCCGTGGGGATCGGAACGCTTCTGGCAGAAGGTATCGGCGACACGATCCGTGTTTCTCTCACGGACGACCCGGTCAAAGAAGTGGAGGTAGGCAAGGAGATCTTGCGCTCTCTCAGCTTGGCGTCCCGCAACGTGGACCTCATCGCATGCCCCACATGCGGGCGGCTGGAAGTGGACCTGTTCGGCATCATGGCGCAACTCGAGGAAAAGCTTGCGCACGTAAAAAAGCCCGTCTCCATCGCCGTCCTTGGCTGCGTTGTGAACGGTCCGGGAGAAGCGAGCGCCGCGGACATCGGCATTGCGGCCGGGAAGGGTGTGGGCATCCTCTACAGAAAAGGGGAAATGGTGAAGCGGGTGAAAGAAGAAGAGATCGTGAAGACGATCCTGGAGGAAGTTGAGAAGTTTCAGCCGGAACATTAAAGGCATTTGCATTTCTAGAAGAAGGAGTATTTTCCGTTTGATTCAGGACCCGCGTTGGAAGTACTCTCCATAGATATTTCCCGGATGGTCTTTGCGGCGCTTATGGCGGTCGTCGCCATGACGTCGCTTCTCGTCGGCACGACGATCGGCCTCTACGCCCGACCTTCGCAGAAGGTGCATGCGATGATCATGGCGTTCGGTACGGGGGCGCTCATCCAGGCGCTTGCACTCCAACTGGCACAGGAAGGGGCCGATAGGCTCATGCATCATGCGCACTTGAGCGGCCTGATGAGCTGGATGTGGGTGGCGGGCGGTTTCGTCGCCGGCGGAAGCGTGTATTATGTCGGAAATCGTCT
>Ga0154320_1032_pt5 | contig 29503 bp, 26 predicted proteins | sample RifGroA2_FD_115848 | JGI IMG/M metagenome (GOLD analysis project Ga0154320, IMG submission 115848) | Ignavibacteria bacterium GWA2_55_11 | reverse complement strand
TTCGCCGCTTCCACAACGATGTCGACCGCCTCCTCCATGGATTCCCGCGTGTGCACGATGATCGGCAGGTCTTCCTGAACAGCGATCCCGATCTGTGACCGAAACCTGGCCCGCTGAACGTCCCGGGGGGCAAAATCGTAATGAAAATCGAGTCCGATCTCCCCGATGGCCACCACCTCGGGAGCGCGGCTGAATTCTTCGATGCGCTGAAGGTCCTCATCGGTCATCTTCCCCGCCTCATGCGGATGTATACCCACAGCGACCGCAACTCGCTCCGTCCGTTGAGCAAGCGCAAGAGATTGCTCGGACGTGACGACGTTTGTTGCGGGAACGACGATGTCCATCACTCCTGAATCCCGGGCTCGGGCAAGCACGTCCTCCAGGTCGTTCGCAAAATCCTCGTAAAAGAGATGTGCGTGGCTATCGACAAATGACTGCGGCATCGCTCATTCGAAGGCAGCGTCAATGGACAGAACATACGTACGGGGAGGAGCCATGTTCCCGACCAATTCCACGTACTGGTAGTTCAGGACATTCCGTACGGTGAGCCCGATCCGTGCGGGAATGCCGAGGTCGGTCAGTGTACGGAAAGCCCGGACATCAAGGACATGGACGGGTACGCGCTTGTCGCCGTCGACAATGTTTGCCAGAGTAACCAGTTGCTCGTCGATGGCCTCGATCTTGCCGACGAACCGGTACTCCATACCCGCATCCCAGCCTCCCATTTTCCCTTGGACGGCGGCGACCGCTATGTGCCGCGGTCGAAACCGAAGGACGCTGTTCGTGGTTACATTCCGGGGGTCCATGAGAGTATATCCCGCCGTCGTTGTCAGAGCTCTCTCAAACCATTCCGCTCCGGCAGAGATCTCGGTGCCCGTGATCCGCGCCCGGTGCACATTGTCAAACCGAATGACGCGATCCTTGGGGTCAACGCCCGCTTCGATCAAGTCTCGGTATTCCGCGTGGAAGATGGAGACGTCCAACCACGTATTTTGAGCGATCAATTGGGCGATCCCCGCTTCCAATGAAAAGCTTCGTTCGGCGCGGAGATTTGGATTGGGCACAACGTTTGTACTTCCAAAACCGGTCGCCACAAACGTGAATAATTCTGCGATTGAGGGATAACGAAAACCTCTGCCAATCGACCCGCGGAATGTCGTCGTTTCGCTTGCTTTCAAGGTCATCCCCAGCTTTGGGTCGACCTGAGACCTGGGAGTGAGTGCAGATACTCGCTCCCAATCCAATCTCACGCCAGCACTTACCGTCGTTGCCGGAGAAAGCGTCACATCATCCTGAATGAATGCCGCCGCCCCTAGCCCGGGATGATTCCCAAATATGTTCGACCGTACTTGGGCAACGGAAGCAGTAAGGCCGGCGACGATCTGATGACCCGACCCTGCATCCTGCGTCCATTGCAGCTCACCAAAGCCGACATCCGACTTGGACGTATTGTTGACGACACTCCCTTCCTCATCGCTCCATGCATTGCCGTAATACTGGCCTCTCGCCGTGATCAAGGCACCCGTTCCGGTCACCGAGCGATACGTTGCGCTGATGTATCCGCGGGTAGACCGCACCCAGCGCTTTTGATGGTCGTCGGGGGGACGTAGCGGCTCATGAAGAGATTTCCACCAGAAAAAATTGCCGTTCACCCGGCGAACAATGTTGCCCGTGATTTGCAGCGAACTCATGTCCCCAAGTTCCAGGTCGGATCGACCAAAAATTGCATACTTGTGGACGACGTCGTTCTGCCGATATCCTTCGTCCATGAGTCGCGAGGCACCGAGCAGAAATCCCGCGGAACCATTCCGCTCGGATGCAGTGACGAACACACCCGAGGTGAATCGCGTGCTTGGGGTCCACGACCAAGCGGAATACGGCGGGCGATCGTATGCTCCCCCGAATGATCGAACCTTCACCGAGCTTCCCTCTTCGATCCTTCGCGTAATGACATTGACAACGCCGCCGAGCGCGCTCGAACCATACAACGCCGAGCCTGCTCCCTTCACTACTTCAACGTGATCCACCTGGTCGATCGGCAGCGATTCCCAGTTGATCTCACCGGTGTCTCCGGTCAAGTACGGTGCGCCGTCCACAAGGAGCAGTACCCTGCTACCGACACCACGGCTGTACCCAGACGACCCGCGAATGTTGATCTGATCATCGATCATGGTGACGCCCGAAACTGCCCGCAGTGCATCGTCAAGCGTGGTCGACAGCCTGTACGCCAACGCGTCGGCGTTGATCGTTGTCACGGTCATGGGAACATCCTGCAACGATTGTTCCCTCCGGCTTGCAGTGACCACAACCTGGCTCACCTGGATCGGCGTTTCTTCCATGCTGACCACGAAGGTCGTTTCAGCGCCAGCGCGTACAATGACGTTCTGTGCTTCCTCTTTTCGGTATCCCAGGAGCGATGCCTGCAGTGTGTACGTGCCGTCGGGGATCCTCTCAAGTGTGAATTTTCCTTGGTTGTCTGTGCTCGCACCCGCGATTCCGGGACGCAACCGTATCGTCACGCCGGCAAGCGGCGTCCCAGTGCCCCGTTCCACGACACTTCCCGAGATCCGGCCGCCCGGAGACTCCTGTGGGGCGTGGAGAAGGGCCGCCATCAGCATTACACTGGACGCGATCATCGTTCAAAATGGCTGCGGTGGTGGTTGCGCAAAATTCACGTCCAACCGAAGACCGTTGACGAACTCGTCATAACGAATAGTCACCAACCTCGGAAGGCTCGAATCCGCCGGACTCGGAAGTACGCCGACGATCCGGAAATTGCGGACTTCAAGTTCGGGCCGAAGCTGTTGGATAACTCCGATGTATTTGTACGTTCCGGGTTGAAGATGAAAGTCAAAGCGAACGGAGTCGATGAAGAACGGCAGCGATTCCTGCAATGAGGGAAACAGGAAAATCGTGCGCGGTTCAACGAGCACCCCTGCGATAATCCGGGAGGAATCCAGGGGATACTCAATGGAAGCAAACAACCAAAGACCCTGGAGGCTGTCCGCTGGCGGCCACGTCCCTTGGGCAAAAAATACGGTGCCTCCAATTCCCGGTTCAATGTCGGCCGGGACGGTCAACCCGCCGTCGCACGAGAGGAATAGCACCATCATCCACAGAAGAAAGTGCCGCATCGGGTTACCAATCTACGAGTTGACGCCCGGAGATGCAACGAATCGCGTTGGAAATCCGAATGTGGTTGCGTATATTGACACCGCTTTTGTCGCCATTCGGATGCCGTTCCCCCGCATTTACGTTCAGCGCCTCTTTGATAGCATCGCTCCCCGGTACGACGTTCTCAACCGGTTCTTGAGCCTGCGCCTGGACATCTGGTGGAGGAAGCAGCTTGTGCGATCGATTTCCCCTGCCGACGCCGGTCGAGCGCTCGACGTTGCCACGGGTACCGGAGATGTTCTTCTGGCCCTGCAAAACCTGAACCCTGTTTTCTCGGTGGGAGTCGATCTCTCCGCGGCGATGTTGACGCGCGCTCGGGCGAAAGTTGCAGGCAACGGAACTGCGCTTGTTCAAGCGGCGGCGGAACATCTTCCGTTTCCCGACGAAAGCTTCGACCTTGTGACGATCGCGTTCGGAGTCCGAAATTTTAGCGACCTGCGACACGGTTTGCACGAATGTCGGAGAGTTCTGCGACCGCGCGGGCTGATAAGGATCCTCGAATTTTCACGACCGCGCGGCATCATTTGGAAAAGAGTTTTCGGCGTGTATTTCCGGGTGGTAGTTCCGACTGTCGGACGCTGGGTTTCGGGTCATCAGGAGGCGTACACGTATCTCCCGAACACTGTCAGCGACTTCCCAGACGGTGAAGCGTTCACCGGACTCCTCGCCGATGCGGGATTTCACAATGTCACGTATGAGACAATGACAAGAGGCGTCGTGACTCTCTACTCCGGCTCCGTTTCTCCATAGCTTTTGATCAAGCATTGAAGAGAGCATGATCGGACTTTTCAAAATATTCGATGCACACGTTCACTTCTACTCGAACAGCTATTTCAAGTTCCTGGTCAAGCAGAAACCTAATCGAGCCGACATCAACTCAGAACTTCGGAATCTGGCCGCCAAAGGACACATTGAGATACCCGGCGAAGACCCGATTCAGCTCGCAAAACGCTGGATCGATATCATCGACAAATGGAAATTAGAGCGCCTCATGCTCTTCGGGAGCATTCCGGGAGACGAGGAATCTGTGGTGAAAGCCGTTCAGGCATTCCCGACACGATTCTCCGGAATGTTTGCCGTCGACCCGAATTCGAACACGCTCATGGAGAATGCCGAAAAACGCCTGCGTCAGGACAAATTAAAGGGGATTCTTCTCTATCCTTCCCTCTATCAGATCGGCGTCAATGACGAATGGCTCTATCCATTGTACAATCTCGTTCAGGAGGTCAAAGGCATTGTTTTCGTTCACTTCGGCAAGCTCATTATGCGCCCGAGGGAATATGCAGGAGTTCCCATCGTCACGAACGACGCATTCGGCAACCCCAAGGACCTGATCCCGGTGGCCAGGAAGTTCACTGGTTTGCGGTTCATCATACCCAATTTCGGCGCCGGCCGGTGGGAGGAAACTCTGGAAGTCGGCAAGCAATGTCCCAACGTATTCGTCGACACGGCAGGTTCCAATTCCTGGATGACCGACCACACGACGAAGCCCGATCTGCGACGCGTTCTCCAAAAGACCATCGAAGCGTACAGCACTTCGAGGATCCTGTTCGGCTCTGACTCGGGTATGCTTCCCCGAGGCTACAGGTATGATATTGTGGACAACCAGCTGAAGCTTGCCCAAGAAATGCGCATTCCCACCCCGGACATCAAGAAGATGTTCTTCGAGAATATGGCAGCCCTCGTCGACGGCGCCAATTCCTGATTCCCTACGACCTTTCCGCGAACAAATGACGACGGCGCTCCAAGGAGCGCCGTTGTGCTTTCCCAGCTTTGTGTACTCGTTCAGAAGCTGATCTTGTATCCTGCTCCCTTCAATTCTCTGATGAGCGCGAGGCTTGCTTCCTCAAGCTTGACGACGATCGGTTTCACGGCGACTCCCGGAACGCTCTTCGGAAAATTCACGTCGCTCATATGGAGCACTGTCACGCGCCCCTGACCGAGCTTTCCGACAAAATGGCCCAGCTCGAACATGGCATATGTCAGGTCCTCATTGTTGAACACAAAGAAGGCGTAGGTAATATCGGCCTGGTGTTTCAGTGTGTCCAGCGCAAGCATCTGTCCGCGGGATCGCTTGATCGGGACTTCTTCAAGCCCGATCTCGGTTAGAAAGTCCGCAAGCTGGACTTTGAGCGGATCGTTCTCTTCGCCGATAACATAGACTTTCGAGGCGGCTGCTCCGTTTGGAGCGGAGGTTGTGGCGGCCGCGGCGGCGGGTACCGCCGCGCCGGCCGGCTTCGGGGGCGGCCTCAACACCCGTGCACCGCTCGATTCTCCGCTTGCGGCCGGCGCCGCCGCAGGAGCGGCGGCCGCGGCCGCCGGGGCAGTCGCGAGCTCCGGCGAGTTCTTCAACTTATCGTACAATTCCTTGACGCAGACTTGGATCAACTGAGCAGAGGATTGAAAAAAATAGCCTCCGTTCTGGTCACCGAGGATCTTGTTTTTATATGGAAAGCCTATCGGGCCGGATTGTTCGAGCGCCTCGAGGCACGCCTTGCGCCATTCGAGGTACTTGTTCTGCAGCCTGGCATTGTAGCCGGAAAACTCGAATCCCCCCAACGGCACCAATTGGGCCCCTGTGGCGACAAGTTCTTCTAATCGTTTTACGATGGATTCGGACATGGAATGAACGCTATGGCCGCGAAAGGAGACTTCTCCACCAATCCGAGGGAACAAGCCAGTTTTCGCTGAGGAATTTTAATATATGAGAAACTCTTGAGTGATGCAAAATGGCGGTCAACGCACCACGGATCCCGTGGGTATTTCCCCTTCGACGACCACGATGCGCAATGTGCCGTCGTCGGCATTTGCCGCCAACAACATGCCGCGCGATTCCAATCCCATGAGCTTTGCGGGCTGCAAGTTTGCCACAACGACCACCCTCTTGTCGACAAGCGTTTCCGGAGCGTAGTGCTTTGCGATGCCCGCTACGATCTGGCGTTCTTCTCCGGCGATCTCGACAATAAGTCGGAGCAATTTTTCCGATTTTGCAATACGTTCAGCGGAAACCACCCGCGCAACTTTCAAAACGACCTTCCGAAAATCATCGATGCTGATGAGGTTCTCCGACGGAACTCCCGCCGGACCTTCAGATGCTGTCATTTCCCTTGACATAGCGGCAATCGCCTCGTCTTCGACCTTCGTAATAAGAATTCCGGGCGTTGGCAACTTGTGCCCGGCCGGTACCGGCCGATCGCCGGCAGTTTTCCATGTCCCCTTTTCTTCAACAGCGGTTTGGTCGAGCAATCGGTCAATGCCTTGCGCGAGTACGGGAACGATCGGCCGCAGAAGCACGGACAACGCACTCACCGTTTGCAGCGAAACTGCGATTGTTGTAGCGCACTTGGAAGGGTTCTGCTTGATCGTCTTCCAGGGTTCACTGTCATTGAAGTACTTGTTGGCGATCCGGGCAACATTAACCGTTTCGGCCACAACTTCGCGGAATTTGTATCGCTCGTAGAGATCTCCGATGTTGGCGGGGGCATTCCGCAGGACCTCCAACATGGCTTTGTCGCGTTCGTCAGGAACGCCACTAGCGGGCGCGACCCCTCCGAAATTCCGAGCAACGAAGGCCAGCGTCCGATTGATGAAATTTCCCACGATGTCTGCAAGTTCATTGTTGACGCGGGCCTGGAATTCTTTCATCGAAAAATCAGCGTCTTTCGTCTCGGGAAGGTTCGCCGCCAGAGCAAACCGAAGTGCATCTGCCGGAAAGAACCGCAGAAAATCACGCAGATCGATCCCCCATCCCCGGCTTTTCGAGAATTTTTGCCCTTCAAGGTTCAGGAATTCGTTCGCCGGGACGTTTTCCGGCAGAACAAAACGAGACGTGTGATGATCGTTCCACGCCATGAGCATGGCCGGAAACACAATGCAATGAAAAACGACGTTGTCCTTTCCGATAAACGCCACGTATTTCGTCGATTCATCCTGCCAATAGGCGCGCCAGGCTTCCGGCACCGAGCGGTTGACGGCCCATTCCTTTGCGGCAGAAATGTACCCCAGCACCGCGTCGAACCACACATAGATCACTTTGTGTTCGAAGCCCTTCACCGGGACTGGCACACCCCATGTCAGGTCTCGTGTCACCGCCCGATCCTGCAGGCCCTGGCGAAACCAGCTTTCGCAATATCGCAGAACCGTCTCACGCCAGCCGTCACGGGCATCCCGCTCCTGAATGTACGCCTGGAGCCGTTCCTGATATTCGCCGAGTGGAAAGTACCAGTGACGCGTTGACCGTACAACAGGCGTCCTGCCGCAGAGTTTGCATTTCGCGTCGATCAATTCCAGCTGGTTGAGCCAGCTTCCGCAGTTCTCGCACTGATCTCCTCTGGCTTTGTCATATTTGCAGACCGGGCAGGTACCTTCCACATACCGGTCTGCCAGGAACAACTTGTCGAATTCACAGTAGAACTGACGTTCTTCCCGTTCTTTCAGGATCTGTGCAGCATGGAACTCCGAAAAGAATTCACGCGCTGTCTCATGGTGCAGTGGAATCGACGTCCGTGAATACTGGTCAAAGCTCATCCCAAACTTGCGAAACGCGCTTTCATTATCGGGATGATAGCGATCGATGATCTGTTTGGGCGTCACCTTCTCATGTTCAGCGCTCACGGTGATCGCAACTCCATGCTCATCTGAACCGCAGAGGAATAGGACCTCGCGTCCGTTCAGCCGCTGGTACCGCGCATACATGTCTGCCGGCAGGTATGCACCGGCGAGATGTCCGAGATGTACATACCCGTTTGCGTATGGCAATGCCGCAGTAATCAATATGCGTTGCGAAGTTCGGGTCATGTGGACCGAAGGGAAGAAACGACCAGGTGACGAAGCTGTTGCGAGAGCGTGGTCAGGATCAGGGGAATATAGACATTCCTGCGTAGATCGGCAATTGCGCCGTCGACTGTTGCGACTGCTTCCTGCAGGCGGGCGGTTGGATATCTCTGCGAGAAGCTCAGTAGTGTTTCGTCAGCTGCGAGACGTGCATGTGCCGGATCCGTCTGGAGCAGCATCGCATCGCGCAACCAGGTTTGGAGGAGCAACAACCACTCCTCCCACTGTCGACGATCGTACGATGACACAAGCCTCTCGATCTCCGCCGCAAGCGGCAGCACTTTGCCGGCAACGACGAGCCGTAAGAAACGGACGATCTCTTTGCGTTCTTCGGCAAGATCGCCGCCGATCAACCGACGAGCCTGGCGATAGCTTCCGTCCGCGAGTCGGGCAGCATCTGTTGCGACATGCGTTTCGGCGCCGTCGCGTTCGACCAAAGCGGCGCAAATCTCGCTCTCCTGCAACGGCGAACATTCGAGCTGTTGGCATCTCGATTGGAGCGTTGCCAGCAATCGTTCCCGATATGCAGTCGTCAGCAAGAGCACTGCGTTCTCCAGCGGTTCTTCGAGAGTCTTCAGAAGGGAATTCGCTGATTCCTGGTTCATCGCATCAGCACGCAGGATCACGAACACTTTGTACCGTCCTTCGACGGGACTCATCGACGATTCTCGTTTGAGGTCGCGAACGCTGTTGATCTTTATGAACTGGGCCTTGGGAATCGTGATCTCGTTGTACGGGTCCGCCGCCTTCGCGTCCAGTTGTTCCCGGATGATGTCGACCGTGTCTTCGTCCAATGTGCGAATGGGGTCGTCTCCCGACTCTTCCGCTTTCCCGGTCGGCAGCGGGACAATTATGCGGATATCGGGATGCCTCAGCTTTGCGGCTTTTGCGCAACTGGAGCATGCATCGCAGGCTTCATCCGTTCCCCGCTCACATTGCAGCGCTTTCGCGAATTCAAGGGCGATGGCATCTTTGCCGATGCCCTCCTGTCCGTGGAAGAGATAGGCGTGAGCGACGGACCGGCGAGCGATCGCCTTCCGCAGCAATTCTTTCACCCGTTCCTGACCTATGATCGCTGTCCACGCCATGGGAGTGATCAGCTAGAACGCATGTCCAATACCCAGGTGAATAACACCCCCTGAGAACGTTTCCCCAAAAAAACGTTTGCTGGTTACCCATCGTCTGTTCAAAGGAGCGACGGGATCGTACATTTTCATGCCAAAGTCCAGCCTGATAGGTCCCGCAACAGTGACATAGCGAATCCCAAATCCGGATGCAACGGCCACTTCAGATATCCGCATCCGTTTCCTGTCAGTCCAGATATTCCCTGCATCGGCGAACACGACGAGCGAGAGCTTTTGTAGGTCCATAAACAGGAACTCGCCCGCATTCTGGAACAGGGCAATCCTGTCCTCCAGGCTGGTTTCCAACAAAGCGTTCCCCCCCTCCGACGGTTTCGGCACCGCCCCTAGCTCGCGCGCCTTCCAACCACGTATACTGCCGCTTCCTCCTGCGAAGAAAGTCCGGGTGATCGGAATAGGTGCCTGCGATCTTCCGTAGCGATCAGCTGCTCCAACTCTGACTCTCGCAGCCCACAATGCGCCTCGGGGGGCCCCAGGATCCCAATACCATTGACCCGTCAGAATAAGCTTAAGGTATTGTGCATACGGCAACCGAGTTCCGAACAGTCCTCCAAACGCATGCGGTAAGAACCCTGCTTCTTCAACGGTGATGGAGTGCAGGGTACCGTAGGAAGGCATGAAAATGTCATCCCGGTCGTCACGCTGGAGTGTCGTCGTGAGAATGGAATTGAATTGACGCTCAAAATTTCGGATGGACGTGTCCTGCTGTGTGGAAACGCTTGTCGGGTCTATCCATTCGAGATTCCAATCCACGAACAAGCGGGTGAACAGAGCCGTTTGTGCGGTCACACCCACCTTCGACCGGATAATCGGCAAATAGTAGTCTTTCTGCTTGTCGAGGATCCAGGAAAGCGAACCGGTCAGGCTCACTTTGTTGCTGAAGAAATACGGTTGCGTGATCTGCGTGGTCAATTCGACCTTTGAAACCAATGAACTGTCCTGGAGTCCATCTTTGCTGAAGAGTCGGTAGATGCGGGCATCCTGGATCGAACGAACGCTGAATCTGAGAAGTGTATTGAAGTTCCGCGCCCCGCCGAAGAAATTACGGTGGCTGTAACCAAGACCTGCAAGGACGTTGAAAGCATAATCTTCGTCGTTGAAACCGATCTCCGGTGTCAGCTCTTGATACGCCCGCGTTCGAACTGTGACGCGCATCGGAATGAGCACCACCCTGTCGGAAGAATCGACGCCGGCGTTCTCGATGCGCGTCGCATCGAAGATACCCAAACGGTTGAGTAGCTTTTCGCTTTCCTGTTTTTTCAGGACACTGTAGACGTCGCCGGACTGGAAATCGATGTGTCTGGTCACGATGTCGGGGTCGATCACTTCGACAGAACTCGTATCCTGCACAACTTCCACATTGCCGAATCTATGTTCCTTGCCGAGGTCGAAGTCGAAGAGCACATCAAACTTTGTGCCACCGTCCTTCGGAGTAGCAGTCTTTGCCTTTGTCTGGACGTTGACAAACCCGTTGTTGGAAAAGATTCCGATCAACCGTCGGAACTCCGCAGCAACGTTCGGATACACGAACGGGTCTCCTGTATTGATCAGGGCATCATCGATGATCTGCTGCTGTACTCGGTTCGGAAGTGATTCGATTCCCCGAATCGTAATCTTATCGATCGTCGAACGAACCCCTTCTGCAATGTGAAACGTGATTCTCACGTCTCCGTCGACCGTTTGGACTGCGGCATCCACCTTTGCCGAATAGAAGCCCTGGTCCTCGTAGAACCTTCTCAGCGACCATAGATCGCTTTCCAGGAGAACTGGATCATGATACTGCGGAGGATTTCCGATATTCTCACTGACATTTTGGTAGAGCCATTTCCAGACACCCCAAGGGGTTTCCTGCGACTGAATGGCACCGCGCAGTCTGTCGGGCCCGATCTCGTTCGCACCGTCGAATATGATGCGATCGATCTCCGGCCGGGATTGCGCAGCAAGGGGAGCCGCAGCGAAGAAGAGGAGAATCAGGAAACGCATGATCTTAAGGTTGGGGGGAAACAAATAAAAAGCCCAGCAGGAGTGCGCTGGGCTTCGATTCGGACACTGCTGTGGATCGCAGGCGGCGTGTGCCGGCAGTCCTTAATATTCTTTGTCGTCCTCGAAGAAGAAATCTTCGTCCGTCGGATAATCGGGCCAGATTTCTTCGATGCTCTCGTACGGCTCGTCGCTATCTTCGAGCTCCTCCAAGTTCTGCACTACTTGCGTCGGTGCGCCGGTCCGGACGGCATAGTCGATGAGTTCCTCCCGTGTCGCCGGCCATGGAGCATCGTCGAGGTATGAGGCAAGCTCGATCGTCCAAATCATCCCTTACTCCTCTTCGTGCGTGCTTTCTCGTAGGCTGATCTCCGGTCGTTGTCCGGACTCTGCGTGAAAGTCCACGTCATCGAAGAAGTAATCCAGCGGATTCTGTGCCACACCATTTAGGCGAACCTCATAATGCAAATGTGGACCGCTCGACAAGCCGGTATTTCCCGACCTGGCGATAAGCTCGCCGCGTTTCACGTTCTGTCCGTCACGCACCAAAACCTTGGAGAGGTGTCCGTAGACGGTGCGATACGAATAGCCGTGATTCAATTCTACCATGATACCGTACCCGCCGGACCGTCCAGCGAATTCAACGGTGCCATCGGCCGATGCATAGACCGGCGTTCCGACATCGTTGGCAACATCAAGGCCTTCATGCGGCCGATAAATATTCAGGATGGGATGGAGCCGAATACCGATCCCGAGCCTGCTGTAATATCCAGCCATTGGTCTGATCGCCGGAAGGTGACCAAAACGCGCTCTGTTTTCTTCCTGCCGTTTTGCCATTTCCCTGTAACTGACGCCCTGCAGTTGGAGTTCCCGCTCCGCTATTGTCATCCCTGAGCGAAGCTTGTTCAACATTGTGCTGACGTCGGACGACGTGCTGAAATCGACAACTTCTATTGCACCTCCGGTTCCCGCCTTGCGAACGTCGTCGTCTACCTTTGGCAGGTCGACGAGCAGCCGCAGATGGTTGCCGTTTTCATTCAGATCAGCCAGACGTCTTTGCAGACTCTCTATCCGCACGCCGACAGCCTGTAGCTGCTGCCGCATGACCTTGTTCTCCTGGATCAAAAGACTGGTCCGAGTAAACCCTAATCCAAGCCTGTCGCCGAACCGCTCGTTGATCTCGAGGAACAGAAGCAGGCAGACTGCGCCCACAACGAATCCCCAACCGACGAGTTTGGTCTTCGCCCAACGGAGTTCACGAAAAGTCAGCGAATCCGCAGAGAATAGATAGAGTTTGAACTTGGACATCGATCCAAAGTTATTAATTGATACAGTACGGCCCGAGGGGCCATATGGTCTCTGGGCGCACGAAATTAGACATTTAACGGGCGATTGTCAAGAACGAAGAGCACCGATTCGAGGGCTCACATCATTCAAAATCGTGTTCAAAATAGTCAATTGCCCTCTTTCCCTTGCTTCTATCTGCGATAGCAAGGTCCAAACGCTTGGAAAACTCCTTTGCCGCATCGTATCCGTAATGCTTCAGCAAGTAATCCAACGCAATGACCTCGACGATAACCGTGATATTTTTGCCGGGGAAAATGGGCAGGCGAATGTGAGGCAGGTCAACGTCGAGCAACCCTATGTTCTCATGGTCGAGTCCTGTCCTCGTATATTCTCTGTCCTGTCGCCATTCCTCCAACTCCACGATGATCTCCACCCGCTTCTGGAACCTGATCGAACGTATTCCGAAGATCGATCGAATATCGATCAGACCGAGCCCACGAATCTCCATGAAGTGTTTCACCATGTCGGAGCCGGCACCCATCAAAATGCCCTCTCCCTTGCGTGTCACTAGCACTACGTCGTCCGCAACCAGTCGATGCCCACGTTCGACAAGGTCAAGAGCGATCTCACTCTTGCCGATGCCTGAGCGGCCGGTCAGTAGAAGACCGATGCCATAGACGTCGATGAACGATCCGTGGACGGCGGCCTGGGTGGCGAACTGGTCATCGAGGTAGTCGCTCAAGAAATAGACGAACTTGGTCGTCTCGAACGGCGTCTGCAGTACGCTGATCTTCCGCTCTGTGGCGATTTGCACCAGTTCAGAGTCAATCTTGTTGTCGTTCGTGATCACAATGCACGGCAGGTCGAATTGGAGAATCGTCTGAAAAGCCCGGATCCTTTCCTGGAGTGTGAGGTGGTTGAGGTAACGGATCTCTGTGTTGCCGAAGATCTGCACACGGTCGTATGTGAACAATTCAACGTAACCAGCCAACGCGAGACCGGGCCGGTGAAGGTTTTTGTCCCGAACCTCGCGCTCAAATCCGGCATCTCCATTGAGGGCGGACAGTCGCAAGCGGACGCGCAATGCATCATACAACAGTCCCACGCTTATGCTCTGCTTCCGCGTTTCCTTGATGTTTTCGAGGGTCATGCTGGTCCTTTCCGTCACACCTTGTCGCGGATCTGACGCACTTTGGCTCGATCGCGCATATGGAGCTTATCCTTGTATCGTCGCAACCTTCCCCTCAGCTTCATCGCTGCACTGTCGATCGACTTGAAAAAATCGCTCGTGCCCGCCTCTCCCGTCAGGACCGCGTTGTATACAGACAGATTGATCTCCGCAATCTTCGTGCTCTTCCGCGCTTTCTCATACTTCAGGATGACTTCAGCCTTGATAATGCCGTCGTAGTATTTCCCGAGGTGTTCCACCGTATTGACAGCATACTCATTCAACGATGCATGCGCTTTGAAATGACGTGATGTCACTGTCGTGGTCATCGTCGGCTCCTTTCCTTCGCTGCGTGTTTGAAACCCTGTCAGGCCTTCGGGTGTGCTTGATCGTACACACGTTTCAGCTGAGCAGCAGAAACATGTGTGTACACTTGCGTGGTCGACAACGATGCGTGGCCGAGCAATTCTTTGACTGCACGAAGATCCGCGCCGTGATTCAAGAGATGCGTTGCGAAGGTATGTCTGATCACGTGCGGACTTTGACGTTCGATCTCGGAGACCCTGCGGATATGTTCCCGCACAACGCGCTGCACAAGCTGCGGATACACAGGACGGCCGCGATCCGTAAGAAAAACCGTGTCCCCCGCATCCGCCGATGCCGCGGGGCGGACGACAATGTATGCGCGCAATGCCGCTAGCGCCGGTCGCCCCAGCGGCACCACGCGGTCCTTTTTCCCTTTTCCGCGGACCTTCACCGTCGAATCGTGCTCATGTACATCGGACAATCGCAAACCCACCAATTCGCGAAGGCGCAGACCGGCGCTGTACAGTACTTCCATCAATGCACGGTCGCGTCGGCCGGAAGGTGTCTCGATGGGGATCGTGTCCAGCATCCGTATCATCGCGCCCTCATCCACGACTTGGGGCAGACGGTGTGCTCGACGCGGCTGAGCAACACCGGCGGCAGGGTTTGCAGGCACTTTGCCTCGACGAAGAAGGAACCGGAAGAACGATTTCAGCGAAGCGATGTTACGCGAGATCGTGGCGGGAGCAAGGTGAAGATCGTAAAGAGACGCAATGAACTCGCGTAGGAACGGCCTGTCAACGTCATGGACCGACGTCGACTTGTTTTGGAGGAAGGTCAGAAACCGTTCGAGGTCCGCCCTGTATGCTGCGACAGTGTGGGACGAATAGTTGCGCTCACCCTCGAGATACTCGAGAAACGCTCGGAGATGAACCGTATCTGCGGGGCGCGCCTTCAGGCGGGGATTGCCACGTCCTGCGGTTCCCGGACCGATTTGCACGAGGGGCATACGATGTGAGTGCCCTTGGCTTGAGTTGTCTTTTCAACCAAGTATGGATTTCCGCATACCGGGCAGGGTTCATTGACCGGCTTATCCCATGAGGCAAAATCGCACGTCGGATAACGGGAACACCCGTAAAATATCCTCCGGCCCTTCTTTGTCCGCCGTTCTACGAGATTCCCTTCCGAACATTTCGGACATTTGATTCCCATCGAAATCGGCTTGGTGTTCTTGCATGTCGGGTAGTTCGAACACCCCAGGAATGTTCCAAACCGACCCCCCTTCACGACCATATCCCCACCGCACAATTCACACTTTTCTCCCGTGATGTGCTGCAGCTTTTCCTGGTCTTCGGCGAGCGGTTTTGTATTCTTACAATCGGGGTATCCGGTGCATGCCATGAATCGGCCGTTCCTTCCCCATTTGATAATCATCTGTTTACCGCACAACTCACAGACGACGTCCGTCTTTTCCTGCAGGGACTTCTTGATCGAGGATGCGAGCTTCGATGCCTTCGCTAATGCCGTGCTGAAGGGACCGTAGAAGTCCTTCATAACCGTGAGATAGTCGCGCTTTCCTTCGGCGATCGTGTCCAGTTCTTCTTCCATGAGCGCGGTAAACCGGACATTCACCACCTGAGGGAAATGCTCGACCAGTATCTTGTTGACCTGCATGCCGAGGTCCGTTGCAAACAACCTGCGGTCCTTTTGCTCGACGTATTTCCGATCGATCACCGTTGTGACGATGAGCGCGTATGTGCTCGGCCGTCCGATGCCCAGAGATTCCAGCTCTTTGACAAGGCTACTTTCTGTGAATCGTGCCGGCGGTTTTGTGAAATGCTGTCGCGGAATGAGTTCATGGACTGCAGTAGGCTGTCCTTCCGCAAGACCTTCCGGGAGTTTGGACGTCGGATCAGTGTCGTCGGGCGACGGCGCATCCTCGTCTACTGTGTCGTCATAGACGATAAGAAATCCGCGGAATACGGGAATCTGGTCTGTCGCACGGAAGACGAGCGATCCATCGGATACATCCACAGAAACCTGCTCGAATTGAGCCGGCGCCATCTGACACGCCACAAACCTATTCCAGATGAGCTCGTAAAGGGCAAACAGATCCTTGTCCAAATGTTTCTTGATCGCCTTGGGTGCATGTTTGCTGCTTGTTGGTCGGATGGCTTCATGCGCATCCTGCGAAGCCTTCCCCTTTTTGAATAATCGGGGTTCTTTCGGAACGTATTCCTTGCCGTAGTTCTCGTAGATGAATTCCCGTACCTGCGCCACTGCCTCTTCGCTCAGCCTCGTGGAATCGGTACGCATGTACGTAATCAACCCGGTTAGGCCTTCCTCGCCGAGGTCGATGCCTTCATACAATTTCTGTGCGAGCGACATCGTTCGCTTCGCCGAAAAACGGAGGCGCCGCGCCGCCTCCTGTTGCAGAGTGCTCGTGATGAACGGCGCGGGAGCGTTGCGCTTAACCGGCCTTTTCTGGACCGAGGATATCGTAAACGCACCGGAGCGAATGCGCTCCATGAGTCCCTTCGCAGCCGCCTCATCAGGGATGACCGGGTCCTTTCCCGACTCCTTAACGAGCTTTGCCAGAAACCGGTCACCTTTCGGCGTTTCAAATTCGCCGATAATCGACCAGTATTCCACTGGAACAAAAGCACGAATGGCCACTTCCCGTTCGCAGATCAGCCGAAGGGCGACCGATTGGACCCGGCCCGCAGAAAGTCCGTAAAACACCGTCTTCCAAACGAACGGAGAGATCTGGTATCCAACAATACGGTCCATGGCTCGGCGAGCCTGTTGCGACATCACGAGGTTGGTTTGGATCCGCCGCGGATGGTCCATGCCGTCTTTGATGCCGGTCTCTGTGATCTCATGGAAAAGAACGCGTTTGATCTTATCATTCGCATCCTTCAGTTCGTCCGCAATATGTGCGGCAATCGCCTCTCCTTCTCGGTCGGGGTCGGTCGCGATGAAGACCTCTTTTGATTTTTCGGCGTGCTTCCGGAGTTTCGTGATCACATCCTCTTTTCCCTCGATCGTCTCGTACACGACGTCAAAGGAATTTTCTGTATCGACGCTTAACTTGCTCTTCGGCAAGTTCTTGATGTGTCCCACGGAAGCCTCAACAACATAGTCCTTTCCCAGGTACTTGTTGATCGTCTTGGCTTTTGATGGTGATTCTACGATAACGAGAGATTTTTCCATAGCCTCAATGAATCGTATCCGACGGACCGAGCGACGGAACACTTCCGCCTGCCGTCCTGTCGACGTCAAACAACAATCCTGCAATCAGTGATTTGACCTCTTCTTCTCCTGCGGATGAAAATCCCGCCATCATGATGCGTTCAATGACGGTCTCCATATCCGAGGTCGAGAGGAGTCCAAGTTGATGGCATTGCAGCAGGTACCCGTGGCCCTCCGGCGTGAGCACGGACAGTTCCGCCGGATGGAGCATTCGGTGTGACAACGGGTCTGCTTTTCCAGCTTTCAATGCAGGCGTCTGCGGATTCTGCAAGCGATCAAACAACCAAGAAAATGCCGACGAAATTTCCGTTGGTGTATAACCCTGCCGGGCCAGCGACGAAACATCGATGTCGCCAAGCTGCTTGTTCGCCTGCAACTCGTTCATCAGCAACAACAATATTTCAACGATTCGTTCGTGCATGTCGTGTGGTCAATGAAGCCAGATATCGGTCCTCCCGTCTCCGCATGCGGTCACGGCGTGAAGGAGTGTCGTCTACATGTCCCGCCAAATGCAGCAGACCGTGGACCAGAAGCCGCCGCACTTCATCTCCGTACCGGACACCGAAGTGCGGCGCCTGTCGGCGCGCCTGATCGAGATTGACGACAACTTCACCATCGACTGCACCGCTCGTAGTGTACGAAAACGCGAGAACGTCCGTCGTCCAGCGATGGTCAAGATACCGCGCGTTCAGGGAGCGCATTCGCCGGTCGTCGACATATGCGACAGAAATCGATCCGACGTACACCCCTTCCGAGGGGAGAACAGCATGGACAATACGAAAAGTTTCATGACGCGAAAACCGAAGACAGCGATGTTGCACCCGAACAGCAACTTCACCCGGCCGGATACCGATCACGCCTTCCTCCGCGTCCGTGACCTTGAGGGCCGCGGCGAAGTCCTGGATGAAGGTCCCATCGGCGGCAACACGCCCTCGGTGAGCGAGAGCGCGATCCCTGAGAGCATAACCTCAGGACCGAGCCGTGTGAAATCACCGGACAGCATCGCCCGGTCGACGTTCGCATACAGCGAACAGCCGCCTTCGCGTTCAATTGTCAGTCCGGATAACGTGCCGTCAGACTCGCCCACAAATGTCACTTCTCCCAGCAACTCACTCGTCACAAATCCGGTGCAAAAGTGAAGCTGAAGATGGGCGTTGCTCGTGTATACGCTGATCAAGGGTCCCTGTCGCGATCCAATATCGATTTCTCTGTAGATTTCGAGCGCCAATGACCGTCCAAGTTGCGGCGACTTGATCTCGAATCGTACCGCCGATCCGGAGGACTGCGGAACAACCTTCAACACTTTTTGGATTTTCTTGATGTCTTTGTCGCTGAATATCTGTGTCATGAATGCTCGGGCAGTCGATGTTCAGATGGTGATCGTCATGTTTTCCACTGCTGCCTCACATTCGAAGCGATAGCCCCGGCTTTTCACTTCTTTCTTGCACTTCATCAAGATATCGTCCACTTTTTCGTCGCTGTGATTCTGATCGTGATGAAACAAGTACAGCCTGCGTACATTTGCCTCGGCGGCGACCTTCAGCGCGAACAGGTAGTGCGAATGTCCCCAACCGACGCGATCGATGTATTCTTCGGGCGTATAGGTCGCGTCGTGGATCAATACGTCGGCATCCTTGCAGAAGTCGAATACCCGCTGATTGGGGTCTCCATTTTCCACAAGGAATCGTTCCTTAACGGCGACCTCAAAATTCGTAAGCGATTTTGCAGCCTCTCTGTCGAACGGTTCATTGTCGCTGATGTAGACGAGCGTCTTGCCGTTGTATTCCACCCGGAAAGCGACGGTGAATCCGGGATGGTTCACGTAAATGTACTGGACTGTCGACTCGTGGATCTTGAGCGTTCCCTCCTCCCGGATTGGGATGAACTTGATCTTTGCCTTAAGGTCGTGCAACTGCACGGGAAAATAGATCCGGTTCATCTGCTCGGCTATGATCTCACTGAGCGATTTTTCCGGGCGTTCAGTACCGACGATCGTCAGCTCATTGCCTGATATGAATGCCGGCTTGAAGAACGGAAATCCTTGGATATGGTCCCAATGCGGATGCGTGATCAGCAAGTGGGCTTTGATCGATTCCCCTTTCGAGATCAGAAAATCGCCAAGACTCCGGATGCCGGTGCCCGCATCAAAGATAATCAGTTTATCGTCGTCGAGCCGCAGTTCCAAGGAAGGAGTATTCCCGCCATAGCGAACTGTCTGTTTACCCGGTGTCGGTATCGATCCCCGCACTCCCCAGAATGTCAGTTTCATTTGATCAACGCTCCTGCTTTGACTGACGGTAAGTTTGAGCGTAGTTCACATAGTTATCCGCCGATCGTTGAAGGGCCTCGATCTCCTCTTTTCGCAGATTCCGCTTGATCGCTGCGGGCACACCCGCAACCAGGCTCCCTTCCGGCACATCAAATCCCTCCGGCACTACGGCGCCGGCCGCAACGAGCGATCTTGTCCCGATCCGCGCCCGATCCAAAACTACCGCACCCATCCCGATCAGGCACGTGTCTTCAACCGTGCAACCATGGAGTACAGCCCGATGTCCGACCGTGACGCCTGAACCGATGGAGAGCGGCGCCACGCCGGAACTGACATGAAGCACGGAAAGATCCTGAATATTGGTCCGCCGGCCGATTCGGATCCAATGGACATCTCCTCGAACGACAACGTTAAACCACACACTGCTTTCTTCTCCGATCTCAACATCCCCGATGACCACACAACCGTCCGCAAGAAACACAGTCCCGTGGATCCTGGGATGAATCCCGCCATATGGCAGGACGGTGACGCGATTCATTCCGATGCACGCGGGGGGGACCAACCAGGACGTTTCCACCCAGTCAGCTCCACTTTGATGCTTCCCAGGATCACTTTCAACCTGGCCGTGACGGGGATTCGCGCATCGTCGTTGCTGAACCACCCTTCAAAGCCGCCCGTCAATCCGAAGACGCCGACGAATCCGGCGTGACCGTTGAAAAAGACCGTCTCGACAGGATACTCCACGGCATCGATCTCCTGGGATTCGATCTTTGCCAGGAAATTGATACGGGTAGATTCTTCCTTCTTGTCGATGAACGTCGGGATCTCTTCCACACGCTTGTCACGAACGTGCCGCCGTGCGTAATAGAACAACGAGAGACCGTCTTGTGCTTGGCCGCTGACTGCTACGGTCTCGCGTTCGAACGTTTCCACAGGTTTTCCGTTCGGCCGGACTCCACGGACATAATACATCTTCTTCATGGGATAATCGAAATCCATCATCCGGAATTCGACTCCCGACGAGGCACTGTCGTCCCCCGACCATTGATAGGTGAAGACATCCTCATCCATCATCGAGTAAAACCGGATATGGACATCCGCGAGCCAGCTCAGCGAAGGATTGGAATCGATGATCGTATGCGCTTTGTAAACGACGCGATTACGATGCTCGGTCCGTTCGGTGATCTTGAAACGAATAGTACCGATAGAGAAGAACGAGTAACTCACTGAATATTCCAGCTCTTCCCCGACCTGCAACATGTGATCCGTCGGAAGAGCTGGCGCGACTGCGTGCAACGCATCTTGGGCAACCGCCCGCATGGTCGACACACCGGACGGTCCAATCGTAGCTGCTATGAACCCCGCCGCAATGATCGATCGACCGGCGCAACGCGGAATACAGCGCACATCTACTCCAGTTTCGCGATCTTCTGTGCTTCCGGAAAGAGTGTGACAGCTTTCTGAAATTGCGTGTCCACTTCGAGCATGATCGCGATCCATGCTTCGAAACCGTAGAGGGTCTTGCCAATTTCCGCTTTCAACCTGGTTCCGATGAATCGCTCATCCTGCGCATATTCTTTCTCCGGCACTTCGACGCTCTTGGTCTTGACAAAGGTCATGAAGTCGGCGGCAAGGCCTGACGGAACGACGTATTCTTTCTTGAATTTTTGCATGTCGTTGCCGTAGACTTTCCGGAGCTGCAACCCGGACCCTTCCATGTACGATTTCACAAAATCGAAGAAGAGATTCCGTCGTGCGATGTTCGAAAATAGGGGAGTGACGTTGCCAGGCTTGACGATGTAATCCGGCGTGATGCCTCCTCCGCCAAGCACATTACGGCCGCCGGACGTGTGGAACACGGGGGTGGTCGAATCCGACATCGCTTCTTCCCGATGCTCGATGTTTTCCCCCTCCTGCTCGTTGCGCGTGAACGCTTCCTGCTGGTACTCGTCGCGCCCCTTGCCGTCGTACGGCCTCTGGATCAGTCGCCCGCTTGGCGTGTAGTACTTCGCAATCGTGAGTCGAAAAGCAGAGCCGTCCGACAGCGGAAACTGTCGTTGTACAAGACCTTTTCCAAAAGTGGTTTCCCCGACGATCAAACCCCGATCCCAATCCTGCAGCGCGCCGGCCACAATCTCGCTAGCGCTCGCCGAACCATTGTCGACAAGGACGATCAAAGGGAGCTTTTCGTATGCATCTCCCGTCCTTGCAAAGAACGATTCCTCGTTTTCGGGCTTTCGCGCCTTTGTATAGACGATCTTCCGGGGAGCATTCGCGGTACCGCCATCCAAAAACATGTCCGCCATCCGAAAGGCCTGGTCAAGGTACCCTCCTCCGTTCATGCGAAGGTCGAGGATGAGTTTTTTCATTCCTAAAGAGGCAAGCCTGGAGATCGCACGGTCCATTTCATTGTACGTGACCTCCTTGAACTGATTTACGCGAATATAGCCGATGTCCTTGTGGACCATGAGCGCAGCATCAATGCTGGTCAGCGGGATCTCATCCCTGATGATCTCGAATTCGAGAACATCCTCGATTCCCGGCCGGACAATGGCCACTCTGACTTTCGAACCCTTTGGACCGCGGAGCGTTCGCATGACCCGGTTCTCATCGAATCCCACAGAGGACGTATCGTTGATCTTGACGATCCGGTCATTCGACAGAATTCCCAGCCGCGCTGACGGTCCGCCACCGACCGGCTCGATGACTGTAATAGTGTCGTTAATGACCCGGAATGAGACTCCGATACCCTCGAACTTACCCTGGAACTCTTCTTTCACGCGCTCAAATTGTTTCGGAGCTATATAGACTGAGTGCGGGTCGAGTGTGTTCAACATTCCCACGATGGCTGACTCTGTCAGCTTCTTGAGGTCGACGTCCTCGACGTAGTTCTTCTCCGTCAGGCTGAGAACATCTTTGAGCTTGGACAACTGCTCATAGACATTGTCCGCCGACACGAGCATGTCAATCCCCATGCCCGCTATCAGACTGATCACGACCAGGATCGATACGGTCACACCGGAAAATTTTCGCTTCATCTCACTTCCCCAGAAATAACTGACTCTTGTCGCCTTTCGCAGCGGCGCGGAACATAAACTACGAAGCCGCCCGGCAGACCCGTGTGGCTCACGTCACCCCACCACGTAGTCACAAAATAGCGTATTTCAAAGTAGAATCCAATTCTTTGCGCACGCTTACCCGAATGTGAGACAAATGGATACATTTACCAACGCATCTCCAATCCCACTCGGACACGACGAGGATCATAGTATCCTCCGGGATCCTTGAGCTCCCCGCCGATCCTGCCGCTGGAGTCCATCCACCGAACGTTCATCTTGTTCACAATATTCCGAGCGTCCGCATACACGGTGACTTTCCTCTCGGCGCCGATGGAAAGTTCCATGGACATTTTCATGTTGACGAAGACGACGCTCCGCATACGCGCGTTGTTGGGCAAGAAGACCTTGGATGTGTCCAACGACGTGAATCCGTCTCTCGTGGGATAATACGTGTACGGACGGGCGGAGTTGTAGAGAATGATGCAATTCGTCCTCAGGAAACCGAACGCAAGGAACTCCGCGTCTCCCTTGAGCGTGTGCCGCTGATCCCAGCTCAGCGGAAACGGCTTCGCTGCAGGGGGAAAACCCCATTGTTCAAAATTGATCTTTTGGTCGACATACTCGCTGATTCCTTCTGTGACCATATACGAATACGACATACTTCCGCGTAATTTCTCGTCTACTTCCCGGGAAATAACCACTTCCAAACCTTCAACTTTCGCTTCGGCATTGTTGACATACGACGCAAACCCAAAATCACCCGCGTACTTGCTGTCGAACGCTACGAGCGTCTTTGCGTCCACCTGGTTCAACATGCGTTTACGAAAATACGTCACCGATCCGACGGCGTTTGTGCTCAACCCGTACTTCATGCCGAACTCCCAAGATACCGTCCGCTCGGCCTGTAGGTCAGGATTTCCCGCCTGTACATTTTTCGCCCCCAATGCGATCTGTTCCGGCCGCTGACCGGAATAGAGATAATCAAACAAGGGAAACTGGAAATACTGTCCGAAATTCACGAATACGAATGTCGATGGTCCGAACGGAGCCGAATACGATAACCGCGGGCTGAACTGGTGTTTGAACCTGGCCCGTGTCTTTCCGCTCACAACTTGTTGGTATTCACCAGGAACCGTCGGTATAAACTCGACGATGGGACGCTCCGCCCGGGGGTCGAGCCAATCCCATCGGAAACCGACGGAAAGGATCGAACCTTCCAGTGCAACCTGCACTTTGTCCTGGATATACATGCTTCCAGACCGAGGCTGATAGGCGTACGCATTGCTATAATTGAGAAGCGGAGCCGCCGGCAGCGTCCGACCGAAGTAGTTCTTTTGCGGTTCGTATTTCACGAGGTCGGACGTGAGATCGTAGAAGTTGATTTCAGCCCCGAATTTCATGGAGTGTTCGTCAATGCCGTCAAAAGAAGCCTCGAGTTTGCCGGTAGAAATCAGTTGACGGGTATCCGCCCACCACATGCGCCTGCCTTTGACGATGTATCGGAGGAAGAAATCATATTCGTACGGATCAAAGATAATGTCCTCCTTCGCCCCCTCGCCGATCTTGGAGTGTTGGTAGAATCCACTCGCCGTCAATGTCAGCCAAAGACCTTCGGCAGCATTCACACCGTACGAGATCGTGCCGCGGAGAGCTCTGCGGGACCGTTCCGGAAGCCCTGCAAGATTAAACCGCCAGCTGAATTCATAGTCCCTCCAGTCTCTGAGCGAGTACAACGCCTGGAGAGACACCCGATGCAAAGCCGACGGCATGTACTCAAGCTTCGTCAGGCCGTTCACATCGGACACAATCGGTGAGTCGAATTGACGGCGGAAATCCTGCCACCACCGTGTGTCCTGACTTTGTACGACGTTTGCGGTGAAGAACGACAGCTTGTCCTGCACCAACGGTCCAGTGCCCGCCACTTCGGCCTCGATCAACTTGTTTTGTTCTTGCAGCCAGGAATCTGGGAGCCAGCTGTCACGTTCGTACCGAATCGACCATCGTGGCTCGTTTCCTCCCATCCGTGTTACGATGTTGACGACTCCCGATTGCGCATTTCCGTATTCTGCATCGAAACCCCCGGTTTGCATCGTGATCCCTGAAATGGCGCTTCTCGGTATTGATGCCGTAATTCCGCCTCCAAGCACGTCCATGAACGGGAGGCCGTCGACAAGATACACGACTTCAGTCGTTTTTCCGCCGCGCACATTGCCTTCGAGCGTGGTACCCGGTTGCAGCGACAAAACTTCCTGCACCGTTGAGACGGGAAGGAGGTCCATTTTCCCGGCACCGACGTTGAACGAAGTCCCGGCAAGTTCGCGCTGGATCAAAGGGCGCTCCGCCCGGACCTCCACGGCCTCCATCTCAATGGACGTCCGATCCAATTCGACATTGACGGTCGTTCGCAGGTCCGCAAGCACCGAAACCCCGCGTACGAGGACCGTTCTGTATCCTAAATACGAGACGCGTACATCGTATACACCCGCACGGACTGAACTGATCCTGAATCTTCCCTGATCGTCCGTTGTCCCTCCCATGACCGTCCCCACTACTATCACTGTCGCACCAATGAGCGGCTCGCGAGATTCCTTGTCCCGCACCACGCCCTCGATGATACCATTCGTTCCTGCAGTCAGCGCGTGGAAAAGGACAAGACAGAGCACCGTTGTAATCAGCGCACGATCCGCGCAAGAGTTTCCGAGGGGTTGACTGAAAATCACGATGTTCCCGGTTACTGACACATGTCCAACGGCCCGTTGACATCTTCACAGACTTTGTTGGAGATGAACGGATTCACAATACAGATGGGATAGCCGAGAGTTTCGGAGTCCGATCGAAGGGTTCTGCTGAAGATTATTGCGCCTCCCTTGACGACGAACAGCTCCCTGTCGCTGACCATACGCAACCCGCAATCTTTGTCCTCGTTCATTTTCAGACCCTCATTCAGCAACATTCTTCCCTGGTCGTCGATGAAATCGTATCGAACCCGGAAAACAATGGAGTCGCCCGGATCGACCCGGAGTTCCCGCGTTCCTGAGTCATATGAGCGGGCGAAATACAATTGCGCGGGAGTCAGCGTGAACGTCCGGACAAACGATGGATCGCGGGCAAGAGTGACCGTCAACGAGCCGTCCATGCGGGCAGTGTCCGCGAGCGTTTCATCGTACTTGTTCACAAATGTCAGGTAGAAATGGACGGAGTTGTCGCCGATTCGATACATATAGTCGGCATGGATGGTGACCGAGAACACGTTTCGCGGGTCCTCGTAGGCGGGAAGCTGCTCTTCGCAGGCTAGGAGCAGGAAAACTCCTACAGTAGGAAAGAAAGCCCTTTTGATCATGGTTCCGGAATCACCGCTCGGGCTTCATTTGCGGGAACAGAATGACATCACGAATGGAATCCTGATCTGTCATGAGCATAGTAAGCCGATCAATGCCGATGCCGAGACCCGCCGTGGGGGGCATGCCATATTCCAGCGCGCGCAGATAGTCGTCATCCAGTACCTGCGCTTCCTCATCGCCGCGCGCCCGCAACCCCGTCTGCTCCTCGAACCTTGAACGTTGATCCAAAGGATCGTTCAATTCCGTGAATGCGTTGCAGATCTCCTTCCCGTTGACGAATCCTTCAAACCTCTCCACCAAACCAGGAATCGATCGATGCTTTTTTGCCAACGGAGACAATTCTACGGGATAGTCAATGATGAACGTCGGTTCGACAAGGTTCGGTTCGACACGAACAGAGAAGATGGCGTCGATGATCCCTCCCGCACTTCCGAGGGCGTCAACTTCGATGCCGAGCCTCTTTGCAACTTTCCGCAGTTCAGACTCTTCTTTGTGCAACAGGTCGAGGCCCGTATGTTCGCGAAGTGCATCGAAGAACGTCACTCGTCGCCATGGAGGAGTGAAGTCGATCGCCCGCCCGCCGATCGACACCGTCGTTCCGCCAGAAAGCTCCCGCACCACCGTCGCCAGCAGGTCTTCCACCAACGACATCATCCAACGATAATCCTTGTACGCAACGTAAAGCTCCAGCATGGTGAACTCCGGGTTGTGCGTCCTGTCCATGCCTTCATTCCTGAAATCTTTGCTCACTTCGTATACGGCGTCGAATCCCCCCACGATCAACCGTTTTAAATACAGTTCATCGGCAATGCGGAGATACAGATCTACATCGAGCGCATTGTGATGGGTCTTGAATGGACGGGCCGAGGCGCCGCCGTAGATCGGCTGGAGGACCGGCGTTTCGACCTCGAGATAGCCTCGTTCGTCGAAGAATTTGCGCATCACCGAAATGATCAGGGCGCGCTTCATGAAGACCTCACGTACCTCTTTATTCACGACGAGGTCGACATATCGCTGACGATACCGGAGTTCCTTGTCGGAGAACGGGTCATACACGACCTTGTTGCCCTGTTCATCGATGCGTTCTTTCACCACCGGCAACGGCCTCAGTGATTTTGCCAGCAGCGCGACCGACTTCGCGTGGACGGACACTTCGCCGGCCTTGGTCCTGAACACATGTCCAGTTATGCCGACAATATCGCCGATATCGTACAACCGAAACGAATCGTAGCTCTCGCCGATTTCGTCTCTTTTCAGATAGGCTTGGATCCTTCCAGCCGAATCCTGAATATGACAGAAAGATGCCTTCCCCATGCGCCGTATGGACATGATGCGGCCCGCGATAGAAACAACGCGTAGAGGTGCCTCGTCTTTGAATGCGGTGATGACCTCAATGGACAGCGCGTCCCGCTCGAAGGTATGCGGATAAGGTTCGATGCCGCGGGACCGAAGCCCTTCAAGCTCCTCACGTCGACGGCGCATTAGATCATTGATATCTTCTCCGGGGACTTCTGTCGGTCCGCCGGATCGGCTTTCATCCATAGCGCTCACAAGTTCGTCGAAGGTTCAGGGTCTGGTCTTTCCGGATGGGTAGGCAGGAAGAGTTAGCCTGTCGGGCGCACACCGCGCCGTCAGGGCAGTGGCTTCGTACAGCTTGAGTGCATGATGCGGCCCGACGTCATTCCAGACGAATCGCCATTCCCAGTTTCCCTGGGTCGTGCCGGGAAGATTCATTCTGTGCCGAGAGCCCAGTCCGAGCACATCCTGGAACGGAACAACTGCAGTGTCGGCTACAGATCGGAGCGCGGCGTTGATCAGTGCCCATTGAATTTCGTTTCCATCCGAATGCGTGTATCGGCGGACAAAATCCCGTTCGTGTTCCGTCGCGGTTTCGTACCATCCTGCCGTTGTGTCGTTGTCGTGGGTTCCCGTGTAGACGACACAGTGGGGTGTATGATGGTGCGGCAGAAAGGCGTTTTCCGGACCTTCTGCGAAAGCGAACTGAAGGACTTTCATCCCGGGTAATCCAAAACCATCACGCAATTGCGTGACCTCAGGGGTAATGACACCAAGGTCCTCCGCAATGATCGGCAGTCGTCCGAGTCTTCTCAGGATCGTGGCGAACAAGTCCCGACCGGGCGCCTTCACCCACCGTCCTTTCACCGCAGTTTTCTCCGAAGCGGGAATCTCCCAGTACGCCTCGAACCCGCGGAAATGATCGATACGCACGATATCGAAGAGGTTAAGCGAAGCCCGGAACCGGTTCACCCACCAGCCAAACTTCTTCTTTTTCATCACATCCCACTTGTAGAGGGGATTTCCCCACCGCTGACCTGTTTCGCTGAAATAGTCGGGCGGAACTCCCGCGACAACTTCGGGGTTTCCCCGTTCATCGAGATAAAAGAGGTCTGCATGTGCCCAGACGTCTGTGCTATGGTGCGCAACAAAGATCGGCAGATCGCCAACGAGGCGCACTCCACGATCGTTCGCGTATTTCTTCAGCGATTTCCATTGACGATCGAAGCACCATTGAATGAATTGATGGAAGCGGACATCGCCGTGAAAATGACGCCGCGCAGCCGCGAGCGCTGATGGTTCTCGTCGTGCAAGCTCCTCCGGCCACGTTGTCCACAACGACCCACAGTGAGCAGCATGCAGCGCCTCGAACAACGCATAATCGTCCAGCCAGTATTTTTGTGTGCGGCAATATTCGGCGAAATCCCGCTGCTGCGACACCGCGGAATCGGCAAAGAACCGGTCCGATGCTTTCTTCAACAACGCGAGCCGAAACGGTACGACGCTGGCAAAATCAACCTTGTCTTCCGGGAACAGCGGGACCGAGGCCAGTTCTTCCGCCCGGAGCCAGCCCAACTCTTTGAGCTCCTGCAGATCCACCAGCAACGGATTTCCAGCGAACGCCGACAGGGACATATACGGGGAATTCGCAAATCCCACAGGTCCGAGGGGCAACATTTGCCACAGGGATTGTCCAGCGATCACCATCCAGTCGACGAAATGGTAGGACGCGGGGCCAAGGTCGCCGCAACCGTGGGGACCGGGCAGGGATGTCAAATGGAGGAGAATGCCGCTGGAGCGAGGGAAACGCATCACGTCACACTTTTGGACGACCGGCTTTGTTTCGCGCCGGACGTTCCGGGCCGACGAGCTGCTTTAACCAGAGGACCTCTTCTTTGGAGAGGAAGCGCCAGGAACCGCGCGGTACGCCTGACGGGGTGAGGCCTGCATACGAAACGCGATCGAGCTGGCGCACATCATGGCCGATCGCCTCGAACATCCTCCGGACCTCCCTGTTGCGACCTTCAGCCAGCGTCAGGAAGACCTTCATGCGTTTAGAGCCGTCCACAATCTCCACCTGACGAACACGCGCCACGCCCTCCTCCAGCCTGACGCCCTTTCGCAGCCTCTTGATGTCGTCATCGCTGATGCCGCGCGTAAGCGTCACACGGTATAGCCGTTCTACTTCATACCGAGGATGCTGGAGTGCGTGGGCCATCATGCCGTCATTCGTGAGGATCAGGACCCCTGTTGTATTTCTGTCCAACCTGCCAACGGGAAACACGCGCTGGCGGACATGAACATACTCCATCACCGTGGTGCGTCCCCGCTCGTCGCTCAGGGTAGTGATGCAATCCTTCGGCTTGTTGAGCAGAATATACACAGGTTTTTCTGCC
>Ga0154320_1121_pt4 | contig 32986 bp, 32 predicted proteins | sample RifGroA2_FD_115848 | JGI IMG/M metagenome (GOLD analysis project Ga0154320, IMG submission 115848) | Ignavibacteria bacterium GWA2_55_11 | reverse complement strand
GTTCTCCGCCATTCTTCCCATCGCGGAGAGCTTGCCCGGGAAGGGGAACATTTGCTGGACAAAGTAATCCGTCTCCATTCCGTCCTTGAGCGGGTTCGGAAAGGATTGCACCGGCGTCTGGAAGAACTCGACGCCAACTTGTGGTGCATCCCACGACGTCACTTGGTTCACACGCGTTCTGGCGGCAGCCGTTTGGTTACGGGCCGCCCGCAGTTGCGGATTATTCTGAAGAGCCTCTGAAATGAGTAACGCTAGATTCAGAAGTTTGCCCTCCTGCGCCCGTGCGAGCGAAGGGACAACCAGGGCAACAGCTGTTGCGTAACGAACGATGATCTGAAGCATGGGAGACCGCTCCTTGTTCTTGTGCTGAATGGACGCAGATGCCAACTCTGTAACGGTCGGTCCTCTCAGGACCATCACCATTGGTTCTTCAACGTCGGAGAGTTGCGAGGACTGCGTGACTCACGAGAGGATAGAGTTATCCCCTTGCGTGAATCTCATGCAAGACCGGAACGAGACCTAAATGAGGAAGGAATCGAAAAGGATGTACCTATCCACCGAGGGTGCGTGGATAGTCTGTGCAACGAAGGAGCTGTAGGAGGGACTGGCGGCCCTGACCAATCTGGGGAAACTGGGCGCGACAGCAAATGGGATCACGACAACGTTGGATTCCTGCCTGTTTCCCTTTTCGAGGAGAGCCTGTTTCAGCGCGAGCCCGCCTGCGAGCACATTGGTGTGGCACGTAATTTCGGGCTTGACAGAATGGCCCGGTTGGGCAGGAATCCGCTGATCGCAACCATCATGTTTTACGGTGTAGATTTTGGAGCAGCAGGAAGCTTCTTCCATTTGGCAGCGATGCAAGATCACTGTTGCGCCAGAACTCGCAATCATTACGAGAAAGGCCAGAAGAATTCTGATGAGCTTGATATTTTCCAGTAAGAGCAACATTCTATATCTATCTTGCCTCAATAACCGTGCCCACACCAAAAAGCCGTAAAACGCTCGAGAACCTTTGAACGTAGTATAAGCATACTTTCCCCAATTCGCAACTGCAAGAATCTTCAAAGTTCGAGTCTCAGTTTCGCCAACCAGTCCATATGACATGCCTAACTCTTGCACTGATGCGATGATCCGCTCGGCCCCGCGTTGCATCTTCTGCATACGAACCTTCTTGATTTTCCTCACCCCAATATACAACTTGGAGTGGGATTTGAAGACTCGGCCCCTAGCGGCCCCGATGATCGGCGGGCTTATTACGTCGACCATTCACGTTCTGGTAGTGACTCCCGTGCTCTTCAGTTTCATGAAGGAACGGGCGCTGAAAAAAGGCCGATTGCAGGCTTCGAAAATGGCGAATTGGATGAAATAGAACTGCACCGAACTCTTCTCACTCAATCACAAATGGAGCGAGTATGACCCGAAGAATCTGCACCTTTTCCATGTCTTTTCTGCTGCTGACAAGTACAGCGGCATTTGCTCAGAACGCCGCAACATCCCCCGCTTCAAAGCCCGCGAAAGCGCAGGTGGACAGTCCACTCTATGTTTGTCCAATGCATCCAAAGGTCACTTCTTCCAAACCTGGAGAATGTCCACAGTGTGGTATGGACCTTGTCCTGAGTAAGAAACAGCCGGCCAAGAGAGCCAGTGATTCGTCGGCCACTACAGGGGCGACGAAGGAAGAGCTGATTGAGTCGGGAGAATACAATTGCTGCGTCAAGCGACCATGCGATGAGTGTTACAAAGAGCATGGTTCCTGCACGTGTTACAAGAGCGCGAAAATGAAGAAGACTGTCTGCGAGGAGTGTGGGAAAGGGTGGAAACGGGGAGAAGGGAATGTTCCCGGAGTGGATCCCGACAGCGTTAAGGGGAAACCGCACAAACACTAGCAGAGTGCTGAGCAACAGCATGCCGGATTCGAAGATACACCGCCAAGGCGCCAAGAAGACCAAAATACATTCGATTTCCGCAGTCTGTTGGGTCGATGCGCAACATCACGATGTCACTACTTCAGTCAATGTGTTCTTCGACGGAACACAGCGGAAGCGTTTTTTCTTCTGCCCACCGAGCTTGTCTATGTATCCGAGTATGAACTCGATGCTGTCGATCGTGGAACCGTTGTTTGTGCTGAACCTGATCCAGCCGGATTGACCGCCGTACAATGCATTGTTCGGACTCATTTCCGCCGCAACTCCTTGCGGGACTCTGAGCTTGAGACATTTCATGGGCCCGCCCTTGTTCGCGAAATGACATGTCACCGTCGAACCGCCTCCCACGTAATGCGTGAGGTGGATCTCCGGATTCACTTTGACGTGCTGGACCGGCGTGGTCTGTTGTTCCACCGACGGTACGGATTGACCTCCACTCAATTCGGACACGCGTGCGTGGATATCAAACTGGGTGGTAAGTCCTTCTTGAACATGTTCCGGCGTTGTGAAGTTCGCTTCAGACGGATTCCCGGCGAAGACGTCAAGAATCGAAGGACTGTATGTTTCGACGAGCTTGAATTTTACGGCAAGGAGGCCGTAACCAACGCCGAACATCAGTCCTCCGATATGTGCCCAATGCCCGACGCCGTCTTCGCTCCCCAGCGCCACCGCCGCAAAATCGAATATGTTCCAGTAGAGGATCATCCAGATCGCCTTGACCTGGAATCTTCCCGATCGCACGCCCATCATCATCGGAAGCGCGAACCAATAGTAGTTGTGGATGCGATTGTACGGAAAGAGCACGAGCACCATTCCGACGATGCCGTTGATCGCACCGCTCGCGCCAATTGCCGCATGCGCATCAGCGGAGAGGTGCGTTACTGCCGCGCAGATGCCCAGGATAAGGTACAGGAACGGATAACTGACATTCCCTACGGCCGCGTTCACAGCGTTTCCGAACACCCAAAGAAACAGCATGTTCCCTAACAAATGGAAAATGTCTCCATGCAAAAACAGACTGCCGATGATCTGCGACGCATCCCAGTCACGAAGCACGAAGTCCACCAGATCGTCGTACGACACGACGTCGAAGATCGGCAAAAAGAAGAAGATGGATGTCGCAGCAATGATGACGGAGTTCGCGATCGGATACCTCGTGAACACCGTTTCCATTTTGTAGGGAACGAGGATCATCGGATGTCTCTACATGTGATGAAGGAACGGGCGGGGAGGTTACCGAACTCCTCCATGCGGATGGCACAACGTCTTCACATCCCTCCAGGCGGGACAAACATGCCGCGATCGCGCCGAATAAGTCGGTTCTAATGGTTCCAGTGTGGACAATAATTTGCGGTCTGTCAACACCGACCGGGGATTCTTTCTGTCTCAACCGGTCCGCAATCATTTTTGAGAACAACCCCTCTTGTGATCCGCGACCTCCGTATTCTCTTGTAGTAACAAAAATCCCGGCTTAGGCCGGGATTGTGTGTCAACCATTCTCATAATTACGAACATCGCCTACACGTCTTCCTCCCCCTGATGCCTTAAACCCGCTTCTTTGATTCGTCGCACAATTGTCAGCAGGAAACCCACTACAAGCGTCACAGTGCCTACCCAGACCAAATTGATGTAAGGCTTGACGCTTGCTTCAACAAGAAGGGTTTCTCCCTTCCGTGTCGCACCCGCTGCATCCGGAGGCAACTTCACCGCCACCTCCACTTTCGATTTGTCTCTGTCATCTCTGTCGGGTTTAACCTGGGCAATGCGAAGATCGATGGTTTTCCCGTCGGTCGTCTTGTACTGCACAGAGGGAAACTCCACTCCCTCCGGACCCTGCTTCATGACCAGCGTAATGTTTTCCTTTCCTTTTCCCTCTTCCACCCGAATGACCGCCCGTATCTCAAACCCCTTTCCTTCCAGCATCGCTCCTTTCTGGAAGTTGCTGAAATCGAAATCCACGAAGGAAAGCGATAACGGTCCCACCGCCACATTCGAGCCTTTTGCCAGCTCGATCGTCTGTTCCTTCGTCTCGTCGGTCGCCTCTTCCAAGGAAAGCGGCGCCACATAGAAGTCCCGGCTAAGATAGTTGATCAAGTCGGGATGGCGCATCACGCTCTGAGTGAATTCGCTGAAATACATTACCGGCGCTACTTCCCGCGATTTTCCATCTTTCTCGACTGCGACGACAAAGCCGAACTTGCCGTTCTCGACGGGTTTGTAGCCTTCGTAGGTCAATCGGTATCCCAGAGCTTCGACCGGTTTATCCTTCTCCAGCGATACCGTCCGCTTGCTGTCGTATCTTTCAGACGTCACGAACCCGATACACATGACGGCAATTCCGATGTGCGCGATTGCCCCTCCTGCAAACTTCGGGTTGCCGACATAGATCTCCTGCGCAACCTGTACGTTGGCCGCAAGCGAGAATCCCGAACAAAAAACGAAGAGGAGAATGAGAGGTTCTTCCCAGCCCAACAAGAGCACGATTGTCGTGACCCCCACCCCGACTACGGCGGGGACGAGCAATCGACGCAGGAGCGACATGACGCGCGACGACTTCCACCACAACAACTGGCCAAGTCCGGACAGTAATGTAATGACAATGCCCAGCGGCAGATTGGTCTTCACGTAATATTGGATGTCCACCGCGGAAGCCTTTCCCTTGGCGATCGAAGTGATGATTGGCGAAGACGTCCCCACGAGCACGAACAAAGCAACGAATGTCAGCGCGGAGGCGCCCAGGAACAGCGCAAAGTCCCTGGACAGAAGCGAGTGTTCCACCTGTACTTTCGGCATTTCGCGCATCCGGATAAAGAGAAGCCCGAACCCGATGCCTCCAAACAAGAGAATGAAAGCAAGCAGAAGCCAATAGACCCACATCCCCGGGTCGACGAACGAGTGGACCGACGTTTCACCCAAAATGCCGCTGCGCGTAAGGAATGTGCTGTAGAGGACGGTGATGAATGTAAGAAGGCTGAGGGCGAAATTCGTGCGAACAAACGAACCGCTCTTCCGTTGTGTCAGCGCTGTGTGGATGGACGCCACGCAAACGAGCCACGGAACGAGCGAAGAATTTTCGACCGGGTCCCAGCCCCAGAAGCCTCCCCAACCCAGCGTCTCATAAGCCCAATACCCTCCGAGAATAATCCCGGTGCCGAGTACCATGGCCCCAAACACCGACCACGGCGTCGAGACACGGATCCACGACGAATAGTCGCGCTTCCAGAGTCCTCCAATCGCCAGGGCATACGGGACTGCCATTGCCGAGAATCCCATGAACAGAATCTGCGGATGAATGACCATCCAATAGTTCTGCAGCAACGGGTTCAGTCCCTTTCCCTCAACCGGGAATCTTGCCCATATCTGATTCGCGGCGTCGAGAATCACCACATTCGCCATGCCCGGCGGAATCGGTCCGGTCTGGATGAGGTCGTTGGGAAACGTGTTCCAAATAAGAGCAAATGGATTCTTGACGACCAACATCAACATGAGGAACGAAAGGATGAGCGAGTACACCGACATGACCTCGCTTTCATATCCTTTGCGCGACGTGTAGGTCATCAAGAAAACGCCGATCACGGCGGTGTACAAGGCCCAGAGCGTGAAACTCCCTTCCTGCCCTGCATACAATGTCGAGATAAGGAGCGAAAGCGGAAGGTCCGTCGAGCTGTAGTTCCAGACGTATGTGTATTGAAACTGATGGGTCAGGATCAGGTACAGAAGATACGCCGCCGCTGTCATGAGGGACACGACGGAGGTATGGAATGCGGCACGGGCGAGCAAGAGTTCCCGACCGCTGTGCTTCCGAGCGTTCCAGTAATACAGAACCGCAGATGCGAGGGCGGCCGCAAAGCCAACCTTCACCAGAATACTCCCGATCACTTGCTCTCCTTCAAATACTTTCTCCTCGAACCTTACGAATCAAGCTCTGCAATTGTTCTTGGCCTTCTTTGCGGTTTATCTTTTCTTCCCCGGCCTCGTTCGCCCTACAAAGTCCTCTTCACCGACTCCGCATCTCCCTCGTACTTAGAAGGACACTTTGTCAGTACTTCCGTTGCGTGGAAGTGGTCCCCTTCAAATTTCCCTTTTGCAACGACGCTTGTCGCAAGGTCAAAGTTGTTCGGTTTAGCTCCATCGAGAACCACTTTTTCCGTGTGTCCGTTGTCGTCTTTCAGGTAAAACACGAAAGTAACGGATTTTGCGTCGAAGAAACTCTCCTGGTTGCGTACCCATTCCCCCTTCACCTGCATTTTCTTCCCCGACCGCTGCGCTGTTGCAAAGTCGCCGTACTCGACGTTCGATTCAACGAAATTCACGGCGCTGAGGACGATACCAGCTACGATGACCACCATCCCGACAATGATCTTAGGTTTCATGTGCCTCTCCTTTTACTTCCCGCTTTCTTCAAGTTTCCTGACACGCCCATCGAGGCGCATCAGGTAGCCGACGATCCCCGCCCAAATGAGCAGAACGACGCCGAGAACGATGTACAATTGATGTTGCGCGAAGAATTCGATCATGGTGTTATCCCTGAGGAGTCGAACGACGATATTCCAGGCGCGCAGTACGTACCCGGACATTGAGCAGCCAAACATACAAGAGGTTGAATCCGATCAATCCCAGAATGAAGACGACGAGCATCGAGGGAGACATCTTGAACTCCACGACCGGACCAGCTCCTTCAGGGTCTCCCTTCGCACCCGGATGGAGTCCGGAAACGATGCGAGGAAGCACAAAGATGAAGAAAGGAACGGTCAGTCCCGCAAGCGTCGCATACACTGCCGACAGCCTCGCCCGTGTTTCCTCAACTTCGATCGCCGATCGCAGTGCGAAATATGCGCCATAGATCAAGAGGAGAATGAAGATCGACGTCTCCCGCGGATCCCAGTTCCAAAAGGAGCCCCAGTTGAATTTTGCCCACAACGCTCCGGTGATCGTCGCAAGAACGCAGAACATGAATCCAAGCCCTGCAGACGCTTCGGACTTGAGGTCGTCGTCCATGTTTCTTGTGCGAAGATAGCGGAGGCCATACCACATGGAGACCAGGAACGCTACGACCGTGGTCCAGGCAGTCGGGACATGGAAGAAGATATTGCGCGCTTTCTCCTCCAATCCGGGGATCACCGGGAACTCGAACCAGCCCTGCGGCTGCGGGACAATGGGGATCGCAATTCCTGAGATCAGGACGTACGTGATAATGACGATTGCAGACATGCGAATGTAGTTCATTGAAGCATTCCGGAGAGAGCGATGAAGAGACTTCGCCTACCAAGACTCACGAATGTAACACTAATCATTCCAAACATAGTCGAATAACAGGAACGAGCCTGCAATCATGATCAAACAATATCCAACGAGCACTTGCATGTCACCGACCGCTTCGATGAATGCCGCCCCCTCCAGTGCCTTCTCCGTTGCATTCATCACTGTCATGAGCAGCGGAATCAGGATGGGAAACGACAATACCGGATACAGGGTTCCGCGCGAGTTCGCCTTTGCTATGATTGCCGCCAGAATAGTGGCTGAAGCGGAGAATCCTATGCTCCCAAGGAGGACCGTGAGCGCAAAAATATCCGGGGATCGAATAACAAAACCCGGGAAGGTCACTATATACAAGGCAGAAACAGACAGCGTGAGGAGAAGAGTCAGCCCAGTATTCACCGCCAGTTTGCCGGCAAAGAGAATGCCGGGTGATGTCGTTAACTGGAGCGTCAACGCGGTTCCCCTCTCCTCTTCACTGACAAAGATGCGGGCCAGTCCGGACATGGCCGAGAAAAAGATGACCACCCAATACATCCCCGCCAACGTGGCCGGTCCAGGCTGCTCCGATCGCAGGGCAAACAGGATCGTTGCCACGGCGGTGACCACGAACATCACCAGAGCGTTGATCGCATAGCGATTCCGGACCTCAGATCGCACGTCTTTTACAACGACTGCGCCTATTTGTGCACGCACACTCATCACATTCTCATAATAGGGAATTGTCCCTCTATCAGCAAGAAATCAGCCGATTCCAAGGGGGATCTGCTGCGAACACCAGCCCGCTTCTTCGGAATCGTTCGTCGCAACAATGAGGATACCCGAAGTGCTCTGCCGCTCCGCAACGCCCCGCACGATGGCAATCCCTTCTGCATCAAGGTTTGACGTGGGTTCGTCGAGTATCAACATGGCGGGGCGGTGGATCAACGCCACGGCGTACTTGGCACGCTGCTTCATCCCTGAGGAGAATGTACCGATCCGGTCATTCCGCCGATGTGCTAGCCCCACCATATCCAATAACGAATCGATCTCCGTGTCAGCCGCTCTCCTGCCGGATCGCATCGATTCGAGGAGACGGATGTTTTCCGCCGCGGAGAATTCGTCGTACAACATCAAGTACGGGGAGACAAAACCGACTTGTTGGTACAGCAGCTCCCGCGGAATTTCATGTCCGTCGACAGTCAGTGAGACCTTCCCCTCCGTCGCGGAAAGAACTCCCGCGAGGATCTTCACGAGCGTCGACTTGCCCGAACCGTTCCGCCCGGTGATCGCCAATGAGCCAGGCGCATTCACCGACGCCGAGACTTTTTCGAAGATGGTCCTTCGATTGAACCGTTTTGACACGCTGTCCAGCTTCACCGAGGATGATCTCATCGAACCACCGCGAGCTTCCAGAAATTCTCTTTGCCCGCGCATCGGACCACGACAGCATATGTGCCGGAAGCGATCTTTCCTGCCACTCTCGCCGCAGGAACCCGTACGGCCAGCGCTCCGTGAACAAAGCTCGGCGTGAACTCGCCGACATTGACCACCTCGAATGCAGCAGATACAAGCCACACACTCACGCGGTCTTCGATTTCTCCGGCAACCGGAAGGACCAAGTCACGCGACGAAGAGAGAACCCAGGGATTTGGAGACACGCGCGGATGCGTTCGCAGGGTTGGGCGTCTCGTCGCAGCGCTGAAATACTCCACCTCCCAAGCCCGCGGATCTTCAGCGCGGAGTCCAAGTTGCCAGCCGCCGACGATCTCTTGTCGCGGCAGTCTCGGATCGTTCATCGATAGAACGATCGACCCTTGCTGCTCACCTGAGGCTTCATCCGTTCTCGCGAGTATCCCGACAAGGGTGTCTCCAGCTGTCGCGAACACGAGATGACCCTGGGAAAGTGGACTGAACAAGTATGAGAGAGTGGTCGTCGCCCCCATTGCTGTCGCCATCGTAAGCGGTGTTTGCCGAGGATATAAGTGGCCTTCCGCATAGTATCGCACCGTGTCGGCTCTGTCACCCGTAAAGAAATTCCAAACGGCAAATTCTCCGAGCGCCTGTTCCAGTGTCACGCCGCGTTCTGCGAGTGCCGAACGCAAGGCGGGTATGGTTCGCTGTGAACCTATGTAGTCCCATATCCTTTTGATAACGGACGTATCGAAACGACGACTCAAGAAGTGAGCGAATACCGACCGTTCGTATCCCGGCCAGAACGAATTGAGAGCAGTGAAGCCCGTCGTCCGAAATGATGTAAAGAAATCCCGGACATCGTACACATAGTCGTTCACTTCGCCAAAGACGACATCTTCCATCCACGCCGCCGTGAGTTCGTACCAATAGAATTCCGTTTCGGTCCACAAGCCATACGAGCCAACTTGAATGGCATGGAAGAACTCATGTGCCGCCGTTACTTGTAGGCCGGCAATTCCCGGCGTCCGCAAACCCGCAAAATCGTTATCGATAAGGACCCACGTCACAGATTTCTCGTTCGGAGTGGTCGATACCGGAGTGTTGTCACGAATGGTTTCACCGAACATCCCGGCAGCTTGATCTATGACGTAGACATCGTATGCACTGCTGCCTCCGTCGAGGATATCCGACGGCGGTGGCACGTACCCAAGTCCGTCGATTTCCGCACTCCACGCACGATCGAACGCAACTGCCGCGGATTCCGCATATGCCCGATGCGTTCCCGGGATCGGCACGCCATTCCCGTCGAGCAATGCAGGCCTGTTCGTTCCGGTCGTGTCGTAGTGAATCACAAACTTTCCGGACGGACTGAACACTTGCGTCTGCAGTACCGGCCTCTCTACCCCCATAGTTTTCGCCGTCATCGGTCGATCCGATGCAGTAGCCGCCACAGCAAAGGCAGTCCCGCATTTCCCGGGTTTCTCGACGTGCTTTCCGTCCCGACGTGCGCGTTCCATTTCTCTTGCAGCAATGGAAATATGCTCTTGCCCGAAAGCCATCGTCGCCGCCATCACACAAAGGCAGGAAATGATCAGCGTCGAGTCGTTCTTCATGGATGACGGACTCCCCATTCGAACGTCCGACCGCTGTGAATTGTGATGAACCCTCCCCGCGGATGAGTAACGGCGATGTCCGCAACACCGTCGCGATTGAGGTCGCACACGACAAAACCCGAGATATCCGTGGACCCTGCCAGAAAGCGCCATGGAGCGAATGTGCCGCCGAGATTGTGCCACCATCCCACGCCGCCCCGCTGGGGTAGCGATGCTACGAGGTCCGGCAGGCCGTCGCCATCGACATCGACAACGCGGAATTGTGCGAACTCCTCGAGCCGAACGAGCGAATCGACAATACGTGGACCGTCAAAGGTCGAATCGGACTTCGCCTGCAATGTGAACACCTGCTGAGAAGTCCGGGGAAAAGCGACGACCAGGTCCTTAAAGCCGTCGCCGTTGAGGTCGGCTGACCACACATACGCTCTTCGCACGTCCCGAACAGGAATATCCTGTATCGCTTTGCGCCGCCTGAGGACAAATGCAGAATCGCCGTACGCTACTCCGATCGTGACATCACTGCTGTCGTCAGGCTTGTATGCAAAGACAATGTCGGGAACGTCATCCGCGTCGAACAGCGTCATCGTCGCCCCCACGAGTATCGAAGGGGGAGCAAGGCGAAACGTCCGTTCGAGAAAAGTCTCTGCCTTCAGACGCTCGTACAATGACAATACCGATCCTGCGCCCGACGAGATATTCAGCGCAGCAACCATAATCGTATTTGAACCGCCGTGGATCTCGGACAAGAGGTCGGGTATGCCGGGCGTTGGAATCTCGGACGACGTCAATGATTGGTGTGCGACATCGATCTCCGACACCGAGAGAATCTGTGGGGACGGATGCGTCGCATAGATGCGTGCTACAGTGTCCCCGGAAGTTCCTGCGAGAATCCCCGTTGGCCCGCCGGGTATGTCAAAGGGGATCTGTCCGCTGAATATGCCGTCCCCCTTCCCCAGGAGGAACGACACTGTACTGCTTTTCTGATTCGCCACGACGAGGTCGACGAGAGTGTCCCCGTTCGCGTCGACCGTATCGATTCCAGTCGGCCACCTTCCCACAGCGTACGAGACCGAATCGGTCAGAGCGCTGGCGTCCGTTTCCCGGCGATACATGACGGCAGACTTCATCCCATGGCTCAATGTTATCAGTCCGACGCCGCGCATCCTCACCATGCCGACAGGTTCAAAGGGAACGCCGAATTCTATCAGATCTGCCGGGAGAGGTCGATGGCCAAACGTGTAGAGTCGCAATGCACTCTGTGAGCTGAGGACCGCAAATTCGGTTGCCTCACCCGTCTTCTGCAGCACGCTGACATCGACAATCCCTTTTTCGATCGAGAACTTTTCACGGAGATGGAAATCGCCCTGTTCGTCCATTTCCCACGATTCCACAAGAGCGGGCGAGTATTGCAGCAGAAATGCCCGGAGAGGATGTTCGCCTTCTGCGGGGTCGAGTACGATACGATCAACGGCCGCCTCCACAGGAAAAATTCCCTGGTCGAGGAATCTTCCCTTACCCACGCCATAGAGCGTGTGGAGTTCGCTCCGCACCCAATCCACAGCAATCAAGTCCACCATCACATCATTGTTGAGGTGTGTGAGCGCCATGGCCCGGATCGGAAGTTCACGTGCGATGAGAGACGCTTTCTGCCAAACGCCACCGCCACGGTTGAGCACAGGGAGAATACCGGGCTCGCCAGTGTCTAACACCAGCAAATCGCCTCGGCCATCGCGGTCGATATCGCTTGCCAGGACAAGCGTTGGAATTCGGTCCAGGGCGAGGCTTTTGTCGGCCACCAGCGAATCAGCACTTGTCCAATCTTTGACAATACGGATTATTCTTGCGGAACGATCGGGAAAGATCAACGCAGGGAGTGTGCCGACATCAATGCTGGCGTACAGAACATCGTCAAACGAGAAATTCACTGTAAGAGGCCGGACGTTCCAATGCGTCAGGCCCGTATCTGCGGAGGCGATTGCAAGGCGATGTGTGGTTGTGTTCCACAAGAGAACGAAGATGGAGTCGCCCGCAATTTCGTCGAGGGAGATCCCCCGGTCGAACGGTTCGGGCAGGTCGATCATGAGGAGGGGTCCGAACGGGACGAAGGATTGTGCGAACATTACAGGACCAAAGATCGCGATTGCGGCAAGAGCCGCAGGCAGACCCACGATCAGGCTTCGAATGGCGGGGGGCACCGTGCGCTCCCGTTCCCCCACCTACGATCGATGCCGGTGCAAAAGGCGCAGACGGCGTCGGCGAGCCGCATCTTTGAAACGGCGGCGTTCGTCTGCGGTCTCGGGACGGCATGCCGGCACTTGGACTGGCTTCCCGTCGTTGTCTAGCGCAACGAACGTCAGGTACGCGGTGTTGGTGTGCCGCGTTTCTCCTGTTTGAGGATTTTCCTTGCTGACACGAACACCCACTTCGACGGAAGTTCGAAACGCTCGATTCACGGAGGCCCTGAGCACGACGATCTCCCCGGCCTTGATGGGATGGAGGAAATTCAGTTCGTCGACGGACGCAGTCACGCAGATCCGATTCGTATGTCTCCACGATGAGATCGCAGCTGCAATGTCGATCCATTGCATAAGTCGGCCGCCAAGGAGATTGCCGAGACGGTTCGTGTCGTTCGGAAGGACCATTTCGGTCATCTCGACGTGAGAGACGCGGACCGGTTTCGACGGCCGTGGAGGTTCTCTCATGGTATCTGGGAGTGGGTTTCCATAGAATCCGAAGCCGTTGGACGGACAACGACGCCGGTTGCCAGAGATTCGCGGGCATCGTTCAGCAGACGCTCCACTTCGGGCCGAAATTCACTGGAAGGATATTTGTCAAGGAACCTCGAAAGTTCTGAAACAGCTTCCGGGTAGCGTTTGCGGTTCACGAGCGCCTCTCCCTTGTGGAACAGCGCTGGTTCTGCATATCGAGTGTCGTGATATCGCTCCAACACAAGGTCGAAATAGAACGTCGCAGCCTTATAATAGGCCATCTTCATATAGATAAGCCCGCTGTCGAATTCTTTCTTCGCGAGCTTCGTCGTCAGCTCTACAATCCTGCCCTCTACAACCGTCGCGAGAGAATCTGTCGGGAAGTATTCCAGGAATGACTGATAATCGTCGATTGCTTTACGAGTATATTCCTGGTCCAGGTCCGAACCCGGCGACAATGCATCGTTGCACCCGGCCTTTTGGAATCGCGCGAGCCGAACAAAAGGACTTGTCGGCATTGTCCGCAAGAGCACGTCGTATTCATACACCGCCAGAACAAATTCCTCTCTAAGAAACCGGGATTCCGCCATGTAGAACTGTGCGTCGTCCGCCCATTGTGTTCCTCCATATTGCAAGGTCACAACTTTGAACTCTTCGAGAGCTTCGAGATAATCTTCGTCGTCAAAATAGTACTTCCCCAGCCGAAATCGTTCCTCGGCCGACAACTGTTGTGTCGCCTCGTCGGTGGAGCATCCCCAGTACAATGTTGTGAATGAGGCAACCGCAAGCATATGAACGAAGAATGATTTAGTTCGCAACGTCGACCCTAAAGATGTCCGCATCCCGGCGAACGGAATGCGATGTAGTTGATTGAAATCGGCGATCCAGACTGTCCAGAGCGCCTGCACTGATGCGCCAGCCGGGTTGAAGCCCTGCGGCGACGGGATGGAGGAGAATCTCCAACACCCGAGTACTGTCGCCCCGCTTCACCACTGTGACTTCGGCAGCAAGGCCGATCTGCGTCCAGTAATGCTGCGGCTGATAGAACACAAAGTTGCCCAGAGAATACAGAATGACGGATGTGCCGCGCCGTTCCACTCCCTGCGGCACGTGCGGGTGGTGACCGACGACGATGTCCGCTCCGGCAGATGCAAGCGCCCGAAGGTTCCGGAGCGTCCGTGACCTTGGCCGGGTGACATATTCCGCGCCTCCATGGTAGCTGGCGATGACGATGTCGACATTCTGACGCAAATGCTGCACGTCGTCTGCAGCCCGAGCACTGTCGTAGACGGCTATATGGTCGGACCAGTTCCCTTTGATGTTGACGAATTCCGTATATGCGAGAAATCCGAATCGGATCCCATTGCGCGCAATTGTCGCCGGGGGAAAAGCCCTCACGGCTGCTCCGGAAGTACCCGCCAACGCTACGCCGGCATCGTTCAATGCCGTTATCGTCTCGTGTAATCCCTTGAATCCGTAGTCGAAGGCGTGGTTGTTCGCCGTCGACACAATATCCAACCCGCTCCGACCGAGAGTCCATGCCCCGGCAGGCGGACCGCAAAAGATCAAATTGTCCCTCGGATGCTGCGTCTCTCCTCCCTGATCGGTCAACTGACTTTCCAAGTTGGCAAACACCAGGTCCACCGCTTCCAGCCGCTCTCTGGCGTTAACGAAGGGATACAGCGTGTCGCCTTTCAAGATCGCTTGACCGACTTTCCGGCCAAGGTTCACATCGCCCAGGAGCATCATACGAACTGTTGACGAATCCTGACGGGCATCAGCAACCGCTCCCAGCCCAATCACCACGATCCACGATGACAGGACTCGTTTCATCAACTTCGTACGGTGAAGAGGAGGTAGATCACAAGCACCGCGCTGGCGACAAGCACGACGGGGACCAGCACTTTCGCAAAAGCGTCTTCCTCTTCGTCGGACGCTTCCACCTGGCGCGCATAGAGCACCGTCCGGGCTCTTCCCTTTTCGATTCGAACGTCGCACATCCATACGCCGTCTCCCTCTGTCGACATCCGAACAAACAGTGCAGCCTCCGGTTCGCCCGCACCGCGTTCAAGATGCGGTACGACGCCGGACCGCAGAAGGACTTCGAGAAATCCCGCCTCGACCTCACGTTGTTCCAAACCGCCATCGACGGCCAGGAATATCTGGGCCGGCAACAGGGGGCGCGCCTCGCGCAGGACTTGTTCTGCTACGTTCATTGCTGCAGTACGCGCACGCGATGCGGCAACGCGGCTCGGAGCTTCCTGAGAATGCGCTGGAAGGGTAAAGGACACGATCACGCCCGCAGTCCACAGGAGTGCGGACACGTTGCTCATGCGTAGATGCCGCGAAGTTTGAGCGCCTGTGAAACCCTGTCGATCGCAACGACATATGCACCGATGCGGAGGGAGACCTTGTGTTTTTCCGCGGTCTCAAAGACGTTGTCGAACGCTTCGGACATCATCTTCCCCAGTCGCTTGTGTACGCGTTCCAGGGACCAGAAGTATCCGATGCGATTTTGTACCCATTCGAAGTATGAAACAGTGACCCCGCCTGCATTTGCCAATATATCGGGGATCACGAGTATGCCTTTTTCCAGCAGGATCGGGTCTGCATTGGCCGATGTGGGACCGTTCGCGCCTTCACAGATGATCTTCGCGGAGATCTTTCCCGCATTCCGCTTTGTGATCTGATCTTCCTTCGCTGCCGGAACCAGAACATCGCATTCCAGCTCCAGGAGCTCTTCCTGACTCAATCTGTCTCCGCCGGTGAAACCGGCGAGCGAACGGTTCACGTTCACCCACTCCGATGCCTTGCGAAGGTCGATCCCCTTCTTGCTGTAATACGCCCCGCTGATATCGCTGATACCGATGACCTTGCAACCCTGATCTGCCATCAAGTGCGCCGTCGTCGACCCAACGTTGCCGAATCCTTGGACGACGACCGATGTCTGCTGCGGCTTCAGTCCCATTTTGTTCATGGCAGCCAGCGTCACGATCATGCATCCTCGTCCAGTGGCCTCACGGCGGCCGAGCGAACCACCCAGCGCAAGCGGCTTTCCCGTCACGACGGCGGGTTCTGTCCGCCGCATATGCATGCTGTACGTATCCATGATCCAGGCCATCACCTGCTCGTTCGTGTTCATGTCCGGAGCGGGAATGTCCTTATCTGGACCGATGAAATCCAACAGGGCCGACGTGTATCGACGAGTAATCTTCTCGATCTGAAGCGGGGACAGGCGCGTTGGGTCGCATTTGACGGCGCCTTTGGCGCCTCCAAACGGAATATTCAACACGGCGCATTTCCAGGTCATCCATGCCGCGAGAGCTTTGACTTCATCCAATGTGACATCCGGGGCAAAACGAATCCCGCCTTTGCCAGGACCGAGGATGTCATTATGAATGACCCGGTATCCCTCGAACACTTTGACTTCCCCGTCGTCCATCGAAATCGGGATGGAAACGATCACTTGGCGCACTGGCGTTTTCAGATACTCGTATACTCCCGGTTCAGTTTTCAGCAATTGCGCTGCAATGTCGAACCGATGCATCATCGATTCGAACGGGTTCTGTTTGTCTAAAACAGGAGAATGATCGCTAAAGGGGGAAATCTGTGTGAGGTCCATGCGGAATGAGTTAAAAGCGGGCGTGGAAATTCTGCATATTTTTTAATCTACGAAAGTAATGCAGGAATTTCAATGAATCGGGGGGATCAACGCCTGCGATCGGAAATCTTCTGAAGGTTGCGGAGCACTATGTCCATGCGTTCATCCAGCATATGCCGTGAGAATCGACGCGCACGCTGGATGTCCGTTCCGAGAAGCGGTGCAGAAATAAGGTCTTCGTCAAACAGCTTTGCAGTGGCCGCAGAAACCCCCGACGGGGTCATGATCGCGGAACCTCCCCAGAAGTTCACGCCGTCTTCAAACCCGGCACGATTCGCAAAAACGGTGTAGATGCTGAGCAGCCGCGCATAGCTTCGCTGATGCTCATGATTGACCCCGCGGTTGTCAAGGTCTGTACGGTCGGCCCCCAATCGCGTGGGACTGGCCGTCAAGCAAAAGATGGCTTCTGCACCATCATACGCAAGCAGATAAGGCAGCGTCACGTGCCACATGTCCTCACAAATAAGCATGCCAAATCGCCCATGACGGCTTTCAAAGGCACACACCGAAGATCCGGCCGAAAAATATCTTCCCTCCTCGAACATCCCATATGTCGGCGGATAGACCTTCCGGTGAATGTGGCGAACTTCTCCGTCTTCGAGGAAAACGGCACTGTTGTAGATGCCGTGGTCACTTCCGCCTTCGACGCAACCGAACGCGACGGAGACCTGCTTGCTCGCTTTCCGCAGACGCGCAAGGCGAGGGTCCGCTGCCGGATCCAGGGCGACCTCCCATGCGAGATCCCGCAGTGAATATCCGGTCAGGCTCAATTCAGGAAAGATGACCAGGCGGGCTCCGAGTTTCCGAGCTGCCTCGACGCTTTCGCAATGATGCTCCAGATTTCCCTTCAGGTCTCCTACCCGTGCATCAATCTGAGCAACGGCGACTTTGACATTCATGGACATGGCATTCTCACCGGACATGTACGTCATCGGAAAGCTCATTCCTGTCTCCCGCGGACCGAGGCACGTGACGCCGCAATACGTCTCCCACGGCTTTCACGGCTTCAATGAGCCCGTCGCGGAACTGGCGCCTCCCGAACTTGTCCGCCATGGATGTTGCTATTGTGGTCCAGGTCTCCGGATCGACATGTGCATGAATACCTTCGTCGGCAAGGATGCAGAATTCCTTGTCCTCGAGAAGCAGGAACAACATGACGCCGGTCCGGTTTGCTGTACCGGTCATACCCAGGGCTTCAAACTCCCGACGGGCTATGTGTTCGACGGACATCTGCCGCTCCTGGCGCGAGCGACGTTGACGTATCTCCACACGGATCTCTCCGGCAGTCTGCCGTTCGGACGCCGTGACTGCATGTGTGATCTGATCGAGATCGTCGGAAGTGAAATACTGTTTGACGAGGTTCATAATCGCATCATCACGACAGGTCGATCATGCGAATATCTTTAATATACTGCACCGTTTTGTCTTCCCGAAGGTTCTTCAGCTTTTCAATCTTCCCTTCTATCCGGGTAATATTCTCGCCAATAAGAGAAAGGTATCGCTGCGCCTTTTCTGCGTGCGCATGCTCCCCAAGCTCACGAATGACCCCCTTCATCGCCTCCAAGGGCATGGCGATCTCATTCGTTATGGTCACGACCATCTCCTGCATGGCCTCGAGGCGGCTTCGACGGATCTCGAGTTCTTCCACTTCGACCTGCAATCGCCGTTTTTCATACAGTGCAACAAGGGTCTGGGGAAAGACATGACTGGTGATGTCGTCCTTGATGATGTAATCCCGTACGCCCAGTTTCATCACTTCCACTACGAGATCCATGTCTTTGTTGACGGTCAGGAAGACGATGGGGATCGTGCAGTTCCGTTCCAGGAGCTGACGCGTGGTCTCCAGTCCATTGATACCTGGAAGGAAATAATCCATCAGAATAAGGTCGATGTCGGGGTTCGATTCAATCTCCCGGATTGCCGCCGGACCATTGTCTTTCCAAATAAGTTCGAATGACGCTCCCTCATATCGTGCAAGATATGTCTCCACCAAACGTACCGTGTCGGGTGCGTCTTCGACGAAGAGGAGTTGTATCCGGCGGGGGGTTGGCATGTCAGTTCGTCGCCGATATCTTAAAAGACGGCGCAAGCGTCAATTGCCGGCCGGCAAACGGCGCCAGTTCTTGAAGCCGCGCAAGCAACGTCCGGAACTTATCGGGCCGCAGAGATTGGAATCCGTCCGAGAGCGCAGCCGCCGGATCAGGATGGACCTCAACAATGACGCCGTCCGCCCCTGCCACAACCGCAGCGAGTGCCATTGGAGTAATGAGATCCCACCGGCCTGTCCCGTGACTCGGGTCGACGAATACCGGAAGATGCGAGAGCGATTTCAAGAGGGGGACTGCGTTCAGGTCCAGCGTGTTCCTTGTATACGTTTCATACGTACGAATGCCCCGTTCACACAGGATGATATTATAGTTCCCGCGGGAGGCGAGATACTCGGCCGCCATGAGCAGTTCTTCAACCGTTGCGGCAAATGAGCGTTTCAAAAGGACTGGCTTACGGAGTTCACCCAGGCGTTCAAGCAGCGAAAAATTGTACATGTTCCGAGCCCCTACCTGCAGTATGTCCGAGCACTCGGACACGGCGGCGATCGTTTCCGTGTCCTTCACCTCGGTGACGACATGCAGCCCTGTGCGTTCCGCCGCTTCCTTCAGGAATTCAAGCCCTTCGATCTTCAATCCCTGAAACGCATACGGCGACGTCCTGGGCTTGAAGGCGCCTCCGCGCAGGAACCGCACTCCCATGTCGCGCAGTATCTCTGCGGTCTCGAGGATCTGCTGTCGGCTTTCGACGGAGCACGGACCGGCAATCACCGTCAGTTCACGGCCGCCGATACGATCGGCGCCGACATCGATTACGGTATCTTCCTGTTTGACCTCCCTGCTGACAAGCTTGAATGGCTTCGAAACAGAAACTGCATCCTGCACCCCATTCATGCTCAAAAACAAGTTCGGGTCCAGCCCGCCTTTGTTGCCGGTGATCCCTATCGCAACGCGCTGTGCTCCCGGAATCTCGTGAGGTACAAATCCCAGCGAACGGACCTTTTCCTTGACCCGTTCAACATCGTTCTGCGCTGCTTCCGACTTCATGACGATCAGCATGTTCCTACCACCTTCCAGTTGCCCCGCCACCGCCGGAGAGACCTCCGCCGCCGCTGAATCCTCCTCCGCCGCCAAAACTCCCTCCTCCACCGCCGAAACCACCGGGCCAGCCCCAGCCTGAATAGTAGCGACTGCCCCGCGATGAAATGCTCGCACGACGTCGTACGGTCATGAGCGGTCTAAGGAAGAATAACCACACCACGCCGAAGAAAACGATCGCCCCGAGTCCCAGACCCGTACCGGTCTTACCGCGGGTATCCACAATGTATTCGCCGGCCACTGCGCCGGCGATGGCATACACGCCGGCGATCAAGCCCCCAAAATACTGCTCGTCGCGGAACCTGGGCTTCATCTCCTTTTCAATGACCTGCCGGCAAAGGGCGTCCGTCAGGACGCCTTCCAGTCCATAGCCCACTTCGATCCGAACGGCCCGATCGTCAATCGCCACAACGATAAGAACGCCGTTGTTCTTCCCCTCCTGGCCGGGCCGGTTTTCCTCAAACACACGGTTCGCATATTCTTCAATGACCGTTTGACCCGTCGAACTCACCACGAGCACGAGGATCTGGTTCGACGTCGAATCCTCAAACGCTTTCAGTTCCTTTTCAAGCGAGGTCCATTCAGCAAACGAGAGGGAATTTGTAAAATCCGTGACGCGCTGGTCCAAACGTGGAATGTCGACGTCCTGTCCGCTGGAGACTCCCGCGAAGGCGCATACTGCCAACACGATAACGATAGAACGAAGCACCGGCATTAGAACTTCACCTGAGGAGCCTGTTCCGAACCTTGCACGGCCCTGAAATACTGTACTTCGCCAAAGCCGCCCATACCCGCGATGAAAGATGCAGGGAAACGCTTGATCATGACGTTGTATTTTTCCACCGTCTCGTTGAACCGCCGGCGTTCAACGCTGATGCGGTTTTCTGTCCCCTCTAACTGAGATTGCAGTGTCAGAAAATTCTGATCGGATTTCAGATTTGGGTAATTCTCTGTGATGACAAGGAGTCGCGACAAAGCCTGCGACAAGCCGTCCTGCGCCTGCTGAAATCGCGCAAATGCCTCTGGATCGCGGAGCACTTCGGGGGTGACTGTCATCTGGCCAACCCGTGCCCGCGCCGCCGTTACATTTTCGAGCACCGTTTGTTCTTGATAGGCGAATCCTTTCACTGTCTCGACAAGATTCGGGATCAGGTCCGACCTCCGCTGATACTGGTTCTCTACCTGCGACCATGACGATCGAACGGCCTGATCGGCCGTCACCATGGCATTGTAGGTGGAGATGCCCCATCCGCCGGCAATAACGATGATCCCGCCGATAACAGCGAGAACGATGATCACGGTTTTGTTCAAGGTCGTTCCTCCGTTGCAATAGGCAAAGGTTGGGCAAATCTTTCTGATCGTTCACGGACAAGCCGAAGGATGCGTGCCGCATCAACTCCGACTGCGGGGGCAGGTTGCCACTGTGTGACCTTTACCGGGATGACGACGGCAGAGATCTTCTTCCCAAAAACTACCTTGAGAACCGCGGTGTCATACGTCGAACGCGAATTTCCGCCAAAGACGAAATTTCCCATCGAATAAGCGATCACAGCATCCTTGTACGATTCTACCCCCTGCAGTACATGGGGATGATGACCAACGATAAGTGAGACTCCTTCGTCCACGAGCCGATGAGCCAGCTCACGTTGCCAGGGTGCCGGCTCCGGAGCAAGCTCTTCTCCCCAGTGAATATTCACGACAATTGCGTCCGTCGAGTTCCTGAGCGATCGAATGTCTTCGACTATCCACGGCACGTTTCTGGGGGCAACCCCCGGAGTCGTCGGCGTGGCCGCAAAAACGCCCGCCCCATGATATCCGAGAAATCCGATGCGCTTGGCACCGAGAGTCATTATGACCGGCGTGCGCGCCTCCGCAAGAGTGCTCCCGGCCCCGACATAGGGAATGCCGGCTTCATCGAGCGACCGGAGAGTCTCTATCACCCCTTCAGGACCATAATCGAACATATGATTGTTGGCCAGATTGACCAGTCCGATCCCCCCTTGCTTCAGCATCGTGACATACCGCGGGTCCAATTTGAAGTTGAATTCTTTCTCGACTCTTGTCGTTGCCGTCGTAATGGGATGTTCCAGGTTGACAACGAAGAGGTCGTGTTGCTCGATCCGGTCCCACCGTGCAAAGACATAGGACGTACTGTCTCCGACGAACCTCTCAACGTGATCAGACAGCGTCAGATCCCCCGCAAAGAGGATGACGGGGTCAGCCGCGGGCTTCCCCTGAGACAATGCCACTGCCCAACCCGTTGCGAAAGCGATTTTTAACCCTGTTAACACTTGGAAAATCAATGTGTTGGTGGCATTGTAGTGAAACTTCATAGGAAAAACAATGAACCAACCGGTTGGACCTTCGCCGACCTGTTCGTATGTTTACGCGACAATCCCGGAAAACCATGCGCATTTTCCTTCGTTCGAAGATCCACAAAGCAACCGTCACGCAAGCGAACCCGCAGTATGTGGGGTCCATTACCATCGACGAAGAATTGATGGACAGAGCAGACCTGGCAGAATACGAGCGCGTCCTTGTGGTGAGCAACACGAACGGAAACCGACTCGAGACCTATGTGATCAAAGGACCGAGAGGAGCTGGTGCAATTGAAATGAACGGCGCTGCCGCACACCTTATCCGTTCAGGGGACGAGATCATTATCATGGCATTCGCAGTTTCCGAACGGCCCAAGAAGCCAAAGAACGTTCTTGTCGACGAAAGGAACAGATTTGTCCGTTACCTGAGCGAGGAGAGCTCTACAACCGTCGACGGATGCTGAAGGACGAAAAATTCAAAAGGCGGTCCGGTGACCGCCTCATTCACGTGTTTCCAATATATGCCGGTAACGCGCCGCTGTTCCGGGAATTCCCGAACTACCCAAGCAATCCCCTCGCGATAACAATCCTCTGAATCTCGGACGTGCCCTCATAGATCTCCGTGATCTTGGCATCCCTCAAGAATCTCTCAACTTTGTACTCGCGCACGTACCCGTATCCTCCATGGATCTGGATCGCTTCCAGGGCAGACTGAACTGCAACTTTGGAAGCATACAGTTTCGCCATTGCAGCCACCTGTCCGTACCGCTCGTTCTTGTCCTTGCGAACCGCCGCATCCAGCGTCAACCAGCGTGCGGCGGCGATGTTCGTGGCCATGTCGGCGATCTTGAACTGGATCGCCTGGAGGTGCCCGATCGGTTGGTCGAACGCTTTCCGTTCCTTGCTGTACGCGATCGATGCCTCGAGACATGCCTGGGCGATACCCAAGGCTTGCGCTGCGATCCCGATACGTCCGCCATCGAGGGTCTTTAGCGCGAACTTGATACCGCTTCCCTCTTCACCGATGCGGTTCGCAACTGGGACCCGAACATCCTGAAACATCAGCGAAACAGTGTCCGAGCTGCGTATTCCGAGCTTTCGCTCTTTCTTGCCGACCGTGAATCCGGGCATCCCTTTCTCAAGAATGAATGCGGAGACACCCTTGGGGCCTTTCGTCCGGTCCGTGGCCGCCATGACAAGCACCACATCCGACGATAGTCCGTTCGTGATCCAATTCTTTGTACCGTTCAAGATATAGTCGGCGCCGTCGCGAACGGCCGTCGTGCGCTGATTTGTGGCATCGCTCCCCGCCTCGGGCTCCGAAAGGGCAAATGCACCCAACTTCTTTCCCGACGCCAGGTCTTTTAGATACTTTTGTCTCTGCTCTTCTGATCCATAGCTCTCGATCCCCCAACAGACCAGGGAATTGTTGACCGACATGATAACGCCTGCAGATGCGTCGACTTTCGAGATTTCTTCCATCGCTGTGACATAGGAGATCGTATCGAGTCCGGCCCCGCCATACTGCTCCGACACCATCATTCCCATAAATCCCAGCTCCCCCATTTGTCGCACAGCTTCCCGTGGAAATTCCTCCTTCTCATCTCGTTCGTCCGCGCTCGGGGCAAGAACTTCCTCGGCGAATTTCCGGGCGGTCTCTCTAATCATCAAATGAGTTTCGTTGAATGCGAAGTCCATGGGGAATATCTATGAATAGGCGTAGAAACCGCGTCCGCTTTTCTTCCCGAGATGGCCTGCGGCGACCATCTTTTTCAGCAATGGGCACGGACGGTATTTCGTGTCGCCCAACCCCGTATGCAGCACTTCCATGATCGACAAGCACACATCCAACCCGATGAAGTCGGCAAGCTGCAGAGGACCCATCGGATGATTCATGCCAAGCTTCATGACGGTATCGATCGCTTCCGGCGTTGCGACGCCTTCCATGACGCAATACATTGCTTCGTTCAACATGGGTAACAACACCCGATTGGACACAAAGCCGGGATAGTCGTTCACTTCAACGGGCGTCTTGTCCAGTTTTTCCGTCAGACCTTTGACGATCGCAAACGTATCGTTTGATGTTGCAAGACCTCGAATGACTTCCACGAGCTTCATGACTGGGACGGGGTTCATGAAATGCATGCCGATCACCATGTCGGGACGTCCGGTGACGGCCCCGAGTTCGGTGATGGAAATGGAGGAAGTGTTAGAGGCCAGGACCGTGTGCGGTTGGGTCAGGCTGTCGAGCCTCCGATACAGCTCTTTTTTCACGGCCACATTCTCCGTGACCGCTTCGATAACGATGTGCGCAGTTGATACAGCAGCACTGAGGTCAGTGGTTGCCGTTATCCCTGCCAGGGTCTTCTTCTTGATGTCTTCGGTAATCGTTCCCTTCTTCACTTGCCTGTCGAGATTGCCGGCGATCGTTGCGAGAGCGCGGTCAAGAAATCCCTGTTGCACGTCGCACAGCGCAACGGAAAAGTCGTGTTGGGCGAATACGTGTGCGATGCCGTTGCCCATCGTGCCCGAGCCGATGACAGCGACGTTCGTTATGTTGGCCATGGTGAGGTGTGAGTTGGAAGATCTGGTCAGAACGAGCGCTCAACAATCATTCCGGAAGCTTCACCGCCGCCGATGCAAATCGCAGCCATACCCCTTCGTGCATTTCGCTGTTTGAGTGCGTTGAGGAGTGTCACAAGAATGCGTGCGCCGCTTGCGCCGATCGGATGGCCGATCGCAACAGCTCCTCCGTTCACGTTCACCTTCGCGTTGTCGAGGCCGAGTTTCTTGTTAACGGCAAGTGTAACGACTGCGAAAGCCTCGTTGATCTCAAACAAGTCGATCTGATCCTGCGTCAGTCCCGCTCGTGCCAGTACTTTCGTGATCACGTCGGCAGGGGCGGTCGTAAACCACTCCGGCTTTTGCGCATGCGAACCGTAGGCGACGATCCTCGCGAGCGGGGACCAGCCCTTTCTTTCGGCGACGGCACGCGTCGTGACAACGAGTGCGGCTGCGCCGTCGTTGATCTTTGAGGAATTGGCCGCTGTGACCGTCCCCTCCTTCACGAATGCCGGCTTCAGAGCAGGTATTTTGTCAAAATTCGTTTTGAATGGTTCTTCGTCCTGTGCAACTGATTCGGTCCCCTTCCTGCCTTCGATCGACACCGGGACAACCTCGTCCGTGAAGCGCCCTTCCTTCCAGGCGGATTGCGCGCGCCTGTACGACTCGATGGAAAACGCATCCTGGGCTTCCCGCGGAACTTCACATTCCTTTGCGCACAATTCTGCGGCGTTACCCATGTGGTAGTCGTTGTAGACGTCCCACAAACCGTCCTTGATCATGGCATCGACGATTTGTCCATGACCCAGGCGATAGCCCGAACGAGCCTTGTCCAGGATATACGGCACGTTGGACATGCTTTCCATGCCGCCGGCGACGATGACATTCGCGTGACCGAGTTGAATTGCCTGCGCAGCGAGCATCACGGCCTTCAGCCCGGACCCGCACACTTTATTGATCGTCATACATTCAACCGACTGAGGAAGTCCGGCGAACAATGCGGCCTGTCGTGCCGGTGCCTGACCTTCTCCGGCCGTCAGTACATTGCCCATGATTACCTCGTCCACGTCGGCTGCCTGAGCTCCAGCACGCCGGAGGGCCTCCTTAATCACGATCGCGCCGAGCTTCGGGGCCGTAAGTGCGCTCAGTGATCCCTGGAACGAACCAACGGGCGTCCGACATGCCCCGACGATGACCACTTCCGCAGTAGTGCTCATATGCTTGTCATCAGCTGTTCATGACCTTGAGGAATTCCTTGTTCGATTTCGTGCCCCGCATCTTGTCCAGCAGGAGCTCCATCGATTCGATCGGACTGAGGTCACTGAGGAACTTGCGCAGGATCCATACTCGGCTCAAATCGTCGGCGTCCATCAGGAGCTCTTCTTTGCGCGTTCCGGACCGGTTGACATTGATGGCCGGGAAGACGCGCTTGTCGCTCAGACCCCGATCGAGCACGATCTCCATGTTGCCCGTTCCTTTGAATTCCTCGAAGATCACTTCATCCATTCGGCTGCCCGTTTCCACAAGAGCCGTTGCAATGATCGTCAGGCTTCCGCCTTCTTCAATGTTGCGGGCCGCGCCGAAGAATCGTTTTGGACGATGGAGCGCATTCGCGTCCACACCGCCGGACAGGATCTTTCCGGAATGCGGAACAACCGTGTTGTGGGCCCGGGCCAGACGCGTGATGCTGTCCAGAAGCACCACGACATCCTTCTTGGCCTCCACAAGCCGTTTCGCTTTTTCGAGGACCATGTCGGACACCTGCACGTGGCGCTCAGGCGGTTCGTCGAACGTCGAACTGACCACCTCAGCACTGACTGATCGTTCCATGTCAGTCACCTCTTCGGGACGTTCGTCGATCAGGAGGACGATCAGCTTGACTTCGGGATGGTTGCGGGCGATGCTGTTGGCGATCTTCTGCAGAAGGATGGTCTTTCCGGCTTTTGGCGGGGAGACGATCATGCCCCGCTGTCCCTTGCCTATGGGCGACAACAGATCAAGCACGCGCATGGCGTATTCACCGGGAACCGTTTCGAGCTTGATGCGGCTTGCGGCGTATAACGGCGTGAGGTTATCGAACAGTACGCGTTCCCTGATCTGATCCGGATGGTCCTCATTGACCGCTTCTACGCGGAGCAGGGCAAAGAACCGCTCCCCTTCCTTCGGGGGCCGTACCTGTCCGGTGACAGTGTCCCCCGTGCGAAGTCCGAATTTCTTGATCTGCGAAGGCGAGACGTAAATGTCGTCGGGAGAGGGAAGGTAGTTGTAGCTCACCGAGCGGAGGAATCCATACCCGTCGGGGAGTACTTCCAACACTCCTTTGCTGAAGCCAAGACCGTCCTTCTGGCTTTGCGCCTCAAGGATCTTGAAGATCAGTTCCTGCTTTCGGAGATCGCTGTAGCCGGGAATATTCTGCTCTTTTGCGATCTCATTGAGCTCGGCGATCTTTTTCGACTTGAGTTCAGTTATGTCCATCGGCATGCGAAGGTACCCCTACATAAAGTGACAAACAGAAGTGCGCGCGAAGCGCGGGTAAGATGGTCCGCAACGGTACACTCGAAGAAAAAAACGAGGTCAGATAGGGAGATTAAGTGACGTCGGAGAAATGAGACGGATGGAAAGAAACAGAACGGATGGGGCGGACGCCCCACACGAGTATAGTCCATTATTGACTGATTGTCAAGTACTCGCGGCCTTCCAGAAATGCAACTGCCTCGCCTGCGACGAAATGCGAACCGGTGACCAGAATTGTCGACGTTGGGTCCGACCCGTCGCGGAGTGTTCGCACCGCGTCTTCCACCGATCGGGCGACCGTCGCATCGATTCCCATAGAATGGAAGATCGCGAGCAACTCTTCTGCTGGGACCGATCTGGGCGTGCGCGCTGCGACAATCATCACATCGACGACGCACGGCTTCAACGCTCGAGCCATCGATCGAACATCCTTGTCCCGGGCGACGCCGAATACCACGTGCAAGCGCTTCAGGTCCATTGCACGCAGAGCCGCGGCAAGTTCCCGCATTGCGTCCGGATTATGCGCAACATCGACAAGAATCCTGGGCTGCCGATGAACTACAGACATTCTGCCCCGAATTCCCGACAGCTCTTTCACCCGGCGAAGCCCAGTGCGTACTGCGGATTCGGGGATGCTCAATGCCTTCCGCGCATTCAAGACATGCACCGCTAAAAGCGCCAGGCGAACGTTCTTTATCTGGTATTTCCCCCCCAATCCAACCTCCAGGTTCTTCCATCGACCATACGGACCATCGACATCGAGATGCACATGTTCAATGTCTTGTCTTCGGAGAACGACCCGACTTGCCGTCGACCATCGGATCGGCGCCCGAAGCGACTTGGCCGTCGACCTGATAACATCGGCCGCAGCTCGTCGCTCGACACCGCAGATGCACGGTATGGAGTGCTTAAGAATGCCCGCCTTTTCCCGTGCGATGGCGGTGAACGTGCGACCGAGGATTGCGGTGTGTTCTTTTCCGATCGATGTGAGGACCGTCAGCTCCGGGTGAACGACGTTCGTCGCATCGAGACGTCCCCCCAACCCCGTTTCCACGACTGCCCAGTCCACCCTCTCTTCGGCAAACCAGGCGAAGGCCATGGCCGTCACGGTCTCGAAAAAAGTCGCAGATATGCGTTGAACATCTGCCTCCAGCACGTGCGTCCATTGGACAACCGATTCTTTCGAAACGGCTCTTCCGTCTACCCTCATGCGCTCTGTAAAATCCACGAGATGCGGCGACGTGTACAGCGCAGTTTTCCGGCCCGCGGCGGTGAGGATCGCTGCGATCATGGAGGCCGTGGAGCCCTTGCCGTTTGTGCCGGCAACGTGAATCACACGGAACCGACGATGAGGGTCCCCCAACTTCTTCAGAAGGAATCTGATGTTGTGAAGTCCGAGTTTTATGCCGAACGACTGCAGTCCATAGAGAAAACCGATCGCCTCTTCATACGACGAAACGCCGGTCGGCAGCGTAGAGATGCGCGATTCGGGCGCTCTATGACTATCACGTTTCAGGTCTGATCTCAGCGGCGTCCCCGCACTCATGTGCTCAGAGCCAGGTTTGCAGAACCGATGCCTTCACGTCTGCTTTCAACGACCCCACAAGTTTTCCCACGTCGTCGATACCATTTGATGAAGCGTAGCCCGCGATACCTTCTGCAATTCGAACGGATGCCCCGGGGTCGACGAAATTCGTCGTTCCGACCTGCACCGCACATGCACCGACAAGCAGGAACTCGATCGCATCATCAGCCGTGGTGATACCTCCGATACCGAAAATGGGGATGTCCACCGACTTCGCCACTTCGAACACCTTCGCCAATGCGATCGGTTTTATGGCGGGTCCCGAAAGACCTCCTGTCACCGTGGAAAGCCTTGGTGTGCGCGTGCGAACGTCTACAGCCATTCCGACGAGCGTATTGATGCACGAGACAGCGTCCGCACCCGCGTCTTTAACGGCGCGGGCAAATTCCGACATGTGTGTGACGTTCGGCGTCAGCTTGATGATGAGCGGCTTTTCCGTCAGCGGACGCAATCGTTCCGTGATCTCCCGGGTCCGGTCGACGTTCGTTCCGAAACTCAATCCTCCTTCCTTCACATTCGGACAGGACACATTGATCTCATAGCCGTGGATTCCATCGTGTCGTTCCAAGAGGGCAAGAACGTCGCAGTACTCTTGCACGGACGACGCCGCAATGTTCACGATGATCCTTGTCTTCAACGTCCGAAGGAACGGGAGTTTCTTCTCGATAAACGTGTGGACGCCGATATTCGCGAGTCCGATGGAATTGAGCATGCCCGAGGGAGTCTCAGCGATCCTCCGCGGAGGATTTCCGTCGCGCGGCTTCCACGAAAGTGATTTCGTGACGATTCCGCCGAGCTTGTTCGGATCGACAAGATCGTTGATCTCATCGCCATACCCGAAGGTGCCCGACGCGACAAACACGCGGTTCTGAAACTCGACATGACGCAGCATGAATGAGGTCTTGACTGTCATATCACCACGTCCCTGCTGTTAAAGGTGGGCCCATCCGTGCACACAAGCGCGTATTTACGGCCTTCTCTGCTCCGCTCTACCGGGCATCCCTGACAGATCCCTATCCCGCACGCCATTTCCCCTTCGAGTGAAAGTTCGCAGTCCATTCCGATCGTGCGCGCTGCAGCCGCGACGACTGAAAGCATACGATTCGGCCCGCACGCAAAGATCTTGGGCCGAAGAATGGCATTTCGTGCAACTGTCGCATGGAAGAGGTCGACGACCGATCCATGAAATCCGCGGCTGCCGTCGTCGGTCGCCACGTACGCATTGTTCAGACGCCGATCGGCGATCTGAACGCCCGAACGAGCCCCAAGCAGCGTGATGACTTTCTTGCCGGCTCTTTCCAGCGCCGCACGAAGCATCGGAAACGGGGCAACGCCGACCCCGCCCGCCAGGAGAAGCGCAGTTTCAAACGTGTCGTCGATGTGGAAGGGAACACCAAGCGGGCCAAGCAGGTCGACCGCGTCTCCGGGCCTGCGTGTCGACAGAAATCGCGTTCCGGTCCCGATGACATTGAACAGCAGCTCCAATCGGTCACCCTCGACAAAGGAAACGCTGAACGGACGCCGAAGCAATGGTTCCGAATGAGCGTCGTGCATGCGCACGTTCACGAATTGTCCGGGTTCTGTAAGTTTCGCGATCTCCGGACATTCCAGCGTCAATACATAAATGCCTTCTGCGATTTCCTCCAGGGATATGACAACGGACATCGTCTGGAAACGTTTCACTCAATCTTCCCTTTGTTTTGGGAACTCGGGACTTCTTCCACCGTCTCTCCAGGCTTCTTTGCACCTGGCGGTTGTGCGGGCCGTTCGTCGTTTCTCATCCTTGAGGGAACAGTCAGAGTGTCGGAAGGGGGCGTTATCGAAACCAGCTTTTTTTGGGCCTCCAATGCGTACGGAGTCCGCGGATATTTGGCGACCACCTCTCTGTATCGGACCAACGCGCTGTCCAATCGCGTCAAATGGTATTCATAGACCCATCCGGCGGCGTATGTGCTTTTTCCGGAAAGCGTCGAAGCCGGATAGATTTTCGAGACATTTTCGAATGATCGGGCTGCACTGTCATACTCGCCCCGCAAGAGCACTTCTTCGGCATGGACATACAATTGCAGAGCGGGATCCGTCGAGTCGGCTTCGGTGAGTCCGAGTCGGCTGCGCGCCGCTCCCGCATACGCGGTTGTCGGGAACGAATCGACGATCCTGCGCAAATATAGGTCGGGCCGTTCCAATATGCCGCTCGAGTCGACTTGTGCAAGGTCGGCGAGGATGAACAAGCACCGCGCCGTTCCCGCGTGCGATTTCCCCACCGCAATGCTGCGGAGCAGCCACACGATGGACGAATCGCGACGTTGAAGGTCGAGGTAGAACCATTCTCCGATATCCTGAACGATCGATGAGTACGCCGCGTCAAGCGAATCTTTCCGTTGCTGAAGACTTTCCGATCTCAGTGAATCGGAAGCAAGCGAGTGCGCCGCTGTACGCATGCTATCCGCGAGCCGCAACCGTTCCTGTAGGACAAAGTACCTGCTCATTGCCTGATGTCGTTTCCGAGCGTCGGCCGCGAATGGTGTACCGACAACTGCAGCCGCCCGTTCGTACGAGAGCTTCGCTGCCGCATAGTTGACGTTGCTGGTTTCGTACAGATGACCCAGGGAAAATGCCGCTCTCGCACCGATCTCCTGACGTGCGTAGGTGGTGTCGACTAAACGGTATTCCTCGATCGCCGCGGGGATATCTGCGGAATCCTCCAGAACCCGGGCGCGTTCCAGGCGGATCCAGCCTTGCCTGTCACGATAACGAAAGTCGTTGAGGAGCAAGTCCAACCGGCTGATCGATGCGGCATAACGGCCGCTAGTGGAGAGCGCAGCGGAGGACAGGAGGCCGGCCTGATACAGGAAGTACGGGTCATCCGTAACGTTGTGAATACCGTCGACGAGCTCGAGGGCCTCTTCAGGTTTCCCTTCGTCCAGAAGCACCCCGGCCTCTTCGATGAGCGCCGTCGCAGCGATTTCTTCCCGGCCCGTCACTGCCCGCAGACGGGCATAGAATGCGATCGACTGTTGAAGTTGACCCAGATCTCGGCTGATGCGGGCCAATCGTGCCAACGCGATCGCCTGCATCTCATCGTTGCCGGTGTCAGCCGCCTTTTTCATAGCTGGTTCCAGGACCAGTTGGGCGTCTTCCCCGCGCCCCTGGTCGGAGATCGCCACGCCGAGACGGATTTCCGCTTCCAGCGCCAGTTCACTCGTCGGAAATTGTACGAGGAGCTCGGAGAATTTTCGTTCCGCCTTGACGTGTTCGCCGAGGTACGAGTAGGACCGGCCAATGAGCAGAAGGGCATCATCGACGAGGCTGCTGCGTGAATGAAAAGCAAGAATATTCGAGCACTTGTCGATGACGGCCGTTAATTTCGCGCGGGCAGTGGTCGGGATAGCGACGGATTGCGTCGTCGCTGTGCGGACGCCGCGAACCCGCAGCCTTTCGGCTTCGAGGATCTCGACCTCCGCGGCACTGAACTGCCGCTCGGCGTTGTAATAGGCGTTGAAATACGATACGGTGTTGCGGTAGCCTTGGGCAAAGAATGTTCCCACGGGCTCAAACACTCCGCAACCGGCCAACGCAAGGAGGGTCAGAGGGGCGAGAAAAGCGATCGAACGGCGGGAGGTGAACATCATTCTGAATACGCCTGTAATATACCAAACGCTCCGGTGGTCGGCAACCACAAGCGTCCTGGTTCTGTCTTTACGTGCGACTCACGGGACGCACACTCGTGTTCACTCACAAGCGAAGGTCTCCCACACGAGGACGCACGACAATCTCTTCTGCCACCACCGTCCCCTGCTTCAACGACGCTCGCACGATTTCGTCAGCAAGTTCGTCCGCCGCCATCATGACGTCCGCCTGAGAGCGACGCACGGTCTTCGGCCACATGGCTGTATTCACCGCGCCCGGAATTACATTCACAACTCGAATCCCCTTCCCCCGCAATTCTTCACGGAGGACCCGCAATAATGCCTCGGCCCCCGACTTCGAAGCTGTATATGCCGAAGAACTCGTATAGGTGGTCTTGATGGCATATGAAAGAATGGTCACGATCGTCCCTTTTCGGCGACGGACCATCGACGGCAACACTTCCCTCGTCGCTCGGTACACTCCGCCGAGGTTGGTGTCGACGATTTCAGTGAATTCGCGTTCGTTTGTGCTCAGCAACTTCTTGAAGACCGTTACTCCAGCGTTGTTGACGAGGATGTCCACGGGTCCCAGGCTACGCACGATGCGCACATGCGCCCGTCGCACGGACGAGCTGTTCCGAACATCGCATGCGCACCGAACAATGCGAGCGGACGAT
>Ga0154320_1009_pt3 | contig 37918 bp, 38 predicted proteins | sample RifGroA2_FD_115848 | JGI IMG/M metagenome (GOLD analysis project Ga0154320, IMG submission 115848) | Ignavibacteria bacterium GWA2_55_11 | reverse complement strand
TCGAGAGGCAGATGTGCGAATCGCCGTGGCGGAGGTCTTGCTTGGTCGTCCGGACGCGGCGAACCATGTGCCTGTCCTCCAGGAGGAGGCTTCAAAGGGATCGATCCTGGCGCAAACTGCTCTCGGTTATTGTCTGGAGAATGGGATCGGTTTCCCTATGAACAAGCCGGGTGCAGTGTCGAGTTACATGAAGGCTGCGCAACGGGGAAGTCTTACGGCGTATAATGCTCTTAAGAGGATGTTCGACTCGCTAAGACCACTGGACGAGGAATTCATTGTGGACTGAATTGCTATGGAAAGATGGCTATCGTAAAAGAAAAGAAGAAAGAGACGATCACGAATGAACACGAATGGAAAATCTTCATGAGTTCTTCTCACACTCCATCATCCAGCTCTACGTCGACCCCATTACTCCAATATCCAGCTCTGTGTAGTCTCCAGCCCTCCGCTCTCCGCCACTCTACCATCCTTTCTGTTTACAAAGCTCCGTGACATGCGCCGTATGGTGCCGGCCGTGCCAGGCATACATTTGTAGAAGCCAGTCTAGGTTTTGCTCCCCGTTTTCCGGATGAAAGAACCGCCGGGCAAAATCCCCCGCCGTCAATGATTCCAGCACCACAACCCAGCGCGCATGGACAGTCTCGAGCAGCGAGAGGGATACTTCGATCGGCATGGTGCGGGCATCGATCAACTCAGACCATCGACTCTGGTCATACGGCTTGATCGCCGGCTTTTCTTCGGTCAACGCCAGCTTCGTCCGGATGTACGCGTTCATATGGCTGTCCGGTACATGATGCGCAACTTGACGAGCGGACCATCCCCCCTCGCGATACGGAGTATCAAGTTGATCATCGTTCAGGCCGTGAAACGCCTTGCGAAAGAGTGACGGCGTCTCTTTGATCTGGCGAATAAGTTCTTTCCGGTCGTCATTCGAAAGCGATGGCTTGGGGGCGAATTTTCCGATGGGAAACCTTGGGTCACTCATGATGTCTCCTGGGGAATGGGATAGCTAGGTAAAGAAGGCTAGCGTAAAAGAGAACAGATAAAGACGACCACGAATGGTCACGAATGTGGATCTTTCATTTGTAGAAGAATTCTATTCGCGTTTATTCGCGGTTTGATTTGATAGCAACATTTCTTTCTCGGTCAGTTTCTGCTCGGCACCGGAACGCCGCCGACTTCTTCCTCCGGTCCACCTTCGCCGATCTGCTGCCTCCACATTGCGTAATACAGTCCCATCCGGGAGATCAGATCGTCATGCGTGCCCGATTCCACAATGCGGCCGCGCTCGAGCACATGAATGATGTCGGCGTGCATGATCGTCGACAATCGGTGTGCGATCATGATGGTCGTGTTCTCCCGCTGACGCGACACATCCCGGATCGTGTCCGAGATCTCCTCCTCGGTCAACGAGTCGAGTGAAGACGTCGCCTCATCGAACACAATCAGGTCGGGTTTGCGGAGCAATGCACGCGCAATCGACAACCGCTGTTTTTCTCCCCCAGAGACCTTCACGCCCCCTTCGCCGATCACCGTGTCGAGACCTTTTTCCGCACGTCCGAGGAGGCTTTGGCAGGACGACTTATGCAGGACGTCGAGGCATTCCCCGTCTGTCGCTCGTGGATTAACGAACTGTAGATTCTCGCGGATCGTCCCGGAAAAAAGCTGCGTATCCTGAGTGACAAAACCGATCTTCGACCGCAATTCGTTGAGGTCGACCTCGGTGGCTTCAATGCCATTGTACAGAACGCGGCCGCTGTGCGGCAAATACAATCCTACGAGGAGTTTAACGAGCGTCGTCTTTCCCGCCCCGGAAGGACCGACGAAGGCGATCGTATCGCCCCTGCCGACCCGGAAGGAGATGTCGTTCAGCGCGGCGGAATGGGCAGATTGGTGGTGGAAGGTGACCTTGTCGAATTCCAGCGTCTCGATGGAGTGTATTGGCCGGGGGTTCGCCGGCTGCGGTTCCTTCGGCCGGGCAAGGATCTCCGCAAAATTGTTGAGCGATACTTCCGCTTCCCGGTAGACATTGATGACCGACCCGAGCTCCTGGAGCGGCCCGAAGATGAAGAAGGAATAGATCCAGAGTGAAAAGAACTGGCCGATCGTGATGTCCTGCCGGAAGATCAGATACAGCATCATGAACAAAATGCTCGTTCTCAGGAAATTGACCGTTGTGCCCTGGATAAAGCTTATGCTCCTGATGAAACGAACTTTCTTCAGTTCCAGCTTGAGGATTTTGTCCGTTGTGCTGTTGAGCCGGGTGATCTCCTGCTGCGCCAGGCCGAGACTCTTGACCAGTTCGATATTGCGCAACGATTCCGTCGTGGCTCCCGCCAACGCCGTCGTTTCCGCGACGATCGTTTTCTGCACAGCCTTGATCTTGCGCCCAAGCACCGAACTCACCCATCCCAGGAGCGGCACCGTCAGAAAATAGACGGGGGCGATCAGCCAATGTATGCTGTACGCGTAGACCATCACGAAGATGATGCCGATGAATGTCGTGAACAGAACGTTGATCGTTGTACTGATCAGACGTTCGACGTCTGTCTTTACTTTTTGAAGTTTTCCAAGCGTTTCGCCGCTACGTTGGTCCTCGAACACCTGATACGGAAGCTCAAGGGAGTGCCGGAGCCCGTCCTGATACATCCGGGCTCCGAGCCGCTGGGTGATGACGTTGATAAAGTAATCCTGAAAATTCTTCGCAACGCGGGATACGAAGGCCACACCGACCGCAGCGAACAGCAGCATCGTCACTCCGCGAAGGAACTCCTCCGACGTATATTTCGTGAACTGCGTCGCGTACTCGTCGATGACATAACGAAAGATGAGGGGGTCCAACAGAGAGAAGACTTGATTGACTGTGGCCAGAAAGAGGGCAAGAGCCACAAGCTTCCAGGTTGAGCGCAAATATCCTAAGAGCAGCTTCATAGCGGGTGCGTTACGGAATATGGTGTCAACGGACCAGGCGAGGGTCCAAATAGGAACGCCGGATGTCCGTACGGATGTAGAAATGGTCTTCGTCTGCCGTGATGTCGGCTGGATCGACCTTGACGAGACGGAGCGACTGCCATGCGACGGTTGGGGTAATCCGTCGTGACTGCTTGCGTCCGACGTTCAAAACAGCGGGCATGCAAAATTCCTTTACGGCCGTCGCCCAGCGGTATTGCACTATCGTCGTGTCTCCTTGTTGTGCCGCCCTCAGATCGAGCCTGGGAATCTCAGTGCTCAGAAGGTATTGTTTGAAGAAATATGTCAGGTCGGTTTTCGCAGCCGCATTGACCGCCGCAAAAACGTCTTCGGCGTTCAGCGTCTTGCGCCAAAAGCGCTCCTGGAGTCCCTTCAGAATGCCGATCCATACATCATCATTATCGATCACGTGTCTCAACGTGTTCAGTACTAGTTGACCTTTGTCGTACATGTCGCCCGATCCCCGCCGTTGCACGTTGTACGTTCCGATGATCGGGCGGTCGTTGAGAACATTCTGTTTCTTTCCGTTGATATACCGGACCGCTTCATCCTTTCCCCACTGGCATTCCACAAAAAGAGCTTCTGCGTATGCCCCGAAACTCTCGTGGATCCACATGTCCGCGATGTCATTCGACGTCAGATTGTTCCCCCACCATTCATGGGCCGATTCGTGCACAATGATGAAGTCGAACCTGAGCCCGACTTCTGACGATGCACGGCCGACATACCCGTGGAGAAATCGATTACCATACGCAACGGCTGACTGATGTTCCATGCCGTTGTGCGGAGATTCGATCAGCTTGAACCCGTCTTCCGGAAAAGGGTACGGGCCGAAGAACCGGTCAAAGCATTTCATCATCTGCGCCACGACCCTGAACTGCTTCTTTGCCTTTTCCAAATTCTCGGGCATCACGTAATAGTCGAGCGTCAATCTGTTCGACCCCCCGTAAACGTCTGAGAAGTGGGCGAACTTTCCGATGTTGACGGTGACGTTATAATTGTTGATGGGGGAAGAGACGAACCAGTCGTACTTCTTCCATCCGTCCGGCAGAGTGGTCGTCGCACGGAGTCGTCCGTTTGAAACATCCTCGAGACCGGGAGGGACCGTGATGCTGATGAGCATGCTGTCCGGCTCGTCTGATTGGTGGTCTTTGTTCGGCCACCAGAGACTCGCTCCCGTTCCCTGACACGTGACAACAACCCAAGGATTTCCTTTCAGGTCCTTCCCCCACGAGAACCCCCCGTCCCATGGCGGATTTTTCGCGTACTGAGGTCGTCCCGAATACCGAATTACCAGGGTGTGCTGTGAACCATATTCAAGGATCTGCGGCATTTCCACAAAACAAGCATTGAACTCCCTGCTGACGGCAAGCGGTGCCGTAAGCCCGTCGAGCATCGCGGACTCCACGGTCATGTTGGCGAAGAGGTCTACTTGGAGTCGTTGTGCCGGAGCTGTAGCCGTGAACATTATCGTGTTCGACCCGGCGACAGTACTGTCGGAAGGGTCAATGCGGACGTCGAGATGGTAGAACCGGACGTCATAACAGGAACGTTCCGGAAAGAGGAAACCCCGGAGCGAATCGGCTCGTGTGGGATCTTGTTGCGAAAAAGCCGGAAGTGAGGTAAAGAGAAGGGTACAAGCACCAGCGAGTGCGCGCATTCGGGAAATCAGGGAGTGAGGGGGTGTTTCACGCAAACTGCATCGCAGTCTTGAGAAAAACAAATCCAATTGACAAAGACTGTCAACCGGAAGGAAAAGATGAACGCCAAGACGCCAAGTTCCGTGTAGGACTCTTACGCCAAGGTCGCCAAGATGATTTGAGTTGAATCATAACCTTTCTTGGCGTCCTTAGCATGCTTGGCGATCTTGGCGGTACTTCTTCTACCCTAGTCCCCGGTCGCCAGCTCCTGTGGTTCGACGACGACGTCGAATAATCCGCAATCCGCATTCCGCAATCTATTGCGGCTTTTCTGCGCCCGGGTCCCATCCACATCTGCGCCGATATTCCTCACGGAATTTCTCCCGCTCTTCCGGCGTCATGGCGGCGAGTTTTTCCTCAAGCTTGTGCTTCCACCGGCCGTCATGCCAGCCGTGTCCTTGTCCCCACCGTCCGAAACCGCGGAACAGAATGTGCGTGAGCACCAGAAGTCCGACGGCCTGCCAGTAAGCGATCGCCGGCGCGTGAAACACATCCGTGACGACAGCATTCCAGAGCATCATAACAAGATATCCCATGGCAAGCGCCCAGAGGACGGCTGCGCCGATGAACCAGCCGGCTTTTCGAATCCACCATGTATGCATTGTGTGCCTCTCCTACAATAGATTCAGTTCTTCGTACAATTCCTGCAATCGTTCACGCAGGTGTAACACGGCATACCGCTTACGCGACAACAGTGTGTTAAGCGGTTCACCGGTGATCTCCGCAATCTCTTTGAAGCTTTTTCCTTCCAGTTCGTGCATGACAAACACGTCGCGCTGCTCTTCGGGCAGTTCATCGAGTGCGTCTGCCAGCTCTGTCCAGACGAGTGACCGCGCGTAGACCCGGTCGGGATTCTCGCGCGGGTCGAAAAGGATGTCCTCGAGATTGAGCGGCGCGTCCCGATCGCCAAAGTTCTCGGGCATCGGCTCGGGGCGCTTCTTTCTGTACCAATCGATGATGCGATTCCGGGCAACGCGGAACAACCAAGCCGTCATCTGCTCGATCGGGTCAGCGACAGAGTACGACGACGCGAGTTGCGTGAAGACATCCTGCAGGATATCTTCTGCATCGGCCTCATTGCCGACCCTGCGGCGGATGAAATCGCCCAGGCGTTTCCGCTCGCGCTGGACGGTCTGCCGAATGGCTGCGTTACGTTGTTGATCAGCGCTCAAAACAGCTTCCATATGAACATAGAGACGGAAGGGAGGGGAGAATATTGTAGCCTCTTCCGCCGGTTGAAGGTCATGGTAGGCCAAAATACCAACTGCCAATGGCCAACTGCCAAATGCGCGATCCCCAAGTTGGCAGTTGTACGTAGGCAGTTTGATGCATTTCAAAAGCTCTAGAAACAAAAGTCCCGCCGTCCAGGGAAGACCCGAACGGCGGGATCTGTCATGGAAGGAAGAATGCTATTTCGTTTCCGTCATCAGTTTTTCCAACTTGTCAATCTGCACCGCGTCGACAACAGAGCCGAAGAGCTTCGCATCATCGCGCTGGTCGACCGTTATGGTAACGATAAAGCGGTTTGCCACGCCGAAAGTCAGATTAAGATTCTTCGAATCGCCGGTGCTCCCCTTTTCGACGCCCTTGTATTTTCCTTTGACGGTCACAGTCTTCTCGTATCCGTCCTCTGTTTCGTTCTCGTACTCCTGCATCCAGGCATACGGCATGAGCGCATACGGCATCCCGACCATATCCTGGATCTCGATCTCGATTGACGCCGCGGCGTTCGTGGCGGTATCGGACAACTGTTCTTCATACCGGACAGAGGCCGATGACATCGACATGCCCATCTGCGTCTGCGTCGAACCTGTCGGTTTCTTCCTCTCAAATCCTTTGAACGCGACGGAAGGGAGACACTCCTGGAGCTTTTTGAAGTGAATGGTCTTCATCTGTGCCGGCGCCGTCATGGCGAATGCCAGCATCAACGTCAACACGACTCGAGTCTTCATGAGAGATGTCCGATCGATGGTGGGATAATCATTTCTTTTGCCGGACGATGTCTCCGACCTGCACTTTTGCCCCGCCGGCAACTTTCGCCTTCGCGGCCTTACCTTTCAGCGCATCCTCGACCACGGCGATCTCTCCAACCTGCTCTTCTTCCGCACCCATCGACAGTCCCGTGTCCGGATCCTTGATCTCTTCCCCTTTTCGGACAACGACAAACTCGTCGCCCGGTTTTACGCCTCCTTCTGAACCCGGCTTGATGAGGATCGTCCCGTCGGCGTTGACCTTCAGAACCTTGCCGCCCCATTCGACCTTGTCCATGTTCGACGTGACAAGGCCGACGCAACCGTCAACGGCCTCGCGTGTCGCCTTACCGATATCCGTGTCCGACCAACTGCTCGTGTTGCCGAAATCGATATCCTGCGTGCTGACGGAAATGCCCGTCGTCGATTCTTCTCCTTCAAACGTTTCTGATGCGAGAATCTCTCCCGTCGTTGTGTTCACAAGTCGAACATCCACGACCGCGCGGGCGAGTCGTTTTGTCACACCTCCGCCGAAGGCGGAAAGGCCGACGGAAATGTTGCTTTCCTTGGTGCCGAATTCCGTCACGGCTCCGATGACAAACAACTCAACGCCGACGAGCTGTCCTACCTTTGGCGCCGTTTCCGGCGTCACCATGAACGACTCGCCGAATTTCTGCTCCTGGATGACGCGCTCGATCTCCTGCCGTTCGACGACCATGAACTTACCCGATTTGACCAGGGCGGTGATCAGCATATCGGCAACGCCGTCGCCCAGGGAATGGTATCCGCTGCCTGTTCGGTCTTCGAACCGTCCCACGGCGACGCGCTTCTTCAGTTGAGCGTCGACATGTGTCGGTGGAGCAACGATCAGGAACGAGAAGAGGAGAAGGACCAATCGGTGGGCGCGCATACGGACCTCTCAACATTTTGCCGTTTTTTCAACGGCGTGGGGGGATGAAATACCGCCTGATAGTACTTCTTTGCCCTCTCAGAGTCAACGCGCACCGTCACCTACCACGGATCCCGGATTCCGCATCCCGGATCACGCATAACACTTCACGGATTACGCATTGCGCAATACCATTCCACTATTCCACTATTCCACCATTCCACTATTCCATTATTCCACCATTCCACCACCACTCCCCGTCATTCCCTTTATTTTAATCCTTGCCAACCCATAGTTTCATTGCATCCCGAAGCTTCTCCATCGCTTTGAGGACGGTATCTGCGGTGTCGTCCGGAAGAAGCTTGACGATCTCTTCGTGCGTTTGCAAATACGTCGTTTCCAGTTGCTTCAGCGTCTTTTTCCCGTCGGCAGTCAATGTCACCTCCATCGTCCGACGGTCTTTCGGTCCGATGGCTCGCCGAATGAACTTCTTTCGCTCCAATCCGTCGAGAATCCGCGTCAAACGGCTGTTCGAGAGATCAACCCGGCCAGCCAGGTCGGCGATGAGGACCGGTTTTTCGTCGTGAAACATCCTCAGGAGCTTGAATTCCGCGACCGTCAAGTTCAATTTCACGGCCATTCGCTCGCGCTTCTCCTGACAATGCTCCAACAACTCATAGGTCAGGTCCGCCATCGATTCTGCCTGTTTGCGTTTTTCCATTTCGCACCAATGACAAAATTTGCTACTGGCAACTTAAATGGATTTCATATGCCAGTCAAGCCTTGACTCTTGGACCCGCAGTTTGTATTGTAATAGAGCACCGTTCATTCAAGGAGAAAACGCGAGACAATCGCCATCCAAGTAACCCGACATAGAGCTGCTCTTATCCAGAAAGGCTGAGGGATCAGGCCCTGTGAAGCCTTGGCAACCGGTTCGCCGCACTGCGGTGAACGTCCGGTGCCACCTCCTGCCCGGACAACCCGGGGGAGATGAGAGAACCAGAGATTCGAGTCATGAACCTCTTCTGGCATCATCCCGGAAGAGGTTTTTGCTTTTCGTGGCGTTCAGTAGAGACCTCATGTAAGCCTATTTGGGAACCGCAAAGACGCAAATGGAAAAGAATTTCACGCAGAGCACGCAAAGGTCCAAGAATAGCAGGTACGCAAAGGTCGCGAAGAAAGATCAAATGGGGGAATGATGTTGTGAAGTAGTTCCAATTCTACTTCTTGACGCTCTTTGCGACCTTGGCGTTCTTGGCGGTAATTTTCACGCTGATCTAGATATTCATCACATCGGAGGTCGTCATGCGGTTGCAGACAAAAGCCATTCACTGCGGCGTCGACAAGGACACGGCGTACAATAGCGTCATCACGCCCATCTACGCGACGTCCACATTCCGGTTTGAAGACGTGGGTAAGACCAAGGGTTACGATTACTCCCGCACGTCCAACCCGACAAGGAAAGCGCTCGAAGAGAACATCGCTGCTCTCGAAGGGGGCGCAGGAGCCGTCGCAACCGCAACCGGAATGTCCGCCATAACAACGGCGCTCCATTTGTTCAAGACCGGCGACCATGTCATTTGTACGCACGATTGTTACGGCGGGACTGAGCGGCTCCTGAGAACATTCCAGGAACTCCACGGTGTCGATGTGACGTATGTTGACATGCAAAATCTTGACAACGTCGCGGCCGCCGTTCGTCACACTACAAAGGGAGTCTGGATCGAAACGCCCAGCAACCCTTTGCTCAATGTCGTCGACATTCGCGCCATTGCGGACATCGCCCATGCTGCTGGAGCGATCGCCATCGTCGACAACACCTTCCTCTCTCCAATCCAGCAACGTCCGTTCGACCTCGACGCCGATGTCATTGTCCACTCCACCACGAAGTATCTCAACGGCCACAGCGACGTCGTCGGCGGTGCCGCAGTCGCCAGGACGAAAGAGCTCGCGGAGAGGATCCAATGGCTCTGCAATGCCCTCGGACAATCCGCCTCTCCCTTCGACTGCTGGCTCGTGCTGCGCGGCATCAAGACGCTCAGCGTTCGATTGCGTGAACATGAGCGGAATGCACGCAGGATCGCGGAATACCTGGAGGGCCATCCCCGTGTGGCCCGGGTTTACTATCCGGGGCTCGCGAGCCATCCGCATCACGAGCTTGCAAAGCGCCAACAGCTGGGATTCGGCGGCATGGTGTCGTTCGAACTCAAGGGAGGAATGAAGGAAGTGAATCACCTCCTTGGCTCTGTCAGGCTTTTTGCTCTTGCGGAATCTCTTGGTGGTATCGAATCGCTCATCGATCATCCCGTGACAATGACCCATGCGTCGATGAAGCCGGAGCTTCGCGATGCGGCCGGAATCAGCGAGCGGATCATCCGTCTCTCTGTCGGCATCGAAGCCGTAGAAGACCTCATCGAGGACCTGGAGCAAGCGCTTACGTTCCCTGGCGCGGCTTCCGGGAAGAATGGAAGAGCGGCTGTGGAGGCAGAGCATGTCGCAGCTGGCTGAATATGACGTTCACGCGAGGACGCTGAACACCACGCTCTTTCCGGCACATGAGCCGTTTCAACTGGAATCGGGGAATTCACTCGCGCCGGTTTCCGCCGCCTACGAAACTTACGGCACACTCAACGATGACGGGACGAATGCGATTCTTATATGTCATGCGTTGACTGCGAACGCGCATGCGGCTCGTCTTCACGGATCCGACGGTCAGAATCCCGGCTGGTGGGATGGATTGATAGGTCCCGGAAAAGCCTTCGATACGGACAAGTACTTTGTCGTTTCACCAAACATCCTGGGGAGTTGTTACGGGACGACCGGTCCCGTTTCCACCGATCCGTCGACCGGGCAGCCGTTTGGTCCGGATTTTCCGCAGATCACGGTGCGCGATATCGTTCGTGTTCAGAAAGCATTGCTCGATCGATTGGGAGTCCGCCGGCTCGCGGCCGTGAGCGGAAGTTCGCTCGGCGGCATGCAGGTTGTCGAATGGGGCATCATGTTCCCGCAATTCTGCGAGCGAATCATACCCATATCGGCCTCGGCGAAACAGTCCGCATGGTGCATCGCCCTTAACGGGATCGCCCGTGCGGCGATCACCGGAGATCCCTCATGGAATCAAGGGCATTATGCGGAACAACCGTCGGTGGGCTTAAGCCTTGCACGTATGGTGGGAATGGTTTCGTACCGAAGTCCCGAAGAATTCCGAGAGAAGTTCGGCCGTGAACGGCAGACCGACGACCGGTACGACCCGAAGAACTTGTTCCAGGTGGAAAGCTACTTGCGTCATCAGGGAAACAAGCTCGTCGGCCGCTTCGACGCCAACACGTATCTCACCCTCAGCCGCGCCATGGACCTGCATGACGTCGGATTCGGGCGCCGCAGCTCCGAAGAAGCGCTTAGGACTGTCACGGCATCAACACTTTGCATCGGCGTTTCCTCCGATATCCGATACCCGACGCACGAACAGAAAGAGCTTGCCGCACTCATCCCGGGAGCCCGATATGCAGAAATAGATTCTGTTCACGGACATGATGCGTTCCTGATCGAATTCGGGCAGCTGAATGAGCTAGTGAAGAGACACTTAGAGCACTAGAAAAAGAATTGTCCACTAAGGACCATGAGATGATAGTAATGAAATTCGGCGGTACTTCGGTTGAGGACGCCCCGTCCATACGGAGAGTCACCGACATCGTCCGCAAAGACGTGCATCGTTCGCCCGTCGTAGTCGTCAGCGCGATGGCGGGTGTGACGAATGAACTACTTCGGATCGCAGCCCTCGCAGCGGAAGGAAAGACAGCGGCCGGCGGCCGGGCCGTCACTAAACTTGAAGAACGTCATGACGGCGTCGCAAAAGAACTCCTTGGACCGACGGCGGCACCCGTCGTTGCCTCGATCCGCACGCTTGTGGATGACCTCCGACGGCTTGTCGATGGCGTCGCCGTGCTTGGCGAGGCGAGTCCACGCTCCCTCGATGCCATCGCCTCATTCGGAGAGCGATTGTCGTCGCTCATCATCCACGAATATTTTCGCCGCATGAAGCTCGAGAGCACCCTGATTGATGCGCGGTCGTTCATGATCACCGACGGACAGCACACGGCCGCTCTGCCCGATGCTCGGCGGACGCGTACAGCGTTGAAACGCGTACTGGTTCCAGCGCTCGACAAGGGCAGAGTTGTCGTGACACAGGGATTCATGGCAGCTACTCGCACCGGTGTAACGACCACGCTCGGCAGGGGAGGTTCAGATCTTTCCGCCGCACTCATCGGCGCATTGCTGAAGGCGCGGGAGATCCAGATCTGGACAGACGTGGACGGCATTCTGACGGCCGATCCGAGCATTGTGCGCGAAGCGAGGAACATCGAAGCGATGTCATTCCGTGAAGCGGCTGAGCTTGCCTATTTCGGCGCTCGTGTCCTTCATCCCGAGACGATCCTGCCCGCAGTAAGCTCCAACATTCCGGTGATCGTGAAGAATTCCCGCCGTCCGGATGTTGCCGGTACCGTCATCACGGCGTCGGCGACCGACATTCCGGGAGCCGTCAAATCGGTCGCCTACAAGGAAGGAATCACGCTTCTTACAATAGTGTCAACCCGCATGTTCCTCGCGCACGGCTTCCTGGAGCGCGTTTTTGACGTATTCGAACATCACCGGACGGTCGTTCATGCCGTCGCGTCGTCCGATGTAAGTATCACCGCGGCGATCAACGACATCGGACGACTGAAGGCCATCACTGCCGAGCTCCGTTCGTTCGCCTCGGTGACAGTTGAGCGGAACAAAGCCATTGTCTGCGTGGTGGGTGAAGGGCTCAGGAACACTCCCGGAATTGCGGCACGTATTCTTGGCGCGGCGGGAGAGGTGACCGTGAACATGATCTCCCAGGGGGCTTCGGAGATAAACCTCGGATTCGTTCTTGACGAAAGGCAGATCGCTCCCGTCGTGCGGCGTTTGCATGCGGCGTTCTTCGAGCGAAAAGCGGACAAGGAGGCGGCATGAGCGGATATGTACATCCGGTCGATGTTGCCGTCGTCGGCGCCACGGGACTTGTGGGACGAATGATGCTGCGAGTACTCGAAGAGAGGCCCTTTCCGGTCAGAAGACTTCTTGCATTTGCATCGGAGCGTTCTGGCGGGACAGAACTGACATTTCAAGGGAAGAAACTGCAGGTCCGGACCTTGACCGAAGCCGCACTTGCGGGATGCGGAGCGGCTGTGGCGCTCTTCTCTGCAGGGGCATCTGTCAGTCGGACCTTTGCGCCCGTTGCGGCGCGCGCCGGGATCACAGTCATCGACAACAGCAGTGCATTCAGGATGGATCCGGACGTGCCGTTGGTCGTTCCGGAAGTGAATCCCGATGAGGCCTTTCGTTCGAACGGTATCATTGCGAACCCAAATTGCTCCACGATCCAGATGGTCGTGGCCCTCAAGCGGTTGCACGACCGATACCGCATCCGTCGGATCGTAGTTGCCACATATCAGTCGGTCACGGGGGCCGGGGCCCGCGGATTGCGGCAATTAGAGGATGAGGTATCGGGGAAAACCGTCAGCGGAGGGAAATTCCCTCATCCCATCGCATACAATTGTCTGCCGCAAGTCGATGATTTTATGGAAGACGGTTTCACGCGTGAAGAGCATAAGATGATGGACGAGACGAAGAAGATATTCGGGGATGATGCGATCCGCGTGAACGCAACGTGTGTGCGTGTTCCAGTAAGGGGAGGCCACAGTGAGGCGGTGACGGTAGAATTCGAAGAAGCGTTCGACGAGCAGGAGGCGCGACGTCTATTGAAGAACACGCCGGGTGTTGTCGTTGTGGACGAACCTAAAGAACGCCGGTATCCGATGGCGATAGACGCTGAAGGCCGCGATGAGGTGTTTGTAGGAAGGATACGCCGCGATCCGACGGTGGGGAGTGGGCTTTCGCTTTGGATCGTTTCGGACAATCTACGCAAAGGGGCGGCAACGAATGCTGTGCAGATCGCGGAGCTGCTCTTGAAGAGCCCGTCAAAGGCTCAAAAGATGGTCCACGAAGGTACACGAAGTGCCACGAAGGAGATTCTGTAATCACCTTCTTATCCGTTTAGGCTTTTTTCTTAGTGTTTCTTCGTGGACCCTTTGTGGACAATATCTCTTAGAGGAATTCCTCTGCAATCAACGTCAAGCACCAGAATCTGGTTCTTAGTCTGTCATTTTTCGCTCTTTTCTGCTATATATCCGCCCAATTTCTCGTCCCGTTGTTCGTCTACTGCTACATGAACTTCTTCATCTTCTTCTTCATTTTCTTCCTGGTTCTCCTGGCCGGCTATGGCTACGTGGGAGTTCGTTTGATCGTGCCCATGCAGCTTCCCGCACCTTGGAACTCCATCGCATGGGCCCTTCTCGTCGCCTTGTACCTGGTTCCAGCAGCGACAATGTTCCTCACGTTCAACCGTATCGAAGCGGATTGGACAGGACTGTTGTCGTGGGTCGCCTATGTCGGGCTCGGGTTCTTCTCGTTCCTGTTCACTTTCACGCTTCTCAAGGACATGGGATTATTCGGGATCATGGCCTTCGAAAAGGTCCGTGATCTGTTTGCCGGAACCGGAACAGCCCAGGAAGCCATCGACCCGGAGCGGCGAAGGCTGTTGATCCGCGGAGTGCATCTCTCGATCGTCGGTGTTGCAAGCGGACTGACCGGCTACGGCATTTTCGAAGCACGCCGCAGGCCGGGCATCGTCGAGGTTGCGATGCCCATTGCCCGCCTGCCGGAAGCCTTCGACGGTTTTCGAATCATTCAACTCACGGACATTCATGCCGGATTGACAGTCGCACGTCCGTTCGTTGAAACGGTCGTGGAAATGGCGAACGAACTCCGGGGTGACCTGATCGCATTTACGGGAGACCTCGTCGACGGGTCCGTGGCGAGATTGAGGAAAGAAGTTCAGCCGGTTCAGGACCTCACGGCCCCATTTGGGAAATTCTTCATCACAGGAAATCATGAATACTATTCCGGGGCCGAAGCATGGGTGGAAGAAGCGCGCCGGCTCGGATTCGATACGCTCATGAATGAGCATCGTGTTATCGAGAAGGATGGGTTCAAGATCGTCCTCGCAGGCGTGACCGACATCGGCGCCGGTGGATTTGTGAAATCGCACTCGTCCGATCCTGTGAAATCCGTTCAGGGATCGCCGGATGGTCTCGTCAAGATCCTGCTTGCACATCAGCCGCGAAGTCTCGACAAGGCAGTCGAGGCCGGGGTGGACGCCATGATCTCCGGCCACACGCACGGCGGACAGTTTTTTCCATGGAATCTCGCCGCCGCACTCGGTCAGCCATATCTGAAGGGCCTGCACAAACACGGAAACATGTGGGTCTACGTGAGCAAAGGGACCGGCTACTGGGGACCGCCGATCCGTCTCGGTTCGCGCTCGGAGATCACCGTGATCACGTTGAGGCAAGCGGGGGGACGAACAATTCCCGGCGTGAAGTAGATTAGCAGAGGCTACAGCACTTTCTCCCTGTCGAAGAGGACATATACGGCACCAATGAAAACAGAGAGGTGAATCAGGTTAATTTGGGGGATACTGGATCGATGTTTCGGCCAGCGGCACCGTATCTTTGCCCGAGCTGGCACAGCGCACGTAGAACAATTATGGAATCGTGGGTTGAATACTCCGTAGAATGCGTTCGTAGTCACCGACAAGAAGATATCCCGTAGACGTGTTCATGATCGATGAAATATGCAGAGCTCCGAGCCTGTCGCTTTTGCCGGAGACACCTCGACCAAGGACCGCCCACGAATCTCCGTTGTTTGTTGACCGGTAGACACCATCCCCTCCAGTTCCAACGAACAAATGTCCCAAGGAATTTTCTTCAGAGCACGTCACGGATGTTGACGCGATCGAAACGCCCAACCAACTTCCCCCGTTATCCTTTGAACGAAAGATCTTCCCGAGTCCAGATCCTGCGTAGACCTCACCGTTGCGACCGGCGAAGATCGCGGTGACGTAAACGTCGCCAACCGTAACGACGGCCCAACTCGTTCCACTGTCCGACGAGCGATACAGGTCTCCCGGGTCACTGGTTGCCCAAAGAACCCCGAGGGAGTCAACCGCAAGCTTGTGAAAGGTCGAAATCGGATACTGACTATCAACGAGCGCCCATGTCGCCCCGTCGTCCATCGATTTGAACACGCCCACGAACGCTTTTGTTGCAAAGAGACGATTCTGTCGGTCGACAACAAAGGAAAGAATGAGACCCTCGGCAAGACCTTCCGAGTTCTTCCACGAACTGCCGGCGTCCGTTGATCGAAAAACACCTGCAGTATCGGTTCCGGCAAGAATTACTCCAGATGGTGTTACCGCCATGGATCGGATGAACGACGCGGTGATGCCAATGCCGGACGGAGACCAAGTGAGGCCATCGTCCGTCGATCGGTAGACACCTGCGCTTTGCGTTCCCGCAAATAGCATTCCGCTAGGGTGTCCAACAAGTGAGCCAATGTAGCCGGAGTTGGGAACATCCGATTGCTGCCAAAAGATTTCCCCGCCGAATACTTCGTCAGGCTCGAAGGAATTCACCTTACAGCCCATTGTTACCAGAATCGCAGTTAACAAGGTAAGCACGACGGGGATTGCAGTAGATTGAATCCAGCGGGGGAGCACGTAAAGTGCGAAGGAACGGATGCACGACGTGATAAATTCCATCCCCTGATCATACGAACACGGAAACCTTGGCATGTATGTCGGTTCTGACCTTTGTGTGTGGGATGATTTTCAGACGTTGGAGAAACTATGGATACGGGGACTCATATTCAAGCTTGAGATATCGCTCCACCAGCTTGATCCTCGTGCTCGAATGCTGGTAGCCGCCTATTTGCCGAAACGATGACCTTCACACGCCACCCAATTCAGCTTTTCGCGGAACAACTTTGCACTTTCCAAATCTATGATCGTGGAAGGCTATCGTTCATCCACCTATATATTTGCTTCTCGAAAATCCCGTACATTGCGCTGAATCGACATGATGAAGACCAAACAGGTTGCGGGCCAACACCGCTCATTCATCTCGACGATCTTATTGTGCCTGGCTCTCTTGACCGCACGCACTGAGGCTCAGCGGTTAAACGGTATCCTCGACCACGGCGCCTTGATCCGCACCGACACAACCGTCCGACGAATCCATCTCGTCTTCACCGGGCATGAATTCGCCAACGGCGCCGAAACCATCCGCCGCGTTCTCTCCCGCCACCGCATCAAGGCTTCTTTCTTTCTCACTGGAGAATTTTACCGCAATCCCGCTTTTTCCGGAATCATCGCCGGCCTGCACAAAGACGGTCACGACCTCGGTCCGCACTCCGACAAGCATCTCCTGTATTGCACCTGGGAAGACAGGGATTCGTTGCTGGTCACGCGCAAGCAATTCCAGAAGGATCTTGACGACAATTACACGGCGATGGCGGTGCATGGCATCGAGCGGACGCCGATATTCATGCCGCCGTATGAATGGTACAACGATGTGATCGCCTCGTGGGCGTTGTCGGAGGGAGTAACGCTCGTGAACTTCACACCGGGAACCTCTTCAAACGCAGACTATACGACTCCCGACATGCAAGCGAAGTACGTAACCTCGGACAGCATTGTTGCTCGAATACTCAGGTACGAATCCAGTTCGCCGACCGGGTTGAACGGCTTTCTGCTTCTCATGCACATAGGCGTCGATCCAAAGAGACCGGACCCATTGCACGAGCGACTGGACTCGCTCTTGAAAACGCTGATCGGGCGCAAGTATCGGTTCGAGCCGCTGTCTGCGGTCGTTCAATTGAAATGAGAGGGAATATTGCGTAGATTTGTGTATGCGGGACGTAGCGCAGCCTGGTAGCGCACTTGCTTGGGGTGCAAGGGGTCGCGGGTTCAAATCCCGCCGTCCCGACTTCCAATTCGGCCGAACTTAGCGAGGTCGCGGAAGCGACCGAAGCTAAGTTCGATGCCGAATTGAGAACCCCGCCGTTTTTCGGCGGGGTCCATGCAAGGTAAACAGAGGTAACGTTGGCTTTTGAATGTGTCCCGACTGACGTCGGGATTCTCAAATTGACATCCGCTCACAAAAAACGTTCGCGGGCCAATTTGGAACAAGGGGTCGCGGGTTCAAATCCCGCCGTCCCGACTTCCAATTCGGCCGAACTTAACGAGGCCGCCGGAGGCGGACGAAGATAAGTTCGCTGCCGAATTGAGAACCCCGCCGTTGTTTGGCAGGGTCCGTACGGTGCAACTTTAGGTTACGTGGGTTGGGTTTCCCGCACAGAAAACGTGCGGGATTGAAATTTCCCTCGGCTCGCTGAGCATCGCTCGCCGGGAAATTTCAACAACTCCCGCTTGCCCGCCGTGCTTCACCTTTTGGCGGGCCGCTCCCACCAAAGATTGCAATATCGAGGAGGGTAGATTGGAAAGATAAAACGCTCGAAGCGAAAGGTGTTGCGTACCTACGTGCTGACCTGAGCGTACCGAGTTATCCAAATGTCAGGGTGTTCCGCCGTTCGGCGGTCTTACATTAAACGCTTTGGAGCTATTCCCACGCAGTTATAACAAGGAGAGTGTCGACGATGGCAAAGATCAACTACGCGTACGAAAAGCGTCAACGAGACATCGCCAAAAAGAAAAAACAGGAAGAAAAGCGGTTGAAGAAGTTCGGCCCCGAGCAGCCGCCGGCAACAGAGGAAACACCCAAGCCGCCAACTGAAGAAAAGAAGGAAAGCGAGTCAGGGTCTTGATGCGAGCGGCCATGTTTGGCCGAAGCTCGGTTCGTCGCCCATAGAAGAAAACCTTTTACAGAGAAGTGCCCGATCTCTAGGGGGTCGGGCACTTCCTATTATACGTCATTTCCCCTTCGCCTCAAACATCGTCCACGGCTGCCCTTTCATGTCCCGCAGGAATTTCCCCTGCCATGCGAATTCCGGATGCAGCTCGAAGAACGGCTTTGCAAGAAAATCCTCGCCGCAAGGATGACCCATGCGGGCCCAGAGCTTCATCTCTTTGGCAAGAGAGGTTGTCGTCATCTTCCCTTGCACGGCTCCAGCCGGGAAGAACGGGGGCCAGCTGAATTCGGCCGTGCCGATAGGGTCGCGGTCATTGTGGCCGCAAATGACGCATCGGTTCATCTGTTCTTTGCCCGCAAGAGCGTCGAAATGGTCCCCTTCGAATTCCTTGGCCAACTCTGCGTTCACCTTCCCTTTGTGCCGACCTACGATCTGTTCCCAGCGGAGTTTTCGGGCATTCGGCGATGATGCGGAATTCTTCGGGTCGAATGTGGTCTCTTCTTTAATGAGCGCCTCATCGCTCGCAAAGTTGCTGCCAACATACATGCCGTCGGTCGTCCGCCATACTCTCGTGTTCTTTAGACCCAGTTCAACGCGTGCGATCTCGTTGGTCTTCGTGTCCCCCACCAGCCAGTCGTTCGCATAGGCTCCGTTGTTTCCGGTCTTCATGATCCGAATGAAATCGTCGATGGATTCCCCATACTGAGCCGCCTTTCGCGCACGCATGAACTCGGGAAGGCCCGTTTCATCGAACCCCTTGAATTGGGTGATTGTCGTTTCCGTATACAGGAGACCCGCATCGTTGATGGCGAAGTCGTCGCCGCTGTGGATGAACCCCGGCATGCAATCCATGAGGATACGATGTCCCTTCACCGGAACGATGTCGGCGATAACGTTCCACCGCTGGCCAACGACATATTCGCTCCAGTTGTTGTGCGCGATAACGATCTTTCCATCCTCCGTGTAGCTGCCCGTCGCGATGAAGGCGCTGCAATATCCAGGAGCACGGTTGTTCATTGAATCCGCCTTGATCTTGTTGGCAAGATACGGCAGGTAGTACGAGACGAGTTCGATGTTGCCATTGAGCGCGGTGATGTCGATGTTGTCATATGCATAGCCGCGCGCTTTTAGTCCTTCGACGATCCCCAGGATCTCGTCCTGATATTCCTTTTCGAGCTTCGGCCAGAAGAGCCGCTCTGCCGCCTCGCGGAAGAACGACCAGTCTTTTTTCACCGAGCCGTTGATGTAATATGCGTACATGCGAAGTACGTCATCGATCTCCGGCGCAAGAAGATATCCGTGCTGGAAGCCGATCTCTGCGGGTGTACCTTCGAGATGAACGGAGATCCAGCCGTTGCGATCTTCGCGGCCCGCTTTCTTCAATCGAGGATCGTCGGCACGCGCACTCATGATGACGATCGCAATCGACATGAACACTTGCAATGTTCTCATAGCAACTCCTTCACATTTTGGCGGAGTGGTTCACTACGTTCGCGCGCAATATACTTCGTCTCCCCGGGGGACGCAATTGCAGGGACCCAAAAGGTTTACTATATTTAATAATGGAACTGAAAACACGCCGTAAGATCATCCTTGTGGGCGACAAAGTGCTTATCTCGCCCGACCGCGATGCAGAAAAATCTGCGCATGGGCTGTACCTCCCGCCCGGTGTCCGGGAAAAGGAGAAGATCCAGAGCGGAATGGTTATGCAGGTGGGACCCGGATACGCCGTCCCCAATCCCCATTTCATCGACCAGGAATCCTGGTCCACAACGCCAAAAGAACCGGTGAAGTATCTCCCTTTGCAGGCGGAAGAGGGAGACTATGCGCTTTTTCTGCGCGACTCCGCGATCGAGGTCGAATACGAGAACCAACGATATCTTATCGTCTCACACAGCAATATTCTTATGCTTATTCGGCCGAATGTGCTGGATGGGATCTGAGGGTCTTGGCACATTCCGAAACGCCAAGGTGCCAAGTCGCAGTTATGACATGTTCCGCCAAGGTCGCCAAGGAAGAACAGTGTTGAGGAAGGAATTATCAATGAACTTTTGGCGCCCTTGGCCGTCTTGGCGACTTGGCGTTATTGATCCAGCTTAGTATGAATTCGGCGGCCCCCGACCTCAAGCTCTTCACGAACGACAATCTGCGAGCCCAGCTGGAAACGGCGGCTTTCCGCAATGGCTATTACGTTCTTGAATTCTATGCCGACGAGCGGGGAAAACCGAGCTCGAAACCAACCGGACGGGTTGCGGTGTTCTATCTCTATCCCTCCGGCGGCACGTTGAGGGACAAAGATTTCAACCTGTTGTGGTACGATTCACAGTACGATACATACCGGGGATTTCGTCCGCCCCATATGCGGACGCAATAGATTTCCACTCAAGGAGGAAGTACATGTACGATATTCTCGTGAAGCAGATGCGCGAGGAAGTGACCAGGCTTGGTGCCCGGGAGCTTCGAACGCCCGAAGAGGTCGATGAGATGCTCCCGAAACATAAGGGCACAATGCTTGTCGTCATCAACAGCACGTGCGGCTGCGCAGGCGGTACGGCCCGGCCGGCTCTCGCCAAGGCGCTGCAGCATAGCGTGAAGCCGGATGCACTCGTGACGGTCTTCGCAAGCACCGATCGCGAAGCGACTGCACGCGCCCGGCAATACTTCGGAGCGGACATCCCGCCGTCGTCCCCATCATTTGCCCTAATGCGGGACGGAAAGCTTGCGGAAATGATCCACCGAAATCAGATCGAGGGGCATTCGGTTGATCAAGTGACGGAAGCTCTGGTTTCCGCGTTTCAGCGGCACTGCAAAGAACCTCAGACCGCGTAAAGCGTCACCAACGTTTCACAATGAGACAGTCTTTGGGTCAACCAAAGGCTGTCTTTGTTTTCCTCCTCGAACCTCTCTCGTGTGACGGCGGTCTCATAGCCGGCGGCGGTCTTGATTTTCAATCCCAAAATCAGAACCTTCCTAAGGATTCTCGTTCTTGAGAATCTCTTCATCCCATATGGATTCGGGTTCTCCCAGAGCTACCAATAGTCCAACTTCAACTTTCATTCACAATGCATGGAGGTCTTATGCGCCGACTTGTCACAGCATTGCTCGGTTTGAGTATATGCGTGTTTGCTGCGCATGCTCAGGAACTCTTTTTCCGAGTGAGTCTGGACAGCGTCGATACCGGTGGAACGTCACCGGGTCGAGGTTCCGGATTCCTCATCTTGTCTTCCGACAGGACGACACTCCAATACAACATTACGGTCAACAATCTTCAGGGAACCATTACTTTTGCCCACTTCCACTATACGCCGACAACAGGGGTCGTTCACACGATCAACTTCAGCGGAAAAACGGCTGTCGGCTCGTGGGCGATTCCCGACACCATGGTCAATCACCTTTTCAATAATGAAATGTACGTGAACGTACACACGAGCGCGAACGGCGGTGGAGAGATTCGGGGGTATCCCGAACCTCATCAACATGGATTTCCGATCGTTCTGAACGGAACGAAAGCGGGAACAGCATCCACCGGCCTTGGGTCCGGCTGGGTGACCTTCGATGATTCGTCCGGCTCTGGCAACATTCGCTATCGTATGACGTACGCGGGTCTTGCCGGTGCCAGAACGGGCGCGCATTTCCATGCACTTCCGCAAACCACGGTGGTCCACACGCTGGCGTTCACAGACAGCACTGCCGACGGTACGTGGGTTTCACCTCCGGACAGCAGTGTCGCAAAGCTTCTGCGGGGACAGATATACGTGAACATTCACTCCACAACCTTCGGCAGCGGAGACATCCGATCCGAACTGAATCTCGTGGGAGAATTGCCCGCCGTCGGAAATCTCACCGGGGCACAGGCATCAACCGCTGCGACCGGCACCGGCACGGTGTGGGCCGTGCTGCGACCTGACCTGTCAATACATTACGACGTAACGATCGCAAAATTGACCGGGCCCAATTCCGGAAGTCATTTCCATACTTCGCGCACAGGTTCCGTAGTTCACGGTGTCACGCTGACGAACAATCACGCATCAGGAATCTGGGCCACTCCTTCCGATCTCGATCTCGCCGATTTCGTCCGCAACCGGCTGTATTTCAACGTGCATACGACAGCGAATTCCAGCGGTGAGATCCGCGCCAACATGGCGCATCAAGACGGAGCGTTCCTGGCTACGCTCGACGGGGCACAGGCAAGCACGATTTCCGGTGGAAAGGGGACCGGTTGGTTAGTGTTGAACGAGGATTCCGTCGACTACCACGTGACCTACACCGGAATGACGGGCGCTCGCTCGTCGTCCCATTTCCATCTTTCCCCGGGCGGGGGCGTGATTCATCCGATCACCTTCGTCGATAGTACGTCAAGTGGAAGATGGGATCCAGGTTCGAACTTCATCCAGGTCATCCGGGGGAATGTGTATGTGAACATTCATTCCGGAACATTCCCGCTCGGAGAAATTCGCGGCAATTTCAAACCGGGAACAGGCATTACGACAGCGGTCGAAGCGGCTTCACAACCTGTTCCGGAGTCATTTGCCCTCAAGCAGAATTTCCCCAATCCGTTCAATCCGAGCACACAGATCGACTTCTCGCTGCCCAGAACGGCGCGTGTTGTCCTTCAAGTCTACAATCTGCTGGGACAACCGGTCGCAACTCTGGTCGACAGGTCCCTGGACGCCGGCGATCATCGAGCGACGTACGAAGCGCGCGCTCTTCCCTCCGGGGTGTATTTTTATTCCCTCAGCGCCGACGGGAAGCTCGTCCAGACCCGAAGGATGCTCTTGTTGAAATAGATTCGTTGTTTGGACGGAAAAAACGAATGGCTCCGGCGTACCCGGAGCCATTCTCGTTTTTGCGACGATATGTTCTGTCAGTTATCCAGCGCGCCTTGCTGAACCCAGGTCAGGATGGTCACGATCTGGCCGTTGGGAAGAGGTTGGCTGCCTAACGGCATACGGACGGGTCGAGGATCTACGGGCAGATCCCGCAGGACTATTCTGTAGCCGCTGTTTGTCGAGTCGCCAGGTTTTGCAGCATTTGTGAAGTAGTATTGTCCTCCCGCACGCACACCCGCCCAAGTCGTCTGATCAAACCCGCTCGCGGGAGACGGCGGCGCATGGCAACCTGAGGTGGCACAGTTAGCGTTCAATATGGGCTGGACATCGGTGGCGAATGAAACGAGGCCTGCGACGGTTCCTTTGATGGTGTACGCGAATGCATTGCTTGACGCTCCGTCGACCGTCACAACAACACTGCTGCTGAGCGCCCCTGCCGGCACGCGCGCGCTGATCTGCGTTGAAGACCATGAAATGAACGACGAAAAACTCACAGATCCGATGCGAACAGTGCTGGACCCGCGGGCAGAGCCAAAATTCTTGCCGATGATCGTCACCGTATCGCCGACAGCGGCAGAATCAGGAGCAATATCGCTGATGACCGGAGGAAGCGTAGGAGGCACACCCGCATCTTTGCAGGAGCCGAGCATCGCGAAACTTGCAAGAATAGCTATCACATTGCGACAGGACATTTCCAAAATCCCTTAGATGTTTTCTTATTTCCAACAAATGTAGCGTTTTCGACCGTTCGATGCAAAGACACGGCTCACAAAGTTTCCGAGGGTCAACGTCGTGCCAGCTCGTTGAAACTCCCTTTTGCCGTGTGTATATTTTCTGTCTGCTCGTTCGCAACCGGCGTCGGGATCATGCTGCTTCCACACAAGCCCGTGTACAGCTTTGTTTGCCCGCTCCTTTTCGCTGCATTCGCCTTTCTCGTCGGCGGTTGTTCGGACACAACGACCGGCGACTGGGGTCCCGATCACCTTGCCTCGGTCACCAACATTCAGGTATGGTCGTTTTTAGGAAACCTGCCGATGGACACATTTCCGTAGCTTCCGCGCGTGAGAATTGAGATTCAACAATACGTATATTGCGGTCATCGAACGATGATGAGGAGTTTCTTCATGACGTATTCGCGCTTCTTCCTCCTTCTGTTGATCGGTCCGGCCGCAATGGTAGCCCAGCCGGCGGATTCCCTTGGACCTCATTTCGGCACCGCACTCCAATCCCTCAAACAACACTTCTGTCCCGATCGCCGAGTCGCCGTATTCGACATTTCCTGGACGCAAACCGATTCTTCATTTGTCGTTCGGGGTGAAGTTGACAAAGTCGGCGCACGGGATTCCGTGATCGCGACAGCCCGTCAGTATGCAACGACATCAGTGACCGACAGCATCGTGGTGCTTCCCCATCCTTCACTTGGTGAGAAGACCTTCGGTATCGTCGTTCTCAGCGCGGCCAACGTGCGCACGCGTCCGGGCGAATCGGAGGAACTTGCGACGCAAGTGACGATGGGGTTGGTGGTCAAAGTGCTGAAGAAGGGTCCAGGGTATTACTACGTTCAATCTCATGACGAATACCTTGGCTGGCTCAATGGCGGCGCATTCCAGGCTGCCGACCGAGCGGGTGTCGATGCATGGGCCGCGGCACGCAAGGTCGTGGTCACTTCATACTTCGACGTCATCCGCGAAAAACCGTCGAACACTGCCATGCCGGTGTGCGACGTCGTCATCGGGAATATTTTGAAGTCCGGTAGAGCCCGGGGTTCCTGGCGCGAAGTGGAGCTGGCAGATGGCAGAAGCGGGTTTTTGCGGACGCAATCACTTCAGGATTACGACACGTGGCGTCAAACCCGCCACCTGACCGGGGACAATGTTGAGCGGACCGCAAAGATGTTCATGGGCGTTCCGTACCTCTGGGGGGGAACATCTTCGAAGGGCATGGATTGTTCGGGTTTTACCAAGACCGTGTTTCGGCTCAACGGTCTGGAGCTCACTCGTGACGCCAGCCAGCAGGTACTGATGGGTCATGATGTCGACGCCGGAAAGGACTTTGAGAACTTACAAAAGGGAGATCTTCTGTTCTTTGGACGGTCCGCATCGGAGGATCGGCCTGAGCGGATCGTTCACGTGGCAATCTATCTGAAGGACCGCATGTTCATCCATTCATCGGGACGCGTTCGGGTGAGCAGCTTCGATCCGGCGTCATCATTGTATGATGAGCACGAACTGAAGCGCTTTGTTCGTGCGCGGCGCGTCATTCCGGAACAGACTGTGCCGGAAAAATGATAACTGCAGAGACAACGACCCTCGTTCTTCGACTCATGCTGGTACATACTGCGCTCCTGACTGCCGCGCCGTATGTCCAGGGTCTTTCCGGCGACCCTGAAGCATGGCGCGACAATATACCGTTGTTGGTCTCTTTTCTTCTTGCACCGTTAACCGCAGGATATCTTGTCCGGTCCGGGAACGTACGAATTGGCTCAGTACTGCTCCTGTCCTTCATGCCGGCCGGTGTGTATGCCAATGTCGTGTTCCTGCGCACGGCGGCGGAAAGTGCCGCCGCTCGAGTCATGTCTCCGGCCTGGCACATTGTCCACCTTGCGATCCTCTCGTTCCTGGTCATCATTCAGGTGACAAGCGCAATCCTGAGCGCCGGAATGCTCCGCAACGTTCATCAACGCGCAACGCTTCCGCCGGAAGCGTAGGCCGGATACGGCCCCGTTGACGTCGAATCCGTTCATCCTCGACTCAAGCGTACTCGCCTCCCATTGATTGGAAGAATGAACCGGAAGGGCGCCCGGCAATCGAAAGTGCAATCTCACCGATTTCCCGGGAAACGTTGTGCATGGTGCGGCGACGATCCGGTGATGATACGGTACCACGACAAAGAGTGGGGAACGCCGCTGCACGACGATCGACGATTGTTCGAGCTGCTTGTGTTGGAAGGGGCGCAGGCGGGGTTGAGTTGGCGGACCATTTTGCATAAGCGAGGAGCCTACCGGAAGGCATTCCGGAATTTTGTGCCGAAAACGGTCGCCGGATTCAGCACCAGAGAGATACAACGACTGTTGAAGGACCCGGGCATCGTCCGAAATCGGGCAAAGATCGCATCCGCAATCACGAACGCCAGGGCATTCCTCAGGGTACGCAAAGAATTCGGCTCATTCGACACGTACGTTTGGAGCTTTGTGAACGGGAGGCCGATCCGAAGAAATCCGCGAACTCGACCGGATGTTCCCATGAGGTCGGCGGAGTCAGATGCTTTGAGTGCAGACCTGCGGACCCGCGGATTCTCCTTTGTCGGCTCGACGATCTGCTATGCCTTCCTGCAATCCGCCGGACTCGTCGACGACCAAACAGCGGACTGCTTCCGTCGGAAACCGCGACAAACACGTTGAAGAACAGTTTCACAAATCCGGCAAGGGAAGGAAATATGAAGTCCCCCGACAAAACTGTACTGCGAGAGTTGCAGACGATCCCCGGCGTCGGGCCAAGCATCGCCCGAGACCTGGTCGAGCTGGGGATACGACGGGTGCAAGACCTTCGGGGAAAAGACCCCGAACGTTTGTACCGACTATTGTGCCGCCGACAAGGTCTTCTTATGGACCGCTGTCTTTTGTACGTCTTCCGGTGCGCAGTGTATTACGCCGAAACGAAGAAGGCTGAGGCGCGACTACTCTTATGGTGGAATTGGAAGGACACTCCGAGCGTCGCGCGCAAAGCAAAGCTTGCGTTGATATCGGAGCTCGGTGCACGAACGACCGGGGCCGCATCAAGAAGCTCACGCGTTCGATTGTCGCGAGCATGATTGACGTTCGCATGATCCGTCCATGCTGATCGCGCTCATCAAAGGTATCGCCATTGGTTTCAGTCTTGCCGTGCCAGTCGGCCCGATCGGCATCCTGTGCATTCGGCGCACGTTGACCGAAGGACGCCGGAGCGCACTGTCAACCATGTTCGGCGCCGCAAGCGCTGATGCCATTTATGGAACAGTTGCGGTGTTTGGCGTTACGCTCGTTTCCGATTTCATCGCTCACCAGGTCCATCTCATCCGTCTCATTGGAGGTGTGATCCTCATCGTTCTCGGTATCCGCATGTTCCGCACTCTCATACCGGGTTCCCCTCCTAGACTCTCACTCAACGATCATGCCGGCAATTTCGTGTCGACGTTTGTCCTGACTCTCATGAATCCGTTGACCTTTTTTGCTTTTGCGGCAGTGTTCGCAGGGGTCGGAACGATCGAAGAAGCTTCAACGACCGTCACGGCTGCGCTTCTCGTGGGTGGTGTATTCCTCGGCTCAATGCTGTGGTTCGGCTGCCTCTCGGCTGCTGCACATTTCTTCCGCTCTGCCCTGGACACATCGGGACTCCTTCTCATCAATCGTATTGCCGGCACTGTCATCACTCTCCTCGGTATCGGCGCCCTGGCGAGCCTTCTTCGCTGACAATGTGCGTTGAAACCTCCCGCCCGGGATCTCCGTAATCGTACTGTCATGTACATGTTCGAATGTCTTGCATGAGTTCTCGGGCGATTGTCACCGCCGGTCTGACGCGCACGTTCAGCGGCCTTCGGGCCGTCGATCAGCTTGATCTCAATGTCCCCCACGGAGCTATTTACGGCTTTCTCGGACCGAACGGCGCGGGCAAGACGACAAGCATCCGCATGCTGCTCGGCCTCCTCCGGCCCACCGCCGGAACGATTGAACTACTCGGCACAACTCTTCACTTCGGCGATCCCCGTCCATTGCGAAAGGTCGGTGCGCTCGTCGAATCCCCTTCGTTGTACGGTCACCTGACAGGCAGGGAAAACCTCGCCGTTCAGGCGCTCTATCTCAATGTTTCGCGCGTTGCTGTCGACAGATCGCTCGAGCTCGTCGATCTTTCGCGAGACGCCGACCGCACTGTCCGAACATATTCACTCGGCATGCGCCAGCGGCTCGGACTTGCCCAGGCGCTCCTTGGTGAACCCGAGTTACTCATTCTCGATGAGCCGACGAACGGTCTTGATCCGGCGGGAATGAACGACATGCGATCGTTTCTGAGGGCTCTTCCCGGAAAGTCGGGCGTGACAGTCTTCCTTTCCAGTCATCTCCTGTCCGAAGTTGAGTACATCGCTTCGCACATTGGGATTCTTCACAACGGCCGACTTCTTTTTCAGGGAACGATTGACGAATTGCACGCTGTGGAAGGAGTGCACGTGACCGTCGAAGCCCAGCCGATGGAGGTTGCCGAGCGGTTCCTTCAGGAAATCGGTTTTCCGACTGCCCGATTGGGTGATGGGCAGCTTTCCGTTCGTGTTGAACATCGGGACGACGCAATCCGCGTGAACCGTTCCCTCATTGAGGCGGGACTCGATGTTTCGCATGTGAGCGTTAGCCGGCGATCGTTGGAGGAGATCTTTCTTTCTCTCACAGGTTCGCCCGATCGCGTTACGGAGGACCGATGATCGTGTTCGTAAGATCGCTGCAGGCTGAGGTCTGGAAACTTCGGCGCACTCTTGCCGTGTGGATGGTGTTGCTCGCCCCTCTGATCCCGGTGTCGCTGCAGTTCTTCATCTTGCTTGACCGCGGACGCGCGAGCGAACAGTCCACCTGGCCATCGTTCCTCCAGGGAACGTTTTCTCTCTGGAGTATCTTCATGCTGCCGCTGTTTATCGTCCTTGAGACGGCGCTCGTGAACGGTACCGAGCATGCGGCGTCAGGTTGGAAACAGATGTTCGCGCTTCCCGTAGAGCGCTGGAAGATCTATCTGGCGAAAACGCTTACGTCGATGCTTCTTGTGGCAGGGGCTTACTGTGTGTTGATGGTCAGCGTCCTCGGGGCAGGGTTGCTGCTCCCCGTTCTCAAACCTGTGATGAATTTCTCCGGCGGGATACCTTGGGCCACGTGGGCGGGGTATGCATGGGGAAGTTTTGTTGCGAGTCTCCTTATCGTCGTCATTCACTTCTGGTTGAGCGCCCGGTTCCGCGGATTTCCCCTTCCCCTCGGCGTCGGTATCGGCGCAACATTTTTTGCGGTGTTCGCCACCTCTGCTCGCTGGGGCGAGTACTATCCATGGCTGCTGCCGCTCAACAGTATGTTCGCCCAACGGGCAGACACCGCTGTCGTTCTCGGACCAGCGGGCGCATGCCTCGCACTTGCTCTCATGCTCTTCGATCTCTCGCGCCGCGACGTGTCCTAACGTAGCACTACACGCTCCCGTCTCATTACACCTTCTGTCGTTTTCCTTCAATTGCTGCGACAATAAATTCCGGATCCACGGGTTTTTGGAGGACATGGTCGACACCGACACGTAACGCCGCGTGGAGGATGTCATTATCCGTCATTCCGAGGGCGAAGAAGAACGGAGCATGCACTAAGGGTGGAAACTGGCGTACTCTGCGGTAGAGCTCGAAACCGTCCCCGTCGCCGGGACCGAATCGAACATCCGCAACGATAGCCACCGGCACACTGGACTGCAGGATCTTGTACGCTTCCTCCGGTCTCCTAGCCACCATGGTGTTAAATCCTCTGGTTTTTAGGACCTTTGCAAGACCGACGGCGTGTTCCTGGCTGGCGTCGACGATCAGAACGAGATCTCGCTGGGGATGGCTCTTCCGAAGCTCCTGTACTTTTGCCTCCGCCCGTGCATTCTCTTGTAGCGAAATGTTGTATCGGTTTCGCATGATCTCAAGGACTTTGCGCTCTGTCTCCGAGAGAAATCCATCTGCCCATGCGAGACGCAAAGCTTCAACATATGCGTCGAATTTTACATCTTTCGAAATCCGTTCATGGTCCTCATCTGCGATGGCGAAAAGGCCGCGGACCTCGGCAAGATGGCGCAATTCGTCGTCGGTGAGCTTCCCGTCGAACCAATAGTCTTTCAGCAGTTCTCGATAGAACCCGAGACTTCCGGATTCCTTCGTTTCTTCCTCCGCTCCCGTCGCCGCTTGAGCCGGCTGAAAGACTTGTGATGCCTTTGCCATTTCTTCCGACATCAATTGATCGATGCGGTCGGAATACGCCTGCGCGTAATAATTGGTGGAGTCGACCTTGTAGATCTCGGCGATCGCATCGAGCGCCGCTTTGTAATCATGCTGCGAGATCATCCGGTCGGCAGTGGCCAGAAACTTGGGAATGACCTCCATGCGTTGCTCGAACGACAACTCGACCGCCGCTTCCTGCAACTTCTGGTCCTTCTGCACCTGCTTCCATTGCATTCTGACCCGTTCTTGAAATTGGCGGGCGTTGTTGTTCTTCGGGTCGAGCTTCAGCGCCTGCTCGATCTCGTACAACGCTTTTTCGTACTCTTTTTTGCGGGCGTAATCGTCCGCATTCCGTAAATGTCGCGTGAACGCTTCTCGCAACGGATTCGGAGGCTCAGGCTTGCGGAACATGGGTGCTCCGGGGGAGGTCTACTGAAGCGATGGATGGCGAAGATGATGTCCGGACGCGTCCTGATACCGTTTCGCAACGGCCAGGACCGTGCCTTCATGGAATAATTTGCCGATGAACGATATGCTTGCGGGCGTTCCTTTGTCCGTAAATCCCATGGGTGCGACAACGCAGGGATGGCCCGTCAGGTTTGTGAGCAACAGCTGGTTGCCCCCGAAACTCGGCGTGACGACGACGTCGACATGGGAGAAGAGACTGTCAGTTGCACGCAGGACGAGGGACCGCACACGGTTCGCCTGCAGATATTCGACTGCAGGAATGAAACGCGACGACCGAAACACGTTCGGCCAAGCGTTCTTGATCTGCCGAACCATCAGATCATCACGATCGGTGCGCGTAAGTTCATCGAATGCGGCTCCCGCTTCGGCAGACAATACAAATGACAGATCGTCGACCGGAATGTTCACGGGAAATTCGACTGGAACGAGTTCGGCACCGAGGGAACGCAAGACGGTCAGGACGGAATCGGAGAGATGCTTGTTGGACTTGACGCTGTCGAAGGCACTTTTGTAATACCCGATCTTGACGGACCGGAGAGGAGTCGAAGCGTCGTAGACGAACGGAATGGAGTTCATCGTGGATGGATCGCCCGGGTCGGGGCCATAGATAGCATCGAAAACCAGGGCGCAATCTTCCACCGACCTGCAGATGGGACCGATCTTGTCCATCGACCATGACAACGCCATGGCTCCTGAGCGGCTGACGCGCCCGAAGGTCGGTCGAAGCCCGGTCGTTCCGCATCGCGTCGAGGGAGAAACAATCGACCCCCACGTTTCGGTGCCGATCGCGAACCCGACGAGTCCTGCGGCGGTCGCCGAGGCGGAACCCGCGGACGAACCGCTCGATCCTTCATTCATATTCCACGGATTCCGGGTCATCCCTCCGAACCAGACATCTCCCCACGCCAATTCTCCCATCGTTAATTTCGCCACAAGAACGGCTCCGGCCGTTTCGAGCTTTCGAATTACCGTTGCATCCTCATGAATGACCCGGTCTTTATAAGGGACTGAGCCCCATGTCGTGGGATAGTTTTTCTGGGCCAACAGGTCCTTTGCTCCGTACGGTATGCCATGCAAAGGGCCGCGATACTTTCCGCGCGCTATTTCCGCATCGGCCCGCTGCGCCTGTGCGATCGCCAACGATTCCGTCAGCGTAATGACGCACTCCAATGTCGGACCGAATTTCTTCAGTCTGCCCAAGTACATGGTGGTCAATTCGATGGAAGAAACTGACCGCGAGCGGACCAATTCCGACAGCTCGCCGACCGACAAAAACGCGAGATCATCAAGGTTGGCCGGACGAGTAGGACGCTTGACTGAGCCCCGTTTCACGCGTCCCGGACCGGACGGTGCCGCATACCCCTCGGGGAAGGGTTTGTACATGAGGGCCGGCGCGACAGCGTTGTTCACTGAAACCGAACGGATCTTCTGATAGCTCTCAAGGTATTCCTTGAGATTATCTTTCATGGAGTCTCTTTCGGCCGACGTAAACTGCAAGCCAATCATACGTTCTGCGTTTTCAATGTCCACGGCAGACCGTTGTCCACCCACATAGAGGCCCACAAAAAAGCAAATGAGACACAGGAATTGGATCAAAATGACGCGGGCGATGTTGATGCGCATGACGTGTCGTTAGTGTGTACGATACAATGCGAATTTCGCGATGAGAACGGTCCCGAGCGGCGTTGCCACAGACGAGGCGCCGACCGGTTTCATTTCCTCGCCGCCGCTGTAGTGAATTCGGGTCGTCGGATTCTTGGATCCGGCTGATACTTCTTGCATTCCCGAAGCCGAAGCAAACACGTTGCCGGCTACGATCAGAGGCATCTTTGTGTCTTTGTTTGCCGATGTGATCGCCGAAAGGCATTTTGCGAGGTCGGACTCGGGGGCTTTGGGCGGAAACTGCGCGCTGACGACCATGATGTCCCGAACACCTCCATCGATAACGGTCTCGAGTGCCCCCTCAAAATTTGCAGATTTAACAGACGTGAACGGAATATGTGCATTCGACCGAATGGGATAGGTCGCCAGCACCGCGTTGCCGATCTTTCTGCCGGAATTGTCCATCATCTCTCCGAACGCATGACGCCAGTCGGCCTGTGCCGCCAGCTCATTGAGGGGGTCAACTCGAGTGGCGACGCCCGGATAGCGTGACATGTTCTGCACCGCCAGAACTTCCACCTGTTCTTTCTTCAAAATGCGCCACAAGGCTACGATGTCGCTCTTTTCGATCCTCTTGTTGAGGGACGTAAGATTGAGAGAAGCGATTGTGAGCGTCAGCTCGGGTTTTGAGGGTGGCACTTCCTCCTTTGTGGAGGTCGATGGCGGGCAGCCGTTCAAGCTCAGGCTGCATGCCAAAGCCATACACACGGTCAGGACCGGGTTCAAACGAAAATTCTGCATGAGACGAGAAAAGAAAGTGGAAGGAACTACTGATGAGAATCGAAATGGTCTTTGATGGGCCCGAACACAAACTCCTGCCAGCCCTGTTTGTGCTTCTCACATTCTCGCTTTGAAGAAAAACCCTTGTGTCTCAGAGTGACCTTTGTCCCATTGTCTGACCTGGCAAGATCAACCTGAACGATGGTAGCCTGGGCATCCTTGGGCCAATCCGACGGAAGCCAGGTATGGACAAGTTTTTTTCCCGGCGCATACGCAAGCACACGGCCTGTCACCCAGCCGTCGAAGTATTCGAACTTGCCGCCGATCGTCGCAGAGACCTTTCCGCTCTGACCCGACCAAGCTCGAATGGCCTTGGCATTTGTCAGCGCGCGAAAGACGGAGTCGGGGTCCGCGGGGAGTGTCACAGAGAGTTTCAGGCTGAACATTCAGGACTTTCCTCGGGTCAGGAACCAGTGCGCAAAGAACCCCAAGAGCATGCCTCCAAGCATCGCTCCAAAAGCTGCGAGATTACCGGCTCCCATGCCGCGGGCCACGAATATGGCGAGCACGGCGCCCAGAGTCGCCATCAAGATCGGCGATCGCATGGCGAAAGATAGTCAAAGAAGTTGTCAGGTGACACGTTTACCTCCAACGTCCAGGAATGACCGTGCCGCACTTTGGGCATGCCCCTCCGGTCACAAGATTCTTCACGATGCGGTATCCCTGACGTTCAATAACGGTGGTTGAACAACCCGGACAACGTGTATCTTCCCAATTTCCCACACGACCTGGAATGTTGCCCGCATAAATGTATCGCAAGCCGGCCTTCTGTCCAATGCCGGCTGCGCGAAGAAGTGTTTTCACCGGCGTCGGATCCGGCTCCAGCATCTTGTAGTCCTGATGGAATGCCGTCACATGCCAAGGAATGTCGACAGAGACCGACGCGATGAATTCGGCGATCGACGTCAATTCCTGGTCGGAATCGTTGAATCCGGGGATCGTCAGTGTAACGATCTCGATCCACAGTCCACGACGGTGGACCTCGTTGATCGTCGTTAGTACATTCTCGAGACTTCCGCCCAGACGCGAGTATTCCTTCTGGGAAAATCCCTTCAAGTCCACTTTGTACAGGTCAAGCCACGGCTGAACATAGTCGAGCACTTCGGGTGTTGCGTTTCCGTTGGAAACATACGAAGTAACAAGACCGCGTTGTTTAGCGGCTTTGAATACCGCGACTCCCCATTCGCTCGTGATGAGCGGTTCATTATACGTGCTCGTCACGATGCTACTTCCCGTGCGGATCGCCATGTCGACGATCTGCTCGGGAGTCACTTCGTCCGGCTGGGAGACAGCGACGGGATCGCGCAAGGCTTGAGAGGTGACCCAGTTCTGACAGTACGGACAGTGATAGTCGCACCCGAGCATGCCGAACGACAACGCCTTGGAGCCGGGATACGCATGGAAGAACGGCTTCTTCTCCACAGGGTCGACCTGAACTCCGGCCACGTATCCCCACGGCACTTTGAGCGTTCCTCCGTCGTTGAACCGAACCTTGCAGATCCCTTCTTTCCCAGGTCCGATCTTGCATCGGTGTCCGCAAGCGTAGCACCGCACCCAGCCTTTGTCCATTGGACTGCACAGTTCTCCCGCGACGGTGTGCTGCGCCAGGATTTCCTTGAGAGTGACGGTTGTTTCGGGTTCAGCCATGGCGTTACGTTCCGATCAGTCCTTTCAAGACGGCCATGTTCTCAACGTCTTCATGCATGTCATCGCTTTTCGGGGTTTCGAGGATCTTTGGAATGTTCACGAACCTTTCATCATTCATGATCAGTCGAAATCCCTCGAGGCCGATCTTTCCTTTGCCGATATGCTCGTGGCGGTCCACCCGCGAACCAAGCTCTCGTTTCGAATCGTTGACATGAAAGGCAACGAGCCGGTCGAGGCCGATAATGTCATCAAATTCTCTGAACGTCCGATGATATCCTTCTTCCGAGACTATGTCATATCCGGCGGCAAAGATATGACACGTGTCGATGCAAACGGCCATCCGTTCTTGCTCGTCCACAAGGTCGATCATATCTTTCAACTGCTCGAACTTGTATCCCAGTGCTGTGCCTTGACCGGCCGTGGACTCGATCACACTTTTGACGCGAAATCCCTTCGTGCGTGTGTGGATCATGTTGAGCGATTCTGCGATGCGTTCAATCCCTTCTTTCTCACCCCGGCCCATGTGCGCGCCGGGATGAAAGTTGAGATAGTCGACGCCGAGCTTCTCGCACCGTTGTAGTTCATCCGTAAGTGCGTCTCGTGATTTCTTAAGGATGGAACGGTCGGACGCGCACAGATTGATGAGGTAGGTGTCGTGGACGACGACCGGACCGATCCTTGCTTTCGATAACGCGTCTTTGTAGGTTGCCACATCCTCATCCGACAGCGCCTTCCCCTTCCATTGATTATTGTTTTTGACAAACATCTGCAGCGTAGTGCAGCCGATTCGAACTGCCCGCTCAATTGCCGTATGCACGCCGCCGGCGATCGACATATGTGCGCCCAGCAGAACTGTGCCGACGTTCGAGTCTTTCATACTTTCAAGTGGCGGAGCAAAGATCACCGCCAAGGACGCCAAGAATGAGTATGAATATATACTCACCTTGGCGATCTTGGCGTACAGGATCTAGCCCGTCCTTGGCGTCTTGGCGGTTCATCTCTATACGCTGCACTTCATCGTTGAACACCTTGCCGTTCACTGTCCACAGGAAATGTACTGAATCATGACCACTCCCACACATCGTCGATCATGGTCTGGGCCGGCCCCCCGGATCGTTGCCGGATTGATTTCCGGCACTTCTGCCGACGGTATTGCGGCCTGTTTGGTGAAAATCACGGAAAAGCGGAGCACCTTGGACGTGCGACAGCTTGCTTTCGTGAATCGCCCGTATCCTGGCGAGATGCGAAAATTCATCCTGGCGAATTCCCTGCCGGGAACGGGCTCGGTCGACGTAGTGTGTACTCTGAATGCATTGATCGGCGTGTGCTTTGCCGACGCCGTTGTCGCCGTCGCAAAGAAGGCGCGCGTTCCCTTGTCCCGCATCGACCTCATCGGGTCGCACGGACAGACCGTTCACCACATCCCGAATCCCGAGCCATTCTTCGGCATGAAAGTTCGCTCAACACTGCAGATCGGCGATCCTTCAGTGATCGCCCAGCGAACAGGTATAACGACCGTAGGCGATTTCCGGCCCGCCGACCTTGCCGCCGACGGCCAGGGGGCTCCTCTTGTTCCGTATCTAGACTACCTGTTGTTCCGGTCAAAATCCGAATCCCGCATGCTCCTTAATCTCGGCGGCATTGCGAACTTTACAGTCCTGCCGAAGCGGTGCACGGTCGACGATGTTCGTGGACTCGACACAGGTCCGGCCAACATGGTCATCGATGCACTATCGAATCTCTTGTATCGCGAGCCGTTCGACCGCAACGGACTCCATGCCGCCGCGGGGAAGGTTGTGCCGGAATTGCTCGCATGGATGATGTCGCATCCGTATTTCCGGCAGTCACTTCCCAAAACGACGGGACGCGAACAATTTGGGTCGATGTTCGTGGAAGAGTTACTGCGCCGGGCCGGATCTGCAGCCCCCGACGATCTCCTTGCAACGGCGACTGAATGCACGGCGCTTTCGGTGTACAATCAGTATGTCCGCTACTTCCGACGATCCTTCCCAATCGACGCTGTCCTCGTCAGCGGCGGCGGTGCGCACAATCTACACCTCGTTCGACGGCTTCAAGCGCACTTTGGTCCCGTCCCGGTCCGGACGATGAAGCATCCAGGCTTTTCATCCGACGCAAAGGAGGCGGTACTCTTCGCCATCCTTGCACGCGAGACTGTACTCGGACGAACGTCGAACGTCCCACGCGTCACCGGCGCAACGCGTTCTGTCCTTCTCGGCAAGATTTGCGTACCTTGACCCGGTGCGCAAAGAAAAGATTATCATCATTTTCACTGTCCTCGTCGACGTCATCGGATTCGGGATCGTCATCCCGATCCTGCCGTTCTATGTAGGGGAATTCGGCGCAAGCGCCACTACCATAACGCTGATGTTCGCATCGTTTTCCTGTTTTTCCTTCCTTAGCTCTCCTTTTCTCGGCGCGTTGTCAGACCGCATTGGACGCCGGCCACTCCTGATCACAAGTATTGCGAGCACGGCAGTAGGATGGTTCGTCTTTGCGGGAGCGACCACGATCCCGATGCTCTTTCTCGGCCGCATCATCGACGGAGCCGCCGCCGGCAATTTCTCGATCGCACAGAGTTATCTGGTCGATATTTCCGAGAATGACAAGGAGCGCACCACCAACCTCGGCATCATCGGCGCCGCATTCGGCATTGGATTTATGCTCGGTCCGCTTATCGGCGGACTGCTGAGCACTGTGTCGCATGCATTCCCGTTCTGGTTCGCCGGAGGTTTGGCAACCGTTAATGCTTGTGTGGCGTACTTCTACCTTCCTGAGACGTTAAAGCACCGGAACACAGACGATCGTCTGCGATTCAATCCGCTGCGTCCGCTGATGAATGCTGTCCGCGATACCGCGCTTCGGCCATTGTATATTTCGTGGATTATGTTCGCGCTTGCATTTGTGACTTCGCAATCGGTCTTCGCCCTTTTTGTTGGAAAAAACTTCGGTTTTGATTCCTTCACCACGGGGCTCACATTCACTGCCATGGGGCTCATCGTCGCGATCAATCAGGTGGGGTTGCTCAAGCATCTCTGGCTGCGACGTTTCACCGAGCCGGTGCTCGAGGTCATGATGCTGTCGTCGCTCCTCATCGGTTTTCTGTTGTTCACCGCAAAGACGATGACCACCTTTGTCATTTCCGCACTGTTCATTTCGACCGGACAGTCCGTCCTGCGCGTGATCCTCACCAGCCAGGTGGCTGGAGCCGCCGAACCGAAAACCAAA
>Ga0154320_1030_pt1 | contig 41159 bp, 32 predicted proteins | sample RifGroA2_FD_115848 | JGI IMG/M metagenome (GOLD analysis project Ga0154320, IMG submission 115848) | Ignavibacteria bacterium GWA2_55_11 | reverse complement strand
CCAATGTAATGTTCCACCGTTGTTTCCCCCATTCTGAACGGCTGACGTTCCGACACCGTATAGCCGAGCTTCGTGTACCATTCGAATGCCGGAACATTCTGCACCATAACGCCGAGCCAGACACGGTCCTGATGGCGGACTGATGCCGACTTCGCCGCATGCGCCATCAAGAGCCGCCCCAGTCCGCGGTTTTGCGCGTGCGGAAGAACGTAGAGCGAACCGACGAAGTAGCGGTTCTCCTCCGGACTCCAGCGACAACGCATAGACGCGAGGATGTTCTCCCCTTCGACCGCCACGGATCCCTCCACCAATGAATCGGAAAGATTGTTCCGGAGGGCCGCCTCGCCGTACCATTCGTCGAAGCAGACCTTCAGGTCCTTTTCTGGAATGAACGAACTGTATGCGGAGAGCCAGGTGGTCCAAATGACATTGCGGATCCCGGGAATATCTTCTTCTGACCAGGGACGAATCTTCAATGCGAATGCCTCATTGAAAGACTACCCACGAAGGACACTAAGAGTAAATGAATTCACATCATATCTTCGTGTCCTTTGTGGGTGAATCTTCTGATCTTGCCTCACGTGTTTCAACGAAATGATCTATTTTTGGCCGGTTTTCTTCCTTTTCTTGAGTTCAGCTGCTGCCGTGCCATGATCTCCACCGTCCGGATCCGGTCCTTGTAGATATCGTTCCGGTTTGCCCGTTCGATAGAGAGAGCCGCATCAGTATTCCCTTCCCACCTCCGGCAAAGATAAAGGCTTTCGTAAATGCGGCCGATCTGGTATTCGCGGGAAAGTCTGATCGCGGCGGCGTAATCTTCGCCGTAGGAAACGTTGGGAAGGAGCATGCGTCGCAGCAAGAATGTCCTGAACGCCCGGGGCGCACCGAGGCCGTTGATGCGGAGCGCGTTGTTCCGACCGTTCGTCGGAGTCCATTCACGGTGGTCGATGAGGCCTGGCGGGAGCTCCTGCAGGTTCATGTCCACAAGACGGTAGGAGCCGATCACCATCGCAAAGTTCCCCGAACGGAACGTGTCGACCACGCGCTGAAGGGTAGTTTCGTCGCTATATAGGTCGTCCGAATCGAGTTGAACCGCATACTTGCCGCATTGAGCGGAAAGCACGGCTTCGTTCCAGCAGCCGCCGATTCCCAGGTCGTGGCGTAACGGGATCTGATGGACCACTTTGGAATTCCCGCGCGCAAGCTCACGCAGGATGTCGCCGGTCCGGTCGGTCGAATGATTATCCACGACAATGATATTGAACGGGAATTGCGTACGCTGGCGCAATACGCTGTTGACGGCGTCTGCAACCGTCTTTTCGCGATTGCGCACCGGTATGACTACGCTCGCTTCGACCGGATACTCCTCCGTGTCTTTGGGAAGGCGGGAGAACTTCGGACGCAGATAAGCGCCGATATTCTTGAGATGCTCTGTTGCCACTTTTTCCATTTCTACCTGAACCGCCCGGTTGCGAGGGTCGACATAGTCGAACAGCTTTTCGCCCGTCTTGCGCAGGTCGGACTCGACTTTCGTATAGAGGTATTCCTGAATGTGCACGACCGGGTGGTCGGCCGAGACCTTCAACCGCAGGTCGTAGAGCCCGGCTCGCTCAACGTTGGCGACCTTGCCGTACGTTGCGAGAGCATTGCGGACAGCACGACCCGTGAACAGCATCATCGCCCCGAAATCGAACCCGTCGCGAATGCTTCCGAGCTGGTAATCGATGAGAGGATGCTCGGACCGCTGTCCGGCCTTGATCTCGTGATAATCTGCGTACGTGAGCCCGGCACCGGTCTGTTGCGCGACGTCGACGAACCGCTCGAGAGCCGCCTGTCCGAGCTGGAGTTCGTGCGATTGCGAAACAAACAGCAGAAACTCCGTTCGCAAGTACTTGAAGAGGCCGTTGAGTGTTTTTCCCGACGTCAACGCGTCGGTCTGAATGCCTTCGCATTTTGGGTCGCCGCTCTGATAGTCCCCCGCGTGCAGCACGAAGACCTTTACCACAAGCGGAGATTCGATGAATTGGCGGAGCGTAGAAGAGAACGAGGGAAGAAGCGAGTGCGGCAGAGCGACAGTTATTCGGGACATTGGTTTCGGAAGGTGATCTATGATCGGATGCCGTCGAGCGCAATGAGCACGGCGCCGTGGACGGGGGGTGCCTCGGGTGCCTGTATGCGGACGGACGGCAGTTCGGTCCGCAAAAGCGACCGAACGCGGTCGGAATAATAGTTCTTGTTGGTCAGAAGACTACCGAGAAATGCGAGCGGAAAAGGGGATCGTTTGAGGGAACTCGCATGAAGCTTGCGGACAACCGGTGCAATAAGGCCGACGAGGTCGTCCGCCGACCTTCGCAAAACGATGCGCGCAACGTGATCGCCCCCCTTGGCCGCTTCCATCACCATGGGAGCGATGGAAGCCACATCGAACCCCTCTTTATATAGAGCGGTTATGATAGCATCCGAATCGGCCAATCCGGCGTTTTTCTGCAGTTTCTTTGAGAGTGCGGTTGCCGGCCCTCGTCGGTCGATGGCTGCAAAGACCGCGCGAAAAGCGTCGCGGCCTATCGCAAAACCGCTTCCGTCGTCGCCGACGATGCGTCCCCAGCCCCCCGACCGGTGAACTATACCGGCCGCATCTTTGCCGAACACGATAGAACCTGTTCCGGCGATGACAATGATGCCCGGTTGTCCCCCGAAGGCGCCTTCCAGCGCAATGCGGGCGTCGCTTTCGACACGAACATCTTTACAAGGTGAACCGCGGCGGGCTGATTCGGCTTTGATGGCCTCAGCCATGCGGGCCTGGTCTCCCGGCCTTCCGGCGCCGGTCAGCCCTGCCACAATCGATTCCAATTGACCGATCGTGCATCCAACACTGTGACAGCACGTCTCCACCAAGTCGAGAATGGTCTTCGCCGACTGTTCGACTCCGATGACCTGAAAATTCGAAGGACCTCCGATGGCGGAGGTGAGGACCCCGCCGGCGGCGTCACAGAGTTCAGCTGCGGTTTTGGTGCCGCCTCCGTCGAGGCCTATGACATACTGGAGCGGGCGCACTCAAGGGGAAGGGTGAAAGGGAGTCGTCATAATAGAGAGTTTTGGAGGGAAATGCAACGAACTGCTCCCGACGGCTTTTCTCTGCCTCCTTTTTTCTCTATACTCTACACATTCCGAGAAAGGACATACCATGCATCGAAGTGTCGCGGCCATTACGCTCCTTGCCGCAGTGCTGTTCCACGCATCCGCTCTAAGTCAGAAGAGGGCGCCAGGTCTCTCACTAAAGACATCGGAAGGAGTTGTCGTCGACCTTGCCAAGCTCAAAGGGAAAGTTGTTGTTGTGAATTTTTGGGCGACCTGGTGCGGACCTTGCCGCGCCGAGATCCCGGCATTTATGGAGGTGTACGACCGGTACAGGAAGCAAGGAGTCGAGATCATCGGGGTGTCGTTGGACGAAGGGGGATGGGAAGATATAACCCCGTTCGTCAAGCGCTACCAGATTTCCTACTCTGTCGTTCTCGGAAATGCGAAAGTCTCGCGGACATGGGGAGGCATCGAAGCGATACCGACAACATTCATCATTGATAAGAACGGCAACATCGTCGATCAGCACGTTGGGATGTTGTCGAAGGACGCCCTGACAGCCAAACTCAAAGCGCTCTTGTGATTCGAAAGATCATGCGTCGTACCGCCGTTCTTGTCTCCTTCCTTGCCATTCCCGCCGTCTTCGCATTCGGACAACCCGCGTCCACGGCGGAGAAGGTCGATGTCTCCACGTACCTTTCGGCAGATGCTGTTCCAGCCGGCGGCTCGATCCAGCTTGCAGTCGTCCTGGATATCAAAGAACCGTGGCATGTAAACGCACACCGACCAACGTTCGATTATCTCATCGGAACGGAATTTGCCGTACAGGCGCGCGAAGGCGTGATCGTTGCCGATGTCCGGTATCCAAAGGGGCATCCTGTACAGTTCGAATTCGCGGAGAAGCCGATCGACGTCTATGAAGGCCGTGCGGTCGTCTTTTTGACGCTGAGATTCTCGCAACAGATCGCGCCGGGTGCGGACACACTCACCGGCACGCTGACCGCTCAGGCCTGCAACGATCAGGTCTGTCTCGCGCCGTCCCGGGTGGAAGTCGTTGTGCCGCTCACCATCGCCTCCGCAGGAACCTCCGTAACGCCGGCGAATGCCGAGGTGTTCAGCCTTATGTCGACGGAGGTTTACGAACGTCCGAACGATGGGCAGGGAGATTTGGCGGGGCTGTTTGAGCGGGAAGGATCCGCGGTCGCTTTCTTTGCGATCTTCCTCATTGGACTTGCACTCAATCTCACGCCGTGCGTGTATCCCATGTTGTCCGTCACCGTCTCCCTCTTTGGCGGCCAGTCGGACACGAATGTGGCGCGCGTCTTTCTGAAGGCGGTCGTGTATGTTCTCGGGATCTCGTCGATGTACACGGCGCTCGGAGTCTCCGCGGCCTTCAGCGGTGGATTATTCGGCTCATGGCTCCAGAGCCCATGGGTGCTTGGTGCAGTGGCGTTGCTGCTCTTCGGGCTTGCCCTGAGCTCATTCGGATTGTACCAACTTCAACTGCCGTATTGGCTTACAAGCCGGCTGGGTGGACAAACGGGTACGGGGCTGATCGGGCTGTATCTTTCAGGACTCGTTGTCGGCGTGTTTGCGGCTCCGTGTACCGGTCCCCCAGTGATCGCGCTGCTGACACTGGTAGGCTCAAAGGGCGACCCGATGTTCGGTTTCCAGGCGTTTTTCTCGCTTTCGATGGGACTCGGATTTCCGTATCTCATCCTCGGAACATTTTCCGGTCTGCTGGGGAAGATCCCCCGTTCGGGGCCGTGGCTCGTGTGGGTGGAGCGAATCTTCGGGGTCGTCCTGACAGGTGCAGCGCTATTCTACCTGTTGCTTGCGATCGCTCCCAGGCATTCGGTACTGGTGATTCCCGTCGTCCTCATTCTCGGCGGGCTGTATCTTGGGTTCCTCGATCATTCCGGACGCGGGAAAAAGGGCCTGCAGCGCGTGCAGTGGGCGTTTGGCGGCGTGTGCATTGTGTTCGGACTCATGACAGCCAGCTCGCTCGCAACTCCCGGCATCACATGGGAGCCGTATTCCGCCGCGGTCCTTGCGGAAGCGCGCGACAACAATCAGCCCGTTGTGATGGATTTCTATGCAGACTGGTGCATCCCGTGCCTTGAGCTCGACCGGAACACCTTCACGAACGCAGAGGTGATCGATGGCACGAAGGACGTCCGCCGCATCAAGGTTGACCTCACGCATTTCGATTCTCCCGAAGCAGAACAGCTCCGCAAACAATTCGACATCGCCGGCGTGCCGACCGTTGTGTTCATGCGCGGGGACGGCGTAGAGGAGCGCGGGTCGCGCATCGTCGGGTTCGTGCCGCCGGAGGAGTTTCTGGCGCGGCTTAAGCCGATCGTACAAAAGTGAAGTGCCACTTGATCGAGGAAACCGCGAAGGAGCAGGGACGAAAATAGCGGACGCAGAGAAATAGGTACTTCGGCAATTGAGTCATCTTTTCTTTGCGTCCATTCTCTACCCTTTGAATCTTTGCGGTCCAATCTTTACCCTTGCTCTGATGTTCAAGAACCTTCATATCTCCCTGAAAGTCTTCGTCATCATCGCGCCGTTGCTGATGGTCATGTTTGGCGCCGTGGTCTTTACGACATATCAATTCGAGGAACGACAGGTCCTCGAGCTTTCTCAGCTTGCCGCGGAGTCGCAGGCAACCCTCATCAAAAACTCCCTTGTCCACATGATGCAAACGCAGGAGGAAGTGGACGATGCGTATCTTCGATCCATCAACGCACCGGGCGAGCTCGAAAACATTCGGGTCTTGTTCCGCCTCGACAGCCTCCACCTGAAGAAAGAGTACTTGACGAACGAGCGGGTTATGAAGCTGCAAGACCGGGAGCGCCGTACGAGTGCGCCATCGGATGCATACGTCAGTACCGTGTACGGGGAATCCGAACCGCTGTGGATCATGACATGCGACATTCAACAACATGCCTCCGAAGCAGATCGGGCAAGCGACGTACGACTGACGTCGTTACAAGGAGGCATTCCAGCCCATTTTTGGTCCTGCGGACGCCTCAGGATCATCCAGCCGTTCATCGCCGAGAGAAAATGTCTTTCCTGTCATGAGGTCCGTCCCGGACAAGTACTCGGTGCTGCGTCGATGGAGTTGCCGATCGGAAAGACAGTGGCAACCATCCGCACGAACGCCATTCGGTCCGTGATCATTTTCCTTGTTCTCTCCGTCCTCGTTACGGCGCTCGGCACGCTGATCTTCCGGCGGTTTGTGTCGCGGCCGGTCCAACGACTGGTGGATGCCACTCGGGAAGTCGGCGCGGGAAATCTTAATTTGTCGATCCGCAAGGATTTCGAAGGGGATGAATTCGGGCTTTTGGCCGAAGCGTTCGAGGACATGCAGCACAAGCTGAAAGATGCGCGCGATGAGCTGATCAATAAGGAGCGTCTCTCCACGCTGGGACAGATGGCCAGCGGGATCATCCACGATTTTCGGAGCCCGATGACGAATATTTCCATCGGGCTCCACATGCTTGAAACGCAAACGACGCTCGCAGGAGAGCGCCGCGCGGAGATCTTCCGCTTGGTGCGCGATTCTCTCGATCGCATGGTCCGGATGACGCAGGAACTTCTGGAATTCGCCAAGGGCGTATCGAATTTGCAGCTCGTCAGCGTCGACATTCGCGAGTTCATGTTGAGCATCGAGTCGCAGGTCCGCCCGCACCTTGAGCGCAACCGCATCACGCTGGCCATTGACCCGCCCGAGAGCGGTTCCTGCGTGATTGATCCGGACAGACTCCAGCGAAGCATCATCAATCTTGTCAACAATGCGGAGGATGCGATGCAGAACGGCGGATCGCTTGTCCTCCGCGCACGTCGAACGGACGGCATCGTGCAATTCTCGGTCGAGGACACGGGCCCGGGGATACCTGCGGAGATACGGTCGGCCGTTTTCGAGCCGTTCGTCACCCACGGAAAAGCGCGCGGCACCGGTCTGGGGCTTGCGATCGCAAAGCGGGTCGTGGAACAGCACGGCGGAGTGATCTCTTTCGATTCCACACCGGGAAAAGGAACGACGTTTATCATTACCTTGCCGGCCGGCAGGAATGAGAGGATCTCGGCACCGCCGACAGAGGTGCCTGCCGCGTAATTCGTGCATGTATCATGAGGTTGTGATCGGCGCGCCGGAGGGGCCGGACGGGAACCCGGCCACAGCGAATTGCGTTCTACGAGTCTCCACACCACTAGGTATCCAAATTCAAAGGAGGATTTCCATGAAGAAGTTCGGAGTACTGTTCATCCTGACTGCAGTCGCGTTTGGGACGGCGTTCGGACAGGAAAAGAAGATGACGGAAGAAAAGAAGCCGGCGAAGGCCGAATCAAAGGCCATGGAGTCGGCCTCGTGGGAAGGCTACCTTGCCGATGCAAAGTGCGGCTCGAAGATGGCGGGGGATAAGGGTGAGGCGAAGGCCAAGCGACACACTGTGGATTGTGCGCTGATGGACGACTGTAAAGCCAGCGGCTACGGCCTTGTGACCGGCGGGAAGTACGTGAAATTCACGAAAGATGCTGATACGAAGGCCGTGGCGTTCCTGGAAAAGGCCGAAATGGAAAGCGACATCTATGTCAAAGTCACAGGAAAGATGGAAGGCGAACAGCTCGTGGTGACGTCCATCGAAGCGGCAAAGCATATGGAGAAAATGGAGAAGAAGGAAGAGAAGAAGATGGAGAATATGTGAGGAGGTAGGTAAATAGGTAGTGAGGGATTAGGGAATTGACAATTGCCGATTTTCGATTGTCGATTCACAACAAGAAAGTCCGGATCTTGGTTGGGGTCCGGATTTTTTTTGCAGGTGCATACTGCATACTATATTTCGTATACTAAGCCATCATTCTGATCCTTCATGGATAGAATCCTTCTCATCGTCTTCGGCACACTCTCATTTCTCGGACTTTTCTTCGGGGCGCTCGCTGTCTATATGGCTGTGCGGGCGGCGAAGAAAAAAGATGCGGAGCTTTCAATGGCGATGTGGAGCGTAGCTGCAATCGCCGGTTTGGCGATCGGAGGCATGAGCCTGGCATATTTTGTCATTCCCATAGTCTTAGTCCATCTGCAAGCTCATTAGCTTCAACGAGCATAAATTGATCTCACCATTCAACTTTTCCCTTGCCTCCCACCACATGTCGTTGATTCGAAAACTTACAATAGACCGCCTCAGCGGCCGGCTGCGACGCTGGCTTGTTGACCCGCATCCGTCATTGATGGGCCCCGCCCACCGCCGGGAAGCGTACTTCCTCTCCTCTGCCCTCCTGACGCTGATCCTGCTGTTCGGCACTCATGACATCGTACGGTCGATCTATACTCCTCCTTTTCATCCGCCGTGGTACGGTTATCTGTTCCTTCTTGCCGGCTATGGAGTATCGCGCACTCGCAAGTATCGGTTCGCGGCCGGATCGACCATCCTCACGTTTCCGATCGTTATCATTGCCATGACCGCAACCGGGACGATGCCCGAGCCGCGCGCCATGCTGTCCTTCATGTTGTTCAGCGTGCTCATCGCTTCCATCTTTTTCTCCGTCTGGGAAACTCTCATCGTGGCCGCCGGTGTGACGACCATCCTCTTCATTCTGCCCTACGCCAACATACCCCATCTCGAGTCGTTCGACGCGATCTCTGTACCGTTCACGTTCACCGTCATCGGCAGCCTGCTGATCCTCCTGTTGATGGCGCACAGATCTGCCACGGAACGCGAACGGGAACTCGACATTTCCGCCGTGTCTACGCGTCTTCGCATGGCGATCCGCGCCGGCATGGTGGGGACGTGGGACTGGAATCTGGAAAGCGGCGACATCGTGTGGTCGGAGACCGCCCCCGGCGTGTTTGGCGTCGAGGCCGATGTTTTGGGCCGGTCGTTCGCAACATTCCTGAGCCTTGTACACCCGGACGACAGGGAATTCGTGCGGCGGTCGGTCGATTTCGTGCTTGAGGATCAGGGGGAATTGCGTCCCGTGGAATTCCGCGTCGTTCGGCCGGACGGGACGCTGCGGTGGATGTCGTCCATCGGCCATGCGTTTGCGGACGACTCCGGCCGGATGGTTCGACTGGTCGGCATGATCAATGACGTGAGCGACCGTATTCAGACGCAGCGTTCGCTGGAGCGCCAGGTCAAGGAACTGGGGGCCCTCAGCAACATAGGGTTCGTGTGCACGCAGACGCAGACGCCGGACGAGCTGATCGGCAGGGTCACGGAGATCGTCGGCACGACATTTTATCCCGACAATTTCGGCATTCTCCTGGTTGATGATGAAGGCAAGCTCCTGCGTCACCATCCTTCGTTCCGCATCAATGCGCCGGGAGCTTCCATTGCCGACATTCGCGTGGGAGAGGGAGTAGCGGGAACGACGGCCCAGAGGGGCGAAGTACGACGCGTGAACGATACGCTTCGCGATCCGAACTACATCGCTCTCACTGCGAACATGCGGTCGGAGATCTGCGTCCCCATTAAGACCGCCGATCGGATCATCGGCGTGATCGACGCGGAAAGCGCCAAAGTCAACGCTTTTTCGGACGACGATGAGCGACTGCTTGTCACGATCGCCACCGAGCTTGCAGTAGCCCTGCAGCGTCTCCGCGCGGAACATGACTTGAGGGAAAAAGAAGCGCTGCTCGCCCGTTCACAGCAGGTGGCGCATCTCGGCACATGGGATTGGGACCTTCCTACGAATGTGACCAGCGGTTCGGAAGAGATGGCAAAGATCTTCGGCGACGCCGTCGGCACGAATTCCGGATTCTCCTTTGACCGAATCCATCCCGAAGACCGGCCGCTTGTCGACGCGATCATGCGGACGGCGATGGAAACGCGCGTGATCCCGCAGACGGAATTCCGCATCATCCGGACGGACGGAAAAGTGCGGACACTGGTCGGACAGGGCGAAGTTCAGGTGGACTCGCGCGGCATTCCCCAACGGGTCATCGGCACGGCGCTCGACATCACGGAACTGCGGCAGGCGGAGGACAAGTTCGCGATGGCATTCCGGTCGATCCAGGATGCCATGGCGATCCTCCGGATCCCCACGGGAGAATTTCAGGAAGTCAACGACGGATTTGTGCGGATGATCGGGTATACCCGCGCCGAAGCGATCGGACGAACTCCGCGCCAGCTCGGCATGTGGAAGGACTCCGAAGACGAACTCCGGTTCCGGAGCGAATTGACGGATAGCAGAACTGTGCGCAACCTCGAAGTGCATTTGCTCGACAAGGACCGTACTGAGCACGCATGTCTCGTTTCGTCGGAGATCATCCAGCTCGACGGCGAGCCTTTTGCCGTAACGATGGTTCGTGACATTTCTGACCGGAAACTTCTCGAGGAGCGTTTGCTCCAGTCACAGAAGCTGGAGAGCATCGGCCGGCTTGCGGGAGGGATCGCGCACGATTTCAACAATTATCTTTCCGCCATCCTGGGTTACACCGACATGGCGGGCAAGCTGGCCGAGAACAACGAAAAACTTTCGGAATATCTCAAGAACATCCGATCGGCCAGCGACCGGGCGGCCAATCTGACGCGGCAGCTCCTCGGTTTCGCACGCAAACAGATCATCGAGCCCCGCATAGTATCGCTCAACGCGGTCATCGAGGACGCCGACAAGATGCTCCGACGCCTCATCGGCGAAGACGTTAATTTTGTCTTCAGGCCCGGGCGCAATCTTCCACGCGTCAAGATCGACCCGAACCAGTTCGACCAGGTGCTGGTCAATCTCGCCGTGAACGCCCGCGACGCAATGGTCTCCGGCGGGACGATCACCATTACCACATCGCGCGTCATGCTGAACGACGGCGATCCGCGACTTCGAACGGATGCGACGGGACGACACTTCGTGGTGATGTCCATTCAGGATACCGGCACCGGCATTCCGGCCGACGTACGGAAGCATATCTTTGAACCGTTCTACACGACGAAGGAGCAAGGCCGCGGCACGGGACTGGGACTTTCCACGTGCCTCGGCATCGTGGAGCAAAACGGAGGGATGATTTGGGTGAACAGCGTGAAGGGCAAGGGAACGACGTTCGAGGTACTCCTTCCCGAAGTCAAGGAATTCGGTACGGCTGTCCAGGAAGACAAACATACGGAACTGCCGCGCGGGAGCGAAACCGTGTTGTTCGTCGAAGACGAGCACATGCTGCGAGACATCGGCGTCGAGACACTCCGGGGACTCGGATACAAGGTTTTCTCCGCGGCAAACGGTCCAGAGGCGTTGCTGTTCGCGACGACGTTCAAAGGGATCATCAATATTCTGGTGACCGACGTAGTCATGCCGAAGATGTCGGGGCGGTATCTTGCGGAGCAGGTTCTCAAGTTCCGTCCGGCGACGAAGGTCTTGTATACGTCAGGATACACGGAGAGCGTGATCTCGGAACATGGAATCCTGAACCCCGGGATCTCCCTTCTGCAGAAGCCGTATTCCCCCGCAATCTTATCCGCACGAGTGCGTCAGATCCTGGACGGAACAGCGGTTGAGCACGCGGGGAGCTGAGGAATATGTGACTGAAATGTCAAATAGCGAGCATCAAATCACACATACGCCCCTATGAGAACTGCCTTGATTGTTGGCATGGGTGGATTTCTTGGAAGTGCAGGCCGGTATCTGCTTGGCGGCTGGGTTCAGCGGATCGCTCAGTCGTCGATGTTTCCTTGGGGAACATTGGCAGTGAATCTGACGGGATGTTTTCTCATTGGATTCCTGGGAGGACTGGCAGAACAGCGTCAGATGTTTTCGTCCGACATCCGTGCATTTCTGTTCATTGGCATTCTCGGCGGGTTCACAACGTTTTCGACGTTCGGCTATGAGACGGTTGCCTTGTTGCGTGAGGGTGATTTCCTGGCAGGAACAACGAATGCTCTTGCCCAGCTCATGTTCGGTCTCGCCTTCGTATGGGCGGGACATGTTGTCACACGGTATCTCTGAGGTCAGCCATGGTACTGCCAAAAGAGGGCGTTTTGTTACGGATCCTGATCGGCGAGAGCGACCGTCACGAAGGAAAACCTCTTCACGAATGGATCGTGGTGCAAGCACGCGAGCACGGATTGGCCGGGGCGACAGTTCTGCGGGGACTTGAGGGTTTTGGTGCGCACAGTCGACTACACACCGCCAAAGTGCTTCGTCTTTCAACCGACCTTCCGATCGTCATCGAGATCGTCGACTCGGCAGAGAAGATCGAGGCGTTTCTGCCCCTCATCGAACCGTCGATACCGGAAGGATTGGCAACACTGGAAAAAGTGCAGGTGAGGTGGTATAGGGCGGGGGGCACGGGGAAGTCCCAGTAAATTGCGGATTGCGGATTAGCTGGAATAAATCTTCGAAAAGGAACCTCTACCTCCTATTGTCCGCTCGCACATCCCATCGAACAAGTACTCGATCGTCTGCAAGAAACTATCCTCCTCTACTGGGGATCAGCCCTATACCTCGTTAATCCGCAATCCTCATTCCGCATTCCGCAATCCTTCATCGCTTTTCGATGAGGTTCCTCGCCTTCAGCGTATTCTTCATTAGCATTGCAATCGTCATCGGTCCGACCCCGCCCGGGACCGGTGTGATGGCTTTCGCCACCTTCGCGGCCGACTCAAAATGCACGTCACCCACGATCCTGCTCCCCGTTTTTGACCCTGGGTCCGGAATGCGGTTGATGCCGACGTCGATGACGACTACGCCGGGCTTCAATTGCTCACCGTGAATGAATTCCGGTTTTCCCACTGCTGCAATAAGAATGTCGGCGCTCTTCAGATACGGCGCCATGTCGGCCGCGCCCGTATGAACAATGGTCACGATCGCATTCGCTCCGGCCCGTTTCTGCAGAAGAATGTTCGCGATCGGTTTGCCCACGATGTTGCTGCGGCCCACGACGACCACATGCTTACCGGCAGGATCATTCCCGGAACGCATCAGTAGTTCTTGAATTCCCGCAGGCGTGCAGGGAACGAACGTCTCCTCCCCGATCATCAACTTCCCCACATTCACCGGATGAAAACCGTCCACGTCCTTGCGCGGGTCGATCGCCGCGATGACACGGGATTCGTTCATGTGCTTGGGCAGCGGAAGTTGCACCAGGATGCCGTGGATTGCCGGGTCCTCGTTCAATTCACGTAATCGTGCCAGGAGCGCTTCTTCTGTCGTGTTCGCGGGCAGCCGGTCCGTCAGCGAATTGAATCCAGCCTCTTTACACGCCTTCCCCTTCATTTTGACGTACGATTGCGACGCCGGATGTTCGCCGACCAGGATGAAGGCAAGGCCGGGCAGCCGGCCGCGGTTTTTCTTTATCTCCTCAACTTCTGCGCGCACCTCGGCGCGGATGGATTCAGCGATTTTTTTGCCGTCGATGATGAGTGCCATGATGATGAAGATGCGGAGGGCTAGATCAAAGAACGAATCATGAACAAGAAACAAGGAAGTGAGATGTAAGAAGGTGTCTGGTGAAGGCCGCTCGTTGCTCTACACCCGCACTTTCCAATTCCATGATCTGTGTTTCTTGTTCAATATTCACTGTGTAGACTATGCCCTCCGCTCCTTTTTCCTTTTTTTTACTCCTCCGGACGATAAATTGTCCGGATTACGCAAACCCCGGAAAGATTATTTGCTCTATTTTGACGGCTTTCCCGGATTCACCATCGATCTGTATAAACACCGCACAAAGTCTCACGTCGTGCTCCGCCAACTCGAACTTGTACGGCGTCTGATGGAGGAAGCGTTTAATGGCAATCTCTTTCTTCATGCCGATGACAGAATCGTATGGTCCGGTCATGCCGACATCGGTGATGTAGGCGGTGCCGCCGGGGAGAATGCGCGCATCTGCGGTGGGAATATGCGTATGCGTGCCGACGAGCGCGCTGATGCGCCCGTCCAGATACCATCCAAGCGCCATTTTTTCGGCTGTCGCCTCAGCGTGCATGTCGATCAGCACCATTTTCGTTTCGTTGGCGATCTTGCTCAGCGCCCAGTCAGCAGACTTGAACGGATCGTCCAGCGGCTGCATATACGTGCGCCCCTGGAGATTGATGACACCAAGCCGTCCCCTTTCTTTCAGGTCGACGATCGTAAAGCCGTAACCGGGATTGTCCTTCGGATAGTTCAGCGGACGGAGGATATTCTTCGATTCGGACAGAAGCGCTTTGACCTTCCAGTTGTCCCAGATGTGGTTTCCTGTCGTGATGACGTGGACTCCCAGGTCGAACATTTCCTTCGCCTGTTCCGCCGTGATACTTTTCCCTCCGTCCGTATTCTCGCCGTTGACGATACAGCAATGGATGTCGTATTTTTGCACATACTGCTTCAGGAGCTTCTGCAGAAGCGTAAGGCCGGGACGACCGTTGATGTCGCCGACAAAAAGAACGTTTACAAGATTGGGCAAGAAGAGCCTTTGATGATTATAGAGTCAGGTGATGGGTAATGCGGGATGAGGTGAAATGTGAAGATCAATATACGGAAAATTGGTCGACGTCGATTAGCTGCGCAAAGTTTTTTCGTAAACTTCCACAGTTCGACGCGCTGCGTGAGGCCAAAGAAAATGGGATGCAATGTGATCTGAAAGTCCGCGAGTACGGGAACGGCTGACTGCCTTCTCTATGCCGCGTCGGATGTCGGAGATTGAATACGGATCAACATATTCCGCCATCTCTCCGAAATACTCCCTCGTTCCACCATACGGCGTGATGACGATGTTTGCCCCCGCCAGTCCAGCTTCCAATGCTGCTATCCCTGGTGTTTCAAATTGTGAAGGGAGCGCAAACACAGAGCAGGCAGCGTAGGCCGAAGCGAGCATCTCCGAATCGTGGTCGATGTGGTCCAGAATCCGGATCCTCGGATTGCGGAATGCGCGTTCAACGATCGCCCGCCCTTCAGGACTTTGTTCAATCCGACCGATAATAACCGCTGGACGGTCGATCCGCCCCATTGCTTCGACAAGGCGCATTACATTCTTCCTCGCCGGACCGATGTGGCCAACGTTCAGCACAAAGTCCCGCATGCCGTACGCGGCAACAAACGCATCCGGCGTGGCTGTTCGAAATCTCTCTTCCACTCCGTTGGGCACAACTGCGATCTTCTCCGATGGAACTCCGAACGCGTTCCGGCACAAAGCTGCTTCTTCTTCCGTGTTCGGCGCAACACATACCGCCCATTCGCACATCTGCGCCACCATTCCGTATTCCGAAAACAATCCGCGGTACAGCTTCCCCGCAATCCGTTCTGCGGCGATCATCGTTCGCACGACTGCCGGAGACCTTCGCGTCAGGTAAATGGGGGAAACTACGGTCGGAATACGTTGCTGATGCAACGCTCGGGCGAGATGGAATGTAGCAATGCCGGCCCCGAAGATGTGGACCAGGTCGACGTCCTCTTTGCGCAATTGTGTTACGTTATCGAGAAATCGGACGTCGACCCCCAGCAGGCGCAGTCCAGAAGCCGTTTGGAGGAGCTGAGTTCTCGGTCCTCCCCGAAGAACTGCCGTCGCCTGGTGCGTTGCGAGGGCAACCCTCACCGTCGTCTCCGGAGCGAGGCGATGGCGTCGACCGCAACGGTCAACGGAATGCGGTAATTGAATTTCCGGATCCGTTCGATGTCGTCCGGTTCATCCGGCAACGTACGTGCCTGCTGCCAGGCGAGTGCAGCGCAGTCGATCGTGGGCTCCGCGGGCTGAAGCGCTTCGCGTCCGTCCGGCCACGCAATCCGGAGCCAGGCAGTTGGCCGCGCGGATCCCGTATCGATGCGGAGGGTCTGTCCCTTCAGATCGACGCGAAGTCCGGCCGTCGAACGGGTCCTCCACCATCGGCCCCAGTCGCGCATGGTCATTTGGCGCACACCGCCGCTGGTCGCATGATCGAACAGGTCGGACAACACTTCACGGTGTCCATTCCTGGGATGATGGTAGAACAGGAGGGGCTCCCCCATCGCCTTCTTTTCGTCCACAATGCGACGGAAGTAGGCGATCATTGTGTTCTGATCGTATCCCTGTCGACGCAGAGAACCAATGCTGATGGGATGCACCGGGATCTGGAGGGACATCGAGCGATCGTTGTCGATCAAGGGAAAGGAGGGGAAATTGTCGTAGTCCCAACCGAATTCGGAGGAATATTCGAAACGGAAACCCGAGATCACGCGCCCGAGGGCGCTGTTCCAAATGCCATAAGGGGCAGCGAATCCTTCCGCTCCCAGCTTTGCGTTCTTCATCAATTCGCGCGCCTTGAGAATATTCGACCGGTTCCGTACTTCATCGTCCCACGTCGCATGCTCGTAGCAATGCAGACCGATCTCCTGTCCCTGCATCTGTGCGAACCGCCACAAGAAATTTTGCTGGCTTCCGACATCGACGAACCACGACGCCTGTACGCGTTTTGCGCGCAGGAAATCGAACAGGCCTTCAATGTCCCCGGCAGAACCCCTGTCCGTGTCGATCCGGAACGCGAACACGCTCGGTGCGTTCTCCGGATAATACCACAAATGCACGTATGGCAGGCCCCGCACGCGGTGCAGGTGTTCAAGGGCAGATCGGACGATCCGCCGCACACCATTTTTTGCGACGGCGGAGACCCGTTCGAATGGCAGTCGTTCGTTCGGCGCCACGAATGACTTCCGCGCGCTTCGCTCATCCAATGCTAGTTCTGCCGCATCGAACGGAAGGACGATGACGTGTCCCCCTTCATGCGTACCGAAGAATGCGGTTGCGGCTGCGGCTTCCGACCGCAGGGCGTTCGCATTCCAGGGGATTCCGCACCGTGACCGGACGTCCACAAGTCCGGAGCCCGCGAAAGGCTCGTCCGTTCCGCTCACGACATACTCGATGTACCGGTGTTCACTCGTCGTTCCGCGAATCTGGGCGTCGACGCGGGCCGGACACAGCACACTGCCCCCCAACCGCAGATACTGTCGGACCATCTCCACTTCCCTGTCGTCGGTCCCTTCGCCCACCACGATGGCGCTGAAATTCTCGGCCGTGAGTGCTCCGTGGGCGCGCTCGTGAGGGATGCCTTCCTGTTCGAGCAGCAGGTCCCAGCCGGTCGGCTTTCCTACGATGCCAATGCAAAGTCTCATATGATGCGCTGTGTAAGAGTTTTCATGTCGTTCCATGATACGACACGGAATGTCATCAGCGCAAGTGCGTAGGACACACAGCCGATCAGCACCGTTACGAGGACATGGAAGGTCGGAAGCAGGAGGATCACAACAGCCAGCGTGAACGCTGCCAGGGCCGTTCTTCCGAACCGGGCGGGTCGGACAGGATCGCAGACGCTTTCCATGGCGTTTCGCATGGCGATGACTGTGATGCCTTCGGAAGCCAGCACGCCGACGGCCGCGCCCATCACTCCCCAGAAGGCCGTCCCTGCCGTCACAGTTATACCGTAGAGTGCCGCGCTCATAATCATGACATTCCGGTACCGGATCTCACCACCCGCCGCCATCACTCCCGATGTGTACACGGTGTGGACCATTGTCAGAAAAACATACCAGATGAGCACTGCGAACACGGGACCCGCAGAAGCGAAGGCATTGCCGTAGACGAGCACGACCAATTCCGAGCCGAGCAACGTCCCGCCGACAGCCAAGGGAAGGCCGAGGATCACGATCCAACGGAGTGTTTCTTCAAGCGCACTGCGCAGTGACTCACGGGATGCACTGTGGAGCCGTGCTGAGGCGGGCAGGAGGACTGTTCCGAGAATGCGGTCGATCATCAACAGAAAGAAGACGAGCTTGTTCGCTCCCGAGAAGACGCCGGCATCGGCACTGCCAAGCATGATGCCGATCGCAATGACGGGGAAGTTCGTGCTGAGATGCCCGAGGAGGGAGCCGGCGCCGAACGGCAATGCCTTGCGCATCAGCGACATCCATTGGTGGAAGGAAATGCGAATGTCCAACGGACCGAATTCCTGGATGTATCGCGACAGCAAGAAACCGGTCGAAGCGATGTCTCCTGCGATCGCGGCGAATGCGGCGGTGCGCAGGTCGTCCGGAGTGCGGACGCCGAACACAATGACCGCCAAATACACGCCGGCCCCGATCGTTCTCGCGATCGCGTTCTCCGACATTCTTTCCTTGCCCTGATACAGCCATTCCAGAAAAAGGGCCGTAATGAATCCGGAAGCGGATGTCACCAGGATGACCATCCGGAGGGGCGAGTCGGCGACAAAGGCCACGGTAACGAGTCCGACAAGGACGTAAGCGACGGCAGTGTTCAGGAGCCGGGCGCCGAGCAGTTCTCCGGGAGAGAATTCGAGCGTGCCTGCCGCGACTCCCCGGGTGCCGAACACATGTATGCCGGCGCTTCCGCCAAGGGAGACGTATGAGAGTACGGTCAGACCGATCATCACCGTTCCGAATCCGCTCACTCCAAGGATACGCGCCATGTATGCGACGGCGAGAAAACCGAGGATCCGGCGGGCGACTTCTGAGAGAAAAAGTGAGCGTATGTTAGAGCCGAGGCGAGCCAATGGCGCTAAGCAATTGCGGATTGAATGATGGAGGGCATTGTTGATTTCGGATTTTGGTCCCTCGACTACGCTCGGGACATGTTTGCGAATTGCGGATTGACTTGCGTAGAGCGTCTGTAGTCTGGGCTAAGGGTTGGCAGTTGGTCCTCTGCGATTGGCTCTTTCCTCATTCAGCATCCCGCATAACGCATCCCGGAAACGAGCTCTTCCCTGAATTAACCAACTCGTCCTTCAATGAACTCTTTAAGTCCTTCGTTTCTTTTACTCGTCGGAAAATTCTTTACGACGTGCTCTCTCGCCATCCGGCTGTATTCGTCGGAGAGGCTGAGCGCGGTCTTGATCGCGTTGGCGAGCGCTTGGGCGTCGTCCGGCGGAACGAGCAACCCCGCATTGCCAACCGCGCGGGGATTGCCGCCGACGGCGGTTGCAACCGGGATACACCCGCACAGCATCGCTTCGCACAACGCGTTGGGAAGACCTTCTCGGCGTGAAGGCTGACAGTAGACCCACGAGGTACGCATGAGCTGGAGCACTTCGACCTGTTCCACCCACCCCCGGACTTCCACGTTAGGAAAGCCCTGCATGGTCTGTATGATATCGGGACCGATGCCGACTACGATGAACTTGACCTCCGGGAGCATCTGCGCGGCCGTCAGAAGGATGTCAACGCCCTTGATCGCGAGCCTCGCTTCCGTCGGGGCGGACGCTACGCACAGCACCCGCTTGTCCTTCGGTCCGGAGGGCGTCCAGACATCCGCGTTGTACCCTGTCGGCAGGCACGCAAGATTTCGCCCGTCATACCCGGACCGTATACGCGCCTCATCCATCAACGATGAATCCACCGCGAGCACGACATGCGCGTTTCGGATGGCAGTTCGAACGATAGCGCTCTTCCAGCGGCTTGTCCAGATCCCATAACGGATCCGCTCTTCCTTTGCCATGTCCACGCCGCCAAGCTGAACAATAGTCCGCTTGAAGAACGCTTTGCCGCAGAGGATGCCGATCGACGTGTATACGGAAGCGAACCAGCCGAATATGACATTGTGACGAGGAACGGCCAGGAGAATGCGAAACGCCTGAAGCAGGCCGTGCCCGATTAGCGGAGTGACACGGTATTGCGACCGGAGAAAGTCGAGGTCCTTGCGGATGAAAGGCGTTTCAAACGCGGCGATGAATAAGATGTTAGTAGGCAACGAAGAGCCGGCCGAAAAGTTGAATAGCCTGGTTAAAAGACTGGTCCACGAAGATACACTAAGGGAAACTAAGCGCCACGAAGTTGAAGTGGGAGAATTTCGGTCTAATGACAAATCAGCCCCAAAGACTCCTCACAAACCAAACACCACCATCATCGATGCCTTACGTCAATCCCTTCGTGTCCCTTCGTTTCTCTTCGTGGTGCTTCGTGGACAACTCTTATAATGTCGGCTTCAACTCCGCGAGGAAAGCCTCAGTCCGCCTCGACCTCGAATTTCACCACCGCATACGCTCTAAGCGTATCCAACCCGGAATAGACGACGCCGATCAGGTCAACGGTCATTCCCAGAAGAAAGACGGTGAGCAGAAACGGCTGCAGGTCGATCGCGGTAAGGATGAGGTCGACGCCGAGGGCGAGCGATGTGGCGACAAATATACCGATGGCGGAAAAATAGCAGACGTTGGCGTTTCGCACCATGCGGGACCGGCGAGTGAGCTCCCCAACCTGGCGAAGCACGCTCTCCAGCCGCTGGTTGTCATCAGTGCTGAACGACGTCTCCGCCGCGCGCTTCGCAAGCCGGCGCTTTTCTTCATTCAGCAATCGAATGCGGTTGAGGATCAGCGAATACTTGTTGCTGACCGTCAGCAACAGCAGCCCCGTGGCATTGATCATCACTGCGGGAGCGAGGATGAGCTGGATGATTTGCGTTATGGAGAATTGTTCGTTCATGCAAAGTGCACGCGTAAAGATGAACGCCAAGGGGCCAAGTCAGCCAAGAGCGCCAAGAATGATTTCATGTTCATCGGACTTCTCCTATCACGACCGGCTTCTCTTTTTTCAGCACTCGCATAACTTTGTCCGCCTCCGTGGTACCGACAATGACGATCATGCCGATCCCGAGGTTGAACGTCCTTCGCATGTCATCTTCCGGGACGTTCCCCACACGCTGTATGAGCTGAAAGATCGCCGGACGTTCCCATGCTCTCCAATCGACCTTTAGCGAACGACCCTTCGGCACAACCCGCTGCGTGTTCCCCACGATCCCGCCACCGGTGATGTGGGACAAGGCGTGAATCGGAAACTTCGAGAGTAGAGGAAACACAGAACGAAAATAGGATCGATGGACCGCAAGAAGTGCATCGCCAAGCGATGCGCCGAGTTCATCGAAAAATTGGTCGGGAAGATATTTTTCGAAAAGTACTTTACGTGCTAGCGAGAATCCGTTCGTATGGAGTCCGGTGGACCGGAGGCCGATGAGCACGTCCCCCTTCCGCACCTTCTTACCGTCGAGGATCTTCGACTGATCGGCGACCCCGACGATCGTCCCTGCGAGGTCGTAGTCTTGAGGTTCGTAGACACCCGGCATTTCCGCCGTTTCACCGCCGATGAGCGCGCAGCCGTTCTCCCTGCATGCCTTGACGAACCCGAGGATAACCTTTTCCGCGACGTCGACCGACAATTTGCCGGCCGCGTAATAATCCATAAAATAGAGGGGCCTCGCGCCGCAGACCAGGATGTCGTTGACACAATGGTTGACAAGATCCTGACCGACGGTGTCGTGCCGGTCCATCGCCACGGCGATCTTCAGCTTCGTCCCAACGCCGTCGACGGACGAGACGAGCACGGGGCGGCGCATGCCTTTGAAATCGGCCCTATAGAACGCTCCAAACATTCCGATGTCATTAAGCACGTGTTTCGTGAACGTCGATCGGACGGGATTCTTGATTCGCCGGATGAGATCTTCGCCGGCGTCGATGTCGACTCCGGAGGACTTGTAGGTGGCCATAACAAGGAAAAAGGAGTAAGGAAAAAGCAAAAAAGTTCGCGCCGTGTGCTCAGTACTGAACACTCAGCACTCATTACTATCTGTCAAGATACGGGGAAAAAGCGGGTGGGACAAACGGTCTCAAAAGAAGGAATGAGGAGTGAGGAGAAAGGGGTAAGAATGTAGGGGCATTGATATTTGAAATTCTCTGTGTGTCATTCCCTTGCTCTCAATTCTACTTCTTGTTTTCGCTACGGCATCTCTCTATATTGATCACTCGATTTCCCGCGTCACAATCCCTAGAGAAGCATGTCCACCGTCCGTGTGTCCGGAACCTCTTCTTCCATCACGGTCCCCAAGATCCTCTGCATCGGCCGCAACTATGCCGAACATGCGAAGGAAATGAAGGCCGAAGTTCCGGCCTCTCCCGTCTTTTTTCTCAAGCCGCCCACCGCACTCGTCAGCGACGGGGGGACCATTCGCATTCCAAACATCTCTCGCGAACTTCACCATGAAGTGGAATTGACAGTCCTGATCGGGGCGGGTGGCAACTCCATACCGGAGTCGAGCGCCCTCCGTCACGTGGCAGGGTACGGGGTCGGCCTCGACATGACGTTGCGCGATGTGCAGGCAGAAGCGAAGAAAAAGGGATTGCCCTGGACGTTGGCGAAGGGCTTCGACACGTCTGCGCCCGTCTCGGAGTTCGTGCCGGCGGAGAAAGTCTCTGACGTTTCATCCCTCTCTATTGTACTCAAGGTCAACGGACAGTTGCGACAAGAAGGCCACCTCTCCGACCTGCTTTTTCCCGTCCCGAAACTGATCGCTTATCTCTCCCGCTACGTAACGCTCGAGGCCGGTGACATTATTTTTACAGGGACACCTGAAGGAGTTGCGCAAGTGGTTGCAGGCGACAAACTCGAGGCTAGTCTGCTGCAAAAGGACGGTACATCGCTCGCAGCCCTTACCGTTGCAGTTGCCTAGAAGATTACCCCACCCCGGCCACGCCCGAGGCCGGTCGTGGCCGAGGGCGGGCGAAGTACACGAAATGATACAACTCAAATTCATGAAGATTCGTGTCTCTTAGTGGGAAATCTTATCTTTTTCTTTGCTCTATAAGAACCTAGCATCATGACCCGCATCACCCAATTCCTCAAGAACTACGAATATGCCATCATCGCCTGGGTGATCATCATCTGGCTGGTGACGATGGCGATCTATTATTCATGGGACCGCGAGGTTATCGGGGCCTTCATTATTCTGGTCGGCGTCATCGGACAGGCGTTCGCTGCGCTGGGGGTGTGGGTGGGATTGGTACCTGTGGTCGGGCCGCTCGTCGTCAAAGTGCTCACTCTGCCCTTGATTTGGCTTCTGAACGGTATTGGCACCATCGTCTCGTACATCGCGATCAAGCGGGGATATACAAAGGACCTGGTGAATACCCGTGTGTTGGCCGTCGTTCTCTTGATTGGCATCACGGTGGGTTTTATATTGGGGAAGTTAATTTAGGACGGGAGAACGGAAGGACGGAAGAATGTGAGGACGTTTGATGATTGTCGAACATTCTCTACCCTTCATAGTCCCTAATCTCAAACTACGTTTCACCTTTCACATTTCACGTTTTGCTTTCCAGGGCTTCATCACCAAGGTAATCTCCTCATCCCTCCACTGTGGGCCGTATAATCACAGTAGCGATTCCGAAGGGCGGCGTCGGCAAGACCACAACGGCCGTCAATCTCGCAGCATCGTTTGCTGCGTATGAGCGCAAGACGCTGCTCATCGATACCGACCCGTTCGGGGCGTGCAGCATGTCGCTGGGGTTCACACCCGAGAAGACCCGCGGCGGTCTGTACGAGGTCTTCAACTTCGTGTACTCCATGGCGCAGGTGGTGCACCGCACCGAACTGGCATTTCTCGACTTCATTCCCGTCAACGTCAAATCACCGCAGCAGGAAGAACGGCTGATGCGGCTGTCCGAGAACCGTACCATGCTGCGCAACGTCCTGCGTCAGGTGTTGCCGCAGTATGATTTTGTCATCATCGACACGCCTCCGTTTCTTCGCGGACTGACAACCAATGCGCTTTCCTGTTCCGACAGCGTGCTGGTGCCGATGAAATCAGGCCACTTCTCGCTCGAGGGCGTCGACAAACTCTTCCGTCACATCGAATGGGTGCGCGAAACGGCCAATCGACATTTGCAGGTTGAAGGCATTCTGCAAACGATGTATGAACCGCATCTCAAGGTCACGGAGATCAGCGACCGCGAGCTGCAGATGCGGTATCGTAAGCATCTCCTGCGCACCGCCATACCGAAGAACACGCATCTTCCCGAAGCTTCGTTCTATGGGAAGCCGGCGATCCTTTTCAACGCGCAATCCAAAGGCACGCTCGGCTACATGGAACTCGCCCGCGAACTGATGGCCCGCCATGCCGCGGCCGCAGCCCTCGCAGCCTCAGAAGCTCCTCCTGCCGCCGAACCGACCCCGATCAAGGAGAACGTAGCGTAGTGGCTTCCTCCACCGCGCGAGTGTTCGCACTTCTCGCCGGCGTCCTTAGTGTCGCTCTGCTCTTTACGGCATCGCGTCCCGACCTTCGTTCTGCTCCCGAAGAGCCGTCTGAACTCGACCGCATCTACACTCCGTTCGACTCCTTGCTGACCGACCTCGCGTCGTACGCCTGGCCGATCGACACGACGCTGGCAACGACCTCCGTCTTCGGCGATTTCCGGTCCACGCACTTCCACGCCGGCATCGACATTTCGACACGCAACCAAGTGGGCCTGCCCGTCAGAGCCATGCAAAAAGGGTTCGTAACCGAGCTCCACGTCGATCACAGCGGCTACGGAAGATCCGTTGAGCTCACGCACGATGACGGCTTCACGACATGGTACGCACATCTTCTGCATTTTTCCCCGCGACTCGAAAAGATCGTGCGCGAACGACAGCAACGGACCGGAAGATACACCGTCGATGTTAAACTCGATTCCGGCGCGGTCCTCGTTGAGCGGGGCGACGTGATAGCGTACAACGGCAACACCGGGTCGGGCGGTCCGCATCTCCATTTCGAATTGCGGGATCAGAACGGAAATCCCGTCAACCCTCTTCTCTCTCCGGAATTCGCTACTCGCGCGCTGGACCGGACCGCACCGACGCTGGAAGAGGTCGGGTTCGTCCCGCTGGAGGCGGAAACCTTTATCCAAGGAGACGCCCGCCCGTGGTACGTCCATCCGGTCTCTGCCGGGAAAGGGTCGTATCGGATCCCCTCCGTTGTTCACATGTCGGGCACCATGGGCATCACGATCCGACTTCGCGACGGTGTGGGTGTCCGTTCATTTCTCAATCGCGTCGCATCGCTTGCGTTATATGTGGACGGGGCTCGCGCTTTTGTCTCGGATGTTGCGCGCATTCCCTGGAGCGAAGGGAAACAGATCGCCATGCACTTCGATTGGCCGGCACGAGGCACGGGACGCGGGAATCATCAGAAACTGTATATCGATGAGGGGAATCGACTCCCCTTCTACCATCGACTTCCGCCGGGTTCAGGAGTCGTGCGCAGCGGAGAGCTTTCGCACGGGCTCCACTCGTTGGAGATCGTAGCTGCAGACCTCAATGGAAATGAAACGCGACTCAACGGCTCCATGTTCGTCAACAATCCGGCTCCGGGTGATACATCGAGCACTATTGCTTATCGAACGATTGAATTCCTGAGCTCCGGCGGCAAAGCGCAGCCGGTCGCGTCGGAAAGAATTCGAAAAAGCAATTCGTCGCTTACGGTCGAGACTGAGTTCTTTCGGACGTATGCGTATGTCCGCATGAAGTCCTCGCTGCCGCTGACCTCCCGTCCACGTTTACGCATCACGACGAATGCCGGGTCTGCCGATCCGGAAGTCCGCGTCCTGTCGGCCTCGCACTTCTTTTCCACGATCCCGCTTGTACCCGAGATGGGATCGACGTTGCGCGTGGAAGCGACGGCGGATGTGAACGGCGCTGCCGATGTGCGGGGATTTGAAGAGCATACACTCTTTCCGATTACACGCAGTTCGGGCGGAGTCGTGGCGCTTGATGGCGGGAAATTTCAGCTGACGTTCGGGGCGGGGGGCGTCTACAGCGATCTGTTCGCCCGGGCCGAAGAGCGCAACGGTGTGGTCACCGTACAGCCGAACGATATTCTTCTCGACAGAGGCGGCCGCGTGCGCATGAGCATTTCCGCAGAACTTTCCGATAAGAAGGTCGGGTTGTTCCACGATCCGGGCCCCGGTATGCAGCTGGTGGCCTGGCAGCGCCCGGGAGGCGATTCAACGCTTGAAGGTCGTGTTTACAGGTTCCTGGGTGACTTCATGGTGCTCGAAGACGAATCTCCCCCGTCCGTCACGCGTGCGTACGTTGTGTATCGCGGCGGCAGGTTGACGGCATCGTTCCGTGTGCGCGATTACCGGTCCGGCGTCGACGGCGCCAGCATCAACATGCGCCTGGACGGCCTGGCTTTGATCCCGCAATACGAATCGGAAACGAAGCGCATCGATTTCGTGGGGGATGTCAGACTTGAGAAAGGGAGACACGAACTGGTGTTGAGCGTCAAAGACAAGATGGAGAATGTGGCGGAGAAGAGGGTGTATTTCTGGAGCAAGTGAGTTCTGCGCAAGAGCTTGCTTAAAAGATGAACGCCAAGGGGCCAAGATAGCCAAGAGCGCCAAGCGATGATTTAGACTTGGATTGGATCTATTTGTTTTTTCAATTGTTACCTGTTGAACCTTTTCGATGGAGGGGATTATGGAACCTGATTCTCGCACGGATCGCCGTGCGCGAGAGGTCATTGGTGCTGCAATCGCCGTACACAGTGCATTAGGACCAGGATTTCTCGAATCCGTGTACCAACGCGCGCTTGAAGTCGAACTTAAAGCTCGAGGAATTCCGTTCGAGAGAGAAAAGTACGTCGAAGTTCTTCGTAGAGGGGTTTTGGTAGGCAGAGGCAGATGTGATTTCGTTGTTGACACTTGCCTGGTTGTTGAGCTAAAGGCGATTGAAGCCCTTGCGCCAGTACACTCATCTATCATCGTTTCCTATCTTCGCGCCGCAAAATTAATGCTGGCACTTCTCATTAACTTTAATGTTCTGATACTAAAAGACGGGATCAAGCGGATTATTGTAAGCCCTCGAGCAACTCAACGGAAAGGTGACTTGTAGTCTCATGCCAGAATGGGGTTCCTAATTGGCCGTTCGTCTTGGCGACCTTGGCACACTTGGCGTCTTGGCGTTATTCTTCTCGACTTGCGACAGCACAAAAGACGAACGCCAAGGGGCCAAGATAGCCAAGATTGATTAAGCCCCAAAAAACGCTTAATTAATAAACGCGAATAGACTAAATCGATCCAATGCGGAGAAGGAACTCAATGCACCAATCCCCTATTCGCGTTTATTAGCGTTCATTCGCGGTTTGTATTTGACACCAGAAAATTGATGAACTCCGAGCTTTCAAAGACATATTCCCCCAAAGACGTCGAAGACCGCTGGTATGCGGCCTGGGAATCGGGCGGGCAATTCCATGCTGTTGTGGATCATTCCAAGAAGCCCTTCACCATCGTCATTCCCCCGCCGAACATCACCGGCATTCTGACGATGGGGCACATCCTCAACAACACCATCCAGGACATTTTCATCCGTTGGCGGAGAATGCAGGGGTATGAAGCGTGCTGGATTCCGGGGACCGACCACGCCGGCATCGCCACGCAGAACGTCGTGGAAAAATCGCTGGCAAAGCAGGGTATAGATCGGCGCGAATTGGGACGAGAAAAATTCGTCGACCTCGTTTGGAAGTGGCGCGAAGAATACGGAAGCACCATCGTCCGCCAGCTCCGCAGGCTCGGCATTTCTGCCGACTGGCAGCGCGAACGCTTTACGATGGACGAAGGACTCTCGGGGGCCGTCAAGGAAGTGTTCGTCCGGATGTTCGACAAAGGGCTCATCTATCGCGGAAAGTATATCGTGAACTGGTGTCCCTTCCACCAGACCGCTCTGTCGGATGACGAGGTCGAGCACAACGAGGTTGAAGGGAAGATGTATCATATCAAGTACCGTATCGAAGGGACGAACGACTTTGCGATCGTGGCAACAACGCGTCCCGAAACGATGCTGGGCGACACCGCGTTGTGCGTCAATCCCAAGGACGACCGCTACAAGCATCTCGTCGGCCGCACGGCAATCCTACCACTCGTGGGGCGCCGCTTGCCGATCATCGCCGACGACTACATCGACATGACGTTCGGAACGGGATTCATGAAGGTCACGCCGGCACACGACCCGAACGACTTCCTGCTCGGCCAGCGCCACGACCTTCCCCACATCAATGTGATGACTGAAACCGGCCGCATGAACCACCATGCGCCCAGCGAATTCGAGGGAAAGGACCGGTTCGATGCGCGCAAGGCGATCGTCAAAGCCCTCGATGAGCAGGGGCTGATCGTCAAGGCGGAGAAGCACACGGTCAACATCGGCAAGTGTTACCGGTGCCATACGATCATCGAGCCGTATCTCTCGGACCAGTGGTTTGTGCGCATGAAGCCGCTTGCCAAGCCGGCCCTGCGCGTGGTGCAGAACGGAACGATCAAGTTCCATCCCGAGAGATGGGTGAAAGTCTACGAGCATTGGATGAACAACATCCGCGACTGGTGCATTTCGCGTCAGTTGTGGTGGGGACACCGGATCCCCGTGTATTACGGTCCGGACGGAACGTACACGGCGGCGCGCAACGAACAGGAAGCGCGAACAAAACTCAAGCTGTCGCCGGAAACGCCGATCCGACAGGACGAGGATGTGCTCGACACGTGGTTCTCCTCGTGGCTCTGGCCCATGTCCACGCTCGGCTGGCCGGCAAGCACCGAAGAACTGCGCTTTTTCAATCCTACGAACACGCTCGTCACCGCGCCGGACATCATTTTCTTCTGGGTCGCGCGGATGATCATGGCGAACATGGAATTCATGCGCGACATGCCGAACCTTCGGGGAAAACCGCGGCATGCGGATGAAGAACTCGTTCCGTTTCGCGACGTCTATTTCACGAGCATCGTGAGAGACTCGCAGGGACGCAAGATGAGCAAGAGTCTGGGCAATTCCCCCGACCCGCTCCATGTAATTGAGGAGTACGGAGCCGATGCGATGCGCTTTACGGTGGCATATCTCGCTCCTCTCGGCCAAGACATTTTCTTCGCCTCGGAGAAATGCGAACTCGGAAGGAATTTCGCCAACAAAGCTTGGAACGCCGGCCGTTTTCTGCTGATGAACGCGCGGCAGATATGCGGAGACGCGCCCCTGTCGCTGGACGCGATGCCGCTCGAAGAGCTCGACCTCGCCGATCGATGGATCTTGTCGCGTTTGAACTCGTCCGTCCGCGATTTCAACGCGTCCCTCGATGCGTTCAACATCAACGAAGCCAGCAAGGTCCTGTACGATTTCCTATGGCATGACTTCTGCGATTGGTATGTCGAGATCATCAAGGCGCGCTTCACCGGCGACGAGAGTGCGGAGATCAGGCGCACCGTCGTTACGCGCGCGGTCTGGATCTTTGACCAGGCTCTTCGCATGCTTCATCCCTACATGCCGTTCGTGACCGAAGAGCTCTGGCAGCATCTTACGGACCGGAACGGCGCGATGCTCGTCCGATCTCCATTTCCGAAGGTCGACGACGATTGGATCGAAGAGAGCACGGAAAAACGGATGGCATTCGTCCAGCGGATCATCGAGACAGTCCGGAACATCCGGGGAGAGAACTCCATTCCTCCGTCGAAAGACATCACTTTGCAGATCGTGACGGACGAAGATACGGCCCGGATAATCACGTCGTATGAACGGTACTTGACAAGACTTACGCGTGCGTCGTCGGTGACGATCATTCCTTCCGACCGGAAGCCGAAGCCGGCGGCCTCGGCCGTGGTTGAAGCGACCGAGGTGTATGTACCCCTCGCCGGCCTCATCGACGCCGGGGCCGAACGCATCCGACTCGGGAAGGAAATCGCGCGACTCCGGGGTATGGCTGAGGGGATCGACCGGAAACTCTCGAATCCCAGCTTCATATCGAAAGCGCCGGATGACATCGTTGCGCGGGAACGTGAGAAACGCGAGGATGTGGGGAGGAATATTGAGAAGCTGGAGGAAAGTTTGAGGGGATTGGAAGAACATGAGTAGAAGAATGAAGGACGAATGACGACCTGCCCGCCGAATGAACGTCAGTGAGGCAGGCGGGTTGACGAACGACGAAGTGGAAGTGCGGTAGGTTAAAGTTTTGCCTTCCGCAGAAGTGATGCTGTAATCAACAGCCGTCCACACAATTCGAGGGGGAGTCATGGCAATCTCAAAGAGTAGCAATCTTGAGCAGAGGCTGATCGAATTTTGCGTACTTCTTGCGGAACTGATCCCGGAATTGCCGCAAACGAGGATTGGCAATTATATCGCAGATCATTTGGTCCGATCCGGTTTTTCACCCTCTTTCAATTACGCGGAAGCCCAGGACGCGGAATCAAGGCACGATTTCATCCACAAGCTTAAGGTCGTGCTCAAAGAGCTCCGTGAATCTCTGGTGGCGCTAAAGATCACATATCGGCTTCATCTTGTGAAATCTGAAGTCAAGGTGGTCGCTGCAATCAAAGAGACGAACGAGCTGGTTTCCATCTTTGTTGCGAGCGTGCGAACAGCAAGATCACATTCCGGTCCTAAGAGCGACTCGTGACCTTCGCAGCTCGTAATTCGTAAATCGTTGTTCGTACTTCACTCTTTTTGCTCCCTATTGATGCCCTCTTCTCTCAACATCCGACCGGCAACGGTTACAGATCTGCCGCTGATTCTTTCTTTCATCAAGAAATTGGCGGACTACGAGAAGCTTCCACATCAGGTGGTGGCCACCGAAGAGATCCTTCGCGTGTCGCTGTTCGGTCCGAAGCCGCAGGCGGAATGTCTTCTCGCCTTCCTCGACGATGCTCCTGTCGGATTCGGTATCTTCTTTCATAATTTCTCGACGTTTCTTGGACGACATTGCCTGTATCTGGAGGATCTTTTTGTCGTTCCCGAAAAGCGTGGTCACGGTGTCGGTAAAGCGTTGCTGCAACGTCTCGCGGCCATTGCCGTGGAGCGGGGCTGTGGAAGGTTCGAATGGGCGGTGCTCGACTGGAACGAGTCGGCGATCGAGTTCTACCGTTCTATCGGAGCGACAATGTTGGACGATTGGCGCATCTTCAGACTTTCAGGAGAAGCATTGCAGAGGATGGCCAAGGAAGAAAAAGAAAAATGAAAACGACAAACAGAAATGAAAAGGAAAAGAGAAAGGGCGATTGCAGGTCTGCTTTGTGAAAACTGCGCTCCATCGTGAAATGCAATCCTCACTTTCAAACCTGAATCGTCTCCTCCGCTCCTTCCTAACGTGCTTCTTTGCAGCGACGTTGGCTGCTCAGCCGCTCCAAGAGCGCTACTCTGGGATTGGTGAAGTCGTCTTGCTCTCATTGAGCACAGCCCCGTTTCCCGATGCGCTGCGCGATTCGGGCCACACCTACGGCGGAATTACGTTCTCCGCAAGGGAGCATTATCAAGACAGCACCGTTGGCGTCTTCATTCCCAAAGGATATCGCAAGGACAGACCGCTCGACATCGTTGTGCACATTCATGGGTGGTACAATTCCGTCGATTCGGTGTTCGCTCAGTTCAAGCTTGCGGAACAGCTCTTCGAGAGCCGAAAGAACGCAATCCTTGTCATACCGCAGGGTCCGAAGAATGCTCCGGATTCGTATGGCGGAAAGCTCGAGCAAACGGACGCTTTTCGCCGACTTATGACAGATGTCACTGGAAAACTGCACAAACAAGGCAAAGTTGGGACAAAGGATATCCGAACCATTATCATCAGCGGTCACAGCGGCGCCTATCGGATGATCTCGTTCATTCTCATGCGCGGGGGACTGACGGAGAAGGTCAAGGAAGTGTACTTGTTCGATGCGCTGTACGGAAACGTGGAAAAATATGCGTATTGGGTCGACCATTCACGGGGTCGTCTTGTAGCGATCTATACGGACAGCGGCGGAACACGGGGAACGACGGAAGGGTTTATGGAAGATCTGTCGGCGTGGAAGATCCCGTTCGCGAATGTCGAGGAATCGGGATCGGTGGATTCCCGTTCGACATGGAGCGGAAAACCTTTGCCGGCGCTGACGCCTCGCGATCTTCGAACTCATCGGGTCGTGTTCATCCACACAGACGTGCAGCATAACGACGTCCTCTCAGCACGTCAGGAATTTAGGTCGTATCTTGAATCGGGGACATTAGAAGAGCGATAACGGCGGCTGCGTCGGGGTCGGAGCAGCGTGATTTCAGAAGAACGGAGTGAATCTATGGACTCCCGCCAATTCGGTCTTACGGGACTGCAGGTCTCCGCAGTCGGGCTCGGCACGGGCGGCCTCGGACGCGCGGAGATCACAGATCGCGATGCAGAGCGCTTACTTCACGGCGCCCTTGACCTTGGCGTGACACTCATCGACACCGCCCGCAGTTACGGCCTTGCGGAAGAGCGCATCGGTCGGTCCCTGTCGGGTCGCCGGTCGCATTTCGTTCTCTCCACCAAGGTCGGCTACGGTATTCCGGGCATTCAAGACCTCACCTACGACGCCGTCGTCGCCGGTGTCCGTGAAGCGTTGCGGACGATGCGCACCGACCATCTCGACATCGTCCACCTCCATTCCTTCCCTGCCGACATCATCCGCCAAAACGGGCTGTTCGACGCGCTCTCCGCAATGCAGGACAAGGGATTGGTGCGAGTAATCGCGTATTCGGGGGACAACGACGATCTCGGCTGGACGATCGATTCGGGACGGGTCGGGTCCGTCGAATGTTCCGTGAACGTCCTTGACCAGCGGGTGCTCGACTGGATGCTGCCGCGCGCGAAAGAGCGCGGGCTTGGCGTGATCGCCAAACGTCCGCTGGCCAACGCTCCCTGGACGAGAACACGCCGTCCAGAAGGCCACGACGTGTCGACCTATTGGGACCGCTGGTTCGCACTGCACCTCGATCTGCCTGTCGACCCGGTTCCCCTCTTCCTCCGGTTCGCAGCCTACACGTGGGGCGTCGATGCCGTCATCACGGGCGTCTCTTCACTCGAACATTTGGAACAGAATGTGCGGGCCGTCGACGAAGGGATACTTCCGGGAGGAATGGTGGAGATGCTGCGACATGCATTCAGGACGCATGACCAGAATTGGTACGGAGTGACGTAGATACATGATGCAGAGCTTAGATTATCATCCGCAATGAACGCAAAGATTGTTACCGTTCATTCATTGCGCCATCTTCTCCCTTCCGCCTTCGCTCTGTTCACTGCCCTACTGTATGGAGCAGTCTCCTGCAGTACTCCGGCTGGACCTGAGCCCATCGATGCGCGTCCGTTCGTCTTTCGTGTGTCGGTCAAAGACGGATTCGGCATGCCGCTTTCGGGCATCCGGGTTAGCGCATGGAATGCATTGTCGGTCACCAGCCTCGGAAAACGCACGACAGTACCGACAACTCTTGCGCAAACGACGGTCGGTATCGTGGCGCCCACTCCCGGACGAGCGACACTGATCCTGAGTGAATTCAACAGCGTGCCGCTGGACACGCTCGTCGACCGTCAGGTCCTCGCGGCCGGCACCTATGCCATTTTTTTTTCCGTCAATCCCGCCGTGGGAACGCGGGTCTACCTATGCCGCCTAGCGGTCGTGGATACTGCGACAGGAAACGAGATCCATAACAGTGCAATCACTATGGTTCTGTGGCAGCCTGACGCGGCGATCGCAATACTTGGATGGACCGACGCTCAGGGAATTGTTGAGATCTCCGACGCCGCCCTTTTCCCCAACGTCCTCGATCTTCCTATGTTGTTCGAGACCTTGAACAATTCCACGCCGGTCGGCACGTTTCTGGTCACCGATACAGTCACCGTGTATCTCAAGGATACTACAGCGAACCGGACGACGGATTTCACCACGGTGATCTCAAAAGGCATCAATTCGGTCAACGTCGTGTGGACGGATCCGATGACCGCCGGCCGGACGGTTCGTCGGCCTCGTCCGGGTCAGACGATAAGTATCCATCGAATCTCCGGTCGGGCGGCGGGATGGCAACTGCTGCAAAATTATCCAAACCCCTTCAATTAATGCAAGCACGAAATTCGAAAAGCGAAATGAAGTCCATCGCCCATCTCGACTTGGACTGTTTCTACGTGTCCGTCGAACGGATCAACGATCCGTCATTGATCGGCAAACCGGTCGCCGTTGGCGGAAGTCCCAAAGGCCGCGGCGTTGTAGCTTCCGCGTCGTATGAGGCGCGGGTGTTCGGTGTTCGCTCCGCAATGCCGGCGTCGCAGGCGCTTCGGCTGTGTCCGCACCTCATTTTGGCGCGCGGTCATTACGACCAATACTCCAGCATTTCCCTTGCGCTGTACAAGCGCATGTTGGAGCTCGCCCCCATTGTCGAACGTGCGTCGATCGATGAGATGTATCTGGACTTCACGGGAACCGAATCGCTGTATGGCAACGACCTCCCGGGGTTTATGAAAAAGCTCCAGAGGATAGTGCTCGACGAATTCTCCCTCCCATGTACGATCGCCCTTGCGGCAAACAAGCTTGTAGCAAAGATCGCCGCAGGGACCGTAAAGCCGAACGGTGTTATTACGGTCCCCCACGGAACGGAGGCCGGTTTCCTGGCGCCGCTCCCAGTCGGCGTCATTCCTGGGGTCGGGAAGAAGACGGAAGAATTTCTCGTCGCCCGCGGGTTTCGAACGGTGGCCGACGTGCAAAAGCACACGCAGGAGGAGTTCCTCCGCCTTCTCGGCAAACACGGACTTTGGATCCACAGCGCATCTCTTGGACGCGGCTCGGAGACCGTGGAATCGGAATCGACGAGAAAGAGCATCAGCCGGGAAGAGACGTTCGACAGGGACATCCAGGACCTTCCGCAATTGGAGAAGATCCTTTTCGCGTTGACAGAAGACGTCTGCTCCTCCACACGGAAGAAGGAGTGGAAAGCGCGTAAAGTTTCGGTCAAGTTCCGCTACTCCGACTTCACAACGTTCATACGTGAACGGACGATCGAACCGACGAACAGCGATCCCGTCGTTTTCGCAACGGCTGCCGAGCTGTTACGGTCGAACTTCGACCGCCGCAGAAAGCTTCGATTGATCGGCGTGCGGCTCAGTCATTTCGTGGACGATACGCAGATGGAACTTGCGCTTACAGAGGATGGGGAGAAGGAAAAGAAGAAGTTCAAGGCGGTGGATGATGTGAGAAAAAAATTTGGAGATGCGGCGGTGCATGTGGGGAGTTCGGGCACAAAAGAAGATGAACTTGGTTAAGTAGTCTGCACACCGGTGCCTTGCGATGCGTTTGAGAAGGTCGGAGAGTAAATTGGGTCGGAATAGCTCAAATTGAGACACGCTCGCCACCTTCGCCCGCGAATGCAGGGCATCACTCCGCACATTAATCCGGAGTATACTGTCGGAATTACTGATACCTTCCATCCCTTCCGGGCACGGCGGCATCCCCCTTCTTCGAATTTCTGAGAAAGTGCTAGCGATTCCTTATATCAAGTGGTAGATTCCTAAGTTTGAGATTCGGCTGGTCCCCTGCTTTGACTCAGGGGGCAGTGTGACGGAATCTGGGAGACGGGCCTTCGTTCGCTGACGCGTTTCGGCGCGGACGAAGGCTTGCCGTTGATTGGACGAACTCATTCGTCGCATCCAGATTGTTGCGCAGGAAGGTGTACGCAACAAAACGACACGCACACACCCTGGCGGTGGCCGATGATAGGACAAACTCTTTCTCATTATACCATTCTCGAAAAGCTCGGCGAAGGGGGCATGGGCGTTGTCTACAAAGCTCATGACCTAACGCTCGACCGCGTTGTCGCCCTCAAATTCCTTCCTGAACACGTCTCCGCTTCCGGACAAGATTCATCCCGCTTCATGCAGGAAGCCCGCGCTGCCGCGGCACTCACGCATCCCAATATCTGCACAATCCACGGCATCGAAGAACACGAAGGCCGACAATTCATCGTGATGGAGTTCGTCGACGGGCACATGCTTCAGGAGAAGAAGCATCAGATCCCGTTGAAGCAGGCCCTGGAGATCGGCATTCAGGTCGCCGAGGGACTCGCTGCGGCTCACGAAAAAGGGATCGTGCACCGCGACATCAAGCCCGAGAATATTATGATACGCAAGGACGGGACCGTCCAGATCATGGATTTCGGCCTTGCAAAACTCCGCGGAGCAACACGCCTTACAAAAGAGGGATCGACGGTGGGAACGGCGGGGTACATGTCTCCCGAACAGGTCCAGGGAATGGAGACCGACCATCGGACTGACATCTTCTCTCTCGGCGTCATTCTCTACGAGCTTATAACGGATGGTTCGCCTTTCAAGGGCGTCCATGAAACGGCGATCGCGTATGAGATCGTCAACGTCGATCCGCCCCCGATGTCGTCCGTGAAGCTGGACATCGACCCGGAGCTGGACGCGATCGTGATGGATTGTTTGGCAAAGGATCCTGCAGACCGGTATCAGTCGGCGGCGGAGCTTGCGCGTAATCTTCGGCGGTTCAAGCGTGAATCGAGCCGGCAACGCATGAGTCGTGTGACCGCGGCAAGGCCTGCTCTTGCATCCCGTATCGTACCTGAATCGGCGCCCGATATCGCTTCAGCGCCGCTGTGGAAACGGTACTTTCCGTGGACGATTGCGGGCATTGCCACGCTGCTCGCAGCGATCGCAGGGGCTCTTTCCATCTTTTCATCTCCTCCAACCAGCCCTTCCATCCAGGCTTTGATCACTTCCCCAAGCGGGATCAACTTCCATTCGTACGGTGACGCCTCGGGCCCCGTGGTTATTTCTCCGGACGGCCGCATGATCGCGTTCACCGGTGCAACGCTCGAAGGAAAGACAAGATTGTATCTTCGACCGCTCGATGCGGGATCGGCAACGGCGCTGGCCGGAACGGATGGCGCGTACTATCCATTCTGGTCGTACGACAGCAAATGGATCGGCTTCTTCTCCCGTCCGACCGGCAAGCTGAAGAAAGTGGACATCGCCGGAAATCCGCCGGTCACGATCTGCGACGCGTTCAACGGGCGCGGAGGGGCGTGGGGTGTAAATGATATGATCATCTTCAGCAGAACAGCTGCCAATCCCCTTATGGCCGTTTCCGCCGCCGGCGGCGAACCAGTTACGTTGCGCGGTATCGACACCTCGCGCAACGAATCCAGCCAGCGCTGGCCGCAGTTTCTTCCAGACGGAAAACACTACCTGTACTTTTCACGGACAGCTTCGTTTGGCGCTGAGGCGGAGGGGGATGCGATCATGGCGGCTTCCATCGACGGCGGACCGAGTACGTTTGTCGTGAATTCGTCTTCGAATGCGCAGTTCTCCTCCGGACATCTTTTGTATATGCGCGGGTCGTCGCTGCTTGCCCAACGCATGAACGAAAGCAGCCTGACACTGGAAGGGGACGCGATGTCCGTTGCCGAAGGGGTGATCAACGATCCTGGGTTCAGCCTGGGAGTGTTCTCGGCATCGCGCAACGGCATTCTTGTTTACCAAACGGGAGAAGGACTCGCAGGAGCGCGGATGGTGATCGTCAATCGTCAGGGAAAAGAACTTTCGTTCGTTGGAGACATCATCGAACACTTCTGGGTCCGGATCTCGCCCGAAGGAAAGCGAATCGTGATGGGCATCTTCGAGCCCAAGTCACGAACTCAGAATGTCTGGATGTATGATATCAATCGGGGAGGTCGGAGCAGATTCACGACCGGCCTCAGCGCCGATATCAATCCGGTGTGGTCCCCGGACGGAAAGAAAATCGCTTATACCAGCATCGTTGGCGACGATTTCAGCGTTCACATACGTCCCGCCGCGGGAGGAGGAGCCGACGAAACGATCATCACAACGCGCGAACAGATACTTTCCTCGGATTGGTCTCCCGACGGCACAACGCTCTGCATCGACCACTATTCCCCCCAAACACAATCCAATATCAGTCTGCTCTCCGTCGGCGGAGACGGAAAGCTTCGACCATTTGTGCAGACAGCCTACAATGAATTCGGCGGAAGGTTTTCGCCGGACGGGAAATGGATCGCCTACGGATCGGACGAAACGGGACAGATGGAGGTCTTCGTTCGCCCGTTTCCGGGCCCCGGAGTTCCCCTCAAAATAACGACCACAGGAGGCCGCACACCCACATGGCGGCGGGACGGGCGGGAATTGTTTTACATCAGCAATGACAACAAGACCATGGCAGTAGAGATCCGCCCAGCCGGAACGACGCTGGACATAGGTCGGACCACAACCCTCTTCGCCCGAACACCCATTATGGCGGAGTACGAGCCGTTTGCCGACGGGCAACGGTTCCTTGTGAACAGACTTATTGAACCGAAAGCGACCGAGCCGGTGACGATCGTTACGAATTGGACGGCGAAGCTGAAGAGATAAGAGCTCGCTGGGCGCATGGCGCAGTGCGATGGGATGCACATGATATTGAATTTTCGATTGTCGATTGTCAATTGTCGATTTACGCTAAGCGCACACCAAACAAGAACTCATTTGACCTCAACAAGGAAATGATCGGTACAACCGTAAGTCACTACAAGATCCTCGAGAAGCTGGGTGAAGGCGGAATGGGTGTGGTTTACAAAGTCCCGAAATTCCCTGCGAGCGCTTTTTGCGAGCAGTTGGAATTTCGAGGATCCCACCGTTTTCCGGCGGGACCGGCCCATGATTGGAGGTCGAAATGATCGGACAATCTATATCCCATTACCACATTCTCGAGAAACTGGGGGAAGGGGGAATGGGGATAGTGTACAAAGCCCGGGACACGAAGCTCGACCGGACCGTCGCTCTGAAGTTCCTCCCTGACCGTGTCAACAAGGACGAACCGGCAAAGGCTCGCTTTCTCCAGGAGGCCCAGGCAGCGGCCGGACTCAATCATCCCAACATTTGCACGGTGTACGGCGTCGATGAGCACGAAGGACAGCTCTTCATGTCGATGGAATATGTCGAGGGAGGGACGCTGCGTGAGAGACTCCCCTACCCCAAAGTGAATGATGCGCTGAACATCGCCGTCCAGATCGGGGAAGCCTTGCAGGAGGCTCACGCCAAGGGGATCGTGCACAGGGATATCAAGGCCGACAACATCATGCTCACCGCCAAGGACCAGGCGAAGGTCATGGATTTCGGTCTTGCAAAGCTGAAAGGTGCCCTTAAGCTGACACGCACTTCGAGTACGGTCGGAACGCTCGGATACATGGCACCCGAACAGATCCAGGGGGGAGAGGTCGACTACCGAAGCGACATCTTCTCGTTCGGCGTACTTCTGTTCGAGATGCTGACCGGGAAGCTCCCGTTCCGCGGCGAACATGAAGCGGCAATGGTCTACTCCATCGTTAATGCCGAACCGGTATCGCTCACCACCTACGTGTCGGACGCCCAGCCGGAATTGATCAGGATTCTCGGTCGCTCATTGGAGAAAGACCCCGAAGATCGATATCAATCGGCGGCGGATATGGTCAGCGAATTGCGCCATGTGCTGAAGCAGTCTTCGCGTGTGCAGCGATCTTCACCACATGTGCCGGTCGTTGCTTCTCGAAGCGAGCAAACGATATCCTCGGTCCCGAGGCCATCATTTTCTCCAAAGAACATTTGGATAATTGGAGGAGGCGCAGGGATTCTCGTTCTTGGAGCTATCCTATACGGTTTCTTTTTTGCCGGAGGAGGATCGTCAGGAGAACGTGCGAGCTTGAATCCTGAAATGACTCTCCGAGTTCTGCCGATTCCCTTCAGCGAGTTTTCATATCCCGGCATCTCCAAAGATGGAAATTGGATCGCATTCCCGGCTGCAAACGCGAATACGAAGTGGGACATCTATTATATGCACGCTTCCGCCAATGAGTCGAGGCGCATCACGACAGATTCGATCGACACCGGGTGGAACCTCAATGCGGATATTTCTCCGGATGGAAGTCTCATCGTCTATCAAAGACCGCGCACGGACATCGTTGATCTCCCCGTCGACATTTGCGTTATCTCGTCGATCGGAGGTCAAAGCAAACGACTTGTCCAGCAAGCCTCACTTCCACGATGGCGGCCGGACGGGCAGCGGATCGGATACGTTCGATTTTCTACTCGAACGCAACGGTCTACTTACAACCTCTGGAGCATGAGATCAGACGGGACTGATAACCGGTTGGAGTTCGCAGACACTCTCGGAAACGCATACCGTGCTTCCCGGTATTCTTACAACTGGTCTCCCGACGGCCGGTCCGTCGCGTGGATACGGTCCTTTGAAGGTGGATATCAGGAGGTTATTACGCGCGAACTTTCCAGCGGCGAGGAACGTCAATTGACGTTCGACAAGAAGAATATCGACGATGTTGCATGGACGAAGAACGGGAACATCATCTTTTCTTCCAATCGCGGGGGCAATACAAACCTTTGGGTCGTACCGATTGACGGCGGCACCCCCACGCAACTGACAAAAGGGGGCGGTCCGGATATTGGACTGAGTGTCTCGTTGGACGATCAGAAGCTCGTCTACTTGCAGCAACAACAGCTCGGGACAGTTTGGATCGCAAATCTGCGATCGGCGTCGACCCAGCAACTCACCTTTGACGACCGAAATGTTCAGAGTCTCGCAATTTCTCCTGACGGGCAGAAGATCGCCTATACCATGAGCGAAATCGACCCACTCAAACCGGGAGTGAGCCTCTATCTGCAGAATCGGAATGGATCGGACAGGCGGCTTTTGCTGTCCGCAACAGCAGGTGTATCGTCTCTCGAGTGGTCGCCGGACGGTGCGAACATCTCGTATGCGATGGTCGGATTAGAGGATCCTGCCGACTCGGCTAGGATCTTTGTCATCGATGCAGGGGATCCCTCGGACCCGAGAGTATTGACCCCGGGAACAGGCGCAACGTGGATAACACCACAAACACTTGTCGTCTCAAGAGTGAGGGCAAGTGTTGAATCGCTGAATTCGTACACATCGTACGCCGAAGTCGTCGGATTGAATGAAACGCTTCCGCACAGGCGATTGGATGATTCTATCACCGTTCTTCGCGCAATTCAGGGAAACAGGATCCTCATATTGGATCGGCATGCTGCGCGATCCGGACTTTGGACTGTGTCGTCGGAGTATCTTGTCGACGTATCGAAAGCCGCACCAAAGAAAGTTGTCCCGCCGGACGGCGGCCTCTTGATACCTGGACGAAGGTCATTGTATGTCCTGGACAAGAAGGATCGCCTGATGAAAGTCGATTATTTGACGGGGAGCAAGCAACGGGTGCGAGGCTCTCTTTCGGGGCTGAGCTTCGCTTCGTCCGTATTGGCAAGCAGACTTATCAGCGTGACAAACCAGGATGTACAGATCGCCTCAACGATCGGCGTAAATGATGATGATTCGGAGCTCACCTTCGTGGCGCTTCGGTTCAGTGCAAAACTCGTGATGATCGAGAATATCTTTAAATGAGGATATCTGGTGCTCGAGTTTGCAGCGAAGTAATGACAGTCCCCAAAGGGGACGGATATTTGAACAACAAGCCAGCATGACCTATGGTCGGTCAAACGGTCTCACATTACAATATCCTCGAGAAATTAGGTGAAGGCGGCATGGGCGTCGTCTACAAAGCCCAAGACACCA
>Ga0154320_1062_pt6 | contig 44550 bp, 30 predicted proteins | sample RifGroA2_FD_115848 | JGI IMG/M metagenome (GOLD analysis project Ga0154320, IMG submission 115848) | Ignavibacteria bacterium GWA2_55_11 | reverse complement strand
TTCGTGATGATCCGGGTCACTTCTTTTCCACGTTCCTCAACCTCACCATTTGAATCAGCGGATTCGGCTCCGGCGTAAGCGTAAAGAAGATGGCGATGTTCATCTTCTCACCTTCCAAAATGAACGTCCCTCGCAGTTGATTCTCCGGCACGATCTCTTTCATGCCGAGGATCTTCCCCGCTTTTTCGAACGGAAGTTTCGTCCATTCGCGAAAATCTGCGATCGGATTGTCCATAAAAAAATTCTCCGCAAACAGACCGGACGATTCAGCATCCTTTAGTTCTGGTAACAACCTCGCGAGTTCTGCCTGACGCTGTTTCAGGATGTTGGAAGGGGGGAGCGCCATTGGCCGAAGTCTCGTGATCGCGAGGATTGTGTCGAGTACGCCTACATTGAGTCCACTTGTGCCGCCATACGTTCTATTGCTGAACGACATGATGGCAAGTCCATACTGCGGCATCATTGTCCAGTTGCTGCCGAACCCCGGAAGGCCGCCGCTGTGCCCCACGGTGACTCTCCCCTGGCAATCCTGGCTCCAGCCGAGACCATAGCAGTAAGCCGATGCCCGCGCGCATTCGCGGCCGCTCGGGTATGTGAAGCGCACGTTCATGCCGTCGTACCGCCACGGGTGGTGCATTTCACGCAATGAGCTGCGTTTCAGTGGACCCGTCTCTTCATCGCTTCGGGGTGGCCAGGCGGCAAGATGCATCGCAACATACCGGGCGAGATCTTCGATCGAGGTGATTAATCCCCCCATCGCACCGTACGAGCCGTGGTGTACGAGCGGAACGATCTCATGCGCTTCGTGCGCCCAGTTGTACCCGAGCGCAAGCTTTTTCTCCGGGGCTTTCTCGAATTCCCATACCGTGCTGTTCATGCCTAGCGGGGTGAAGATATTCTTCTGTGTGTATTCCTCGAAATTCATGCCGGAGACGGTCTGAACGATCTGCCCTAGAAGCGCGAACCCAACGTTGCTGTATTCATACGCCACACCTGGAACGTTCGAGAAGGAGGGACCATCCGCCATCAGCTTACGAAGGTCGGCATCGGTGTCCCCGAGCTGGCGGTCTCCCCACGGATTATCCTCAGGAAATCCCCCACCGTGCGTCAATAAATGCCGGATGGTGATCTCGGGTGCATCAGCCGAAAGATATTTCATGTTCTTCATTTCCGGAATGTATTTCGACGCCGGATCGTCCAGGTCCAGTTTTCCCGCATCGCGGAGCTGAAGAATTGCGAGTGCGGTAAAGCTCTTGCTCATCGATGCAATGCGAAACACCGAGGACGCATCTGCCGGGTATTTCTTCTCAAGGTTTGCGTATCCGATTCCCCCCGAGTAGATAAGCTTGCCGTCCAGGAGCACACCGTACGCAAGTCCTGGCATGTGCTGCTTCTCCATGTGGTCGCGGATTATCGCCTCGACCAACGGTTTGGTTGCCGCGACCCTTGATGCCCGGTCAGAGTCTGGAAACACCGGGGGTTGATAGGTGGATCGCTGTGAAAGCGCGGTGGTGATGAGCGCGAAGAAGATCAAGAAATGGCGCATCGACTTTTCTCCTGGCTAGTGAACAGAAGGGCACTAATTTCTCTTTTAGAGCCTTGCCCTTGGATAAAACCAAGGGCAAGATAAAATAAAACCCTTCGGGTTGGCATGTGTTAGCAAATCGGGTTGGAATGTGCCAGCAAAGTCCCGCAGGGACTTTTTCTATTCCTGCTGTTGCCTTTAGTCAACAGCAGGGCTCTCAGTTTCTTTTCCAGCCTCTCCTTCCAGATCTTCAAGTTCCAAATCTTCTTCTTGAACTTCCAAATTGGCGATCAATGTGTTGCTCTTGTGGTGTTTCTTCTGTCTCTCAATGTATTTTTTTACACGATTCACGGCCCAGTCACTGACCGAAAATACTGCATACTTGTTCTGCCATCGAAATGCCCTGCCAGTTGTGTCTTGAAATCCCAATTCATTAATCATGTGCGACGATCCACCTTTTACTCGCTTCATGATATCCGAAGCTGTTACAGTCGCAGGACTGGCAATAAGCAAGTGCCTATGATCTTCCGTACCATCGACTGCAATTACATAACAGCCCAAATGTGCAGCTTGCTCAAATGCTACATCTCTAATGATCTTCTCCATTTCAGAGGTAATAAGCGGTTCGCGGTACTTCGTTGTCCAATTGAAATGAAGAAAGATCCGCACAACATTGCCGGTGGCCATCTCCCACTCCTTGTGATGAGTGAGCTAACAAATACTCTTGTGGTAATCAGAAGATTGGAGATATCCTTGCCCTTGGATAAAACCAAGGGCAAGTTAAACTAAAACCCTTCGGGTTTGAATTGCATGGAAAATCTCAAATAGGCTAGACATTGAATCTGACAGTTTTTGCAGTGTATCCTTCCCCCTTAGGAAACCGAATAACCGCTGCCGATTTTCCCTCTCCTTTTTCCACAATTTCAACTTCGCTGCTCTTGACCTCTCTTGCACCCGGATGAATGATCTCGATCCTGTGCTCCGATCCGCCCGGCCCTTCGAGGTCGACAACATACTGCGGTCCTGTCAACCGTTCTGCCAACACACGCACACCCGAAGACGGTTTCCCCGGAACAAGTTCGGGCAAAGGCGGAACAAGCCCCAATCCTCCGCGATGATGCACTACAACGGTGTGCTTTGACGCAAGACGGAATTGCACTTCCGGCGCTTCTTCATATGCGTTGAGTGTGCGCTCGACCGCGATTCTTTTTCTTCCCGATACGATCTCCTCTACATACGTTCCCAGTGGAAAACGCAGCCCAAATGTCACATCTACGGTCGTTCTTCCTTCCAACACAAATTCAACGACGGTCTTCATGGCCTCTCGCTGCACGATGAACGATACCAGATTCTTGCCTACGCGGAGCCGCTCGGCGCGTACGTCCTGCCACTGCGGAGGGATCCATGGGCGTACAGTCAGACGATTGCGAATGCCGTCTGCGTCGATTCCCAGCATGCCTTCGAAAAGGGGCTGTACTACCATCGATTCTGACCAGGCTTGATGCGGACAAACGCCGGCGGGTTGAAAGAGATCGCCGTGGTAGACTTCTTCAACATATCCGGCGGCATGATGGTGGGCCGCTGACGCAGTGCCCGCTGCATGCAAGAAACCCTGCAATGGGTGACCGTGCCGGAATTCCGCCAGCGCTACCCAGCCGGTGAAGAGCGGCCAGACGCTGCCATAATGATATCCGGTCGGATTGAACATCGCATTGCTTCGCCCGACGATCCGCACACCCCAGTCCGCTGTGAAATCGGAAGATGCATACGAGACGAGTGAGGAGACCGCCTGCGCTCGCGAACCGACACCCAGATACATGCCGACCGCCGGCAAGATCGTATGTTCCTTGTTGTAGGACCCATCCTTCAACTTCGCAAATGCGAAACGATTGTTTTGCGGGTCCCAGAATTCTTCTGCGATCTTGTCCTGGACATTCTCCGATGCCGTTTGCCACCGCCTGGCCAATTGCGTGTGCCCGCACAGACCGGCCGCATAGGCGGCTTCCGCCAGTGCCGATCCCCAGCAGGATGCAAGATAATGTTCGGTGTGGACCGGGAACAACTTCCCTCCTTCCACCCAACCATGACCAACATTCGTGTTCTCAATTAAACCGTCACCGTCGGTGTCCGTTCGTTGACAAAACTCCACAGCTTTCTGGAGACGTGCGAATTCCCGGCGCGCGAAGGAAAGATGCCCCGATGCGCGCAGATAGCGCCCAAAGAGCATAACATAGAGCGGCGTCGCGTCAGCGGCGTCGAAATGCGCGAAGCCCGACGTCGTCAATTCGTGGAGTATCTTTCCGGTGACATCCTGATGTCTACCGAGAAACTGAAGCACGCCGCGTACTTTGTCAAAATCGCCCGTGGCAAGCGCGGCACATGCGGTCCAAACGCTGTCGCGGCCAAAATACCATGCGTACCCGGGACGACCGCTGACCTTGTGGCCGCCGTCCCAACCGTGCTCTACGGTGCTGAACCCGGCAACGTATGAACTTCCTAAACCGGGCGTCTCCAGATAGAATCGGTCCGTGCCGATCTGCGCCCATCGGAGGCTCTCATTGAATGTACGGTCGGGAGTGGTTAGCCCGGCACTCTCCTCAAAATACGACCGCACGTATTCCGACTGTTCTTTGAACACGTCGCCGGTAGACCTGACGACTGCCCTGAATGCGCTCTCGGCCTCGCGTTCCCCCGAACCTGAGCCCGCAACAACCAGAGTGACGGCATCATCTTCCGGCTTCCACCGGTACGCAAGCCCGATGTGAACGACTTTCGAGGACGTCCCTTCGGGTCGGAACGCATTCGCGTCGAACGCGAGCGAATCGCACACTCCGACAAATCGCTGTGCAGGTTGACGGGAAGACCCAAGGAACGATGCACATTCTCCAGACGATGTCGTAACCACCGCTGCGCGCAGTCCGTCGTCCCAGGCATACCGGACAGCCCCCGTAGCGTTCTCATCGAGCGGCCACATCAGCCGAAGGTCCGCCTCTGCCGTTACCACGATCTGGACGGGCATGCGCGCGTCGACACGAAAACGGAGAAAACCGGCCGGCCGGTGCAGGTCGGAACATGTGATTTCTTCAACAACCGCCTCACCGATGTGGAAGATTCGCGTAACGGCTTCGGGAGATACGACGACTTCCGGGTCGAGAGTTTCCGACCACACCACCGGACTTTCGCTCGCGGTGAAACCGACCCGGACATTCCTGAGAATCCGTACCGGATGACACCACACCTCGCGAACGCCATTCCTCTCATGGCCCAGAAAGACACATCTCCGTCCGCCGACATCGAATGCCTGGCCCGGTTGACCCTGAACGAGTTGCCGACGAATCGAAAGCGCGTCCGAAGACTGCGGCCACACAGTCCTCTTTTCTGTAACCGGTCGGCTGTGTCTCTGTACCTCAACCGGCGGAGCATCGTCAAAGCTCCAGTGCGACGTCTTTTCGATCTTCCGGCGGGAAGTCGTCAGATACGTGAGGCAAGTACCGAGGAGTGCTTCCACATGCGTTCGCACTCGCAGCTCATGCTCTTCAAAGAACATGTATGTGCCGACACAGAGCACGCGTCCGCGGCCGGGGAAATATTCCGTTATGACACGCCGGGAGGGAATGACTTTAATGTACTGGCGTTCGACGGCGACAACCTTCCCCACAGCGGGAAGAGTGTCATAATACACGGCTGCCGAGTATCGGCGCCCGACGGAGGGCATCCACGTATATGGTCCGCCCGTCATGCCTGCGAAGATCGGATGTCCCTGATACGGTGCGAACCCCCGGATGTCGGGATAATCCTTCGCCCAGCTCTCTTCGTTCCATTCGCCTGAGACGATGACGTTCGGCCGTACAGTTTCAAACCCGAGGTCGCACACGCTTGCTGCCGCCGTCAGGCTGAGCAAGAGTGAACCGCCGCGTTCGACATACGACTTGAGGGCGGCAATGGACTTTGGCGTCAGACCGATGTCCGATCCCGAAGGGACCACGTCCGAATGCCACCAGACGACGTCGTACGAACGGCGCAATTCTTCCGAAGTCGGAAAGCGGTCGAATCGAATGCGCTTTGCATGCACTCGCTTCGCCGAAACGAGATGCTTCCAGGCGGCTGTTTGTTCGCCCGGACGTGGATCCGGTCCCGATATGCAAAAACCGACGCGTATCATTGGAGCGTCAATGTCATCATGTAATTGCGTTCAAAAAGCTCATTCCAAACCCACAGGTCCGTCTGTGTTTGGATGCCGAAACGGAATGCGATCTTCGCCCCCTGTTTCCACGGAGCGGGGAGAACGCCCAACCGGGGAAGAGTCCAGCGCGTGATGTATCGGGAAAGCGCTGGAACATCCGTCATCCTGGCGTGGAGGCTCGTAAGATGCAGTCCGCTGCGAGGAAGCGCGTCTTTTCTATCTCTCGGCGACTGAATCCATGACGCGCAATCGCGCAGATGATAATCGCCGATCGTCACAGAATCGCCGTTGTTCAGAATGCGAAGCTGGACATTGTCGACGCCGTGGAACCAGCCGTCGTTCGCGGCATCGAGCTGGAACAGAATGTTCGCGGGAATGGGGGTCCGAACCTCGACGATGAGTGATTCCGGCATCCAGGCCATCGCAAGTGTAACGGGAATGCCGCCGAGCGTATCGCGTGTGACGATGGGCAGGGGACCGCGTCGGAGACGGTCATGACGGCGGACCAGCGGAGTGATCGAGTACAACGGGTCCGGATCTTTCGTATCCTTCATTCCATCTCCGTCGGTATCTGCGTTGAGCGGCGCTGTGCCGTGCGAGGTGCCCGCCATCAGCTCCCCAAGATCGTTCAGGCCATCGCGATCGGTGTCTTTCAATCTGGGCGAGGAACCGAACCGTCGTTCGTCGATCGGAAGGGAGGGATCGTCGTCCGGCAGACCGTCGCCATCCGCGTCGACGGTCGTTGCAATCTGTCCGGAACGAAGCGTGAGCCAATCGTCGGTCGCAGCATTGCGCAGGATGTGAGCGTTGAAGTCGAAATCCTCGCCGAATCGTCCCGGCATTTTCCAGGGAAGGTCGGAGTGATAGTATTCCGGATGACCGCTCATATCCATAAGTGCGTCAAGCTGATGATGGAATTCATGCGTGATGAGCCAGTCCTGTCTGCTGAATCGGTCCTGGAATGGATTCCCCGTGTACCCTGCGGCAGTGCCGTATTTCCACGGTGCGGGGACGCCATACGTGCCTCCGCCGTAGGCCTGACGGATCGTGATCGAATCGGTCCGTGAAGTATCACGCAACGCAGATGTTCTCCGGGGAGGATGATTCACCCATGCATACGTGCAGAGAACGCCCGCATAGTCGGTTGGTGATCGGCCAAAACGGAGAGCCGCCTTCTCAACGTCTCGTGCGACTCGCTCGCGCGGTTCGAGCCAGTAGGGATCATGATCGCCGACCTCGTGGAGCCACAGCGTGTCTTCGACGACATGAAAATCGAAATCGAGTGCGAACCTGCATGCGGAATTGCGGAAGAAGAACTCACGGTTGAATTCCGTCGCCTGTTGAAGATACGAGATATCGTCCGCCGACAGCGTTCGGCCGTCGGGGACATGCGGGTACTTCGAGGCAGGATAAACGTCGCGATAGCTGATCGTCCGGTACACAACATACAGCAACCGCAGCCGCCGAACAGCCATGACGCCGGATTCAGCAGAAGGCGTGGAGAATGAAATGAGGCGGGATCGCCCGGATCGGGGAGGAATGGTCGTTGCAGCAGGAGAGTAACGGAAAGAGTACGTCGACAAAGGAGCCAGACCCGAAAGGGAGACCCTGCCAGTGCGAAACGTTGTGATGGAAGGAATGTCATCCGAGGAGATTGCGAACGGGACGCCGTCAGTGCGCCGGACGTCTGCAGTACCGTTGGCGTTCGCTTGAATCTGTATCTCCGGCTCGTCCTTTCCCGGACGGATGAGCACGATGCGGTTATAGTCTGTAACGGCGACCTCGCCCGAAGGAAGCAATGCCATTGCGGATGGTGCAGTAAACCCACCGATAGCCGATGCGGTGTACATGCGCACATATGCACCACCGGGGGAGTATTCGAGGATCCCATTCGCTCCCGGGTCCGCAACGAGAAGGGCATGCCGCGTGGCGAGAAGGCTTGTGGGCGCGGACGTCCGGTCTGTAAGCGAATCGATGAGACGCAATCGATCGTCATATGCAAGCACTCGCGGTCCGTCGATAACGAACGTGCGGCGGCCGAGCCGAACCGAATCCACGGGAACGGGCTCGACGTCGGCGCTGTGAATGCCAACGACGCTTCCCGTGCGGTCCAATGTTATCCATCGGACGAATTCGCGGGAGAACGCGCAAATGTATTCGCCGTGCGACTCCAATCCCGAGAGATGGGCAAGATTCGGATGACTTCGTTTCAACGGCGGTTCGCCGCGCGTGTAGGGCGCTGTACCGGTCACACGCACGGAGCGAAACCCGGCAATTCCATCGGAGCCTTCGAGCCCGATGTACCCTGACATGAAACGAAGGGAAGAGTCTTTCCCCGCAAACGTGCCGTTGACAAAAACGGCGAAGGAATGCTCGTCCGGATCGACTTCGATCTTCAGTGTGTTCCAATCGGACGGATCGGCGGCGGTCGTAAACGTGCTCGTGGCCGTGAATTCCCCTGCACCATTGAAATATCCGGCAAGAATGGTTTGGTCGTCGAAACGAACCATCTGCGAAACGGCCTTGGAGTCCCTTCTGTGGAGAGAGAAAAATACGCCGGCACGTCGGCCCTTCAGAACAACTTCCATTGCCCACGGACGGAGCGCAGGGAGAAAGAGGTCATGCGCAAAGAGTTGATCGTACAAACGAGTATCAAGCGAAATGAGCGAGTCTGTCAGAAGCCAGCCCTTTTCCACGGTGTGCCAGTGCCGGGCATCGAACTTCGCCTGGTCAAGCCATGTGGATTGCTGGGCGACTGTGAGCGAGCTCCCCATGAACACAAGAGAGAAGAAGAAATCAACGGAACGGAAAAGTCGCATAAGAGCAATCGGTCCTTTGTAGAAGAGCAGAATTACTTTTGCGGCAGGCCTTCAAGGTATTGGATCCTGTCTTCGATATATCTGTGGCGTGCGTTTCTCACGGTATCGTCTGCAATCAGCCGCAGGTACCCCCGATACCGGCTAATTGCCGACTTCACTTGACGCCCTTGATCCAGTGCCATTGCGAGGTAGAACGAGGCTTCTTTGTTTTCCGGGAAGTACACGAGGGATTTTTCGTATGCGCCGGCCGATTGTTGAAAATCGCCCGCCCGGAAATACACCCCTCCCAATTTTTCATACATGAGACCGATCTGATGCGGGTCGAGCGCTCGAATCGCACCCTCCAAAGCGTTCGCGGCCATTTCCGTTGCATCGAGCCGCTCGAGAACAAGGGCGAGATTCACATAATATTGAGGAGTGTCCTCATCGATGCGAATCGCATCCCGGTATGCCTCTGCCGCAGAGTCGAATTTTTCGGCAAGGAAATACGCGTATCCCAATTGAGCCCGATACGATGATTTCGAAGAGTCGAGCCCAATCGCGGCTGTAAGGTGGACGACGGCGGAATCGGTTAAGCGAAGACGACGAAACGATTCGCCGAGATAGAACTGAAATTCAGGATTCTTCGGACGGAGTTCAGCGCACCATCGATAATACTGGATCGCCATCGCATTCAGGTTCTTCCCGAAATAATATGACGCAAGCCGTTCCGCCGCCGGAAGAAACTGGGGATTTCGCGCAAGCGATGCTTCCAGCAGACGTAATCCACGTGAGTTCGTGGTGTCGTCCAGCAGGATGGAACCGAGATAATGGAGCGAAAGATAATCCTCCGGATTCACCGCGAGCGCTCTTTCATAGAATGCCGCCTGGAGGCTGTCCGTCGCGCCGAGAAGGCGGGAAATCTGTCCGAGTTGGAACCAGGCCGCCCCGTATGTCGAATCGCGCCGTACGACCTCCACATACTGAGCATTGGCCTCGTTCAGCAAGAGACTAAGATGAAGGAATCGGGCGTACACAAACCGCCGCGGAACATCGTCGGGGGCAAGTGCAACCGATTCACAGAGATGCCGTCGTGCATTGGGGAAATCGTTTAAACCGGCATATGCGAGTCCCAGCTGAGAGCGAACAAAAGCATTGCCGGAATCTGCTCCGGCAAGAAGAAGCGTGCGCACAGCTTCCTGATGCCTCCCCTCCGCAACGTACTGAATGCCAAGCCTCTGAAGGCTGTCCGTTTGTGCCTGGAGTTGCGTGGACGCCGTGCACAGCAGCATCGCGAAAACGATCATCTTGTTCATGTGTCTCCGAAATCAATGTCGAGGTGTGCGCGCTACCTTTCGCTTCCACAAATAAAAGACGGGAATTCCGAGAGCGAGGAATCCCAACCCGACTCCCGATTCGAGCGGCTTTTCGAAGAGCGTGTACAATACGAACAACGAAGCAAGGGCGGTAAAGATTGCGGGCGTCCAGGGATATCCCCACGTCTTGTACGGTCTCTCCGCGTCCGGCGACCGCTTTCGCAGTACAAAGACTGCGGCTGAGGCGAGCGCAAAGAAAATCCAATCGGTGAACACGACGTACGAGATGAGCCTTTCATACGTTCCCCAGAACAGGAGAAGCACGATCGCCCAGATCGATTGTGTAAGAATGGCAAACATCGGCGTGCGAAATCGGGGATGGACCTCGGCAACTTTGCGGAAGAAGAGCCCGTCCGTGGCCATGGCGTAATAGATGCGCGGAGCGGTCAACGTATAAATACCGGTCGTGCCGAATGTCGAGATGAAGATTGTCAATGCGATGATCGTAGCGCCGGCCGGACCCATGACTACACTGAGTGCATCTGCTGCGACACGCGGCGAAGCCGCTATCTGCGCCGGAGTGAGGAGGAACAGATACGCGACATTGGTCACCACATAGGTGAATGTGACGGCAGAAGCTCCGAGGATAAGCGCCCGCGGCAGCGTCCGCTTTGGGTCCTTTGCTTCAGCCGCGGTAAACGTAGCGTGGTGCCAGCCGCCGAACGACCACAGTACGCTGACAAAAGCGAGTGTCAATGCGCTGCTCAATCCTTGCGGACCATCCGACAGCGGCGCCAGAAAATCGGTTGTCGCCGCCGAACCCCAACCGAAACCCGCAACAACGAGAATAGCGATGCCGATCAGTTTGAGGATCGTGAAAATATCCGAAAAAATTCCCCCAGCCTTGACACCCAGAATGTTCACGACTGTGACGACCACGATGCCCGCGATGCCGACAAGCAGCGTGCCGGTCTCGGAAAGTGGTACGAAGACACCGAAGTAGGTGGAGAATCCGATCGCAAGCGCGCCGAGCGACCCGGTGTTGACCACGAGAAAATACGCCCATCCGTAGAGATAACCGAATAATCCGCCGTACGCTTCCGACAAGAATGCATACAGTCCGCCAGCCCGCGGCATCATTGCGCCAAGTTCCGCATATGTCAGCGCGCCGCACACCGCCATGACTCCCCCGACGACCCAGACGCCGATGATCCACAGCGGGGCATCGAGCGCGCCGGCAATGAGCGAGGGAGTGAGAAAAATCCCCGAGCCGATCGAAGAGCCTATGGCGATCAGCGTAAGGTCGAAGAGCGAGAGAGAACGGCGGAGTTCGGGAGACGACAAGGAAGTCAAAAGTTAAAGGAGATAGGGGATAGATAAAGCGTTAATTTCAGCCATTTCCTTGGTAAGCCATTCGGACTCAGACTCTTTGACTATGCTCGCTACATCTGAACTTCGACGCTTTCCCCCAACGTCTCTTTGATCTTCCTTCTCCCATCAATCTTCACGACGAATCGGTTGCCCCTTATCGTGACGTCAATGCGACGTCCTCGCACCATCACTTCTCGGATTTCAGCATATGCCAGTCCGCACCTCAATGGACGAATCGTGAGCGAATGTTGCCCCGGTTGAATTCCCATCACATACTTCACGATGAGATCGTTCACCCAGGAATGCATGTAATCGTCCACACCACGGTATGAGCTTGGGGTGCCTGTGAGAGGATTATAATGCTCGTAGCAGTTGGGGCGTTTCGGGTCGTCGTCGAAGAACATCATGCGTATGAACTTCTGCATCATGTCTGCCGCCGCTCGCTCCAATTTCGTATCCGCGAATCGCAGCGCAGTTTGGGCCAGCGCTTCAACCACGTGACTGTTGGTCATGGGCCACACGCGGCCATTCCAGGGACAGTTCATCCGCTTTCCCTTCCAGACAGGCTCAGGATTGAATGTCTCGTCGTCGCAGCTCGTCGACGGTACGGGGAACGGCGTCCAGAATTCCTTGGGCGAAAGGAGATGTCGCTTCAGGCCGGGGATGTGTTCCCTTCCGACAATATCTGTGAAATACGGGTAGAAACAGGTTGACGCTTTCACGCCCGTCCGGACGCCCTTTTTAGGGTCGACGTCAAAGAACATTTCCTCCGTCGGGTCCCACATCAGTTGAAGCACTGCATCTTTGATCTTCGACGCTTCCACGGTCCAAAGCTCTGCTTCGTCATTCTTGCCGAGCTTTTCAGCCATTGCAGCGAGTGCTCGCTTGAGATCATACAGGTAGACGGTGACATCCACGCCTTTGAGACGGAACACTTCGCCCCAATTGTCCTTGTCGGCATTGGCGTCGACGGCGGTGTACCGATGCATGTACTCCTGCCCCGTCTCGTAGTGATTGTCGATGTCGTAGAGTCCGCTCACTTCCTCGTCACGTTCCCGGTCGAAATAGGCGGCGTAGTTCTTCAATCCGTCATACGCTTGTTCAAGAAATTCGGGAGACGGATGGACTGCATCGAGCGCTGCAATGGCCCGGCCCCAATTGGCGTGATAGAACATCTCGGTCCGATACTCCGACACATCGATGTACCCGCGAAAACCCCCATCCTCGCGTTGATTGTGGATGAAGGTCAGCAAACTTCCCTGCGCAAGCTCGGGATCGTGCATCCACCGATTCTCGAACATGTGACAGGGAGCGCTGTACGAAATGGGAGCCCGGAAGTCCCCTATCCCTTCGCAGACAGCGGGATATTCGTAATTCCCTTCTCCGGCGAAGATTGTATTCAGGCGAAGTCCATACCAGCGATACCAGTAATATCTGCTGAAATACGGGTCCGAGGACGAGAAGAAAGGAACGGAGGCAAAGTGATCCGCCCAAGAGATCTCACTCAGCCGGATCGGATCTCTTAGACGCAACACTGCGGCCAAATTGGAGCGTACTTCTTCAGCAACAAGACCGGTTGCGAGGCCGACGGAGACTTCTGTCGAGCCGCGTGGTGCAAGCGTGATCTCGCGTTCGAGCGCTACGTAGTACATTCCTTCGGGGGACACGCCGCCGGATTGAAGCAGATCGGGAAGCGGACCTTTCAGCGCGAGCTCAGCGAAGGGCGTCATGTGCCAGTCAGGAGGAGGCTGGATCCCCTCACTCAGCTGACCGGAGCAGCGCAAGCGGCGCCCCGACATTCCAAACGCCGTGGCAAACCCGATCTCCTTGCGTTTCGCCGGCTTCACATGCGTCGTGCATGTGAACATGCCGTTCTTCGCTTCCGGCTGATCCATCCACGCCGACTGGTTCGGGATATGTTCCCTCGCCGTCCACGCAACAAGTCGCAGTTTCAATCGCTTTGCACCGCGATTGCGGACCTGCAGCACAGAAACTGCAACATCGTTCGGCAGCACGCACGATCGCTCTTCCACCGCAAGCTTGACGTCGTCCCGTACGGCGCTAAAATGACGGAACAATCTGTCCGGCTGCCAGTCTGTTGAATCAAACTCGACAGACAATGGCTTGCCATCGACCGTCAAGATCGCCCACGTGAACAGAGGTTGAAACGGATAGTTGTAATAATGAGCGGTATCCCAAAGACCGGGAGCGCGTCGATGCAGCGGGAACGGCGGGGCATAGATCAGCCGATTGCCGCCGCCGAGATACCATTTATCCGTGCGATGGAGAAGCTTGAGAGGGTTAAGGCGTGTCAAGGGCGGTCGCGATGCGTAGTTCTGTGGGTTTGAAGAATATCCACGAATGTGAAAAGAAAACACGATGAGATAATTCAGTACCACCGCTTGATCGCTAATAGCAAGTCTATCGGCCGCTTTGATTTCGACAATGATTGATTCGAAGCATAAGAAATCAGCTTCGTACCACTTCCTCAAACGCTGACCCTTGAAATAGGGCCAGATTCTCTCGTGCGATCGAAATGGAATTTTGTCTTCGGCAAATTGGATTTCAAGAGCTTCGTGATACACCGCTTCAAGGAATCCAGGCCCAAGTTCATTGTGAACCTTGAATGCACTTCCGATAATGCGAAACACCTCTTCCCCCAACAACAACCTTTGACCCTTCATCCCCCCTCCTTCTGTACATGTGACTTAGACTTGCGGCTACTTACATCAAAAAGACTCAAATCGCTAACGCGTCAATTCGTGTTTTGAGTTGTCCTCCGCATTCGTGTTCATTCGTGGATGAATCTTTTTATTGAGCTCTTCAGCGTACACTAATCACGAACTCCGCCCGCACGAACTCATCACGGGGTCCCTCGGGCATCGTGACCGAGATGCGCCGCCCATCACGCCGGCAACCGGACACTTCTACAATGAGGTCATCATTGACGACGCTGAGGTCGTAGGTCTGTCCGGAAATCCCCTCGGTTTGGACACGCAGTTGTTTGTCCCGAAACGTCATCGAGAGGACCTTCAAGGAACGATTTCCGTCCCCCGGTTTCGCCAGCAAAGGCGGGGGCAGCAGTTCCACGGTCGGTATCACCTCGACGTCGACAACGGTCGACCATGACAACGGCACTTCGATGAGGGGCTGGACGGTTTGAGAGGAAACAATCAACCGGTACGGCGTTTCCCTGCCGTCGATCCGGACCTTGCCGATGCCGCTGCCAACGCCGACGGCGGGAGAGAAGATGAGTGCTGTACCGACGGCGTTCTGCGACTGCACTTTGAGCGTGATTCGCGTTCTACTCCGCGCGTATTCGAAGGAGTGGACTGCAGCGGCGGACCGGAAGTTGCCGATCGTCACTTTGTCCCAGTCTGCCGGAAGATGAGGCGAAAAATAGACTCTGCCCGCGGGTGCATCGGCTTCGAGTCCCAGGAGTCCGCGCACCAGAGGAAGTACGACGCTGGCAGAACTAAAGCCCTGATGCGCGACGGCTTCCTGCGGCCAGATATACTGCGAACCGGAAAAGACTTCGGTGATGACGCCGAGACCGTTATCGAAAGTGTGATTGACTGACGCCATCAGCGTCGAGAATCCCTGCAAGGACAGATGATGCTTGAATTGTGCCGATGCCACCCAGCTCGAAAGGAAGGGCCACACCGCACCGTAATTGTAATTCAGCGGCTCGTAATAACTGCTCTTGATCGAAATACTGCGAACCCCCCAGTCGGTCGACAGTTCAGATGAGTTCAATTTCATGAGGGAACGGATGCTCCGCGTGGGGTCACCCAATTCCCACATCAGTCCGACCGAACTCCACGGGGAAACGATGTCAACATGCTGCCCTTTAGGCGTGAACGCGTAGGCGTATTGCTTGTTCTTGTCGTCCCAGAACTTTTCGTCGAACGACTTCAGCGATCTGGCATAGTAGTCATCCGCCCGAATGGCGAACGCAGAATCACCCGCCGTGCGGGCGAGGACAGACATTGCAGAGGAGGCGCGGACCCAGACTGCGCCGGTGTAAATGTCCGATTGAATGTCGGTCAATGGTCCGTACTCCATCGCTCCCAGTCCCGCTTTCTTGTTGTCCATCAAGCCGTCGTTGTTTTCGTCGGTCGCCAACGACCAGTCGTAGGCCTTCTTGATGACGTTCCACGACCGGCGGACAAACGAGGAGTCCGCGGTATGACGGAAGTAGTCCCAAACCGCGCAAATGTAGAATGGCGAAGTATCGCCGTGGATGTAGCCGTACGGATAATCTTTCCACCAATCTACATAGGCGGAGGCTTGGGTGAGTTCGTGGGCCATCTTTCCGTCTGCGCGCTGCCACTTGTGCGTAAACTCGAGTGCGTCCCGAACATCGTTGTAAGCGCCGTAACTGTTCAAGCTGAAGGAATTGATGAACGCGTCGCCACCGAAGAACCATCCGAATCCGGGCCGTCCCCCGGTTCCCGAAGGACCGAGACCGGCTACCATGCCCGATCCCGCGTCCGGATTGTTGACGAAGAGATTGTCGAACGCCACCTTGGCCCATTCAAACGCAAGGTTCATACTCGCATTCGGCGTGGTGACTTGAAGCGTGGAAAAACGAACGTCGCGGTAATGTTGGCGGGCCTCGCGGTAATACGTTTCTGCATTGGCCGCAAGCCGCTCATAGATGGCACGAAGGGAATCTCGTTTTCCGTGTCCGCCGGCGATCACAACGGGAATGTAGCGTCCCCGCACCGATTCCGGTTTGTCGATCACGATCTTGAACTGATTTGGCCGGTCGGAGAGCATATGCGCGGGCGTATACGACATTCCGACGGCTGCGGGGGAGCCTATATATCCGGTGTTGCGGCGTGTCGGTTCGGAGATCTGGTATGCCTTGAGGTCGTCGAGCCATCGGGCTGACTGGCCTCCGATGCCCGCCGGCCACATCGGCTGCAGGACGGGAATGAATGAGCAGACGATGGTCAACGGCTCGGTGGAGTGGATGTCGAGCAGAATGTAGCCTCCGGGTTCGTCGACCGGGACGACATAGATTGCCCGTACTGTGAACGACTGAAACGTGTAGGTCAATGTCGTGGCCTCTGGCGTGACGGTCACCGTCCGGACGATGTCTTTGGCAAGGATTGCTTCGGTGGAGCTGCCGATAAAGAAGGAAAGTTCGCAATTGCGGACGAGTTTGAGCGGATAGGCCCAAGCCTCGAAGGAACCGCTCTCATACCCGAGCAAGGCGAATCGCCTGCCGACCTTGTCGAAAAACGTTCCCGGCTGCGCCAGTCGAGTCAATTGAAGGTCGTTCGCCTCGAGCGAAAACGCGGGAATTCCCACTTGCGCTTGCGCGGCTGCGGAAAAGAACAGAAGAAAAGAGAGGAATCGTTTCATATTCAAGGAATTCATTGAGTTCGTTTCATTTGCAGAAAGTGTTCTACGTACGCCCAACTGCTTTCTCTTTACTGCCTACTGCATACCGCCGTTTTCACCCCTTCAGTCCGGTCATCGTGATTCCGCGAATGAAATGCCTCTGCAGGAACAGAAACAGGACAACGATCGGCGTCATGACAACGACGGCAGCTGCCATCTGATGCGGCCAGTCGGTCTGGTACATCGAGCTAAAATTTGCAATACCCACTTCCACTGTCCGCATGTCGATGCGATTTGTGACGAGAAGAGGCCAGAGGAAGTCCTTCCAGGCCCCCATGAACGCAAAGATGGCCAGCGTGGCAAGTGCCGGGCGCGACAACGGAAGAATAACGCGCCACAGGACCTGCAGGTCGTTGGCGCCGTCGATACGCGCGGCATCCTCGAGTTCGCGGGGAATGGTGAGGAAGAACTGTCGCAGCAGAAAAATACCCCATACACTCGACAGCATAGGACTCGCCAGGGCTTGATAGGTGTTCATCCATCCGAACGCGTTAATGATCAGGAAGGAGGGAATGATGGTGACAATGGCCGGGACCATCATCGTAGACAAATACCCGGCGAAGATCTTTTCGCGCCAGGGAAAATGGAGCCGCGCAAAGGCAAATGCGGCGAGCGAGCAGACGATAAGTTGTGCGACTGTGGTTGCGGCCGCGACAATGACCGTGTTCAAGAAGAACCGGGCGAACGGCTGAAGTGTCAATGCCTCGGTAAAGTTCGACCACACCCATTGCGAAGGAAAGAACTTTGGGGGGAATTGGTATACTTCGAGTTCAGTCATCAGCGCGGTGCTCACCATCCAGAGGAAGGGGAGCACCATCGTAGCGCCGAGAAGAAGGAGGAGTATGTAAGAGAGGATTCTCAAGGTAAAGATGGGACACAAAGAACCACAGAGGAGACACAAAGGACCACAAAGAGTAGAGTGCTGTCTTCGTGGCTCTTTGCGTCTTCTTTGTGGCCCTTTGTGTCCGCTTTCAAAGTATGAATCTTCTTATACCTTCTTTCAGACGAAGTACATTGAAGTTGATAAGAAGTCCAAGTGGCAATCGAGCAAAGCGTAAATACGTCAGAATTTGAGCTTCATGGATTGGCGCTAACGCATCTACGGACTTCACTTCTACTACCAAGTTATCATCAATCACCAAGTCCATTCTGTACCCGCAATCAAGATGGACGTCTTTGTACACAATGGGTAATGGTACTTGACGAACAACCTGAATACCGCGAAGTTGCAGTTCACGGTACAGACAAGATTCATAAGCCGATTCTAAAAGTCCCGGTCCAAGAGCCTTGTGTACCTCAATGGCAGCCCCTAGAACTGTGTATGAAGATTCATGTGTTGGCATACTCCCCCCTTCTTTTATCCCCGGAATCTACGAATAATCGATATTCCGTCCCACCACCCGGAACTGGATCCAGGAGGCGATCATAATGAGGATGAACAACACCCAGGCCATCGCTGAGGCATAGCCCATCCGAAGCTGCTCCCATGCGGCCTTGTAAATGTGATACACGATCACATCGGTGCTTCCTACCGGACCACCTGCCGTCATCACGTAGATCGACGTGAACGTCTGGAACGAACCGATGAGTGATGTGATAAGAATAAAAAACGTCGTCGGCTTTAACATAGGAACCGTAATGCGTTTGAATCGCTGCCAGGCCCCGGCCCCGTCGATCCGGGCGGCGTCATACAGCTCTTCCGGAATTCCCTGCAGACCCGCAAGGAAGATCACCATTTGGTATCCCATCCCAAGCCACACTGTGAAGACAACCACAGATAGCATCGCCGTCTGGGTATCGTTGAGCCACTGTAAAGGCGGAAGTCCGACGAAAGAAAGCAGATAATTGGCCGCTCCGAACGTCGGATGATAGATCCACATCCAGACGAGGGCTATGGCCACAAACGACATGACGCTGGGCAGAAAGTAAAGTGCGCGCAATGCCGCCACGCCGCGAAACCGCCTGTGCAGGAGCAGCGCCATACCCAACGCGAGAGCCATGCCCGCCGGAACGTTGAGCGAGAAAGCCAGCGTGTTGGTCAACGCGTTCCAAAACAACGGGTCGGCGGCCATTTCTCGGAAATTCTCCAGCCCGATGAACGGCGTATCCGGCACCACGATGTCCCAGCGGTGAACGCTCAAATACGCCGAAAACGCCATCGGTGTCAGGAGAAAGACGCACAGATGCACCATCGACGGACCGAGGAAGCCGATCGCCCGGGCCGTTCCCGACCTGAACCGTCGCTCCGCGCGGAGATACAGCAGAAAAACAAGTCCCCCAACCGTCACGGCGACCGCTGCAAGCATGCCGAGAATCTCAGTGTGCTGGCGAATAGGGGCGAACGTCATCTTCTCATGGCTTCGGATGGATTCCAGTTCCCGGTCGATGCGCGCCGCATACGCGGTCATCGTCTCATGCATCGGAGCTTCCTTCAGCATCACTTCGTCCACGGCATCCTGCAGCGTCCATTCGATCTCGCTGAATCGCTCGATTTTCGATCCCCAGGGCTGACGGCAAAACGGGACTTCCCGGAAAAAAGCTGCTTCCCAGCCGGTCGTGTCTGCGGCGACGATCTCTTCTGCGATCGCGCGGACGGCGGGTAGCTCCAGGAATTGCGATGAACGCACGCGGGCCGCAAAGGACCCCGCCATGAAGGCCGCCAGTTCCGCCGCTTCCTTGGGATGGGACGCGTCGACGGGAACGCACCAGCCGCTCTCGTACATCACGTTCGTTCGTCCTCCCGACGGATGCCGTGGCAACGGTGCGACGCCGATGTCAAGCCTGCCCTCGCGAACATACTTGATGAACACTGGCATGCGCCAATGTCCATCGAGAAGCATAGCGGTTGAGCCGTTCGCGAACAGTTGCGTGTTCATCCCTGTCTTTTCCGCCTGAACCCAGCTTCCGACGTCCGGGGCATAGCCCTGACGGCGCAGATCGATCAGGAAATGCAAAGCCAATTCGGTCGGCGGGGAATTCAAAAGACCGGTTGCACGCATGCCCAGAGGGTCCACCACATCGCCCCCTGCACTCCAGACCCAGACGATCCAGTAAAAATAGTAATTCGTGAACGTCGTTCCGTACGTGTCGGTTGTGCCATCGCCGTTAAGATCGCGGGTCAATCGGCGGGCCGTCAGCAGATAATCGTTCCACGTCCAATTGTCCCGCGGGAACGGAATGCCGGCCCGGCGGAACATCTCTCTATTATAATAGACCATCAGCGGCGTAAATCCCTTCGGAAAAGCGAACAACGAATCTCCACGCCGTGCGATCGCAAGGACATTCGAGAACCATTGCGTGGTGTCAATGTTGAGCGGGGCAATGAAGGGAGTCAGGTCGAGCAGGACGTTCTTGTTCGTGAAGGTTGGGATGAGCTTCGAATCAAGGAGGAACACATCAGGGGCGGCCCCTGCGGCAAGTCCGGTGAGGAGTTTCTCTTCGTATTGTCGTCCCGGGTTTGGTTCGTATAAGACATGCATGCCGGGATGGAGACGCTCGAATTCGCTGATCGCCGCCCTGTCGAGGTCCATTTCCTCCAAGGACGCCCAATTGGCAAGGCGCAGGGTGATTTCTTGCCCCGTACATGCAGTCGTGAACAAGACCAGCCATGCGATACAACTTCGCGTGGGCGAAGTCACTGAATCTCCTCGATTATGCTAGCAAGTTCTTTTTGACATATTACGCAGTATACCGGAAAATGCCGGGGAGTTCAAAAATATGGGCCGAAAACAGCTCGTGTGATCATCGTCAAATCTGCGAATTTACGTCGTAGTATGGACTTGAATCTTTTCCGGAAATGCGTAAATTTCTCGGTCGGAATTTTCAGGATGCGGCAATTCCTTTTGCCGCCGGTCTCAGGCGATCGTCATCTGCACGCAGCTGCATTATTCACCTATTGTAAGGAGGTCGTATGGGTCAACAGCAACTTCTCCTCATTATTCTTGGCGTTATCATTGTCGGTATCGCCATTGCGGTCGGTCTGAGCCTCTTCTCGGCCCAGAGCATCCAAGCCAACAAGGATGCGATCATCAACGACCTCAACAACATCGCTGCGCACTGCTACCAGTTCAAGATTCGTCCGTCCTCGATGGGCGGCGGTCAGGGCAGCTACAGCGGTTATGCCATTCCGACAAAGATGGCGACCAACGAGAACGCGACGTTCAGCGTCAGCTCCGCGACAGCGACGAGCGTGACGATCGTGGCGACCTCGACGGCCAATACCACCAACACCGTCACGGCGGTGGTGGACAGCGATGGCCGGTTGGGCAGCTGGACCTACGCTGGCGATTTCCAGTAAGCCGGCCAGTTCCAAGTTTCTCCAACGCCCTCCGGGATTCTCCGGGGGGCGTTTTTGTTTGCCCTGCCCAATCCGTAACCCGCCTGCCTCACTGACGTTCGTTCGGCGGGCAGGTCGAAAATCGCCAATCGTCATTTGAAAATTGAGACTTCTGAAGAATACGGTTTAAAGACCGGAAGTTGTTGTACGAACGATTTTTTAGGTAGTTAAGGGTACCTGTTCTTTGACTTTTCAGGTCATGAGAAGTTGGTTCTCGATTCCGTCGGAGTTCGTCATGTCCATCGTGGGATGATCGACCGTCGCATGTTATAGACCATCAGCGAGAGCATGAACTGCAATCGGTTGCGAGCCAGGTCATAGTATCGACAGCGAGTGTATCCCAGGATGCGCTTCATGAAGGCGAACGGACGCTCAACAGCACCACGGATGGATGAAAGGTGTTTGTTGATCCGCTTCTGATGAGCACTGAGCGGATGAGCCCGGGCTCCTCTGAACAAGATGCGACACTGGATGCCTTGATCTTCCAAGGCCTCACGACGCTGTTTGCTTGCATAGCCTTTGTCGGCATATACGCTCGTTTCAGTTCCCAGGAGCATCTTGTCGAACAATGCAGTGTCTGACACATGGGCTGGTGTGAAGTCTGCCGTGTGGATAATCTCGGTCTTTTGATCCATCCCCACATGGCCTTTGTAGCCATAGAACATCTTGCCCTTTCGACTGGTGTAACGGGCGTCTTTATCACGGCGACCACCACCAAAGGCCTGTGCCTGTTTTAGGGTGGCGTCAACAATAGTCCCTTTACCGACGATCAGACCACGATCGCCAAGTTGACGATTAAAACCCTGGAAGAGCTTCTTGTCCAGGCCCAAACGGGCGAAAAGTTCTCGATACCGGCAGATCGTTGTTTCATCGGGGATGGCATCATGACTTGTCAGTCCCAGGAAGATTTGGAAGCTCCGTCGGTCGGCGATCTCTTCTTCCAGTCGTGGATCCGACAGGTTATACATCATCTGTAACAGGAAGCATTTGACAATCACCAACAGATTCATCCGGGAACGGCCGGCAGTAGACTCTGACGTTCGCTCTTTAGCAATGGCTGACTCAATCGGCTTGAGCAGGCGTTTCCAATCAACCTTTGCATCGATCATCTCCAGAGCCTGTTTACTCTGCGTCTTAACGTGCTTGCGAAAACCGTCATTGGCTGCCTGTGTGAATAAATCGGCATTGTGAATCTTGTTGCTGCGCATAAGTTCCTCCGATGGGTCGTTTGAGCATCTAACGTACCACATCGAAAAAAGTTCCTCGAAAACCTAATTTTTCAGAAGTCTCAAATTGGCATTCCCCAAGGAACCTTCCCCCGCCATCCCCCGTCTGACCACCTGGCGCTTGGGCCTTGCGTTGGCGATGAAAATACGAAGGACAATGCAAGTGCATTCAACCGCGAATGAACACGAATCATGATGGAATGTTTCGGTAATAGAGGCAAGTATGGTCTCATTTTCAAAAAGGAGGGTCGTATGAGGTCTCGTTACTGCGTTTGGGTGCTGGGGTTCCTGCTTATTGCAGGAGCCGGAACGACGGCACAAATGAAGGAACGGTCATCCAAACGGGGATGGCTTGGAGTGTCGATTCAGGATGTCACGGAGCGGATCGTCAAGAAATACAAGCTCCCGAGCGATGAAGGGGCATTCGTCGCGAATGTCTCCGAAGACAGCCCGGCCGATTCGGCGGGAGTGCGGGAAGGGGATGTCATTGTATCGTTGGGGGGTAAATCGGTGTATGATGCTGATGATCTGACGAAGCTTGTTCAGCGCACGGCGCCGGGAACGAAATCGGAACTCGTCGTGGTCCGGGATGGAGCACGCAAGACGCTTTCCGTCACTCTCGGACGGCAGAAGAATTTCATGGGATCTTTCGCGATCACCGCGCCGCACATTCCAAGAATGCGCATGTTCGTGGGGCATGGGATGCTCGGACTGGAAGTACAGACCCTGAACGAACAGTTGGGCGCCTATTTTGGTGCACCTAACAAGGAAGGAGTGCTTATTCAATCTGTCGAAGAAGAAAGCGCCGGAGCAAAGGCTGGTCTCCAGGCGGGAGATGTGATCGTTCGCATCGGAAAGCGTGAGGTCACCGATATCGACGACATCCGGAAGGAATTGTCAAAGCGGGATGATGGGGATAAAGTTGAGATCGAGGTGATCAGGAAGGGATCGCGGAAGACCGTGACCGCAGAAGTGGAAGAGAATGAAGGGCCTGATCACATGTTCTTCCGGAACCACGGCGGAAACATGAGGGTCTTCCCGAAGATTCCGGGAGAAGGCTTCGAATTCGATTTCGAATCATTCCCCGATGAGATGGGGACCGAGTTGCGGCACGATCTCGATGAAGCGCGACGAGCGACGATAGAATTGAAGCAGAATCTCAACGAAGGTGCCTTGAAAAAGGTCATTCGTGTGCGGCCGACGGTAACGCTGTAGATCAGGCTCACGACACCGAACCAGATTTCATCTGACGCCGGTCGGTTTCCTCGGGTGAGGAAGCCGATCGGCGTCGATGCGTACGGCCAAGAAAATCAAAGCACCACATCGCAAGCGACAAGCAACAAGTAAACTCCAAATGCATGCAAATGTGTATCACGTAGAAATTTCAATGATCAAACCGGCGTAACCTACAGCAGCCGGTCGTTATGTCAATTGTACTTCCCCCCCGATTTTCTCCAGCCAGCAATTGGTGGTTATTTGCGATTAGCATATTGTCATTTGGTGCTTTCATTGGGCGCTATTTCCACGCATTGGCAATACAGAGAAATAGCCGTACTTTGCCGGCGTCATGATGCCTTTTCTGAGCAAGCACGGCAGAGTTATGGACCTTCTGCCCCAGATCATTCTAATTCTCGATGATCGAGGAAGGATCGTCGATTCGAACCGAACCGCATCCGAAACATTCGGCCTTCGTCGAGGCACCGGCGCCGTGACCGACGTTCGCACCCTTCTGGCTGCGGAAGAGCCGCAGGAGGTCGCGCAGATTATCGGTACGACAGCGGTTGTGGATATGCAGGAACATAGGTTTGTGCGAAGCGATCGCGTGGCCATCGATGTCCGGTTTGAGATCAAACCCCTGCCCGGCCCGAAGGAACACCTCCGCGTCTTTATCGGTCAGGATGTAACACAGGAAAAGCAGAGGGACCTCGACCTACTTCGCTTTTCGAACGTAATTCAGCACACCATCAATCCCATCCAGATCACTGACGCGAGCGGAAAGATGGTCTATGTCAATCCCGCTTTTGAGCGGGCCAGCGGATACCGGCGGGAGGAACTGATTGGCCAGAACCCGCGGCTTTTGTCGAGCGGCAGGCACGACAGGGCATTTTGGGCCGGTGTTTGGAGCCACATCTTGGCGGGAAAAGTGTGGGTGGGAAAAATCGAGAACAAGCGCAAGGACGGTACAGAATTTTTCTCCGAACTGGTCATATCCCCCATCGTCAATCCGGCAGGAACGGTTGTCGGCTTCCTGGGCGCGCATCGCGACATAACGGAACAGATCATCCTCGAACAACAGCTTGTACGTTCACAGCGGCTGGAGAGCATCGGTACGCTGGCTGCGGGGATTGCGCACGAGGTTGGCAATCCGCTCACGGCCATCTCATCGCTGGTACAAGTGTTGCAGCGCACCGTCCAGGACAAGTTCGCGACGGAGAAACTCGGACTTATCAGCAGTCAGATCAATCGCATCACGAAGATTATCCGCGATCTCGTAGATTTCTCCCGTCCAAGTACACATGTGGCAAAGCCGACGGACCTGAACCAGGTGATCAACGACGCGCTCAACATTGTCCGCTACGGAAAGAAGGTCAAGGACATCACGTTCGATCTGGACCTCGACGCTAAGCTTCCTCCCATCCGTATTGTTCCGGACCAGATCGTACAGGTCTTTATCAACATCCTCATGAATGCCGTCGACGCAATCGATGGACAAGCCGGCAAGATCAACATCACCAGCCGGTCGATCGACGGTGGCATCGACGTAAACATCAGCGATACCGGCAAAGGTATTCCCCCTGGAGAGCTCGAGAAAATCTTCGAGCCGTTCTACACAACGAAGGGCGTGGGACAAGGAACGGGCTTGGGACTCTGGGTAAGCTACGGGATCGTGAAGAGCTTCGAAGGCGATATCCTGGTGGAAAGTGTTCGGGGACAGGGGAGCAGGTTCATTGTGCGGCTGCCGCATCGCTGAGGCTCGGGGGATGGTGCCGCGGAAGATTTTCCACGAAGGGCCACGAATGCAGCGAACGACTTGCACCACCAAGACACACGAAGATAGAGTTTATCATGATAATCGATTGTATTGGCGATCATTCGCGGGTCAAGAATCCGAACCGCGAATAAACGCGAATATGTATGAACGAACGTAAGAACAATTCGTGGAGATTCGTGTAGATTCGTGGATGATCTTTACATAGTTTTCTTCTGTACGGCAGTTCTTATTTTACTTTTCCATAGCCCTCATATTCACAGCTGAACCCCTGTATGGCGCCCCGTATACTCATTGTCGACGACGAACAGATTATCCGCGAGTCGGTCGTATTCGTTCTCCAAAATGAAGGCTTCCAGGTGGCGGAAGCCGCAAACGGCCGTCTGGCACTGGAGATGCATCGAAGGCAGCCGTTCGATATCGTCATCACCGACATTGAAATGCCGGAGATGCGCGGGACGGAGTTGTTACGTCAAGTACGACAGGAAACGCCGGAAACGTTTGTTGTCATCGTGACGGCGTTCGCTTCCGTCGAAACGGCGGTGACGGCGCTCCGCGAAGGGGCCTCGGACTATGTTTTGAAGCCGATCAACTTCGACGATCTGTTGCACCGGGTGAAGAAATTACTCGAAGTTCGTTCGTTGTCGCTTGAGAACGCAATTCTCCGGCAGGAGCTTCAGCGGAAGTTCGATTTTGACGCGATCATCGGCCAGAGTTCGGCGATGAAAAAAGTGTTCGGTGTGATCGAACGCGTTGCACGAAGCGACGGCACCGTGCTTATCACGGGAAAGAGCGGTACGGGGAAAGAGCTGATTGCGCGAGCGATACACTTCCACAGTCTGCGGGCGGCCAAGAGATTCGTTCCCGTGAACTGCGGCGCAATCGTCGACACGTTGTTCGAAAGTGAGCTCTTTGGCCACAAAAAGGGGTCATTTACGGGTTCGACGGGGGATAAAGAAGGGCTCTTCAAAGTTGCGCATGAGGGAACGATCTTCTTGGACGAAGTAAGCGAGATACCGCTGAACCTTCAGGTGAAGCTCCTTCGAGCGCTGGAGCAAAAGGAGATCACTCCCATCGGCACAACCGACGTTATCAAGGTCGATGTCAGAATCATCGCCGCCACGAACAAGGACCTTCGGAAGGAAGTGGAAATGGGGAAGTTCCGGGACGATCTGTTCTATCGGTTGAATGTGGTGGAAGTGGACCTTCCGCAGTTGAGCGCTCGTCCGGATGATATTCCGAAGCTCGCCAATCATTTCTTGGATGCGTTTTCGAAACAGATGGGAAAGCGGATCAAGGGATTCACGAACGACGCGATGCGTGCACTCCTGCGATATCAATGGAAAGGGGAGGTCCGGGAGTTGGAAAACGCCGTTGAACGTGCGGCGATCTTTTGCGACGGCGATTTCATCGGCATTGAACATCTGCCGGACTCCATGGCCGGAACGCATGACGGAGGAGGTCCTGCAGCCCCCGTGATCTACGGCGATCAACCGTTGAAGGAAGCTGTCAAGGATTTCGAAAAGATGTTCATCCAGCAGGCGCTGACGAGGCATCAACACAACAAAGAAGAAACGGCGAAGGCGTTGGGGATGAGCCTGTCGTCGCTCTACAGAAAGATCGAAGAACTGGAAATCGGGGCGGGAGAGTAAGGTCGTTGGGGGGAAGGGGCCAGGAGAGTGGAATGCTGTTTCCTGAGTGCGGATTAGCTTGCGTGTAGCTTTGGGCGTTTGAGCGAAAAACTGGCGGCTAGACACAGGCCGCATGAGTTTGCAGTTGGTAGTCTGCTCTCCCGTCCTTGTCCCATACCAACGCTGTATGTAGTCTTTAGTCTGTTATCTGACTTTTGATTTCTGTCATCTGACGTCTGTTCTCTGTCATTCCCGCGCATGCCCTTCAAAGAGAGTGAGCCCATGAAACGTTCCCTGATGCTTTCCGCCACCCTTCTCTTCATTTTCTTCTCTCCACTCCTCGACGCTCAAAAGCGATACTACAAAGGAAACACCCACACGCATTGTTATCCCTGGAGCGGCGACATCAGGGACTCCAGCTATACTGCGGAAGCCGTAGTATCGCAGTATTCGGCGAGAAGATACGATTTTATCGTCTTCACGAATCATGGGACGTGGTTCGATGCGAGCGGATTGTCGACACCAGAAATGACAGTGATCAGCGGCTCGGAAGTCGGGATTTCGGGAAAAGGACGATGGGGACATTTCTCGGCGGTCGGTTTGGACGCCAAACTCAGCGGCGCGGGACTCACACACCAGCAGTTGATCGATTCGATCGTTGCGCATGGTGCGATCGCGTTCGTCAATCATCCTCGGTTCAGTATGATCCCATTGACCGCAGTGCATGTCCTTGACAGCATGACGTCGAATCTCCGGCACATGGAGGTTTGGAACGGCGCGACGGCGAAGGAACCGCCGCCGAACGACATTTCCGTGTGGGACAGCGTTCTCTCCACCGGAAGACTGATGTATGGGATCTCGTGCGATGATTCTCACAGGAGTGGTCATCAGGGGAAGGCGTGGATCATGGTATATGCTTCGTCCAACCGGCAGTCGGACCTCCTTGCGGCGATCCGCAATGGAGACTTCTACGCAACCAATGGCATCGTCATGGATTCCATCAGCACTTCCGCACAGCAAGTCTTTGTTAAGAGCTCGAACGGAGATCGCATCCGCTTCATCGGCGACGGGGGAAAGGATTTGCTGTCGCTTGAAGGAGGCGAAGGTTCATATGCGATCAAAGGAAATGAAGTGTATGTTCGCGCGGAGGTCTCTAATGCGTCCGGACAGCGGGCATGGATACAACCCGTCATAGTGGAGCGCTCGGGTAAGTAAGCAATACTCAGTGCCCAGCCCCCGACGGAGTTTACCCGCCCCAGGCCAGCTCGGGGCTGAAGTTCGGAGTGCGGAGAAAGATGCAGGGCGTTCGGCTTGACCGCGCCTTTCTCATTATTGAGATGTTTCCCGTTATTCAAGCGCGCCGGACCTTCTCCTCTTTTTCCGGCTGTTGCCAAGATCCATCCAACCCCGGGAGCATGGAAATCCTGGGGTTTTTCATTCCCCGCCATTCCAAACCCTGAGAATGTCCCTCCCGATTTTCTCAAAACTTCCAACTCTTGCGAATGCCAACGGCCATAAGTCTCCTTCTGGTTTCGGATTCTGCCTTTCACCACCCGCGCCCCAATGGCACGCCGATTGTGCCTCGTTCTGCGTGTTTCCGGGCAGTGTATGCCCGGACGTCACGTAGAATCCACTATCGGAGGAGTACATCATGTCCGACGACTATTTGACCACGGGCATTCCCGGACTTGTCGGTTCAGTCAAGCTGAAAGAAGCTGTGCGAGTGTATGAGAGGGCTTTGATACTGGAATCGCTCAGGGCCAACAACAACGACAAACGGGCCGTCGCGAAACTTTTGGGGATCAGCATTTCATCGCTTTACCGCAAGCTCGCAGAGCTGTCGATCGAAGACCACAACGAAACGGTCTCCGAGTCCGCGAGATTGTAACCGTTCTCGCTTCGGGCGACACTGATTCGCAAGCCGATTGACACAGCCACACGACATACGAATTCCGGTCTCATCGGACAAGCAATCGCGCGGGACCAAGCGCGTCCTTATTTTTAGTCCGGACGCCGATCTTGCACGAACACTTGTGCTCATCCTAGAGGAGCGATTCCAGATCACCAGGGAGACCTCGGTTTCGGCGCTGGAAACGACGCTCGGACGAGAACGTCCGGACCTGGTACTCGTCGACCTGTTCACATTTTCCGAGGATGTGCGCCGTGTGCTCGAGCTTTTGCGGCTGAAGGCGGCCGATGTCCCGCTCGTGATCTTGCGGGGATATCGGCCACTGCAAAAGGATGTCAACGCCGACATCGAAACCATGGGGTCGATCGTATTCTACAAGCCCGTGGACGTGGACCTCGTGTCGCAGGCGATCGAGAACATTCTTCATCAATGATCTGACGTCGCCAGGTTTCGTGCGAATGCACCACCCGAAGTGTGATGTCATGCTCTGCGTTCTCCGGTGCAGCGGGCGCTGCGTCAGGTTTCTGGAACGATTGGAACGGAGAAACGAGTGAACTGGCTACCCCATTACATGGTTAAAGTGGTCAGCGCCGACGAAGCCGCAGCCGCGGTGAAGTCGGGCGACCGTATGTTTATTTCCGGCAATGCTGCAAGTCCGGTTTTGTTGACGCAAGCCCTTGCGCGCCGCGCGAGCGAACTCCGCGACGTCGAGGTGAATCACGTGCTACTGCTGGGAGACGACCCGCTGGCACGACCGGAATTTGCGAACTCCTTCCGCCATAACTCGTTGTTCGTTGGACCCGCCGACCGTGAGGCAATCGCCGACGGTCGCTCCGATTACGTTCCGGTACACCTCTCCGATATTCCCGGACTCTTCACGCAGCGTATTATACCCCTTGACGTTGCATTCATCCACGTGTCGCCGCCGGACGAGCACGGCTTCATGAGTTTCGGCGTCGAATGCGGAGCGTCGAAGGCAGCCGCAGAAAGCGCGAGGATCGTTGTCGCCCAGGTCAACGAGCGGATGCCCAGGACGCTTGGAGACGATTTTATCCACGTCTCGCGTGTGCACAAGATCGTCGAGTGCTCCGAGTCGCTGCAGACGCTGACGCCCCGGATCGCAAACGAAACAGAGATCAGAATTGCACGCAACATTGCACCCCTCGTCGAGGACGGCGCAACAATGCAGCTCGGCATCGGCGGTATTCCGGACGCCGTACTGAAGCTCCTGGACGACCGCCAGCATCTGGGTATTCATACAGAAATGGTGTCAGACGGTGTCGTGGAGGCGATTGAAAAAGGGGTCGTGACGAACGCCCGCAAATCGCTGCATCGAGGAAAGGTCATTGCCACATTCGTCCTCGGGTCGAGCGAACTCTACGGCTACATCGACAACAATCCGCTGTTTGAACTTCATCCGTGCGACTATACGAACAACCCGTTCGTCATCGCGCAAAACGACAACATGGTCGCCATCAATTCGGCGATCCAGGTGGACTTAACCGGGCAGGTCTGCTCGGATTCCATCGGCCGACGTATCTACAGCGGGTTCGGCGGGCAGGTGGACTTTATCCGCGGGGCGTCGTATGCAAAAGGGGGCAAACCCGTCATCGCCCTTCAGTCGACGGCAAAGAAAGGGACCCTATCGCGCATCGTGCCGACGCTGACGGCCGGGGCTGGGGTCGTGACGAGCCGTGCGGACGTGCATTATGTGGCGACGGAATTTGGAGTCGCCTTCCTCCATGGGAAGAACCTGCGCCAGCGGGCGGAAGCTTTGCTGCAGATCGCACATCCCGATTTTCGGGAAGAACTGGAAAGAAGCCTTCGGGGCGACATAAAGATGGCCGTTCTTTCCTGATCAGTCACAGACGAAACGAGGTGCCCCATGATACCTGCGTGGAAGGACATTCAGAATACCCTCTGTCGCAAGTGTATTGACGGCGACGGCAGCGGCAGATGCAGACTTCCGGTGGATGAAGAATGCGCGCTTCAAAGATCGTTTCTGCAGGTTGTCCAGACGATCCAGAGGGTGAATTCGTCGAACTTCGACGACTATGCACTCGCGCTCCGCAGGGACGTGTGCGCATCGTGCATGTATCAGGATGCGGCTGGGATGTGCCAGAGACGCGATCATTTGGAATGCGCGCTCGACAGATACTTTCCACTCGTCATCGAGATCATTGAGAAGGAGCTGGAGACGACTTGAGAAGTATCTTGCAATGAGCGCAAAGTCCGCATTGTAGTGGCCATGCTCCGCTCCATAACGCTCTTGAGACTGCCATGGACTCAATCACCCGCATGGACCGCAGCATTGAGGCGGTCGTACACGACCTCGAGATAGCCCTGGCTCGCTCCGCCGAGATCGCCCGGGAGATCTCCACTCTTGACGCAGGACACCGCAGCAATCCTCACCTTCTCCGCACCAAAGAACTGCTTGCCGATCTCCGGGCGCGGCTGGACGGCATCGAGACATTTGTGCAGAATTGCCAGATGCGAGTGCACAGAGGCGACGAACCGCCCGAGGACATCGACCTGTGGATGTGAATGCCTCCGGTCTGCACACGGTCTTCGGACCGGTTCCGTCCCGGCGATTCGGACGTTCCCTGGGCGTCGACGTTATTCCCAAGAAACTGTGCTCGATGGATTGTGTCTACTGCGAGGTGGGGAGGACCACCATGCGCGACATCATCCGGAAGGAGTACATCCCGACTTCCTGGATACTTCGCGAGCTTGCCCTTCGACTTGCCCTCCGTCCGCCAATCGATTGCGTGACATTTTCCGGTTCGGGTGAACCGACGCTCCATGCCGGTCTTGGTCACATGATCTGCATGGTGAAGGGAATGACCGACGTTCCCGTCGTCGTGCTCACCAATGGATCGTTGTTGTGGAAAGAAGACGTTCGCCAGGACCTGCTGGCCGCCGACATCGTATCTCCGTCGCTCGATGCCGTCAGTGAAGACATTTTTCGCAGGGTCGACCGTCCTCATCCGCGATTGAGCGCCGTCCAGGTGATCGATGGAATGTGTAAGTTCCGGAAGGAGTTCAAGGGAACCTACCTGCTCGAGATGCTTTTCGTCAGCGGTATCAACGACGGCGATGAAGAAGTCCTGCGGCTCCGCGACGCGGCAAAGCGTATCGCTCCGGACAAGATCCAGGTCAATACCATTCTTCGTCCCCCCGCCGAATCATGGGTAAAACCCGTGGACCACGAGAGATTGCTGAAGATACGGGACATGCTCGGTCCGACGGCGGAGATCATCGCGCCGACGTCGCTGAAAGCCGGCGTACCCAGCATGAACATGTCGCAAGACGACGTGCTTGCACTTCTCCGCAGGCGGGCAATGACCGTTGACGAGATCGCGGAAGCTGCGAACATCGATCGACAGGCAGCAGAGACCACTCTTGCCGTTCTTCGGGTGGCCGGGCTCGCAACGCTGGTGGATTTCGGGGGCAGACAGTATTTCGATGCGACGCGAGACTGAATGACTTTCCCACATAGGCGTGGATTCAGCAATATTCTCAGCACAATCTTGATGATTCGCCGGCAGCATTTTTTGCTTCGCATCGGCTGAGGATCAGAAGCACAAGTCCGGAATTTCCAACTTCTGCGAAACCCCTCTGCTTTTCATCATTCGACTGCCTTTTTCACTCGCTTTTGGCGGTTATCCCCGTTGGAACGCTATTTGCGTGAAACCTGACTGATCTTTCACAATTACTCTCTGAGGAACACATGTCGACCTCCGATACAAAGCCGCAAGAATCAGCGGCACAGGTCACTATCGATGGAAATGAAGCTGCCGCCTACGTAGCGCACAAACTGAACGAAGTCATCGCCATTTATCCGATCACGCCCTCTTCCAACATGGGAGAATGGGCTGACGAATGGTCTGCACAGGGACGCAAGAACCTGTGGGGTACCGTTCCAACGGTCGTGGAAATGCAGAGTGAAGGCGGGGCCGCCGGAGCAGTCCACGGCGCGCTTCAGGCCGGGGCGCTCGCGACGACTTTCACGGCATCGCAGGGCCTGCTGCTGATGATCCCCAATATGTTCAAGATCGCGGGCGAATTGACTCCGACGGTCTTCCACATAGCCGCCCGCACGGTGGCGACTCATGCGCTCTCCATTTTCGGCGATCATTCGGACGTCATGTCCGCCCGGTCGACCGGTTGGGCCATGCTTGCATCCGCATCGGTCCAGGAGGTCATGGATTTTGCGTGCATCTCCCATTCCGCAACGTTGCAGGCGCGGCTGCCGTTCGTCCACTTTTTCGACGGCTTCCGCACGTCGCACGAGGTCATGAAGATCTCGCAACTGAGCGACGCAACGTTGCGAAGCATGATCGACGATACTCTGATCTTCGAGCATCGCCGACGCGCCCTCACGCCAGACCGCCCCGTTATGAGGGGCACGGCTCAGAATCCCGATGTATTCTTCCAATCGCGTGAGCGATGCAATCCGTTCTATGAAGGTTGTCCGTCAATCGTCGAAGCGACGATGAAGAAATTCGCACGGCTCACCGGCCGATCGTACGAGTTGTTCGAATATGTCGGCGCGCCGGACGCGGATCGCGTTATCATCATGATGGGCTCCGGCGCCGAGACGGTACACGACACCGTCGCTTACCTAAACGCGCACGGCGAAAAGGTCGGATTGATCAAAGTGCGTCTCTACCGGCCTTTTTCGATGAAACATCTTTTGAAGGCCATTCCGCCGTCGGCCACAACGATCGCCGTGCTCGACCGATGCAAGGAACCCGGCGCCTCCGGCGACCCGCTGTATATGGACGTTGTAACCTCGTACGCCGAGGCGATTCGCACCGGCATCGCACCCGCCACATCGGTTCCTGCATTCGTTGGCGGCAGATATGGATTGTCGTCCAAAGAATTCACGCCCGCCATGGTCAAGGGAGTGTTCGAAGAACTCCGCAAAAAGACGCCGAAGAATCATTTCACGATCGGCATCACCGACGACGTAACTCACACCTCGCTTCCGTACGATCCCGCATTTTCCGTCGAACCGGCTGACGTTGTTCGGGCAGTGTTTTACGGACTGGGCGCGGACGGCACCGTCGGCGCGAACAAGAATTCCATCAAGATCATCGGCGAAGAGACGCCGTATTTCGCCCAGGGCTATTTTGTCTACGACTCGAAAAAGTCGGGATCGACGACGACGTCGCACTTGCGATTCGGGCCTCGCCAGCTCCATGCGCCGTATCTCATCGAAAAGGCCAACTTTGTTGCGTGCCATCAGTGGTTCTTCCTGGAGCGGTTCGACGTTCTGGAGACGGCCATGCCGGGTAGCACGTTCCTGTTGAACAGTATGCACGGCAAGGAGCAGGTGTGGGAGCATCTTCCTCGCCAGATTCAGCAACAGTTGATCGAGAAGAATATGAAGTTCTATGTCATCGACGCAATCAAGGTGGCAACCGAAGCGGGGATGGGAGGACGGATCAACACCATCATGCAGACCTGCTTCTTTGCGATCTCAGGAGTGCTTCCGAAGGATGAAGCGATCGCGGCCATCAAGACGTCGATCAAAAAGACGTACGGCAAGAAGGGCGAACATGTGGTCCAGAAGAATTTCGAGGCGGTCGACAAGACGCTTGCAAATCTCTTTGAGGTGAAGATACCTGCTCGCGTATCGAGCGCAATGGAACTGCCCCCCGCCGTGTCGGCGCTGGCGCCCGAATTCATCCGCACGTTTACCGGCACCATCATTGCAGGCAAAGGAGACACGCTCCCCGTGAGCGCGATGCCGGAAGACGGCACGTATCCGGTGGGCTCGGCCATGTGGGAGAAACGGAACATCGCCCTCGAGATACCCGTGTGGGAGTCCGAACTCTGCATCCAATGCAACAAATGCGCGCTGGTGTGTCCTCACGCCTCCATTCGGATCAAGGTCTACGACGGCGCCGCGCTCGCAAACGCCCCGCAGACATTCAAATCGATGGAGTACAAGGGGACAGAGTACAAGGGCATGAAGTATACTGTCCAGGTCGCTCCCGAGGATTGCACGGGATGCGGATTGTGCGTGGAAGTTTGCCCGGCGAAGAGCAAGAAGGAATCGAAGATCAAGGCCATTAACATGCATCCGCAGGAATTGCTCCGCCTGCCGGAGCGCGTCAACTACGACTTCTTCCTCAACCTCCCGGAAGCAGACAGGCGCACCGTGCGCACCGACACCGTGAAGGGGACGCAATTCTTTCAGCCGCTGTTCGAATATTCAGGGGCCTGCTCCGGCTGCGGCGAAACGCCGTACGTAAAACTGGCAACACAGCTTTTCGGAGACAGGATGCTCGTGGCAAATGCCACCGGCTGCTCGTCCATTTACGGCGGCAATTTGCCGACGACCCCATGGACGAAGAACGGCGAAGGACGCGGGCCCGCATGGTCCAATTCGCTGTTCGAAGACAACGCGGAGTTTGGGTTGGGCATGCGGCTTACGGTGGATAAGAACACAGAGATGGCTCAGGAATTGCTGACCCTTTTCACTTCTGAACTGGGCGATTCGTTCGTTCGCGAGATTCTCGAGGCGGACCAAAGCGATGAAGCGGGCATCTACGAACAACGTGTCCGCGTTGCAGACTTGAAGAAGCTTCTGAAAAAGAGCGCCACACCGGAAGCGGAACGTCTGCTCAGTCTGGCCGACTATCTGGTGAAGAAAAGTGTATGGATCATGGGAGGAGACGGTTGGGCCTACGACATTGGGTTTGGCGGGTTGGACCATGTCCTTGCTTCCGGCAGAAACGTGAATGTGCTGGTCCTGGACACGGAGGTCTATTCGAATACCGGCGGACAAATGTCAAAGGCAACGCCGCGTTCAGCGGTGGCAAAGTTTGCCGCATCCGGCAAGCCGACAAGGAAGAAAGACCTCGGCCTGATCGCAATGTCCTACGGCGACGTATATGTGGCACGGGTTGCGATGGGTGCGAACGATGCACAAACCATCCGGGCCTTCCTCGAAGCGGAAGCCCACAACGGACCGTCGATCATCATTGCATACGCCCACTGCATCGCTCACGGCATCGACATGGCGCTTGGCATGACAAACCAAAAGATCGCCGTCGAGACCGGCTACTGGCCGCTATTCCGCTACAATCCTCGGCTCGAAGCAGAAGGCAAGAATCCGTTCAAGCTCGATTCCAAACCGCCGAGCAAACAGCTCCGGGAGTTTACCCAGCTCGAAACGCGGTTCAGGATGCTCGAGAAGAGCCATCCGGAACGGGCGAAAGAACTGGCCTTGCTCGCGCAGGAAGACGTCGATGAACGATGGAAGCTGTACGAGCAGTATGCAAAAGGAACAAACGGAAAACCAACGCCTGCCGCAGAGCACGCAGTGTAAGCAGTGAAACGACGTGTCCTTCGGGTCGGGTTTCCGATCAACCGGACCCGGCCGGAAAGATCTTTCTGCAAAGTACGAGCACCGAACAATGAAGAACGAACGCAGAAGTTGGTAGATCTGCCATTTATGACAATTTGACCACCATGGACCTAACCACGTACTATCTTGGCAAACGACTCAAGAATCCCATTGTCCCTTCGGCGAGTCCGTTGTCCCGCAACATCGACATGATGCGCAGAATGGAGGATGCGGGGGCTGCCGCGATCGTCATGTATTCGCTGTTTGAGGAACAGATCGAGCATGAATCGTTCGAGATCGACCACTATCTCTCGTACGGAACGCAGAGCTACGCCGAGGCGCTGACGTATTTCCCGGAGGCGGCCGATTACAATCTTGAGCCTGACCAGTATCTCGAACTTCTTCGGAAAGCAGCCCAGTCGCTCGATATCCCGGTGATCGCAAGCCTGAATGGAGTCTCCAAGGGGGGATGGATCAAGTATGCGAAGCACCTGGAGGAAGCCGGGGCGGATGCAATTGAGTTGAATGTCTACTACATCCCCACCGACCCCGTGTTGGCGGGCGACGACGTTGAAACGCGGTATCTCGACATTCTCCACGCCGTCAAAAGTACCGTCGCCATTCCGGTTGCCGTCAAGTTGAGTCCGTATTTCACCGCCATGGCAAACATGGCGCAGCGGCTTGTGAATGCCGGCGCCGACGGATTGACGCTGTTCAACCGTTTCTATCAGCCGGACATCGACATCAACGAGATGGAGGTCGTTCCCAGCATTCATCTCAGCGATTCGTCGGCGAACCGGCTTGCGATGAGATGGATCGCCATTCTGCACGGGAAAATCAAAGCGAGCCTCGCGGCGACCGGCGGAATCCATTCGTCGGATGACGTCGTCAAGCTGTTGATGGCAGGGGCAGATGTGACCATGATGGCATCGGCGCTTCTTAAGAAGGGTCCAGAACATATTGCCGATGTTTTGCGCGACCTGGAGAAATGGATGTTCGACCACGAGTATACGTCCGTCGAGCAAATGAAGGGAAGCGTGAGCCATCGCTCGGTGCGAGATCCTTCGGCGTTCGAGCGGGCGAACTACATGAAAGCGCTGAACAAGTACAAGTTGCTCGTGTAGAGCGTTGGTAAAGGATGTTATCCACGAAGTGCCACGAAGCAACAGAAACGGGAACAGGAACTCCACTCTTCGTGTGCCTTCGTGGAAGATCAATTCTTGTTCTAGGAGCATCGTAAGCATTGAAGCCCCGCCGCCGAATGCAGCTCGCCATGTCCGGCGGACGTCCGGACCGAACGCCCTTCATGTGTCAAATGAGCATCGGACACATGCTGCAACAGCTCAACGTTGCTGCGGCGGACTTCTGGTGCGACCCCCGAGTATTCGCCGACGGACTTGTGCGCCTCCAGCGGCAGTACGGGTTCGACGGCATACTGGTGAGCCTGCACGGGCATGATCCGGAGTGGAGACAGAACATTCGCGAACGCTTTCCGACGGATGGCGGCGAATCCATCCGCTGGAATGACGGCAGTGTAACCTTCTTTCCTCTCGACGACCTTCCCCACCACACGCCCGTTTCTGAGCCCGAACCGCGCGAGATCGACCCGTCTCTCATTCCGAAAGAGATCGACTATATTCCAGTAAGTCAGGGTCTCCATTTTCACGTGCATCCGAAGCACGCATTCGATATTTTACACCGCGTGCGATCGCTGGCGGGGTCGGACGTCGCCATCCACGCCGAGGTGACCTCGCCGTTCGACTATTTTCTTGATTGGCTCGGCCATGAGAGGGGATTGATGGTGCTGATCGACGATCCTTTGACAGCATCCCTCATGCTGAAGAAATTCGCCGCCGGGGTTGCTGTGATTGCTGACGGCATGTGCCGTGAAGACATCGATGCAATTAAGATCTCGTCTCCGTTCGCCGGTGCCGGATTCCTTTCACGCAGCCACTACGAAGAGTTCATCCTTCCTCATGAGCGGACCGTGGTTGAAGCGATCCAACGGACGGGGATCCCCGCATATCTCCATACGTGCGGTGCGATCGGCGACCGGCTGGACCTCATGAAGCGCACCGGCGCACGCGGCCTGGAATGCCTGGACCCGCCACCGATCGGAAGCACGGACCTTGAGGAAGCCTTCCGGATACTCGGTGGAAGCATGTTTGTGAAGGGGAATGTCGATCCGGTCAATACGCTGCTGCTGGCAAGCGACGCTCAGATGCGGGAAGACGTTTGTCGCCGCATTGCCCTGGGGAAGAAATATGGGCGGTTCATCCTGAGCACGGCTTGTTCCATTGCTCCGCATGTACCAAAGGAAAAGATACTGATGATGAGAAGTATCGTGGAACAGGATCAGCCCCGCAAAAGGACGATCTTCGGCAAGAAGGCGGTCCATCGCCATGACACCTGAATTCGATGAGCTCCAGACAGCTCTGATTGGGGGGAATCACGTGCGCACAGCTGAAATGACGCAATCGTTTGTCACATCCGGCGCAACCCCGCAAGACATTCTGGAGAAAGGACTACTTCCGGCGATGCAGGTTGTCGGCCGGCGTTTCCGGGACGGGGAGGTGTTTCTGCCGGAAGTCCTGGTCGCGGCCAGGGCGATGAAGTCGGCAATGGCAGTACTGGAGCCGTTTCTCGCGGCGGCGAAGTACCAGTCGAAGGGGAAAGTGGTCTTGGGGACGGTCAAAGGTGACGTGCATGATATTGGCAAGAACCTCGTAGGCGTCATGCTCCGGGGTGCAGGATTCGAGGTGGTCGATATCGGTACCGGCTGCGCTGCGGAGAAGTTTGTGGACGCCGTGCGGAAACACCGACCCCACGTTTTGGGTTTGTCGGCGCTCCTTACGACGACAATGACGTATATGAAAACTGTAATTGACACACTCCGGTCGTCGGGAATGGATGTTCCCGTTATCGTGGGAGGCGCGCCGGTGAATGCGGAGTTCGCGCAGCAGATCGGCGCGGCGGGAACGGCCAGAACCGCGGGAGATGCAGTGGAGCTCGTACATCGACTTATACCTCAGGCGTGACAATCCCACGTTTGTGAGGCATTCACGGACCCCACTCTTCGAAGTATCCAGGCAAAGCATGATCAGTATTCATGACCTCAAGAATCCCACCGGGCCGATCATTTTCGACGGCGGCTTTGGGGCCGCATTGCAGCACCGGGGCCTTACTTCGGGAACTCCTCCGGAGACCTGGAATATCGCGCGGCCCGAGGAAGTTCGGAAACTGCACGCGGAATTCGTAGCAGCAGGTTCAGCGATCATCGAATCGAACACATTCGGAGCAAACTCCTGTCGATGGCATGCGTCGGGCGAACGTGCGCCCCTTGGCCTCGTCATACACGAGGCGTGTCGTCTCGCCGCGTCCGCGGCAGACGCAAAGGCCGTTGTTGCGGCGTCGACGGGCCCGCTCGGGGACGTGCTGGAGCCCTACGGCGAATTGTCACGCGAGCAGGGAAAGCATGCATTCCGTGAGCAATACACGATGCTGAAAAGCGAGGGGATACGAGTTCTGCTGATCGAAACGATGATGTCGCTCGACGAGGCGCTCCTTGCACTGGAGACCGCAAAGGAAGTAGGGTTCGATGCCGTTGGCGTTACGATGACATTCGAACCGGGACCGCACGGCCCGCGCACGGCGTTTGGCGTTGCGCCTGCGGAAGCCGCTCGACGATTGAGCGAAGCAGGAGCGAACATTGTGGGCTCCAATTGCGGGTCGGGATTTGACACGATGCGAATCGTCGCCGCGGAATTCCTGGAACATGCCGGCGTTCCTGTGCTGATCCAGCCGAATGCCGGGATACCCGTGGTCGGTGCGGACGGCCCAATGTATCCAGAAACGCCCGAATCCTTCGGTGAATTCCTGCAGGAGCTCTATGAAACCGGCGTGCAGCTTCTCGGCGGGTGTTGCGGGTCGGGGCCGGAGCACATTGCATGTGCGAAGGCAGCGCTACGTCGACATTCGGTCGGTGGACACCGCATCAACATATGATCCATAGATACCCTACGGAGTTCACGTCTTCTTTTGTGTATGTTCTTGAAACGTGTTCTCCTCAACTTCACTCCATCCCAATTCTCTACAAAGTATGGCAGGCACGCTGAGCCCATCTTTGACCGAGCAAGCCGGGCGTTTCATGGATGATGAACACTTCGATCATCTCGTGTACCGCCGCATGGCAGACGTTGAACATGACCCGCGGCGCAAAGAGCTCCTTCTTCAGCTCTCTGCGGCGGAGGAACGGCATGCCGTGTTCTGGAGGGACATTGCGGGCCGGGAACCAAAGCCGGTGAGTGCGTTTCGCATCCGGTCGCTGATCACGCTCCGCCGCCTCGCCGGCCTGATGTTCACGCTGAAATTCCTCGAGCGTCACGAACATGATGTCGTGGAGGAATATCGTCTCTGGCTTCCAGCGTTGGGAGAACAACGTCGGGCGAAACTTCAGGAGATACTGAAAGACGAAGAGGAACACGAACACGCGTTCATGGTCCAGGTGGATGAGGCGATTGTCCGCTACATCGGATTCGTGGCTTTGGGACTCTCTGACGCGATCATCGAGATCAGCGGCGTGCATGCGGGATTTCTTGGAGTGATGGGCTCCACCGTCGTCGCCGGCGTGGCCGGACTCGTGGTCGGATTTGCGGCCTGCATTTCTATGGGTGTTGCGGCATACATGAAAGCGAAGAGTGAAACACGCCAGGCGCCGCTGACATCAGCCTTCATCACCAGCGGCGCCTATCTGCTGGCCGTAGTACTGCTTGCCGCCCCATATTTCGTGACGCATTCAATGCTGCTTGCGTTCAGCGTCTCGGTGTTCTTTGCGATCGTGCTGAGCGTGATGTTCACGTTTTACGTAGCGATAGTGAACGACACGAATTTCCATCGGGAAGTGGTTGAGAACACCCTCTTGCTGCTGGGCACAGCGGCTGCAACGTACTTCTTTGGAGAAGCGTTGGGGTCGATTTTTGGCCTGCAATCTCCGATGGCCATGTAGGGACAAGATAAACGGCGAAAGAACGTGAATGGGAGTGCCGGGATAATTGAAATACATTTTCGCGTTCATTAGCGTTCATTCGCGGTTCCCTCCTTGTCTAGCACTTAGCAACGACAGGTCTGCTTCTCGATTCCAATAATCCCGGAATTCTCTTCCTCTCATTATTGAGAATCGGAGAGCTTTCCATCTCCCTCCTGCAAAAAATCCCCCGTTTATCCGGTGTTTTTTCTTTTGTTGCGTGGCATAACCGTTGCTCATCTGAGATAATCAGACATCAGTAGTCAGACGACGGACAATAGACCCGTAGGGACAGGAACGGGGACAGTCAACGGATAATCTACAACAGCGAACGAACGAGAAAGAAACTGCAACCCGCAATCCGAAATCTTCCAACGTATTCCCGATGATCATCGACGACCGCCTCATTGAGCTTCTCAAGACCTTCAGCAAACAAGGACCTCGATACACGAGTTATCCGACGGCGCCGATGTTTTCTTCGGACTACAATGACAAACGATTCGAGGTTGACCTCATCCGGAACAACCACAACAACCCCGGCCCCGTCTCGCTCTATCTCCACATTCCGTTCTGCGATTCTCTCTGCTACTTCTGTGGCTGTACGACAATCATCACCAACAATCGGGAAAAGATCCGAACGTATCTCGACGCGTTGAAGCGGGAGATCCTGCTTACGTCGGCGTATGTCGAACGGCAACGGCAAGTGACGCAGATGCACTGGGGAGGCGGAACGCCGTCGTATCTCGATCCGTCGGAGATCCGCGACCTGATGGATGTGCTCCGGCGACGGTTCAATTTCGCGCCGGACGCCGAGATCAGCGTGGAGATAGATCCACGCGGACTGACTTTTGACCACATGAAGGCCTTCCGCGAAGGGGGCGTGAACCGCGTTTCTCTTGGCATACAGGATTTCGACACTGACGTGCAGCGGGCAGTGAACCGCGTTCAGTCCGAGCAACTCACACTCGATGCAATGCGGTGGGCGAAGGAGCTCGGCATCGACAGCGTCAACTTCGACCTCATCTATGGACTGCCGCTCCAAACGACCGGGTCATTCCAGCATACTCTCCATCGCGTCGTCGCAATGAGGCCGAATCGCATTGCGGCCTTCAGCTTCGCGTATGTACCGTGGATGAAGAAGCAGCAGAACCTTCTCAATGCGAAAGACATGCCTGCGGCAGACGCGAAGCTGCAGCTTCTCAAAGCGACAATCGACACACTGACCGGCGCCGGCTACGAATATATCGGCATGGATCACTTTGCCGTGCCGGAGGACGAGCTGTCTGTCGCCATGCGCGAAAAACGGCTGCACCGCAATTTCCAGGGATACTCCACACGCGCTGGGGCGGACCTCTTCGCGTTCGGCATGTCCTCGATCTCGCATTTCGGTGATGTCTACGCACAGAACTACAAAGAGCTTCCAGAGTATCTCGCCGCCGTTGATGCCCGGCAATTTCCGACGGCCGTTGGGTACAAAATGACACGGGATGATCAGGTCCGGAAGTTCGTCATCATGCGCTTGATGTGCGACCTTGAAGTGGACAAGGAAGAAGTCGAGGACTTGTTCGGCATCAACTTCGATCAATATTTCGACATGTCGAGGGTACAGATGTTCGACTACATTCGGCACGGCCTGGTGGCGGACAGTCCTTCGAAGATCGTCGTCTCAGATTCCGGCCGTCTCCTCGTACGCAACATTGCGATGTGTTATGATGCATATCTCAATCGCTTCAAGAGCGAGGAGAATGTGTTCTCAAAGACGGTGTAGGTGTTTTGGGGAAAGTGAAGAACGTTGATTGTGAAATGTGAGATGCGAGACGTAAGTGAGGTGAAACGCCGATCTATAATCTTGCGTCAACTCCAATACTCCAAGGCTGTACTCTTCGCACGCCCTCCTGTTTCTGCATTCACGGGCGATGATGCCCAACGTCCATCGTGTGCTGTTACTTCCATCGACTAAGGTGCACCCATGATCCGCAAACAAGAAGCTCTCGACTATCACTCACAGGGACGACGCGGTAAGATCGAGGTCGTCTCATCAAAACCGTGCGCCACGCAACGCGATCTGTCGCTGGCATATACGCCGGGCGTCGCAGAACCGTGCCGCGAAATCGCGGCGACCCCCGATGACGTCTATCGTTACACGGCCAAAGGAAATCTCGTGGCCGTCATATCCAACGGAACGGCTGTGCTCGGCCTCGGAGATATCGGTGCGCTGGCCGGGAAACCGGTGATGGAGGGGAAGGGAGTCCTGTTCAAAAGATTCGGCGACATCGATGTGTTCGACATCGAGCTCAACACACACAACTCCGACGAGATCATCAAAGCAGTCCAGCTTCTCGAGCCGACGTTCGGCGGGATCAATCTGGAGGACATCAAAGCGCCGGAGTGCTTTTACATCGAAGAATCGCTCAAGAAGACGATGAATATACCCGTCTTCCACGACGATCAGCACGGGACTGCGATCATCAGTGGAGCGGCTCTGTTGAATGCGCTCGAAGTTGTGGGCAAGAAGATCGGCGAAGTCCGGGTGGTTTTCAGCGGAGCGGGAGCAGCGGGCATTGCCTGCGCGAAGCTGTACGAACGCCTTGGCGTCAAGCGGGAAAATATGGTCCTTGTCGACACCAAAGGAGTCGTGTACAAAGGACGCAAAGAAGGGATGAACCCGTACAAGGAATATTTTGCCTCCGAAACGAAATGCCGCACACTTGCGGAAGCGATGAAGGGGGCGGACATGTTTTGCGGCGTTTCCGCCAAGGGAATTCTCTCGCAGGATATGGTCCGGTCGATGGCTCCGGATCCGATCGTGTTCGCCATGGCGAATCCCGACCCCGAGATCACGTATGAAGAGGCGACACAGGCACGGTCGGACATTATCATGGCGACGGGAAGGTCCGATTATCCGAACCAGGTGAACAACGTTCTCGGTTTCCCGTTCATCTTCCGCGGCGCGCTCGACGTCCGCGCTGCGGCAATCAACGACGACATGAAGATCGCGGCGACTATGGCGCTTGCGAAGCTTGCAAAGGAAGACGTTCCCGATTCGGTCATTCGGGCATATGGAGGTAAGCACATCGAATTCGGGAAGGACTACATCATACCAAAGCCGTTCGACCCGCGGGTGTTGCTCTGGGTGGCGCCGGCCGTCGCTAAGGCGGCCATGGATTCCGGCGTTGCACGCCAACCGATCCGTGATTTCGACGCATATCGGGATTCCCTCGAAGCACGACTCGGAAGGTCCCGCGAAGTGATGCGATTCTTCATCCATAAAGCGCAGACCAACCCGAAGCGGATCGTTTTTCCTGAAGGAGAAGAAGACCGGATCCTGCGGGCGGCACAGGTGATCTTGGACGAGAAGATCGCGCATCCTGTGCTGCTGGGGAGCCGCACGTTCATTCGCCAACGGATCGCCGACCTTGGACTTGACTTGGAGGGGATCCAGATCGTCAATCCGAACAAATCCCCCCGGTT
>Ga0154320_1078_pt2 | contig 51835 bp, 46 predicted proteins | sample RifGroA2_FD_115848 | JGI IMG/M metagenome (GOLD analysis project Ga0154320, IMG submission 115848) | Ignavibacteria bacterium GWA2_55_11 | reverse complement strand
CAGACATCGTCGCGATCCTTGACAATGTTGGTCATGCCGATACCGATGTTCTTGTTGTCCTTGTAGAAGACGTTGTTGTAGGTCTTGTCGAGCGACCGCACCTCTGCGTACTCGGACGAGGCGCCCGTTTGAACGGTCGCACCGAGGACGACGTTGTTGGTCCGTCGGAGGACATCAGCAAAGACGGAGTCCTCCTCACGCGGGGACTGGAAGGTAATATCAAATACGATCGCACGGGCTCCGGCGCGGACAAGGTTCTCGGTCAGGTGTGCATAATAACTGCGCGGGAACGGGAACGGCTCAGGCATAGCCTTGAGATCCTCATCCGAGATCTTCACAATGACAACGTCGGACCGGTCTTTGAACCCGGCGGCGATCTCGGCATCGTAAGAGCTCTGATGTCGGTAGTCAATCGTCAGTCCCTCAACATTCTTAAGGAACCCGATCTCAAACAGCCAACCTTGCGTGAGGACGATGACAACAAGCCCGATACCCAGGCCGATTGCGACCTTGATGAGCTGGGGAACGACCTTTGTCTTGAATTCGTATGAAGTCATAACCGGCGTGGCTTCTCAGAAATTATACCGGTACACAAAAGACATGATCGTGTCGTCCTTTATGCCGGAATTTTGATATATGTCCAGAAGCAATTCGAAGACATGTGCCCGATACGTGTAATCTCCGCCGAAGCGGATGGCGGTCCGATTGACATCACCGAACGTCGGGGCGATCTGGGCGGTCAAGCGCAATGCGTCATTCATCATTCTATACTGTGCGCCAATGCTGACGGACGTGTAATTGAATTTCAGTTCGGTGAGAAGGCTGTCCGTATAGGCGGCGTCGCCAGCGCTGGCAGAATAGAAGAATTGATTGAAGCTGGATGTCTGGCTTGTAGAGAAGCTGACCGTTGTTTGGAAGGGTATCTTGAAAAACGTCGAAACCGACCCCTGCAAATACATACTCTTTTGATCCCGACGATAGATCGTCTTGTCGTCCCGGTTCACCGTGTTGAAACTCAACGTAACAAAGTTGCGGATCGATCCGGGGATATCGTAGGACATGCCAAGCGTGTACCGGGTGGCGGCATCATCGGCGGCCCCGGATGAATCTCTGAACGATCTTAGTGAATCGGTTATTCCCGGAGGACGGATAAATTGATCGTTGAGGCGAGAATTCAGGCCATAGCCCAACTGAATCGTAGGATATCCGGCGCCGTGGGCGTAGGTTACCGCCGTGCTCAGGTTCCCGTATTTCGTCGTACCGGTTTTCGTGTCCGAAAGATTATCTCCCTTCGACTCATACGAAATGCTCGCGAACAGCCTGTTGCTGAGCAATCGAATGTTGTCCGACACCGCTATCCCCTGGATATCCGATTGCTGAAACTCATTGCCGAACGTGCTGTATGACGTGCCGCGCCGAACAAACTGAGCCCGGATATAATTGCTGAGATAGTTCATGGTCAGGTACGACTCCATGGCCATCCCCGGCAATCCTTTGCCCGTCGGGTTCAACGGCTCCAGGTTACCGTTCACGGTGATAAAGTTCTCCGCGATTTTGCCGAGAGCCTTGACGTCGTTTCCCTGCTTCTTCAGTGAATCGTAATCTGCATCGGTGAAATTACCCCCGGTGATATCCGAATTCTTCAGGCCAACGGCAATCTGAGTCTCCCATCGTATATGGTCGTCATCAAACGCGAAGAGAATGTCTGTGCCGGCGACAAAATTTTCCTTCGGTAATATGCCGTAATGGATCGACGACATGTCGTCTTTGAACTTCAGGTACGTAAAGCCCCACCGGAAATTCTCGCCCGACCCAAAACTCGGATGAATGCCGATAAAGTCGCGAGAATACGTGCCCACAGAAAAGAGCTCAAAGGCCCGATACAAACTGTCATCCGTCGTGCCAGGATATTTCGGCAAAGTATTGTTCGGCCGATTGCGAACGGAATTCGTGTCGGCAAATGTCGTATCCTGGATCCAGGCGCCCTCTATCATACGCTCGGTCCGGCCGACCGATACGTCGATGTCGAAAAATCCCAGGCGCAGGGCTCCGGTGACTCCCCGTACGCGCTTACCGAGCATCATCAGGCTGGGGAACCGTGGATACGCATCCCCCACTTCGAGGCGCACATACTCGGCGTCCGCGTAGAACAAGTACCGGTTCTGGGGCTGACGCCTGCCGCTCTCTAGATTGTCCAGACGCAGGTTTGTGCCAAAGGTGAGGAATGAATACGTGCCGCTCGCCCGCGTTTCCAGCCGGGCGAAGGTTTGGGGGTTGGCCGTTTGTTCATTGCGATATTCTGACCGAACATCGCCGTTGAACTGCAGTCGAGCAGCCTCTTCCGCAAGCGCTTCTGTTGTGGACAGGCTAAAGCTCCGTTCGCGGGTGTAGTACAGGTTGCCGAGCGTGTCCCGCAGTTCTACTCGAACGCTGTGCGCTCCGAGAGTGATCGGCACGGAGGAGTTTCTCGGAGCCCAAAGAATGACATCGTCGGAAAGGATGGCCTCTTTGGACACGTCCGCATCGTCGAAGAAGATGCGCGTCCGGGCGGGCGCAACTGCCGGACTGGCGTAATACAGCGAGATGGCAAGTACAAACTCCTCAAGCGCGACCGTCTCGCCCTGGTCGGGGCTCAGGAACCGCACCTCCCGTTCCCGGGGGTCGACTTGAGTGACCGACAATTGCAGCGGATTCAAGTCGGGGGCTGCCTCGGGAAAGGTCTCCGTGGTTCCATCCTGCATCTCGATGACAAAGTAGTATTGCAGGTACGGAGGTTGAACGGCCTCTGCGGGAATTGTGGCTGAAGCGGATCGGCCGGCCTGCAGCATTTCCACTTCGGTGAATTCCGTTACGCCAAACGACCGGTACCGAATCAATGCACGGTTGATGTTGGCCGTGGGAACCAGTTCAATGCTGATTGGGACGGAAGAGCTTTGCTCGGCCCGTGGAGCATTGATTGCGCTGATCCTCTTCGAAACTTGTGCGTAAGAAGGAATCAGCAGTATGAGAAAAACGACGAAAACGGCGAAAAGTCGTACAACGCGCATAGGGGTCTCCTACACCAAGCGATGAGGGGATCCGGTAGGTGGTTGGCTGGAAAAATGAAGAGCGGCAAACCACTCAAGATTTGCCGCTCAATGTAGGAAATGAGCCTCAGGGATGCAACAAACAGCTTATTCTATCTTGATTTTCACCTCTTTGCCCGATGCATCTTTACCGATGATCTCCAGCTTGGGTTTCGGTTGTCCCTGAGCCTGTCCCTGAGTCTGTCCTTGGGTTTGGCCCTGAGTCTGTCCCTGTCCTTGCTGCTGGTCGCCCTCATCTTCGTCGGTGTTTGTGTCGGCTATATTGACGTCGTTCACCGTGGAATTCCGAACCTCGCCTTGATTGGCGGATCCGTGCCGCTGATACGTTTGCCCTGCATTAAGGGTATTGCCGTCCACGTCAAATGAGCCTTCCGTGCATACGAACGTGCTGGTCGTGTCAACATCGCTGTGGTCGACGCCACCGCTCGTTCCGCGGATCGAAGCAACGGAGATCGGAGAGGAAAATCGGAATTGTTCCCGCTCCTGCTTCTTCACGTCAAAGGCCAGACGTCCGCGCTCGACATGCACGCTGCGATCGACAATCTGTCCCTTTTCCTTTTGACCCTTGATCTCAACGATCGACTTCTGACGCACGACGAGTCTGCTCTGGTCGGGGAAAACGATCATTGCGAGTGATTTGTCATCGGTCCGGAGCTGATAGCCCGAGCGAAGCCGGTCAGCCGGAACCGCCTTTTCCCAGGCCCTCGCCGGACTCTTCTTTGCTACGTCCCGGACGACCTTGATCAACACAGCCTGAATGTCGCGCGGGTCTTGCTGCGGTTTGAGCGCCAGGCTGGATGCCACCAGGGTCCCGACGGCAATGAATGCTACGCTCTTTTTGATATTCATGTCCATGCTCCTTCGTGCCGGGATCGGTTATTCGACGACGGTGACCGTCGCTCCAGCAAATTGCTGGAGGAGGTTCGCAAGTTCTGCGGGAGTGATGATCCGGTTGTTGTACCGGAATTCAGAGAATGTCCATCCTCGGTTCTCCAACGAGCGCAACACTTCGGTCAATCGTTGTGCAATTTCAGTCGGCACATTTGGTGCGGCAGAACCGAAGACGCCGATAATGGGGTCCGGGCGAGTGGCGTCCGGTCCCGGTGTATTTCCGCTCGAGCCGCCCTGATTGGCTCCGCCGGCTGCCGAGGGGTCCTCATACCTGAACAGCGCAAGGTCTGCATCAACGGCGACCTTGTCCTGACTGGCGCTTGATTGAATGAACGATTTGCCCGCGATGACGTAGCGAGAATTGGGCGTCAGCGGTGTGGCAGTCTGCGGATACACCAACAGTGACCGACCATCCGTCACACGCTCTTTCCACAACGGCGAACCATTGAGAATGGCATCACGGGGATTGTCTTGGACCCGATACACGGCAAGTTCGTATTCCAATGTCGGTCGTTCGGGGGGCAGAGAAACCGTGATTGACGGGTTGGGAGTCGTGACGACGGGGTCGACCTGAACAATGATCTTCGCCTGACTGGCAGAGACAAACGGAATATCGAACACATTCCTGTACGTATCGAGAATGGGTCCGGATTGGGGATCGGTAATTCTGAGATTTACGCTGACAGTGAACCGACCGGAGAGCGCGGCAATGCCGGACTGAATCTGGTCTTTAAGGTCTTTGACTGGGCCAGTTTCCTCGTTATACGTTACATCAAGATCGGTCCCGCGGGCCAACGCTCCCAGCGATAGAGAATACTCGTACTCCGACCCCGAAGGCACAACCACCTTGATGGGTTTGCCCTTCGTAATGAAGAAAGTCGCCAGCTTCACCGGGATCGGGTCGGAAGAGGTCTGTTTGTACACAACGCCTTCCAGGTAGACCTCATACGGAGGTCCTCCCGGTCCACTCATAAAGATCGACCCGGAGATTCCCGAAGGAATACTCTCCTTCAATGTGAACGTCGCCGCGTTGATCCAGTCGGTCGGTGTGAACAGATCAAACGTCGGAGCGTTGAGCACCAACCGCCCAGTCTGAGCCGTGGCGGTGCCGAGGACGCCCAGCAAGGACGCCACTGCAAGCACGAACAAACGGTTGCGCGTCGTCGCGTTCATGGGGAACATCTCCTAAAATTTGGAAGGCATATTGTTGTCTTCAAAGTAAGAGGACTCCGGTCGGACAGTTATGACCAGAGTCACAATCCGTCACCCCGGATAAGTGCCCGAAAACCGTGCAACTTGTATCGGACATCTTCGCAGTCAGGTTTGAATGACCGCGTAAACCGCTTAGAAATTGACCACATCATTATAGAGTACGAAGGCCATAAAGACAAGGAGGAGCACGATACCCGCCTGCTGAAGGGCGATTTTGACGCGATTTGGTATCTCCCGCCGAAAAATCGCTTCATAGCTCAGAAATAACAAATGCCCTCCGTCTAACGCCGGGAACGGAAGGATGTTGAGCAATGCAAGGCTGATGCTCAGGAGGGCGACGAATCCGAGAAAGCTCACGACGCCGCTTTCTGCCGATCGATTGGCCATCTGAGCGATCCTCACGGGTCCGCCCACCGACCGGGACAAAGAGGCTTCGCCCGTGAACAGCTGAAGAATGTTCTTGAAGAACAGTCCGCTCGTGAACCACACCTCTCGCACCCCCACGGGAAACGCCTCCAGAAGCCCGAACGTCCTCCTCTGCATCGGACCCCGGTACACAGCCGACAACGAAATGCCGATGATGCCCTCCGACGTCGGCGTGACGGCGGCTCTCATCAGCGTGTCGCCCCGCTTCCACGTGATCGTCACTTCGTGCGACGCGTTTTTGCGAATGACCTGTGGGAGCGATGCATAGGAAACAACTACTCCCCCCACCGTCTGAATGGTGTCACCCGGGGCGAGTCCAATTGTCTCGGCCGGCCTTCCGGCTTGGACAGCGGTCACCACCGGAACAAGTCCTGCGGGATAGATCCCGAACCGTTCTTCCGTAAGGTCCGGAAGATCGTCACGCAAAACACTGAAGGTCAGCGTTTCCGACGCACGCTGAACGAGGATCGTCAGGTCTTGCCCCATCGTCTCGGCATACATGATGCTTTCGATCTCGTCCCAATGCTGCACGTTCCGTTCGTTCACCGAAACTATCCGGTCGCCCGCGCGAAAACCCTTTTTTTCTGCGGGACTATCGGGGACGACATAACCGATCTCGGTCACGGGACGAACAACGCGACCTTGCGTATAGACGATACCCCAGAAGATCCCGATCGCGAGGAGAAGGTTCATGATCACGCCGGCCGACATCACCACAGCCCGCTGCCAGACCGGCTTCGACCGGAACTCCCAAGGCTCCGGAGGGCGCGACAGGAAATCGTTGTCCATGCTCTCATCCACCATTCCGGCAATCTTCACATAACCGCCGATGGGGATCCACGAAACGCAATAGTCGGTCTCGCCGATTTGTTTGCCGAACGCCCGGGGCGGAAAGCCGATGCTGAATCGCTCGACGCGCATGCCGAAGAGTTTTGCCGCGGCGAAATGGCCGAACTCATGGATAAAGACCAGGATGCCGATCGAGACAGCGAAATAAAAGAGGGTGCTGAGTAATTCCATGCAGGTTAGTATGAATGATTGTGACTACACCATCGACATTGCCGTCGTGCGTGCCCAGGCGTCGGCTTCCAGGATGTGCTCAAATTCTGGAGATGCGTGGATCGTGTGACGATCGAGCGACTGCCGTATGATCCCGGCAATCGCCGTGAAGCCGATTTGTTTGTCCAGAAATGCGCCGACCGCGATCTCATTCGCGGCATTCAGGACGGCGGGAGCGGTTCCGCCTGACGCCAGCGCCTCATAGGCAATCGGCAGCGCGGGGAATCGTACGAGGTCGGGCTCAAAGAACGTCATGCGCTCCAGTTTCGGGAATGACAACCTCCCGCCGTTCAAGAACACGCGTTCGGGAAACGTCAGCGCGTATTGAATGGGGAGCTTCATGTCGGGCAATCCCAATTGCGCCTTGATCGAACCGTCGACGAATTCCACCATCGAATGAATGATGGACTGAGGATGAATGACGACGTCGATCTTCTCCGGCGGAAGACGGAAAAGCCAATGTGCCTCAATCACCTCCAGACCCTTGTTCATCAACGTCGCCGAATCAATCGTCACCTTGCTTCCCATCTTCCAGTTCGGGTGACGAAGCGCATCGTCCACGGTAATGTTCGAAAACGTGTCGGCCGGCGTATGCAAGAAGGGCCCGCCGGACGCGGTCAAAATAAGGCGCGTAACTTGGTTTTGTTGCTCCCCCGCGAGGCATTGCAGTATGGCGCTGTGCTCGCTGTCGACGGGGATCAGGCGCACGCCATACTCCGCAACAAGCCCGGTGATATACGATCCCGCGGCAACAAGTGTTTCTTTGTTCGCGAGGGCGATGTGTTTCCGATGACGGATAGCCTCCGCGGTGGGACGCACGCCCGCAAATCCCACGAGCGAAGAGATCACTATGTCGACGTCATCGCGACGAACGACCTCCATGACCCCCTGTTCTCCCGCCAGGACTTCCACGGACCCGCCAACCATAGAGCGCAGCTTGTCTGCCTGACGCTCATTGAGTACAGCAACGCCGAGCGGATGAAATTCCGCGATCTGTTCCCGCAGAAGATCGATATTCGTATTCGCCGTGAGGTACGTGACGCGGAAACGATCGGGGAGACTGCGGATTACCTCGAGGCTATTCCGACCGATGGATCCGGTGGCGCCGAGGATCGCGATATGCTGCGGGCGGGAGGCCATTCAACACGAAAGTCCGACCGTCCGGCCGGACTCGATAGCGACAATGTACCTAAATTCGCAGGGGTAGTCAAGGCGACGGAACGGCGGTGGACAGCCCCTCGTCTTTTTGATATATTGATTGAACAATGAGAGCGCTTACAGCTGTTACGTTTCTGATCGCAGGAGCATTGTCCGTCCTGGTAGCTCAGGACCCGGACCAGACCCGAAAACTGCAGCTTGCACAATCGCTTGAGCAGGCCGGCGAGATCGAGCAGGCGTCGATCATCTATGAGCAGCTCGTGCAATCCGACTCGACGAACTATGTGTTCTTTGAAGCCCTTCGGCGTGCGTACGTCCAGTTGAAAGAGTACGACAAGGCTATCCGTTTGGTTGAACGACGGCGCGCGTTCCGCCCGGGCGACGTGCTTCTGACGGCTCAACTCGGCGGGTTGTATTACGATCGGGGAGACACGGTGCAGGCAGCCGCCCTGTGGAACGCCGCCATCAACGAACAACCAAAGATACGTCAAATCTATGCGCTCATTGCCCAGCAGATGATGGAGCGGCGACTGTATGACAAGGCCATTGCCATGTACACGAGGGGCAGGGTCGCGACGGGAAATCCCGTGGAATTCGTAGAAGATTTGGCGCTTCTCCGATCGGCCACGCAGGACTACCGCGGAGCCGTGGAGGAATACCTCCGGCTTCTTCGGTCCGCGCCGCAACAACTCGGCTATATCCAATCCCGCATTGCCTCGTTTACTCTGCGTCAGGATGGACTGACCGCCGCGCGCGCAACCGTGGCGTTGGAAGTAAAACGTTCTCCAAACGATATTCCGGTCAGGACGTTGCTCGCATGGTTGGCCATGGAACAGGGGGATTATGACGCAGCGCTGGAGCACTACCGCGTCATAGACCGGGTCGCCAGGGCAAACGGCAGCGAGCTCTACAATTTTGCACAACGCTCTGCCCGCGAGGGTTCGTACCGCATTGCCGCGGCTGCCTACAAGGAGATCCTCGATAACTATGCGAGCGCGCCGACACGTCCGTATGCTCGGTTCGGCTATGCACGTGCGGTGGAAGAACTCAGCGCCGCGGATTCCGTGCGGCCTGTCGAGCCGGCGTCCGGCGCTTCAATCGCAGAGTCCTACATTTCTATCGACCGTTCGGTTGCGCTCTACGAAGAGATCGTGCGCGACTATCCCAACACAGAACCTGCGTTTCAGTCCATGTTCAGGATCGGCTTCGTGAAATACACGCGTCTGTTCGACCTTGATGGAGCGCTCACCGCGTTTGCCTCCATCCGCCGGGAGTCCCGTGCGGGCGCACTTGTGGCTGAATCCATCCTTCTCTCCTCCGATGTTGCCGTGGCAAAGAACGACCTTGTTACCGCACGTGAAATTCTGAAAAGCATGCCGGCCGGGGCGCCTCAAGAGACGCGTGATCGGGGCTCATTCCGCAATGCTCAGATAGCATACTACGGGACACTCTTCGATACAGCGCTCGCATTGCTCGCGCCGCTGACATCGGCGGTCGATCGGGACCTGGCCAACGACGCTCTTTCACTGCAGTACTTCATTGCTGAGAACAACGCGAACAAGGATGCGCTGGAAGCCTACGTGCGGGCAGAGATTCTCGTGCGGCAGCGCAAGCACAGTGAAGCCCTTGTACGGTTTGAAGAGATCCTCCGAACTGCCCCGCAAGCATTGCTGGCCGACGACGCCATGATACAGTCTGCGGAGTTGCACGTCGCGTTGGGCAAACCGCTCAATGCCCTGCAGGTGTTGCAGAAGATCGTATCGGAGATGCCGTCGAGCATTGTTCGGGACCGCGCACAATTCCGATTCGCCGAGATTTGCGAAACCATTCTCAGAGACACCCCAAGAGCCGTGCGCGAATACGAACGGTTCCTCGAAGTGTTTCCGCACTCGCTGTACACGGAGGAAGTGCGAAAACGTATCCGATCGCTGAGAGGAGATACCCTGTGACAAAGAGGGCGATGCTGGTGGCCGTGGTATTCGCGAATGCGCTCGTATGCGTGCAGGGCCAGACACGAATGCTTGTTCCCATGGACTTGAGCCAAACGGACCATTTGAAGTCGTATGGACTGGCGTACTGGGTCCTTGAGAAGAACGGCCAGGTCGACTGGCTGCTCAACTACAGGGGCGGCTCGTTCCTGCTTGAATACAGCGAGGTCGTGGCGCGTGAATGCCGAATTCGCGGAATCGCCTTCGAGCCGCTGAGCGCTGCCGAAGCTGCGCAGGTGTCCTCGAACGTGCAACGGGAGGAGGCGAACACGGACGTGGTGCGACTGGAAAAAGCGCCGAGGATCGCGGTGTATGTCCCTCCGGACTTCAAACCGTGGGACGACGCGGTGACATTGGCGCTCGAGTATGCCGAGATTCCGTATACAAAAGTGTGGGATGAAGAGGTTCTCGGCGGGAAACTGTCGGACTACGACTGGCTCCACCTCCATCACGAAGACTTCACCGGTCAGTACGGTAAATTCTACGCAAATTTCCGGACGGCGCAGTGGTATGTCGAACAGCAGTCTATGTATGAACGTGAAGCGAAGCGTCTCGGGTATTCGAAAGTTGGAGAAGAAAAAAAGGCGGTCGCCCGTGCGATCAAAGACTTCGTCGGTAATGGAGGGTTCATGTTCGCGATGTGTTCAGCGACCGACTCGTATGACATCGCTCTGGCGGCAGAGGGTGTGGACATCTGCGACGTCATGTTCGACGGCGATCCGCCCGACCGTAGTGCGCAGGCAAGGCTCGATTTCAGCAAGGCATTTGCGTTTGAGAATTTCAAGCTGGACATGAACGCATATCGGTACGAGTACTCGGACATCGACATTCCGTCGTCCGACCCACCCCCCTTGCGTGATCAGACGACCGATTTCTTCACGCTCTTCGAATTTTCCGCGAAGCACGATCCCGTCCCAACAATGCTGACGCAAAACCACGTGTCGATCGTGAAAGGGTTCATGGGTCAGACGACGGCGTTCAAGAAGAGCCTGATCAAGCGGACGGTCGTAACGCTCGCGGAACGCGAGGGGACGGAAGAGGTCAGGTATATCCACGGCAATTTCGGTCGCGGCACCTTTACATGGTTCGGAGGACACGATCCGGAGGATTACCAACATGCTGTTGGCGATCCGCCAACCGACCTTTCGCTCCACAAGAACTCCCCCGGATACCGGCTGATCCTGAACAACATTCTCTTCCCGGCGGCAAAAAAGAAGCAGCAAAAGACCTGACGTGCGCATCGCGGTCATTTCGGACATCCACGGCAACCTCGAAGCTCTTGAAGCAGTTGAACGGTCTATCCGGGCGGAACGCGCAGAACGGGTAATCTGTCTCGGTGACGTTGTCGGGTACGGTGCGAGCCCGAACGAGTGCGTCGACCGGGTCAGGGCGATCGCCCAGATTGTTCTTCTGGGTAACCATGACGCCGCAGCCGTTGATGCGTCCATCGCACAGCATTTTACACCCCTGGCGAAAGCATCGGCCGGGTGGACGGCTGCAGCTCTCAGCCTGGACCGGAAAACCTATCTTACCACGCTTTCCTATTTTCACACAGAGGGGGAAGCGCTTTTCGTGCACGCAACTCCGCTGAGTCCCGCCTCGTGGATGTATCTTATGGACGACGCCGATGCAAGAGACGCATTTCCTCATTTCACACAACGTATATGCTTCATAGGACACACGCACCGTCCAATAATCTATGGCGAAGCGGGACCCGCAGAGGTTATTGATTCCCGGCGCCGGTACATTGTAAACGTCGGATCCGTCGGGCAGCCGCGGGACGGCAGCCCTGATGCGAGCTATGGCATTTTCGACACAATGGACGGTTCTTACCGGAATATCAGGATATCGTACGACGTTGAGGCAGCGGCAAAAAAAATCCGCGAAGTTGGGCTCCCATTCCAACTCGCGGAACGACTATACTTTGGCACATAACCCGCACAACAAAGATCACCTGACGGCCAAAACGGCCATCATCCTATCCTTGCTCAGCGTTGATGCAGCGGCACAGATCGTGCCGTTCTCTTCCCACAAAACCACATTGAAATCCGGGTGTTGCTCGTCGATGTACCAGCCGGTATTCTTCAACGACAGGCGCGCAGCTCCCGGCATCGACAAGTGCGCGTCGTCTCCCACCGTTTCGTCCTTATTGACCTGATACACATACAGCAGATCTTTGTTCAATTTGTAGACGACATGTGCAAGCTTGACGCCGTTATACTCGTTGACGATGGCGCTATACGCGTCGCATTGTTCGATGGGACGAACGTTGACCTTGAATGGAACGCGTTGGGACAGCAGATAGCCGTAGACGCTTTCCGGCGAACAGGAGGTCATTGAGGGAATCAGCTTTCCATTCTGAAAGAGCGAAAGATTGGACGTCGCTTGCGTCATGATGTCGCGTTCGCCGACATGGCGAAGAAGGTCTTCGGAAGAAGGGGGGAGAGGGAACACCAGGTAGGCAAGCAGTATCGCGCCGAGGACGGCTGCGTACGCAGGAGCGGGGACGCGGGTGAACCAGCCTCGCGCTCGCACGCCGACGCCAGCCTGCAATCGCTCTGCAGTAAGCGCACGAAGGATCGAGGCGCGTACGCCTGCGGGGGTCTCCACGCGAGGTGCGTTTGACTGAACGAGAATCTTTGCGAGATATTCAAGGTCGTACGCCCTCCCGCAACGACCGCAGGAACCTATGTGGTCGAAAAAGATAGATTTTGTCTGCGCAGCGACGGATCCATCCAGCATCGGGCCGATCAAATCCTGAACTTCTGCACAAGTCACGGTGGGCATCCTCGTTCAATGTGGAACATATTCATCCTGTATGGCCGGCATCGCCATCGGCCTTGCCGATATATCCCCGCTCGCGGGCATACTCAAACAACTGTTTTTGGAGCATCTTTCTTCCGCGATGAAGCCTTGACCTTACGGTACCGATGGGGCAATCCAGAAATTCAGCGATCTCTTCGTAGGTCAAGCCTTCAATGTCGCAGAGTATGACGACCGTCCGGAAATCGTCGGGGAGTTCTTGCAGCGCACTCGTGACCTCGTCTCCGAGGAGACCGCCGAACATCCGTTGCTGAAGGTCGGTACTGTCGCGCGATTCGTCCCGTATCGAATCATAGAAATTCTCGACGTTCTCATAATCGACCGTGTCCGGTTCGCGCGTCTCTTTCCGGTATCGGTTGATGTAGGAATTCTTCATGATCCGGAACAGCCACGCCCGGATGTTTGTCCCCTTCTCGTACTTGTCCCAAAATCGGTAAGCTTTAAGGTAAGTTTCTTGGAGAAGATCCCGTGCGTCGTCTTCGTTGCCCGTGGTTCGCAGAGCAAAACTGTACAGGAGATCCATATGCGGAAGAGCTTCCGATTCGAACTCTTGGTGCTTGTCGCGGTCTGAGCCGCTCTGTAGGGCAAGGAGTATGGGTAGCATGGCTGCGTTCGACGTCCCCTCTACTGCCGTCACGCAACCCGATAGCAACCCGCACTCCGTAAACGATTCCTAAGGTATCGGAGTTCCTCTCGGGCAGTGTTCAGACGTAAGCGTTCGGTAAGAGCGGGGAGAAGAATGAAAATTACGGAAAAAGGGGGGTATGCGCAAATTTGAGAAACGAGAGCGATTCTCAGTTTTGTGGAAGAAGTGATCTAAGTTGTTCTGCGGTGAGCTTGTTTTCAAGAATGACGAGACGGGCATCGAGCTCGGCGCCCGCGGCATCATACACTTTGTACGCCGTGTACGTGCTCAGGTCGCCGATGTCTTCAACGGAAGCAACGACTTCCGTCGAGTCTGTACCGGGGGTAACGTTTATGCCTACGTCGACGATCGCCGCAGGAATTCCCGGTGAGGTCTGAAGTTTCGCATTTCGAATGATCACGTCGAAGGCCAGCCGCATGTTGAACGGAAGCGCCTCGTATGGAGCGGGATCGTTCCGTTCATAGGAGCCGGTCGCGATCTCATGAAGCGCGCACAGCAGCGCGACGAAATTCATCTTGCGGAGATGCATTTTCTCCGGATCACCCGCCCAGCCTCCCGATTCGATCAGGACGGTACTCGTTTCCCACCGCTGCATGTTGTCGCCAAATGCCCGAGGCTCGAATGTATCGTCCCACTTCGCCACCTTCCCCGGAATGAAGCGCCCGAGGACTGTTGCCACGCCTGCGGCGACCCGCTTCGCGCGAAGCCGCACGGCATTATCTGCCCGCGTCTCATCTGTCGCGGGCGCAAGCAATGCAATGGCCGTAATCTGTCGTGTCGTGCCGACGGTATATCGCGTATCTTGGTCGTGAAGGTTGAACCCGAAGTCGGGCCGTTCAGCGTCGTGGACCGACTTCAACACCCGCGCTTCGGGCGTCGTAAAACGCATCGCGTCACGGTTCATGTCGATCGCTTGGGCGGTCCTCCGCGTGAATCGCTCCGCACCGTCGGGGTTGATCATTGGCAGCATCAGGACAGTCAGTCGGTCGCGAACAGCGCGGGAAACGGGATGCCCGGGTTCTGCACGGAGAAAGCTCATTATGTCCAGCAACGCCATCGTTGCTGTCGACTCATCGCCGTGCATTTGCGACCAGAGAAGGACCTTGACAGGTCCGGTGCCGTACCTGTAGAGGTTGATCGTGCGCCCTTCGGCGGATGTGCCCGCAGACGTTATCCGTACCGTCCCAGCCTGAACAATGGGCGTAAGCCATCCGTACATCTCTTGCTGTGTGAATCGACGAGAAATAACGTCGCGGACTTTTACTTTGTCGAACCGGTCGGCCACATCCTGGGCCGTCGCTGACGGTGTCTGGGCGGTCATGATGAAGAGGGGAATAATGGCAGGGAGCAAAGATCGAATTGCCAAACGGGCGATCATTCGAGGTGGAGTTTTTTGAGTTTTGGACGGATGACAAACATGCAGTACGGAGCGTTCGGATTGTTGCGGTAGTACTCCTGGTGGTAATTTTCCGCCGGAAAGAATTCTTTCAGCGGCTGGATCTCCGTAACGATGGGGTCCCTGAAGTGTTTCTGGGCTTCGGTCTTTGAGCGCCCTGCAAGCCGCAGTTGTTCGTCAGTATACGTAAAGATAGCCGACCGATACTGTGTTCCGACATCCGCTCCCTGGCGATTCAGTGTTGTGGGATCATGAGCCTGCCAGAGAAGCTCGAGGAGCTGCGCATAGGTTACTTTCGCCGGGTCGAACGTCAACCGGGCAACCTCAGCGTGACCTGTTGTGCCCAAGCACACCTGCTCATACGTCGGATTCGTCGTGTTCCCTCCCGCGTAACCAGCTTCGACGGACAGTACGCCGGGAATTCGTTCGTACACCGCCTCAACGCACCAAAAACATCCAGCGCCGAACACCGCTTGTTCACGATTTTCCATAATTACGAGTGAATATACCTCATTTTCGTTCAACTTCAACCGGAGCATGATCGGGAGCATCGCCGTTGACAATCATGGAGGTCCTCTTTATATTGCACGCACTTTGTATGGCTGCATCATTCGAGTTCTATCGAAAACGCAGTTCTCGCAGTAAGTTCATAACCTGATTTTAGGAGAACATACATGTCGGACATTTCCCTCGATGCACTGGGCATGGTGGAAACCAAGGGTCTCGTCGGAGCAATCGAAGCCGCGGACGCCATGGTGAAAGCCGCGAAAGTGACGCTGATCGGCAAAGAGCAGATCGGCGGCGGCTACGTTACCGTGATGGTGCGGGGAGATGTCGGTGCGGTGAAGGCTGCCACGGATGCCGGGGCGGCTGCCGCCCAACGCGTCGGCGAGCTGGTCTCTGTTCATGTCATTCCGCGTCCGCACAGCGACGTGGAATTGATCCTCCCGAAACGTCCCCAGAAGTAGGCCAACGACCACAGGCGATGCTCCGGCGTCGCCTGTGTCGTCTTGAGCTATGCCAGAATACGCACTCGGACTCGTCGAGACCCGCGGGCTCATTGCCGCAATTGAAGCAGCCGACGCAATGGTGAAAGCTGCCAACGTTGTGCTCGTGGGAAAGGAACGCACCGACCCGGCGATGATCACAATCAAGATCGTTGGGGAGACAGCCGCTGTTCGGTCCGCGGTCGATGCCGGCGCCGCCGCCGCGCAACGGGTGGGCACGCTGGTCTCAACGCACGTTATACCACGCCCCGCCGAGGGGATCGAAGACCTTATCTTTGCCCGGGGTGCGCGTTCCCTCGCCGACGTCGAAGCAGAGCTCCTGGGACACGATGAGCGAAGCGAGGATTCAGATGAAGAGGCCGAGGACGATGGCGGACCGGAGCCGTCGGAGCCGGAAGGACTGAACGCGGAAGACCAGGCATACTTCCGGAAGCTTGCCGCCATGTCCGTACATGAACTTCGACGCCATGCACGTGGAATTTCCGGGCTCCCGATTCATGGGCGTGAGATCTCCAGAGCGAACAAACAGGAGCTGATGGAAGCGCTGCTCAAAGCCCGCAACAACTGACGAGCGAACACAGGCCTGAAAACACGAAGGGCGACCAAACGATCGCCCTTTGTCATGTACTGAAGCGAACTCCGAAATCAGAACGGCCGGACAAAACGAAAGACGAGCGCGCCGGGAGCCTTGATGTCTGTTCTCCATGTGTATGCAAAGCGGAATGAGCCGGAGCGATTGGCAAGCCCAAAACCAAAATTGTGATTGAACTCGCTCCAGGTAACCTTGTCAAAACCATCCTGTGGAGCGGTAGTCGGGAATGGCGTGCGGACAAAACCCGCGTCTGAGAGAAAGAGGAAATTGACCCCGCCGAACATCCACGACGGCCAGAAATCAAGGTCGTCCAGAAAATTGCCGTCGACAATATACTCTGCGTTGATCAGGACCATGCGAGTGCCAACAAAGGACTTGTATCGATAGGCCTGCAAGGTGCTCAACCCGCCGATCTGAAAGATTCGCTGCTCGGGAAGAATACCCTCGGATGATCCGGCGCGGAACCGCACATTCAGGTTGTCGTATCGTCCGAGTGGCTGATAACGGCGAATATCGAGAATGTACTGGTCGAATGAATAATCGCTTCCCGGCATTCGGCGCCCAAGTTCTGCCGTGGCGACGATTGCCCATCCTTCCGGACCGCGGACCGTCTTGTCGAGCGTGGTCATTCCAACGGTGGCGACGACGCTTCGCATATTCCCTTCGGTGATTGGAGGATTGGGACGAAAGGACTTATCGCCTCCGAACATTGCCCAATTGACCCTGTTGGTCAGCGAGTCATATCTGTCCACTGCATAGCCGACTCGGACCTCGGTGCGGAGAACGGAACCTTGAGTCGCCCAGGCGACGTGACCTGTGATGCCCCGCCGGCTGAAGTAGTCGAGGAAATCCTCATGGATGAAGAAAGCCGCCGCCGTGTTCTCATTCGTTCCGATGATCCATCGGTCCTTCGAATCGGTCAGGCTGTATGCTTCTACGCCCAATTCCAGGAGATGGCTTCCCTCTTCGGTCAGCGGAAACTGCCGTGCAACGCCGAGGTTCCATCGCCATGTGTGCGACTTGAATCCCCAGCCGAAGCTCCCAAATCCAGTCCAGGAGCGGCGACCATCCCAATAGTATCGCTTTTCAGAGCCAAGCCCGAGGAATATCCCCTCCACGCGATTGTAACGAAGCACGACGTCGTCCAGATTACTGTATTCACTTTTCCAGGGAACCTCAAAGGACGTTCCATAACGGCGAAAGCTTGAACGATTCGTTCTATAACTGCTGGCAGTCGCATTACTCTTGTCCTCGTACCCCTCGATCGTGCCGCCATCGTCCTTGACAATATCGCCGTTAATCACCCGTGCATTCCCCGTGACCGTTCCGCCCTCTTTGACGAAGAGCGTTCCGCCAATGACAAGCACGTCACCGTCGACCGTGCCGAGGACGGTCAGATTTCCCCCCTTTACGACGACATCGCCGTCGACCGTTTCTCCTTCTTCTATGACCGTGTGTCCGGTATACGAATGCGCATAGGGGTCGCTGGAAATATCCGCCGTTCGGAGGGAGCGACGCTTGCGGTCGAGCGTGTCGCTCTCTTCAATGTCTGAGTCGTTGATGCGGGTCCAGCTGCGGGTCACACGGCTGAGGAATCGATCGATCTCCTTCTCAAGTCGTTGGGTGAACTCGTCATTGTCTTTGCTGGTCGGCTGCGATTTGGATTGCGCATTCGCTGCGGCCGCTCCGAACATGAGGAGGAAACAGACTGTGAACGAGAAGGTTTTCATGGTGTCACCAAGAGGGAAGTGCTTGTCGTTGATGTTTACGATTTCCGGTAAGTCGAAGTTTCATATATCGTTGTACCCCACATCTTCCCCGAAAAACTCCAGAAAATCCGTATATTCAACCCGCGTATCAATTGTGAAAATAGCTTGGATGTACCGATGGCCTCTCCCGTCAGCCTGTTGATCAATATCGACCATATTGCAACCGTGCGCAATGCACGGGGCGGCACAGCTCCCGACATCGTTGATGCAGCCCGAACCTGTGTGCGTGCAGGAGCGAACGGAATCGTATGCCATCTTCGGGAAGACCGGCGTCATATTCGCGATAAGGACGTTCATCGCCTGCGTCATGAGATGCGAACGAGATTCGACCTGGAAATGGCGGCAACGCCAGAGATCGTTCGTATTGCATTGCGCACGGTTCCGGATCTCGTCACTCTCGTTCCCGAACGCCGCAGAGAATTGACGACAGAAGGGGGACTGGATATTGTACGTCAAAAGACGCGGATGAAACGTGTGATCGAGCGCTTCCACGATGCGGGCATTCCCGTAAGTCTCTTTGTCGACCCGATACGGGTTCAGATCGAAGCTTCGGCTGAAGCGGGAGCGGATATGGTCGAGCTCCATACCGGCGAATATGCGGATGCAGTCGCCGGTCGTGCGCGCTTGCGTCAGTTCTATCGATTGCGTGCAGCAGCAGCCCTGGGCGTGAGCCTTGGACTCAAAATCCATGCGGGTCATGGATTGCACTACACGAATACGGCCCGCATCGTCCGGATCCCCCAGGTCCGGGAACTGAGCATCGGATACGCCATTATCGTACGCGCGTTGTCCGTCGGTCTTGCCCGTGCAGTGCGGGAGATGGTCGGCGTCGTCCGCGACGCGAGCCACAGCCGCCATTAACCGTCATTCAATTTCTTCTTATACCTCCAGGAGGGTTCATGCGGCCGATCACCGTTGGTTCGTTCGTCCTGACGCTGACAGTTGTCACTGTTGCGCAGGATATTCCGCTGTTCACGTCGGACTTCCCGGCCGAAGAATTCACACAGCGGCGGGTGAGGGTCTATGACGCCATCGGTTCCAACGCCGTCGCGCTCGCGCAGGGGGCTCCGAACGCCGCCGGATATACGCGGTTCCGGCAATCGAATGGATTCTATTATCTCTGCGGTCTCGAAGTTCCCCATGCATATCTGTTGATCAACGGTGCGCAGAGGCGGTCGACGTTGTTCGTTCCCCATCGCAACGAGGCCAGGGAACGATCGGAGGGGAAATTGTTGTCTGCCGAAGACGCCGACGAGGTCAAGAAGTTCACCGGAGTGGATGCTGTGTTCGGCACAGACCTGTTGGGAGAGCATCTGGCGCGGATGGGTTGGACCGGGAGCGTGAAGGAGGTGTATGTTGCGCACCAGCCGGCGGAAGGATTTGCGATGAGCCGCGACCTCGCTGTTCGCGTTATGGCGGACCATATGGCCGACCCGTTCGACGGCAGACCTTCGCGAGAAGGAGTTCTGATCGAGAAGCTGAAGGAACGATTCCCCATGTTCTCCGTGAAAGATCTCTCGCCGATACTCGATGGACTTCGCTCGATAAAGAGTCCGAGGGAGATCGCTCGTATGAGGAAAGCGACCCGCTTATCGGGTCTCGCCTTGATCGAGGGTATGCGGTCGACAGAACCGGGGATCTATGAACATGAACTTGACGGAATGGCGAAGTACATATATTATCGCAACGGAGCCCAGGGTGAAGCGTACTATTCGCTCATCGCATCCGGGCCCAATGCCATGGTCGGTCATTACAACGCTGGTAAACGCAAAATGAGGGACGGGGAATTGCTGCTGTTCGATTTTGCGCCGGATGTCGGATACTATATGAGCGACCTCACCCGCATGATCCCGGTAAGCGGTACGTTCAACGCTTGGCAGCGCGAACTCTACGGGTTCTATCTCGCATGCTATAAGTCCATTCTGGGCGCCATTCGCCCGAATCTGACCGGCCAACAGATACTCCAAGTGGCGGTCAAGGACATGGACAAGGTGCTCGCCCAGTCGAAGTTCTCAAAACCGTTGTACGAGACGGCCTGCAAGACGTTTGTGGAGAGGTTCAGAATGCAGTCCCAGAATCCGCGCGCGTCTTTGGGACACTGGACGGGAATGGCGACGCACGATGTCGGAGAATACGGAGGGGTCTATAAGCCCGGCATGGTCTTTACAATTGAGCCCGCGCTTGTCGTACGCGAGGAAGGGATCAACATCCGGCTGGAGGACCTGATCGTCATCACCGAAACCGGTTGCGAGGTCGAGTCACGGTTCGTTCCGATGGAGATGGATGCTATTGAAAAGACGATGAAAGAAGAGGGTATGCTGCAACGGTATCCGAGAGACGCGGGACAGTGAACATGCGGGTTTGACTCGACACAACCTCAAATTTTCAGGTGATGTTCAGTTTTCTAACGCGGGCGAAGCATCTGGTCAAGGATCTTCTGATTGATCAATCCCTCCTCGCCGCTGATTGGAGGGTCGGTGCGTGTGCGAATGCTGTCGACAAACAGCCGGATTTCTTCGGCGTACAGGTCGGGAACGGAGATCGGTTCGACGACAGGGGGAAGGGGTTCCCCGTTGTTCGCGCGGACGATGTGCAGGTTCACTTGGACGGCGCTTTTGGTGAAATCGAACGCCGACAACGTGGCGTCTGTGCCGCGCACTTCAATGAACGAGCGCCGGTATGGACCGGCGAACGAGCTGTAGATCGAGGCCGTCACTCCCTTCTGAAACACGATCGACGCGGCAGATGTGGTCTCCGTGCGTTTGGCATTCGGAGCGGGAGAAACCACCCCGCGAACTGTCCGCACCTTATCGGCAACGATCGAGCGGATGGTATCGAGGCAATGCACGCCGATGTCGTGCACCGGTCCGCCGCCGGCTACTTTGCGGTCGAACATCCATCGGCGATGGCTGAAACGGTGATCGTAAAAGAATTCGGCGTGAACATGCACGAGTGATCCGATCGATCCCTCGGCGATCAGCTGCTTCATGCGAACGATGACGGGGGAAAGGCGGACCATGTGGCCGACCATGAGCTTTACCCGGGCGGACCGGCAGGCGCGGATCATCTTCTGCGCCTGTGCGACCGTTGCGGCCATCGGTTTTTCGACGAGAACATGTTTTCCTGCGGCAGCGGCGGCGAGCGTTTCCGCACAATGTGCGGCGTTGGCGGAAACGATGAAGACGGCATCGACCTCCGGATGACGTACAAGATCGGCGGCGCGGTGAAAAGCGTAAGGGACGCCATACTCACGCGCCTTCGCATCGGCTTCTTTCTGTGATCGCTTCTGCAGCGCAATTGCTTCAGCAACCCCTGAAGCGCGCAACGCCGGCAGAATAGTGCGCTCCGCAAATCGTCCAAATCCGATGATACCGAAACGGATCGGTGAACCTTCCATGTTCAGTTCCTTCATGTGCTTTCGTGGGACGGTAACCTACATATCCAATATCCCCGAATCAACCGTCGACACACGATTCGCACGTCCTCTTGTCCGCCACCCTATTTTTTGACATCTTACCCTTCCAACCGGGGCCTGGACCCCGGTTTTTCTTGCTCCCATGACGACGACACACACGCCTTCCCACGACATTCGATTCGACCGAAAGAAGTTCGACATCGAACTACTTCTCCGGCTGTTCGAAGGCATTCTTCTCCCCCGGATGATCGAAGAAAAGATGCTCATCCTTCTCCGTCAGGGAAAGCTGAGCAAATGGTTCTCCGGCATCGGCCAAGAAGCGATCGCCGTCGGTTCCGCGATGGCCCTCCGCGAAACCGATTACATTCTTCCGCTCCACAGAAATCTCGGGGTATTCACTTCCCGCAACGTTCCGCTCCATCGACTGTTCGCACAGTGGGAAGGAAGACCGGCGGGATACACAAAGGCGCGCGACCGATCATTCCATTTCGGCGCCCCGGAACACCGCATTATCGGCATGATATCGCATCTTGGCGCCATGCTGGGCGTCGCGGATGGATTGGCGCTTGCGAGTGTTCTCGACAGAACGAACGACGTGACGCTCGTATTCTCGGGCGACGGCGGAGCCAGCGAAGGAGATTTTCACGAAGCGATCAACGTGGCCTCTGTATGGGACCTGCCGGTCATTTTTCTCGTCGAGAACAACGGCTACGGGCTTTCAACTCCCTCGTCACAACAATTCCGTCAGAAGTTCTTTGTCGACAAGGCGGCCGGATACGGCATGGAAGGCGTGCAGATCGACGGGAACAATGTTCTTGAAGTGTATGATACGGTTCGCTCCCTTGCAGAGAAGGTACGGACGACGCGTCGTCCTATCCTACTGGAAGCCCTTACGTTTCGCATGCGGGGACACGAAGAGGCATCCGGAACGAAGTACGTTCCCCAAAAGCTCTTCGATCAATGGGGCAAAAAGGATCCGGTGGAGAACTATCAAAAATATCTCCTCGATGCCGGGATCCTGACCGGGAAAAAGGTCGAGGCGACGCGCACACGCTTCAAAGAACTCATTGATGCAGCTTGGGAGAAATCGACCGGCCAAGAGAACAAGGAACCCGACATCACCGTGGAAATGGAGGATGTCTATGCGCGGCTGAACGTGGAGATTGTTCCACCGGATATTTCGCGACAATCGAAGAAGAGGTTCGTGAATGCGGTGCAGGATGGACTTCGACAAGCGATGGAGCGCGATACACGGCTCGTGCTCATGGGACAGGACATCGCAGAGTACGGCGGCGTTTTCAAAGTGACGGAGGGATTCGTTGAGAAGTTCGGCAAAGAGAGGGTTCGGAACACGCCGTTGTGCGAATCCGCCATCCTGGGGGCGGCGCTTGGATTGTCGATCGCGGGACGTCCTTCAATGGTAGAAATGCAGTTTGCCGATTTCGCCGCGTGCGGCTTCAACCAGATTGTCAATAATCTCGCGAAGACGCACTATCGATGGGGCCAATCAGTGAACGTGGTCGTTCGCATGCCGACCGGCGCCGGCGTCGGAGCCGGTCCGTTTCATTCGCAGAGCACGGAAGCATGGTTCACCCACATCCCGGGTCTCAAGGTTGTGTATCCATCGACGCCTTTTGACGCAAAGGGGCTGCTGACGACGAGCTTCCTTGACCCCAATCCCGTGCTGTTCTTTGAACACAAGTTCCTGTATCGCAGCGTTGACGGTCTCGTGCCCGACAAGTATTACAATGTGCCTTTTGCTTCGGCGAGCGTCGTGCGGGAAGGAACGGATGCCACGATCGTGACGTATGGCTGGGGCGTTCATTGGGCGCTGGAAGCCGCGGATCGGGCCGAAGGAAGCGTCGAAGTCATCGACCTGCGCACCCTGCTGCCGTGGGACCGGAAAACAGTTATCGCTTCCGTGCGAAAGACGAACCGACTCCTCGTGCTTACAGAGGACACACAGACGGGCTCTTTTATCGGCGAGATCGCTGCGACCATTTCCGAGGAATGCTTTTCGGACCTCGATGCTCCCGTCATGCGGCTGGGTTCCCTCGATACTCCTGTACCGTACAATATCCATCTGGAAAAACACTTCCTTGGTCGAACTCGTCTCGGCGACAAACTGCACCAACTTCTGACCTATTGATGACCATGCCTCTCGGTTCGCTGCTCACCCCCGCATTGCTGTTGGACCAGGATATTCTCGAACGTAATCTCCAGCGAATGCAACAACGCGCGAATTTGCTCGGCGTTTCTCTGCGTCCGCACATGAAAACGCACAAGTGTCTCGAGATCGGAAAACGCCAGCGTGAGTTGGGGGCGAAGGGGATAACAGTCTCGACATTCTATGAGGCGGAGAAATTCGCCGATGCGGGATTCGACGACATCACTTGGGCGTTTCCGATTCCTCCGGTCTATGCAACGAAGGCGGCAGATCTGGCGTCGAGGATCACGTTTCGGGTGGTCATCGACAGCCTGGAAGCAAAAGGACATCTCGACAAGGCGGCGCGCGTAAGCGAACGGAAACTCCACGTCTGGCTCAAGATCGATTGCGGCAACCATCGGGCCGGCGTCGACCCCCGTTCTCCCGAGGCGGAAGAGCTCATTCGCAAGCTGAATGAGTCGAGCGTGCTGGAATTCGACGGGATCTTGTCTCACTCGGGCCATGCGTATGCCGGCAGGAACCCCGATGAGATCCTGGATGCCGCCCGGCAGGAGCGCGATGTCATGGTGGACCTTGCCGGCCGTATGCGCGCCAAAGGACTGAGGGTGCCCGGGATTAGCGTCGGTTCGACGCCCGCGATGGCAGTCATCGACCGGCTCGACGGCGTCACCGAAGCCCGGCCGGGGAACTACGTTTTCTACGATTACACGATGGCAACGCTGGGTATCTGCGGGGTGGAGGATTGCGCGGTGACGGTTCTCGCGAGCGTCATATCCCATCGGCCCCACGCGAGGCATTTCCTGACCGACGCCGGCGCTCTGGCCCTCTCGAAGGACCTCGGCCCGGCACACGTTCCCAACCCCATGGATATGGGACCGATCTACGAGGACTATAATCGCAAACGCCTGTTCGCCCACATTCACATGGGCAGTCTGTCGCAGGAACACGGGAAAGTGGTGACGGACGGCGGCATGGCGCTCGACGGCATGTTCTCCGTCGGAGAGAGGGTACGGATCCTGGAAAACCATTCCTGTCTGACAGTTGCGCACTTCGATGAATACGTTGTGATACAAGACGACGAACCGGTACAACGATGGCAGATACTCAAGGGGCGTTCCGTATGAATCCATTGAACAACAAAATCGCGCTCATCACCGGGGCCTCCAGCGGGATCGGCAAAGCGTGTGCTGCTGCCTTCGCGGCGGCCGGAGCCAGGGTAATCCTCTCGGCGCGCCGGAAGAACCGACTGCTTGAACTTTCCGCGGACCTGAAAGCGAAACACGGAGCGGAGACGTTCATCATCGAACTCGACGTTCGGGACAACAAAGCAGTAACGCTGGCTTTCAACCGCCTGCCGGATGAATGGCAGTCGATCGACGTTCTTGTGAACAATGCAGGACTCAGCCGCGGACTTGACAAACTTCACGAGGGGAGCATTGAAGACTGGGAGGAAATGATCGACACGAACGTGAAGGGACTCCTGTACGTGTCCAGGGTGGTCGTTCCAGGAATGGTGGCGCGCAAGAGCGGAACGATCGTCAACATCGGGTCGATCGCCGGTCATGAAGTCTATCCAAAGGGAAACGTGTACTGCGCGACGAAACACGCCGTCGACGCGCTGACGAAGGGACTACGAATGGACTTGGTAGATACGCCGATCCGCGTGTGCACGGTGGATCCGGGGCTCGTCCAGACAGAGTTCAGCGAGGTGCGATTTCGCGGGGATACGGAGCGGGCGAAAATAACATACAAGGGTTACAAGCCGCTCCAACCCGAGGATATCGCCGACGCCGTCATGTTTTGTGCATCCGCGCCTCCGCACGTGCAGATCGCGGAGGTGCTCATTCTGCCGACGGCGCAGAGCTCGACGACTCTCGTGCATAAAGTACTTTAGAAGCGCTGGGAAAAGATTTACACGCAACGATCGCAACGACTTTGTAGAGCATGCGTTTCAAGTCCGCAACGAAATAGTTCAAAATCCTTTTTGAAATCGCACACTCAAATGCGTTGCGTTCGTGACACTGAGCTCTAAGACCGTCGTTGCGTGCGTTGCGTGATAATCTTCTAAGCATGGTCTAAGTCGAGGAATCCATCGATGAAACTCTTTGCGATCATCGGCGCCGTGGGCGGATTGTTCGGAGTGGCTCTGGGCGCATTCGGCGCCCATTCACTGAAGGGCACACTCACGGCATCAATGCTCGATACGTTCGAAACCGGCGTACGATATCAAATGTATCATTCGCTCGCATTGCTGGTCGTTGCTTGGGCCGTAGAACGTTTCGGGGCGCCGCTCTTCACGGTTTCCGGCTGGTGTTTTGTGGCGGGAATTGTTCTCTTCTCCGGCAGTCTCTACATCCTTGCGTTCACGGGCATCCGATGGATCGGAGCGATTACGCCCATCGGTGGACTGGCGTTTTTGGCGGGATGGGGCATGCTGGCATATGGCTTCTGGAAAAACCTCTAGACGAGCACGGCATGCGTCAAGCTTGTGACGAGGCCGGCTCGCACTTCTGCACTTCACCTTCCTTGTGAAAGCGAATTAGGCTTGTAGATGACGGCCAGGGCGTCCATCATCGTCCGGGTACGTACCAGGCGGACCGTTGACCGTTGCATTTCCCACACCAGCGTCTTTGTGATGAACGGAATGGTGATCGAAGACTGGGGTTCGCCATACGATTCCTGGATGACCGCCTCACAGTCATCCAGCAGATCGTTCACATCCCCCTTTGTTGACGGGGGCACGCAGATCAGCGTTAATGCGACAAGGACGGAATCGTCGCGTGTAAAATTGAAAAACAGAGCAACCTGAGAACCGAATGCCGTGTCGCGGCCCGTAAACGACATCAGCGAGTCGTTCTGTGGAACATCCACCCATGGAGGGGTAAGTCGTCCGCTTCGAAACCACGTATAGCCGAAGGTATTGATAAGGTCGGCCGGTTTGTCCGTCCAGCTGACGAATTCAAATCGTTCGACCGGATTATCGACAAGCTGAGCTTGACCTGAAGTTGTCGTTGTACACAGAGCAAGCGCTGATGAGAGCGTCCAGAGCAACGCATTCGAACCGTTTCGTCGACAAGCGTTACGGAGCATGATGAGGGAAAGCACTGTTCTATAGAGATCGGATAGAAATGGAGCCGGAGATGTGATCCGGCTCCATTGTGCAGAGTGGGTGCGGTCAGGCGAAGATTGACACGATAGAGCACCACACGTACGCCAGCGTACCCCAGGTTGCGCAAACGTAGACTCCGGTGGTCCCGTTCTCGACGTCCTCCCATGTCAGACCGAACGTTTCGGCACAGTTCAAGAACGCCAAAGTCGCTTGGTCGCTGCAACTCTGCTGGGCTCCCGCAAGGCACGTCGCCTCGTTGAGCGTTGCGTTCGCCGATGTTTTATCGACCGAGGCGGCAGCAGAGGTCAATGGCAGCAACAACACAAGCAGGGCGCACAGCGCCATGATTCCGGTTTCGATACTGCGTCGCATAACGAATCTCCTTCTAAAGACGATGAGCGATGATGTGAATCACCCTCCGCCCGCCGCGGCCCTCCGCTGACAACGTCCCATGAAGCAGTGCCCGGGGGCCGGCCAGGACCCGCGACACAGTTCGCCATCATCAGATCAGCGAGCAGAGAGTGACCTTTCCACAGATTCAAGTTTCGGGATCAACCACCGTGGGCGCAGCCAGAACGCATCGGCGACCCATCCTCCCCCCGAGGATCCCAACGCCGAAGGCTCCGGCGCACGCTCACGGCAGAAATCAGCAAGCATCAGACTATCTTCAATGAACGGACGCGAGCCCACGGCCACATGTTCGATGATATCGCGTTCGTTGACAAGCAGGATTGCAGGGATATTCCGAATTCCCAACTGGATATACGCATCTGCAGGGTTCATCAAAAGGGCCGGAAAAGTCAAACGTGTCGAGTCCAGAAAAGATCGAACCGAGACTGTCGGACCGACGGAGATAAGCATAATGTCACATTCGTTCAGCATTGGCCTGAGCCGCCGGACATGTTCGAGCTCCACGCGACAAAACGGACACGTCACGGAAAAGAACACAAGCACGTGGTGACGTCCATAGGGAAGGCCAAGTTGAAACGGCACTCCTTCAGGCGAACGCAAGGAAAGTTCGGGGCGCACCTTCCCTTTGATCGAACGCGCATGGAAAGCGGTGAGCAGGACGATAATACTGCCGACAGTACAGAGCAGGATTGCTGAAAAGATGACGATACGACGCGACAACGCACCCCTCTTGATGAAATGCGACATGCGCGAAACATTTTACGCGCTGGCGCTCCGCGAATATACAGTCGGCACGAGCATTTGTCAAGAGGTTGGACCGATTTTTTTTGACCCGGATTCATCCTTCTATTGAAGAAGTGGATGTACGGAGCAATAAGACTTTCCAATGAGATACCCCTACGTCCCATTGTAGATTTTACAATTCTTGCATTACAGATAGATATTGTATGCAAATTTAAACACCGCCAATTCATTGACATATAACGACTTATGGCATCCTAATTTTTCGCCCTCAGTCGCGGTCTATGGTACCACTCTGGTAGAATCTCTGGCAACCAGAAAGCCGGAGGTTCACAGTGCGATTGGGATGGATGCTAATAGCGAGTCTCTTACTTGTCGGAACGACGGTCGGCGGGAACAAGCTCACCGTTCAGCAATCAGGGAATGAACTGAGGTTGGTACTTTCCAACGAGGATGTCGTTGGGGGACTTCAGATGCGGGTGAGCGTTTCTTCTTCGGTTTCGCTTGGGAACATCACGCAGGGGAGGAGGACGTTAGGCTGGATCGTCGCGGGACACATGATCAACGACACGACGATGAGCGTCGTGATCATCAGCTCAACAGATCATCAACTGCCGTCCGGCACCGGCGAAGTTGCGGTCATTCCGTTCTCGGGTAGCGGTTTTGTTGGACTCGCAGACGTAGTTTTGGGAAGCCCCGATGCACAAGGACTCGACGTCAGCACGGAAGGAACGTGGCTTCGAGATGATTCGACTCCATCCATTACGCTGGAACAGAACTTCCCAAATCCATTCAATCCTTCCACGCAGCTTCGCTACACTGTGCGCAAACCCGGACATGTTCGGCTCGCAATATATGATATCACCGGCCGCGAAGTGAGCGTGCTCGCCGACGCTGAAGTTGCTCCTGGAACGTTTAGCGCAAACTGGGTCGCGCAGCACAACGGAGCTACGCTTGCATCAGGCACGTACTTCGCCAGATTGTCGATGGGGGGAGAGGTGAAGGTAACGAGGATGGTACTCGCCAGGTAACACGGGCAAACTGACAATCGACAACGAACAACTGACAAGCGTACGGCGCAGAGTGCAGACCGCTTGCCGCTGACCGCTTGCCGCTATGCGCTATGCACCTTGCGCTATGCGCTTCCCGCCTCACCAAGCTCTCCTGAGAAACTCCCCCGCCACCGTAAGTCCCATCCACCAGTAACCCATTCTCACGATCGGCGCGTGCCGATGCTTGACATCGTGCCACCATCGGGCTGCGATCGCGAGGATGCCGATGAATGGCAGCGACCAGAGCCCCGCCTGCAACGGACCCAGGTCGTGTCCCAACCAGCCGGTGATGTTCTCGTCGGGATTCGTCACCCATCCGTACAACATCAAGAGATGGAGGATGTAGACGAAGAACGATTCCATGCCCATCGTCGTCAACCATGACGGCATCCAGACACGTGCGTGAGATGTTTCCAAGACCGAGTTTTCGAGAAACCACAACGCGCCGAGTGCGACGAACAACACGCCCAACCTGATCCAAAAGAAGCCGGGGGAGGTCGACCAGAAGTCCATATGTCCCGGGAGATTGAACGGGACCACGTCTAACAGCGCCCCTCCGCCAAGCATGAAGACGCCTCCAGTCATCAATCGTAACATATACGCTCTCTCCTGCTCCGCCCTTGCAGCTGAAAGAAATCCCCAGGACGCAACAACTCCCGCAAAAAGAAATGCGATGGACGGGAAGACGGGAAATGGAGATCCGAATGCTCCGCTGATCGCCGTTGCCAGCCACAGCGGAGTATCTCCCCTGGCGGAGACCTCCCAAGCCATCGGAGTCACAAACACGACCGCGAACGCCGTGGCGGCAATAATTGAAAGAAACCACCGTTCTTCGCGAATGATAAGATACAGAATGCGAAGCGTGAAAAGTCCCAGGCCGATTACCTGAAGAACATCAAACTGGAGAAACTCCCGCCATTGCAGGAGTGTGGCGTGAGAGAGTGTTTTGGTGAGGGAAAGATAAGGTATGTGGAGGGCGTAGCCGATAAGGATGAGCATGATCCCGCGCCAGAGACGCCGGACAACGTGCCGATTTAGCCCCCGGAGCAGGTCCCCCTTTTTTTGCGATGCAATGGCAAATGTGAACCCGGCGCCGAAAAGAAATCCCGGAGCTGTGAGCCCGTGGATCATTTCATGGAAGCGGAATCCCGGCGTGTCATGCCACCCCGCTCCCAGGACCTCGCGCACCAAATGCCCCTCGAGCATGAGGACAACGACGATACCGCGGTAGAGATCGAGGAAGGAGTATCGGGAAAGTTGCGGCATAGAGCGGTAGTTTCAAGAGAGAAAACGGTCCAAACAGTCCAAACCTCCACACGAACCAAACACAAATGCTAAGAGTCAATACGGCTTATGCCGTTGGTTTGGCAGGTCTGGGCAGTTTGGAATGTTTGGAGTTTTTCGTTCTGCTCTACACTGCCCCAACCACTGCATTAATCGCGACGACGTTGACAATATCTTCCACACTGCATCCGCGCGAGAGGTCGAAGGCGGGCTTCTTCAGGCCCTGAACCACGGGACCGATCGCTTCGGCGCCCCCCATGCGCTGCGCCAGTTTGTAACCGATGTTGCCGGCGTCGAGGTCGGGAAACACGAGCACGTTGGCCCGGCCGGCAACGGAGCTTCCGGGAGCTTTTCGGTCGCCGACCGAAGGCACGATTGCCGCGTCGAGCTGGAGTTCGCCGTCGACGGACAAGTCGGGACGCTTTGAGCGAACGAACGCGGTGGCCTTCTGTACTTTTTCCACGCGAGCGTGCTCGGCGCTTCCTTTCGTCGAGAACGACAACATGGCCACGCGTGGCGCTTCCCCGGTGAGCTTTCTGTGATTGTCGGCGGACGCGATGGCGATGTCGGCCAACTGCTCGGCGGTCGGGTCCGGAACGACGGCGCAATCGGCGAACGTGTATGTGGTGTAGGGGAAGACCATGAGAAAGAATGAGGAGACGGTGCTGATGCCGTCGGCGACGCCGATTGCCTGAATGCCGGCGCGCAGCACGTCGCCGGTCGTTGAAATGGAGCCCGCAACGCTGCCGTCGGCGAGTCCCTCACGCACCATCATGGCTCCATAGAAGAGCGGACGCTGCATGACCGTGTGCGCCTCGTCAATCGTCATTCCCTTTGCTTTCCGCAGATTGAAAAAGATGTTTGCGAAGTCGCTCCGCTTGTCTGAAGTTGACGGATCGATAACGCGAACCTTCTCGAGTCCGATGCCGATGACCTGCGCTTTCTTCCGGATCTCGTTGTCGGACCCGATGAGCGATACGGCTGCGATGCCCTTGTCAGTGAGGATGCGGGCAGCCTTGATGGCCCGTTCGTCCGTTGCGTCGGGAAGAACTATGTGCTTGTGTAGTGACTTGGCTCGGGAGGTGATCTGATCGAGGAGAGAGTTCATTGTCGTAGGAGAGGTAGAATATCAATTGACGAATGACGGTTGACGAATGACGAATGTCTGCAGAAGCACCATCCCCAATATATCTTCAAGTCTCCCAACCTTCCACCCCATCTGTCGTTTTGTCAAAGGAAGGGGTTGATGGATCCGGTCGAATCTCCCAGAAACCGTTATATTAAAAGAACTTAATGACGGAGGAAGCAGATTGTCAGTATGACAATTTTTCACTATTGTTGTTAACCAGACGCTCAAAATGGAACAGAAAAAGGTCTACGTCGAAACATACGGTTGTCAGATGAACGTTGCTGACTCCGAGGTCGTGCAGAGTATCATGCACGGTGCCGGATTCAGAAACGTGGCGACGCCTGCCGATGCGGATGTCATCCTTGTCAATACCTGCGCTATCCGCGAGAATGCCGAAGCCCGGGTCTATGGCCGACTGGGTGATTTCAAACATCTCAAGAAGGGCAATCCAGGCGTTGTCGTCGGCGTTCTGGGATGCATGGCCGAACGCTTGCGGAAGGACCTGATGGAGACGGAGTCGTTTGTCGACCTGGTCGTCGGTCCCGACGAATATCGAAAGCTGCCCGATCTTGTTGAAGGAGCTTTGACGGGGGAGAAAGGGATCGCGGTCCGGTTGTCGCGCGTGGAAAATTATGACGACATCATTCCGCTCCGGACCGATGGCGTCAGCGCCTGGGTTTCGGTGATGCGGGGATGCGACAAGTTTTGCACGTTCTGCGTCGTGCCGTTCACGCGCGGACGCGAACGGAGCCGCTCGCTTACCGGCGTTGTTCGTGAAGTTGAGGACCTCGTCGCCCGCGGGTTCAAGGAAGTGACGCTCCTCGGCCAAAATGTGAATTCGTACCGGGATGATGGAAAAGACTTTGCGGACCTTCTGGCGGCGGTAGCTGCCGTCGACAGGACGGTCCGTGTGCGTTTTACGACATCGCATCCCCAGGACATGTCGGACAAGCTCATCGCCACCATCGCCGGACAACCGAACATCTGCAACTACGTTCATCTACCAGTCCAGTCGGGTTCCGACCGCGTCCTTGAATTGATGAATCGCACTTACACAGCCGATCACTATCTGAGGTTGGTGGAGAAGATCAAGCGTACGATTCCCGGCGTCAGCCTTTCCACCGACATCATCTCCGGATTCCCCACCGAAACGGAGGAAGAACACAAGATGACGGTCGACCTACTCCGGGGGGTCGAATTCGACGGCGCGTTCACGTTCAAATATTCTCCCCGTGAGAACACGAAGGCGTGGTCGATGGGAGACAGCGTTCCTGACGAGGTCAAGCTTCGGCGCCTGAACGAGATCATCGACACACAGCGGCAGATCTCTTTCCGGAAGAACCAAACAGAGATCGGGCGAACCGTGGAAGTTTTGGTGGAAGGGGAGAGCAAGAAGTCGATGCACGAATTCTGCGGGCGGACGGACACGAACAAGACTGTTGTGTTCCCGAAGAACGGCGTACGTGCGGGCGAGTATGCGCGCTACATCATCGAGCGGGCCAATGCGGCGACGTTGTTCGGGCGATCGATTTCCACGAACTAAGCGACGGCAAGGAGGGATCGACATGAGCACACGAATTGCTATCCTGATACTGCTCGGAATGACGGGCTTGTATGCCCAGTCGTCGACGGGTGAGCCGGATATACGGCGCCGGCTGGAAATGGTGGAGCGTGGACAAGGGGAAGCTGTGAAAGCCGAATTGTCGCAGCTGATGACGACCTACCAGAACAACCCGGGAGTGATGTATCTCCAGGGGGTTCTGACGACGGACGGAACGGAAGCGGCAAAGATCTACCAGAGCGTGGTCGACAACTTCCCGAAGAGCGAATGGGCGGACGATGCGCTCTACAGGCTCTACCAATACTACACGTCGGTGGGGCTCTTCAAGACGGCGGAACAGAAGATGGCGCAGCTCAAACTGGAGTATCCATTCTCCGCCTACGCATCCGAGGAGGAAGCACCGCCCGCTCCGGCGAAGCCGCAAACGACGCAGCAGCAGCCCCCGCAGGCTGAACAGGCTCCGGCTGAGCCGGTGCAGCAGCCAGCCGTGCTCGCGCCCAAAGGCCCGGTGGAGAAATATCCGACCGTCTACACCATTCAAGTTGGGGCGTTTTCGACCATGGCAAACGCCGAAGAGCTCAAGAAACGGTTCGAAAAAGAGGGCTATTCTTCGAATATCTTCACGATGACCCGGGATGGGAAGAAGTTGCACAAGGTCTGGGTTGGAGAATTTCAGAACATCGATGAAGCCCGGCGGTTTGCCGGCGAAGTCAAAAAGAAGTTCGGATTGGACGCAATTGTCTACTCGCGTTGAAGATAGGGAGAGGATGGACCGGGCGGAATTCCAACGGCGGAACGGCATTATCGGGCGTTCGCCGGAGATCCTGGAGATCGTCGATACGATCCGTCAGGTCGCGCCGACAGACATCACCATTTTAGTCACGGGTGAAAGCGGTACCGGGAAGGAAGTGGTCGCTCGGGCGATCCATGCCGCCAGCCGCCGCTCGGAAAGGCCGATGGTCACGGTGAATTGCGGCGCCATACCGGAGGGCCTGATTGAAAGCGAGCTCTTCGGACACGAGCGAGGGTCGTTCACCAGCGCCGTTGAACAGCGCAAGGGCTACTTTGAGGTAGCCGACGGCGGAACAGTGTTCCTGGACGAGATTGGCGAGATGCCGGCCGCCACGCAGGTGAAACTGCTGCGGGTGTTGGAGAACGGCGAGTACTCGCGCGTCGGCAGCAGCCAGGTACGGACGGCAAATGTCAGGATCGTCGCCGCAACGAACCGGACGCTCGAATACGAAGTGCAGCAAAAGCGATTCCGGTCGGACCTGTACTTCCGGCTTCGGTCGGTCAACATCCATCTCCCGGCGCTGCGGAACCGGCGTGAGGACCTTCCGCCGCTGGTAGACCACTTTGTGCAGGAAGTCAGCGCCAAGAACGGCATCCGGTTCGCGGGGTTCACGAACGACGCGACAGCGCTGTTGATGGACTACGATTGGCCCGGCAATCTCCGGGAACTCAAGAACGCCGTTGAAAGCATGCTCATTCTGGAGAATGGCAAAAGGCTGGACGCGGGAACTGTGCAGAAGTACCTGAAAGGACGAACGACGGTGGTAACGGAACGCAATCTTCCGGTGGTGACGAACAAGAGCGTCGAACAGGCGGAACGCGAGCTCATTTATCGTGCATTGCTGGACATCAAGTCCAACCTGATCGAATTGAAAGACCTGCTGAATCATCCGGGAACGGCGGAGACCGCGACGGAAGCTGCGCCACGAAATAACGGGTCAAACGGCAACGGCAATCTTTCCCTTGACGAGATGGAACGAAAGATGATCCTGACGGCGCTCGAACGGCACAGCGGCAACCGGCGTCTCGCAGCGCGGGACCTGAATATTAGCGAGCGGACGCTGTATAGGAAGATCAAAGAGTATGGGCTTCAGGAATAGCATATGGGAATTTGGGATTGTGGAGTGCGGAATAGTATGGTGAGATTGCGGATTTCGGATTGTGGAGTGCAGAATAGCAAAGTGCGGCGGCCTCCGATAATCCGCACTTCGAATTCCACAATCCGCAATTTCCCATGGATTTTTCTTCTCTTCCTTGGTTGCTCCTACTCCTTCAAAGGCGGCACCGTCCCGCCGCACCTCAAGACCGTCGCGATTCCGGTAATCAACGACGCGAGTGGATACGGCGATCCGTCGCTTCGCGATGATTTTACGCGAGAGCTCACGCAGCGGTTCTTGACGGATGCCACGCTCGAACTGGCGGACCGGAGTTCAGCCGACGCCGTGCTCGAGGGTTCCATTGTCGATGTGCGGGACGCTCCCAATGTTTTGGAAGGCGGGGAAAACGTTTCACAGCGACGCATCACAGTCCGGGTCCTGATGACCTTCAACGACCTGAAGCTTCGAAAAAAAGTGTGGGAAAAAGAGTTTTCAAACTATGGCGACTACCCCTCCGGCGGGGGCCTTTCTCAGCGACAGGAAGGTCTTCGCGACGCCGTACGCAAGCTTACAGAAGACATATTGAACGACACCGTCGCTGGATGGTAACACATTTATCATGACCATGGCCTACCTCATGTTGCTTCGCCAGGAATTCCTGGAAAACGATCTCTTCACCGATTTCGTGCTGTACCTGTATTTCATTTCCCTTCTCATTCTGTTCACGTTCGGAGCCCACGGGTTTGTAATGGTCTATCACTACCTGCGGCAGCAACGGCGCGACGTGCTGTTCCAGCCGCCGCTCACCGACACGCCGGTCGTGACCGTGCAACTGCCAGTCTACAACGAATTCTACGTTGTCGGACGGCTCATCGAGGCTGTTTGTGCGCTCGACTATCCGAAAGAGAAGTTGGAGATCCAAGTACTGGACGATTCGACGGACGAGACCGTGGACGTTGTCCACCGGACCGTCGAGGAATTCAAGACGCTTGGGTACGACATTAAGCACGTTCGCCGGACGAACAGGTCGGGCTACAAGGCGGGCGCCTTGAAGGAAGGTCTCGCGCATGCGCGCGGCGAATTCCTGGCCATCTTCGACGCCGACTTTGTGCCCAACCCGGATTTCCTGGAGAAGACGATACCGCATTTCGCCGACGCGAACGTGGGGCTGGTACAAACGCGTTGGGAACATCTCAACGGCGAATATTCGCTCCTCACGCGAACGCAAGCACTCGCGCTCGACGGACATTTTGTGATGGAACAGAACATCCGGAACAGGGCGGGATTCTTCATCAACTTTAACGGTACCGGCGGGATCTGGAGAAAGGATGCGATCCTGGACGCGGGGAACTGGCATTCGGACACGCTTACCGAAGACCTCGACCTGTCGTACCGTGCACAGCTGAAAGGATGGCGGTTTGTCTATTTGAACGACGTCACGTCTCCCGCGGAGCTTCCGGCGGAGGTCAACGCACTGAAGTCACAGCAATTCCGATGGACAAAAGGAGCGATCGAGACCGCGCGGAAGATCCTTCCGGAAGTCTGGAAGGCCGACATGCCGGTGCGGGTCAAGATCCACTCCACGTTCCACCTCACGAACAACATCGTGTTCCCGTTCATCATTCTCGCGGGAGTGCTCAACGTTCCCCTGATCTTCATCAAGAACCAGGGGGGTCATGAGGCCTACTTTGCGCTCATGTCCGTGTTCGTCCTTGCGTTCATCGGTTCGTTCCTGTTCTACATGTACTCGCAGAAAGAGGTGTATACCGACTGGCGTCGCCGAATTCTGCTGTTTCCCCTGTTCATGGCGGGAAGCATGGGGTTTGCGGTGAACAATTCGCGGGCGGTTTTTGAGGGACTCTTCAAGAAAAAGAGCGAGTTCGTACGGACGCCTAAATACAATATCACCGACAAGGACGGCTCGTGGAGCGAGAAGAAGTATGTGAAGAAGAAGATGGACTGGGTCGTGTATGTCGAGGTTCTCCTGGCCGTGTATTGCTTCTTTGGAGTGGTTTCCTCATTATACTACCAGGAGTTCGCCGCGGTCCCGTTCCAGATGCTCTACTTCCTGGGCTTCTCGTTCGTGTCGTGGCTGTCCATAAAGCACGCGTATGGCTCGAGGAAACTGAAGCACGGATAGATGCAGGTTGGAAAAGAAGAACGCCAAGACCGCCAAGGATTGTATGGAATCTTTCTTGGCGCGCTTGGCACTCTTGGCGTTAATCTTCTTCTCTTAGCTCTTCACTGATCTCCGCATGAACCAGTCCCAGCAGCTCATCGCCCAGCTGGAGCGCCAGGTGGGCCCGCACGCCAAGTCGCCCATGTTCGCGCAACTCGCCGATGCGTACCTGGCGGCGGGCCGTCCGAAGGACGCGCTCCGCGTGTGCGACGCAGGCATTGCAAACTTTCCCTTCTACTCTACCGGACATCTCATCAAGGGGCGGACCCTCATCGCCCTGAAGATGTACAGCGAGGCACGCCGCGAATTCGAAGTCGTCCGCGACTGGCTTCCCTCCAACCCTTCCGTTCGCAGCCTGCTCCAGTCCGTTCCCATTTCTGACGACCAGGTGCTGGTCGCCCCTCCGGAAGAGGAGCGTGCGGCTCCCGTCCAGGAAGCGAAGGTCGAACAACAGGCGCAGCCAGAGGCACCGCAGGCGTCAGGCGATTTTTTTGGCGCGATCACCGGCGGTTCAACGCCCGAAGCCGCCGTCGACACCGGCACAACTCCGGAAGCCCCGCCCACTGACAATGTCTTTGGACTTCCGAGTGTAGCTCCCGACGCAGGCACGATGACCGCGGAGCCCGAGCAGTCGCTGCAGCCCAATCCGGAAGCGTTCGCAGCCTTTGGCCAGGGGGGCGAGGGATTTGGCGTGCCGTCCGCCGCCGCAGAAAGTGGAATGCCATCGGGCGGACTGGGTAGCGGGGAAGAGACCTTCGAAAGATTTGCGGAGCGCATGAGAGCGTCGCTTGGCCCGTCCGGAACGATGTCGATGGAGGAGTTCTTTGCCGGCACGAACGGCAGCGGCGAGGTTTCAGCATCGCAGGCCGGCGAGCTGATGACCTCGGAGCCACAAGCAGCGGAGCCGCCAGCCGCAGAAGCAGTTGACCCCTTTGCGTCGTCGGGATTTGGCGGATTTGAGACAGCCCAGTCGGAAGCGCCGCCCGCAGAACAGCCGTCGGCGGAACCGTTTGCCACGTCGGACTTCGGCGGAGTTCAGACCGAAGAACCGGCGATGGAAGCGCCCGCGTCCGATCCGTTCGCATCGTCGGATTTCGGCGCAACCCAAACCCAGGAACCGGAACCGGCGCCCGCAGCGCCGGAAGACGCATCGAGTTTTGCAGGTCCGGACTTCAGCGGTCTTCCCGAAGCACCCGCCTCCGAGCCCGCGCCGGCTGAAGAATTTGGAAGCACCCCGGCACCCGAGGAGACGCCTCCCGCCGACAGTGGATTCTCCGGGCCGGCCTTCACGGGGCCCGAACCAGTATCGGGGAGCGGAAGCATAGAGGATATTGCACAGAAGTTGAAGTCGGCAAAGAAGATCACTCCGGTCATCGACTTTTCCGCCAAGACGCAATCGTCGTCAGCGAGCGACGACACGCTGTCAAGTACGGGCTTTGTGACGCCGACGCTGGCGGAGATCTATGCGAAACAAGGATGGTATGACGATGCCATTAAGGCCTATAGGACGCTCTCGCGGAATAAGCCGGCGGAACGAGAGAGGTTTGAGCAGCGGATTGCGGAGCTGGAAGAGCTGAAGAAACAGCAAAGCTAGAGGGGCAATCGTGCCAAACGGGACAAACATGCCAAACATGCCAAACTGGATTGTTCTCTAGCCTCTCCGTTTGGATTGTTTGGACGGTTTGGAAAGTTTTGGTAGAAGTGCCTCCGCCCCATCACCCATCACCTACTTCCCGCTCTCCGCAACCGGCTTCATCCTCGCTCTCCGTATCAGCCACGCGCCAACAAGGCATATCGCACCGCCCACGATTGACAGAATAGCGACGCTCTCATTTCGTATCAGTAATCCAAGAGCCAGCGATACGGGCGGAATGAGGAACGTCGTCGCGGAAGCTTTCGTCGGTCCCACACGTCCCGCCGCGACCGCGAGCATGGCATAGGCGATTCCCGTCCCGAAAGCACCCAGCGCAAGCAGCGAAAGCAGCGGCCAGAGCGACCATTGCGCCTCGAGAAGTTCCGGCACCCCCAGCGGCGCCGTAAAGAGAATCGCGAGTCCCTGTGCCCGCCAAATGAGTGGAACAACGCCATACTTCTGCTGGATAGGTCCGGCCACATTCAGAGCCACTCCGTACGATGCGAGTGCGCACAGGATCAGGACAACGCCGAAGACGCTGTTTTTCCCTTCGTTGACCGTCGGTAAAGCCATGATGATGGCTCCCAGGAATCCGACAGCGAGTCCGATGGCAACTCCCCTCGACGGCTTTTCTTTCGTCATAAGGAAGGCGATCGCCGCTACGAACAGCGGATTCGCACCGTTCAACATTCCCGTCAACGCCGAAGAGACATGCCGTTCGGCGTAGGGAAACATGCTGAGCGGGAAGGCGAGCCAGACGATGCTGAGCAACAGGATCTTCGAAAAGAGCTTCGGATCGACCGAACGACGCGCCTGAGGAAACGCCGCGAGCGTCAGGAACCCGACGGAGATGCGGAAGAACGTGATCGCATTGGGGCCCATCGCTTCGAGGCCTTCTGCGATGAACAGAAACGAAGCGCCCCAGATAACTCCGGGGCCGACAAGGAGGATGAGGTCTGACTTGAGAGGATGAGAAGGAGGAGAGGGATTCATGGGGGGGTGAAGATAGCAATCAAAAGAGTGAATATCGAACAAGAAACAGGGAATAATGGAATTATGGAATGGTGGAATCGGAATTCGTGATGCGGGATCAGTAATGAGGGATGAGGGATGCGGGATGAGTAATGCGGGAGGCGGAGAAGACGGCCGGTGCTCAGCCCCTCGACCCTTCGGTAAACTCAGGGCTAAAGTGCTGAGTACTGAGTGCGGAGAAAGAGGTTTGCCGGGAAGGGGCCCCTATCCAAGCACCTGTCATTGCGAGGAGTGACATTCGCCTCCGGCGAACGGAACGACGAAGCCCGCCTGCCCCAGTGAGCGTTGGAATGGCAGGCAGGCTTCGGTGTTGCTTCGCAATCCCTCGCAATGAAATGGGCTGAATAAGGGTAATTCAGCAAAAACCAAGTAAGTCTTCTTTGGCATCTGTATGTAGGTCTTCCGAAGCCCCAGTCCCGTAGGGACGTCCTATTTGTAGCCCTTCATTGGCCAATGATTTTCCAGCTCCGTAGGAGCGGCCTGTTCTGTTATGAGTGCATTACGTGTGGATTGCGATTCAGGTCTTGGCCCTATGCTCTGCTGTTGACTGAAAGCAACAGCAGGGATGAAAGAGTGAAGTACGAACAACGCCCCTCGCTCGGGTCAAGATTGACGAGCGACGAATGTGGAAGTGCGCAACAGTCCTACGGCATTCGGTCTAACAGATGCAGTCAGCGGTCGGCACTTGCGGGAGCGATGTATAGTCTCCAGGCGATGTACAGACAGAGAAGACCGAATGGTAGCACAATGGCGACCTCCCTGAGCGAGGCGTTCCACGACCAGGCATAACCGAACACTTCGAAGCGAAACGGACTCCACAATCGATAGACATGTAGCACTCCGATGCCGACATGGAGTACACCCGAAAATGCTGCGGCGGTTATCCTCGGTTTTACAGTAACAACGGAGACCAGATTCAGAAGGATCAGGGTCGAATAGACCGCCATGCTCACATAGCTGTCGAATGGAGAGAAACTCCAACTTCCAACGACAAACGAACTTCCGGTTTCAAGGCGATAATAGTGGCAGGCCCAGTGGGGCATCCAGGAACAGGCGCTGAGGGAGAAGAAGAAGGGGAGGGTTCTCATACTGGCATACAGGAAAGAATGAAGGACGAACAACGACCCACGACTTCACTCGGGTCAAGATTGACGAACGACGAATGGGGAAGTGCCAAGAGGCTCTACTTTCGAAGACTCAACGAATGAACTTCACTGTTCGTACTTCGTTTGTTCGTCATTCGTAGCTCACTGCTTCATCTTTCTCTTCAACACATACACCGTCCACGGGGCTATTCTCGTTTCATTTACCCAGGTATACGGCTCTTGTTCATTCCCCAGCGGCTTATAAGCCTTCATGGGTGTCAGGCCTGAAAGCGTGTAGACTTTCCCGTAGTCCTCATCCGACCAGACGATGTCTTCCACCGGACGACGGTCCTCGACGTCGAGCATGATGATCCGGACCTTCTCACCACTCTTTGCAGTACGGTTCTCCGGGAAATCTTTTGTGGAGAAGGATGCCCACTCGTTGACATAGATCTCCGGCGACGAAACCAGATTCACGATGCGTCCACTGGGTGCGAGAAGGCGTCCAAGCGCGGCAAAGAGTCTGACTTTCTTTTCCATGGTGGGAATGTTGTCGAACGTGAAGACGGAGAGGACGAGGTCATAGGTGTTGGCCCCGAGGGGATCGAGATTGCCGTCGGGAAAGCAGCGGTAGTCGCCTTGCGGATCCCGTTTGAGCGCCAACTCGACCATCGGCTCGGCATTATCGACCCCGACGACGTCGAAACCGAGATTTCTCAGGAACCGGGTTGAGCGACCCGTTCCGCACCCGAAGTCGACAGCCCGCTTGCCTTTCACGTGCTCAGCGATGATGGCCGGGAGATCGCGGTAGGCCAGGTAGTAGGTTCCCGGAAACTCGAGACGGTCGTAGGCCGCTGCGCGGGTAGTGTCGTCGTAGACGTTGGAGAAGTCGGTGGGCATGGCGGGCAGAATACGTCTGTCTTACCCGGATTTACAGGGGATGACCGACGCCTTTATTTTCGTGACCTCATATATTTTTTCCTTTTCAGGGCTTCGGTCGCTCCAAGGGCTGTCTTGCGGATGCAAACGCGAATGTACGCGAATAAACGCGAATTGGAAATGGAAGACATGAGATGCGAGACGTAAGATGTGAGACGTGAGGTGAATCCCCGTCATTCCGGATCGTACCGCAGCGTTCGCAAACCGCGAGATGCTGGTCTACGAGATCTTCTTTCTCGTCATAGTGGAAGCGATGAGATAACCGACAGAAATGCTCAGCAGACTGGCAAGAATATCAAGCCAATCGAACGTGTAACGCACATTTACCAAAATCCCTGGATGGGGGAGAAGCTGAGCGAACTCCAGGCCCAAAGCAACGACAGCCGCCAAACCTGCCACTTGAAGCAGTGGAAGGCGCGACAACCTCCCCGAACCGGACAAGATGAGAAAGAAAAGTCCTGCAGGCCCCAAAAAGCTCGGCGCGATTCCTACCAGGAATGTGTTCGAAGTACTATCGTCGGCAAACCGTAGCGCCTTGACCGGAATGATCAGCAACAAGCAGATCAGTCCGATCCATCCGAACAATCGTTTAGCATTTCTGTTGATGACGGTTTCAGCATTCATTTGACAGCACATCAAGCACAGAGGGAACGCACCAGGGCGAATTTCACTTCACTATATCGGCACGATTGGTTTCCAGTCGCCACAACTTTACCGTTTTATCCTCGCTGCCACTAACCAGCCACTGTCCATCCGGGCTGAAGGCCACCGACCACACATCGTCCTCATGCTCTGACAGTACCTGCTGAAGCGTCCTATCGCTTACCCGCCAGAGCCGGACGGTGTTACCTCTGGCACTGAGCCGAGGGCCGACGATCTGTTTCCATAAAGTGGCGATCGCACCCTGTCCGCGCCCTCCGCTTGCCAGCCATCGACCGTCGGGACTGAAAGCAACCGAGTACACATGATCTGTCCCGCCGATGAACGTGCTGATCAGCTTCCCATCCGGAACGCTCCAGAGCCTGATCGACGAATCGTCACCGCCGCTGGCCAGCAATCGGCCATTGGGACTGAAGGCGACGTGGACGACGGCTTCCGTATGGCCGGTAAGTGTTTGCAGAAGGTCTCCAGTCTTGACGCGCCAGAGCTTTACGGTCTTGTCGAAACTTCCGCTGCCAAGTAACTCCCCGTCCGGACTGAATTTCACGCACCAAACGTTCAAAGCATGTCCAGGTAAGGTGTGCAGCAGGTGACCATCGCTTTGCCGCCAGAGCTTGGCGGTTTTGTCCTCGCCGCTGCTCGCAATGGTCTGTCCATCTGGACTGAATGCGACCGACCAGACAGTGCCTGCATGTCCGCTGAACTCCTGCAACAACGAGCCCTCACGGACGCTCCAGACCCTGACGATGCGGTCGTAGCTCCCGCTGACGAGCAGTCGGCCATCGGGGCTGAAGGAGATCGAGGTGACACCCTGCGGATGGAGGAACGTTCGCAAGAATTGTCCATCGGAGACCCTGCAGATTTTCACCGTGCCATCGACGCTGCTGCTGACAAAGGCCTCGGCGTCCGGACTGAAGGCGACCTGTCTCGTTTCTGCAGAATGGATCGGAAACGTCGTGTGCACGTGCGCCCTCAACACAGGCCCCCCATTGGAATTTAGCTGAGCATCATCGCAGGCAGACAGGGCCAGAGCCGAAAGAAATCCAGCGACGAAGCGCAGCCGGTGAGTGACACCGAAATCAGCGATGCTCATGAAACGAATCCTTCGATTATTCCACGTCCACATTTACGTGCAATCGCCGGCCGGAGATGTCAAACGTGATCTTTCGGCCCAGCATGAAGTCCGTGCCGACCAATCCATCGTAAATGAGGCCGTGTTTGAACACGATTCGCGGTTGTTTCACAGAAGTCTGAGGCACATCCCAGAGTGCGATAGCTGAGACCGCAGTTACATATTCCGCTTCCGGAGTTCCCAAGATGCTTTTGCGTATCCTTTGTCGGACCGCGGCTGAAGTCGTATCGATGCCAAGTGCGCCGATATATCGTGCATCGACGACCGTTCCCGGCGAACCGGTATCCAGAATGCATTCCAGCTTCAACGAATCGGAGACCCGGAAGTCAGCAAAGACATCCAGTGATCTCCCTCTGTCGCTGTGAACCCTTATCGGGACAGATCGGCCCTGCTCAGCTTTCGCGGAGAGCGTAGCCGATGTTTCGAAGAAGAGAATGCTGTCCTTGAGGTCGAGGGTGAATGGATGTTCCTCAAAGAATTTCAGAGAGAGGATGCCGTCGATCTTGAAGGAGTCGAGGACCGACCAGACTGCCACAATGGGGTTGTCTTGACGGACGCCGGCGATAGTCAAGGATGCGATCCGATGGATATCCAGGTCGATGCGCTCGCCCGTGTGGCGAAAACCGGTGAATCGTCCCTCGGGAGCAGAAGAGATCCGATTCAAAAGCGCATGAGAGACGACATGAATGCCGGCCCCTGTATCCAGAATGAAACGGCACTCGATGCTGTCTGCGACCAGCACATTGACAAGGATCAATCCTCCTTCGCTTATTCTGAGCGGATGAGAGATCCGTCCATCATCCGATCGCGGGCTGCAGCCGGAGAATGCTACTGCGGCGAGAACCAGGATGCGTACAAGGTAGGAGAAAGAACCCATTTCAAGAATAGTAGCCACAAAAAGGCACAAAAGGCGCAAAAGTGTTTTTGTGGAATGATCTGTGGTCGAATCTGTTGTTATCGCTTTATTGCTGCGATCGTAACAACAGTACCGTCGGCAGCGACTCTCCTCACCCTCGGAAGCCATTCCCGCCTGTTGTCGCCGGGGGTGTGAAGGTACTCGAGCACGTAGAGATCGCTCCCCGATACTGCTACGGCCGTGGGGGACCATGGGCTTGATGTTTTCAGAATGGTCGTAATCGTTCCGTTTGATGAGATCTTGACGACCGCCTTGCAACCTGTGGTTGCGACGAAAACATTGCCAGACGAATCCACATCCAGGCCGCGATAGTACGGTCCTTGCTCGGGCCCGACCTCCGGCACCGAATCGCATCCGGACAATCGAGGGTCGCCGGCAACGGTGATAATTTCTCCCTTCGCCGTGATCCTTCTGATCGCCCTATGTTCCGAATAGTAGATCGATCCATCAAGTGCGGCCACGATGCCATTCAGCCAGAGCAGTTGTCCGCTTTCCGTCTGGACGGGCAAGGTTTTGAAGGCCGTTGTTGACCCTGTGGGTGCAAGGCGGAAGATCTGCAGCTCTCCACCGGAACGGCTCCACGGATAGTATAAAGCACCGTCGCGGCCGACGGTAAGGGGAAAATCACTCGAGACGAGAATCCGCGGATCGCCGGGATCGCGCGCTACGGTTGCATCGCCGCGTGAGAAGTAGGGCAATCGCACGGCGGCAAGTCTCTTATCGATGTCAAAAGCCATCCAGTGATACGCGGGGGCCGAGAGTTTTGTGAGGGTGCCGTTCCGGTCGATCTTCCAAATGCCCGATCCTGTATCGACGAAATAGACGTTGCCCAACCGATCTACAACGATGCCGGAGCCGGGATGAGCGAGAGCTTCGCTGACGGCAAAAAGAAATCCAAGCGAAAGCAGTGTGACGAAAACGTTTTTCATCTTTGATCCTCCTTGTTACCGCATCCATTCGCGGTGTTTCAATAGGATACCGGTGAATGGTGTAGGGTTGGAGGAGGGGAAGAGGCTATGAAAAAGCGGGACACAAAGAGCCACTAAGGGGAATAAGAAAGGGCCACGAAGACGAGAAAGAAAAGACCACCGCAAATCAATACTGCCTACTTCTTCACTTTGTGGTTCTTTGTGTCCTTCTTTAACCAGGTCGCAGTCCTTTATATGCCATCCAAAACACTATCGGCAGCTCTCCCATCTCGAGAACCAACGCACCCTGGTCGACAAGGTCAGAGTATTGCGGCGCGAGGAATGTTGTCGAGGCGCTGGTCAGATAGCCGAAACCTGCGGCGAAGAGCAGATATCCCAGGATTCGTGGGATGAAGCCCGACCGGATGATCAGCATGCCGAACGGAAACAGCCAGAGTCCCCAGAAGATCGACGCGACGTTGATCCCTTGTCCATGCATACGAAGAAAGAGGAGTGCCAGCGATTCCCGCTGAGCCTGTTCAAACCCCGACAGGACATTGGCTCCGCCGATGAGGAGCAGAGCGGCGATCTCATTGACCACGTTGAGGAACATGATGGGAACGGAGACCAAGGCTCCCAGGACCACGAGTAATTTTGCATGATCCTCGTTCACCGGTTTGAAGAGGCGGTAGAGAGCGAGGACGAGAAATACCGCGATGGCCTGGTGGAACAGTTCGCTTCCCATGCCGATGCGGAAGAGCCATTCGGACGCCCGTATGTGCTCGGCGGTCGCGGCCGCATCTCCCGGAACGATCAGTGTGCTGGGGACATACAAGAGCCCGATGGGGGCGGAGAGGGCCATGAGGAGATAGAGGAGTCCTGAAGTTCTCAGGGCCTTGCGTTGTGTGTCGTCGATGATGTTCATGGAAGTATTATCTTCATGTGCCAGGGGAATCCCTTCAAACCCGAAGGGTTTTGGTTTAACTTGCCGCCGGTTTTATCTGGGGGCAAAGGTTCCACAATCTGGAATGGGCTGCTCGATGAAGAGCTCCACACGAATCTCTCTCCACGGTGGTATTCTTTTTTGCCGCTTTCTTTAGGAAAGTCCCGTCCCGCCCAGACTTGCGTAGCAAGCCTGCTGGCGGGACGCGGACCCCGCCTTCTTTGAATTATATTGTAGGCGGGGAAACCATGCGCGAGATCGAAAGGTGAAAGAAGGAGATCCTCATAAGTACCGTAGGGCAGGGCCGTTTTTGTATATCCAGGACCTCCGGCGTAAAACACCGCCTCTGTATGTCCAGGACCTCCTTCCGGAAATACCGTCACGTAGGGATTTGACAGGTACCAATGAGCAGAATACGTGTGACGGTATTAAAGGTTTTTGTAGATCGTTTCTGATGAAGATCACGATCTCGCGCCAAGCTGGTGTAAAGCTCCTCAAGAAGCGGTGACGGAGAGAGTGTGTGTGCCTTCAACGGACCTGCTTGTTTGGTTCATTGAACGCTGAGTCACATTGCAAGCCACTGGTGCTTGTTTGTGATTTGGCAATTGACCTTTGGCGTTTATTTGTGATTGGCATTTGTCCCTTGGCATTTTCAGAGTTAGCGGTCTCGCGCCCGGCAACGAGGAAGCTCCTCATACCGTGCTCAATGAAAGTGATGGGGAAAATTCGGCCGGTCTCCAAATGTATAACCCTACGTTCACAGCCTCATTTTCGATCCTTCAGCCTCACAACAAGCTTTAAGCCGGACCACACCTCATCGATTGCGCACACCTTCACGTCCACCAAGCCGTTCTCGAGTGCAATGTCTCGTATGACATTTTCGTCGAGGTCCGTTTTCACGTGTGCGCTCTTCTTCGGCCATGAAATCCATATCGCGCCGTTCGTTTCCATTTCTCCTTTCAATTGCTTGATGTCTTTGCTCAATTGGGAGACGCTTACGGCGAAATAGTGGATCACGTCTTTCCGAGTTTTTGTGTCCTTGAGGATCTTGATGCCAAGCTTTTTGGCCAGAGGGGTTCCGGAATATCGCGTTGTGGTCATTGCTCTCACTTCGCCTGTTATTCGAGCACGACCAACTTCACCCGTCGCTCAAAGTAATTAGCGATCATGCCTTCTTTTGCTTTACCCTTCACCGATTCACCCATGGTCAACATTACCTGAAGTGTCAGTTCGGCATTGCGAGCGGCATCCAGAGGGCGGATAGTCATTGGTAATACCGTCAGCGTGGCATCTTCATATCCCTCGAGCGGGTCGCCGACAATCCGACAAGCCAGTTGGAGGTTGACCTCCCACCCCGGCGCAAACTTGGAGAGTGACGAAGTTCCGATCGTCGTGGAATCAACGTACATCCAGGCGATACGATAGGGCGCCGGCTGTTGAGCGTGTTTCTTCCTCCCGATCACCGTCCTCACGGTCATCGGCTCATTGCGCTTGACCTGCAGCAGAAAACTCCCATCGGACTGGCGGAAGGATTGCTTCGAGTCGACGGCGACAATGTCGATGATCGTCCGATCCTCGTCGCTCCAAGGCCCATTATTGGCATGGCACACCAAACAGTTTTTTGCTTTCGATAGGATACCTACGCCAGGGGGGTATGCAAAGGCCTGTTCTCCCTGGAACAGAACTGCCGGCACCGTGAGAAGTGCCAGAAGGACGATGGTTGATGCGAAAAGTACGGTTTTCATACCACGGGTCTCCTGATGATTGTCGGGTCGGTCATTTCTTTCCTCGCGATGGCTAGCGACGCTTTTCAACTCTTACCTGCATCGCATAAGGCGGACAAACCGGGGAAAGTAGCTCAGGCTGTCCGTCAAATGCGCTCCAAAATCGAAATTGTTCGTTGCGTACGTCAGAATCAAGTCGCCGCCGGTCAATTGCGGGTGAGCTTTGGCCGAGTAGATCATGATGTTCGGCTTGTTGTATTCGGAAGGCCGATAGACGAGCTTGGGGGACGACCATGGGCCGGTGTGCAGTGGAGCCGCGCGCATCATGATATCGGTCGGACCAAATCCTGCCGTCTGGATGCCGATAAACCGGTCAGAGGCCTGATCGAAATGAATCGACAACTCCGACTGACCATTTTCAAAGAGTGGAAAGCGTGCGGCGCTCGATGAATCCGATATCCAACCGAGCCGTTCGCCTCCCCACCACTCGGGAGACATGAGCTGACCCAAACGGACTTTCTCAGCCGGCCATCGTGAGGCGTAGATCGGATGCGACTTGACGGGATCTTCGGACCCGAATGCATAGACGTAGTCTCCAAACTGCCGGACCGCTGCAAACCCTGTCAGGACGCCCAGCGGGTTCGTCGGCGTTTGCAGTCGCCGCTTGCGCCAGTGCGATGGTTCTGCATCCGGATTTTCCACCATCCAGGCCACCCATCCAACAGATTCGAATCCGAGCCCGGTGTTGACACTGATAACTCTGTTCAGGAACAACACCAGACAGTCCCCGACCCGGATGCCGTTCCCGAACCAGTGGCGTTCCTTGCCTTCATCGGGAATGATCGCTGACGGAGTACCATCCGACGCACGCCCCCAGTAGAACTTCATCGATGCGTTGGCGGGATCCGTGCCGGTCTGAATGGCCACGCTATTGCTGACCATGCGTGCGCCGTTGCGCGTTCCTTTGCCGGAAGGGTCGATCCAGGTATCGCCGAAAAGCCAGAGCGTCCGTCCACCCCCAAGATACACAGACGAGGCGCCATCCGCTCCCCGCCAATAGGAGTCGCGGAGGAAAAGTTGGTCAGCTTCACGCCATGCCGAAGCTTCGAAACATGGAATGTCGACCGGATAGGGCGCGTTGGTGGTGGACCGTCGCGCGCGATTCCACTTTTCCCGCTTTGGCAGCGCACCCGGTCGTTCTAGATACGGACCGAGTGCCGACCGCAGTTCTTCCGTGGTGCCGGTGAGAGTGAATTCGTTCTTTGATTGTCTGTACGGCAACCGGATCTGGCCGGACCGAAGGGCCGCCAAGAGTGAATCGGGGTCGAGGACAGCCATGGCAACTTCATCCGGCTTCACATCGAGGACAAAGAACAGATGCGCAGGAATCAGGACGCCCTTGTAGGATTCGTGCATTTCTCCCCTGCGCGGGGCGGCCCAGACGTCGAGCATCATGTGATCTCGCAAACGGCCCAGTCGAGCTTCGAACTTTGCACTCTTTCCCGCCTTGGTATATTCGATCGCGTATGCGTTCCCGGCACCGCGCGAAACGACTGCGCGATCCGAATTTGCAATGTCTTCCCATGTACCGAGCAGTTGCGGGTCGAAGGTAGCCTCAGACTCAAGGATGATAGGATGAACAGAGACCGCACAGGAGGTGAGGAGGAATGAGAAAGCAACGTTAAGACTGATCTTCAATAACGGATTGAGCATCATAGGGTCCTACCGACTGTCAATATTTTCTTGGACGCAAAGAAAGAAGAAATATCTAAAACCCCATTGCGATCATTGCGTACTTGATATTCTTCGTCCTTTGCGCCATTGCGTGAACTCTTTCATAGGTTAAAGAAATCGCGCAAAGACGCAATGACAGTAATGGACGCAAAGAAAGACGGAAGAGAAGCACCAAGAACCAAGTCACAAATCACAACCAAACATCAAGGGCCAAAAAGCATAACTCCAAACTTCTTGGCGCACTTTGCGATCTCTGCGTCCTTTGCGGCAATTTTTCCCCCTCGTTGGAGCTTCAGCTCTTTGCGTCTCCCACCACCCCGGCAATCTGGGCGATGGTCTTCCAGCTGCGCGACGTGACCGTCACGCCGAAGAGTCGGTCGACCGTTCCGAGATAGCCGATGACCCTCAAGTGGCGCCGGTACAGACCGAAGACGAATCGGTCCTTTCTCGCGAGGATTCTCAGCAGCCATCTGCCGCTCGATGGGAGGCTGATAGGTAGCGAGGGCTCCAGGCGGGGAGGATGGGACAACACGCTCACGAACCGGACGATGTCCGGCGGCATCTGCCGGCGTCCGAAGGGATTCTCTGACAGGAGATCAAGGATCTCCCGGCCCCGGCAGATAAAGATCTCAGCGTCGAACGGAAGTCTGCGGACCAATTCCGCGCGGAGCCGCGCCCGGGAGACCGATTTCCGCACCACGAACGTCCCCGCCGCGCCGATATTGACGACGCCTAAACGCTTCAACTGTTCAGCGAGCAGGCTCGGCCGGAAGGTCCTGTGTCCGCCGATGTTGACTCCTCGTAGAAGAACCACAAGCGCCATGAGTGTTCAACTTTGGAAGTTACACATTGTGTGGTCGCGTTTTGCGACGAGTGCTGCTTAGAGAGAAGCTTGTAGTGCAGCGGACAGGGAAAAGCTTCGTGTGAGACCGTCCACGTTGATCTCCCTGTCGAGCAACGGCACTGCGACCAGATTGTGCAACGTTAGCAAGTCACTTAAGGGGATCCGAAGCGTCGCCACCGCGTTGATCTGAAACTGGTCGCTTCGGGGCACATCTCCGAATGCGTTACCGGCCGCACTCAGCACACTTGAATTGTGCAGACGTTTTATGGAGAGGAATTCTCCTCGCAGGAGGAGATCATCAAATTGGAATTCGTATCCGATTCTCAGAAGAAGATCGTCGCCCCGTTTCAATCGGGTGACCGCATTGTTGCTTCTCCCTCGTGAGAGTTGATACCCAATGGCGAAAAGCCACGGCTCGGATTCGTAGGAGACGCCGCTGAGAAGATCGTTCGTTCCCAAACCGGGCTGATACGCTTGGGGCAGTGCGGCCGCATTGGCGTTTCCCGTGGCGAACTTCCCGCCAACCTGAACGGCGACCCGGTCGTTATTCTCATTCCACAGAGACTGATCCCACAGGAGCGTAAGGTCGCCCACACCGCTTGCGCTCCCCAGGGGTCCGCTTATCCGCGACCAGGGCAGGCGGACGGAGAGGCGTGCATCGTCGAATATCCGGAGATCTCCTTCGAGCTCGAGCGCATGAAAAGTAAGGTCGTCGGCTTTGCCGCTGGTGCCGAACGAATAGCTCACGCCGATGGCATGACCTGCAGCACCATGCGGCGAGCCGACGGAGCAGACGCCGGCATCGGAGCATTGTGCCGAAAGTCTTGTCGGCGAGATCGCCAGCAGCGTTGCTGACGCCAGCACGGTTATCATCATGCTTCTATGTCGAACGGCGTCCTTAGGTTTCCACATAGCGAGCCAGGTTTTGGAGGTTTGGGATCTGCATCGTCATTCTGGACGGTCCGAAGGGTTTTGGGTCAACGTGCCTGCGATCTTATCCGGAGGGAAAGGTCTAAGGGTCCAGGTGGGCTGCTCTGTGAATGTCTCCAAATGAAGCTCTCTCCAGGGTAATGTTCTTTATTGTCACTTTCTTTTAAAAAGAAAGTGACGGAAAGAAACTTTGCGCGAGATCGGAAGGTGAAAGTAGCAAATCATCAAGAGTAGTATAGAGCAGGATCGCTTTTGAAAATCCAGGACTTCGTTGGAGAACGTATCGTCTATAAGTCCGGGACCTCCTTGCTTCAATTCCGGCCCCTGGAGAGTTGACAAACTTTAAAGAGAAATGGAAGTGTGCC
>Ga0154320_1099_pt2 | contig 52974 bp, 50 predicted proteins | sample RifGroA2_FD_115848 | JGI IMG/M metagenome (GOLD analysis project Ga0154320, IMG submission 115848) | Ignavibacteria bacterium GWA2_55_11 | reverse complement strand
CTGTGACAAGACCGCCTGCCGGCATGATGCACTCGACAGAACTGCCTTGATTCATGTGCATATAAGGTTCACGATTTGACACAATGTACAAACCTCTCCCGCCAAGCTCGACGTGCACATGTTCCCTGAGTCGTCCCGAGGTCCACAGGGACTCTCCCTCGACCCGAACGCGGGCCTTCTCCCTGGCCGAAGCTCGCGCCTGAGAGAGACTCTTGGCCATCAAAGTCACTTCCGTTGTCAGGGGAGCGAGAATGTCACCCCGGGGAACCACCATTAACTGAGGCGATTTACCTGTACGAAGCCCCCGCATCCATTGGGTGATTTGTGCGATTGGCCCCGTGATACTCCAACGTACAACGATGATGGTCGTGACAATGATCAGGAACGTTTGTGCCAGCAATCGAATGAAATTTGACCGCCAAATGGCGTCCAGTCGCGCGTCGATATACGACGCATCCTGATAGAGGAAAATTGCGCCCATGAGTCTCCCTTCCACCTCAACAGGGAATGCCGCGACATGGGCGGAATCCGTATTACCAATCAGTTCCGACACCGGTTGGCTGCGCGTGATGCATTCCCATACTTGGTCGGGGGTTGATGGAAGGCGACCAGAAAGCGTCCGGCTGGCAACAAGCAAGGTCCCCTGACTGTCGTACACGGCAACACCAATGAGCTGTGCCTTTCTCCCAAACCGATCGACAAATCTGCGGAGCCTGTCCATCGCATTTGCTCGAAAATATCCTGCAATGGATTCTTCAAGACTCTCTCCGACGACTCCTGCACGTGCATCGAACTCCCGGAGGAGAATCTCTCGTTCAGACTGCACTTGCAAGTACGTGAACACAAATGCGACTCCCGCAGCGACCAAGAGAAGCGACACTATAAGGCGTATGGTGATTTTCATTCGGCTGGGCCTTTGTTGTCCGTATAGAACTTCGTTTCACCGATAAAATCGTCAACGACTGTGTCTCCACAATTTCTCGAGTATCTGTCCCGCCCATTCTTTCCCCGCCAAGCCAAATGCAATCGCCAGTCCCAATACTAATCCACCCAATGCGATCTCAAACGCAACCACAAGTACCTGTCCCCCAATAGACACTTCCTGAAGAGCGGCCGAAACAACGAGCATCACCAGCACCCAATAGGCGACGGTGGAAATGACCTCCGAACCCGAAATACCCGACGTTTTCAATGACGTGGACAATGTTCCTCGCGCGACTCGGGCCGCCAGTGTTCCAAAGACCACAATCACGACGGCAATTACCACATGCGGTACGAAAAGTATGGCGGCACGCGTCAGTTCACTGGCAAGGTTGATTCCTAGAGTCGAGAGAACCGCCAATGCAATGATAAACAGGACAACCCAGTAAACAAGATCACCGATGAGAATAACAGTGGTCTTTTGCACTCCGCCACGAACCAGGAAATCTTCGATACCCGCCTTTTCTGCCACGGCATCGAAACGCACCGCCTTCAGCAAGCCGACGATGATCCGGCGCGTCAGCCGGGCAACCAACCAGCCGAGCGCCAAGAGCAACACTCCTATGACAACATACGGTCCTGACTCCATAAGCTGAGACCAAAACCGTGATAGCGACTGGAACAGAACTTCGAATTGACTTGGCATGTGGACCTCCGTTGACAAGAAGAATTATTGTGCTTTGCGATTACCCTTCTTGCCGCTGCGACGATTTCCGTGTGCAGTGAACGTGCCGCCATGGGGAATCACCATGACGGGGCAATCAACACTTTCGATCAATTGTCGGATACGCGAATCGTGAGGCACAGAACGCCACCACGCTCGCTTCCTCAATGCACTAATCACCAGAAGATCTCCGTGAACTTCGCGCAGGAGCTAGACGATGGTGTTTACGCGTTCCCCCCGAACGATTCGAATGGCTGGTGAGTTCTGGACCTGAACTGTCTTACTCAGCATCTGTCGTATTGCAGTGTCCATTTCCGCAACATCGATTAGGCTTGGAAACCAGGACTTAGTCGTCGTTTGCTCAGTTATCATGCCTGACGCGACATACGACCACCAAGACTCTAATACGTGAACAACCGTCAACTGCGCCGAAAGCATCCTGGCAAGTGAGGCAGCAGAAGCCAAGGTTGCATCCTCGGCCGCGTCGAAGGTAAGGGCGCACACGATATTCATTCTACGCTTCTTGCCCATAAGTCGGTATTCGATAATGTTTCCCGATGACGATGTACGGTCACTTCAATGACAAAGATGACGGCAACAATTACAGCTCTATGTCGTCACAAGCTGTTCTCCTTCCCATGCAACGGAGTTGATGAATGAGAAAAGCGTGGCGCATCCCACGCATGGCCGTGCTTTGGCACAATGAGCTTGTTGGACTGACTGTTTCGATTTATGAAAAAGACGAAGTTGTAGCCGAATTATACTGGCGTGAATCAGCGGCAGAAAGAGTTACATAGATACGGAAGGGGAAGGAGGTGCGCGAGGCGGAGTCGTAACCTCACATACCGAAAGTGGAACGCACATGGAGGAGAAGAAGATGTATCGGAGCGGACGAAGTGACGTGGAAGGGTGAACCGCAGGAAGCACTGCGACCGCGGATGAAATTGTCTTGGCGCTGGAGGGGATATGCTTGTGCTGTGTCCAGTATACCTTCGCTGACGCTGGAATTGTCGACTTGGATTTCGAAACCTGTTCTTCGCTCCGGGACCATCCATCTATCACTGTCCAGGTGATTAAATGTCCAACGACCCCCGCATGAAGGTAGCCGCAAAGGAGCAGCAGCACGATCGCCCTTTTCAGGATTTGCTTCATGAGCTTGCTCATTGTTTACCATACCGAATCCCGCAGTGAGAGTCAATTACAGGAACTCCATTCTCTCCTGAGGAAATTCACCGGCAAGCTTGAACCGATCGAAGCCCACGGAGCCTCTTTTCCCCAATCACGTCGGCTGATGAGATTCCGTGCGTTTCTCCCAGTCCTCCGCCGCCATACGAATAAGGTCGTCGTACTGCTTTCTCATGGAAAATGCTCTGGACAGGATGGCTACGATCGACCTTGAAAATGGACGGAGAATGGCCAACTCCGGTTTCAGCTTCACACGGACATCAAGCCGCACTTCATCGTCCGTGGGCACAATGTCGTGAACAAACAGGATCGGCCCGATCGAAGTGTGATGAAGGTAGGCAAATGAGCTGAAGGGCCTCCACTCCACGATCTCCTCTTTCTCGACATTCTTGCCGTGCGCACAGTGGAGCACTGCACCTTCACCCATGCGTCCACGGGACCTTGTTTGAAGTGAGATGGTCGAATTGTCCATCGATCCGCGCTTCAGCGGGTCATTGAGCCATTCCCATACAATCGACGGGGGAGCCTTCACTCTTTTGCTGTACGACCAGTCGGAAGCAGCAACCTCGGTGAGCCAGGGCCTAGCCGCGGTCATTTCTTCTAACCTGCGATGCAGATCATAGGAATAAGTAAGGATCGGGTCGATGTGCTCGTATTCTTCGCGTCCACGTGCCATCTCAGAGGCACCGATCCCCATGTCCGATACAGCATTCTCGGTCATAAGCACGTATGCCTTCCATCCTGTAGAAGCGACAACACCGTTCTTGAGAAGTCGGTGAATGACGTTGACATCATTGCCGAGAAGATCGGGTTTGCCCGCGATTGAGCGCTGAACATATTCGCCAGAGTGGAGTACAAATTTCAAGTCAAGCGACGGAATAGATGAACACGATGCGCAGTTGCACGACCGTTTACGACGAACAGTTACGATCCGATTGCGGAATGCCGCATACGTGTCTTCTATGGATTCGAGAATCAACTCGTTCCGTTCGAGCGTTCCGAGTGGAATGTGCGCAAAGACAGCGTCCCCCTCCAACTTCACGATGTCGAAGACTGAAGTCAGTCGACTAACGATGAGCTCGACAAACTCCGAAACGATCTCGTGCGCATGATCCAGCTCAGTTCTCGAAAGAAAGGAAGTGTAGCCAGAAATATCGGCGAGAAGAAGAAATCCGCGGAGGGAAGCCGGAGATGCTGTCATGGAGTCTCACGGTCGTTGACTTCCCGAATGTAGGCATATTCATTGTAGATTACACCAAACTCACAGCAGAAGTCCGCGCGATCTGCTAACACATTGCCAACACTCTGCACTAAACTGGGTGAGAAAAGCTCCTGGAATCAATCGGATAACAGGGTGAGAGAGCTTTTCAAGCTCGGTACACCGGTTCGCCTGCCCGCCTTTTTCATCTTTTGGCGGGAATCTCTTACGTTGCACTTCGCGGATGGACCACGAGCGACCCTGAGTTTATCGAAGGGTCGAGGGGTTGGGGGCACTACGAATTGCAAATTGAATATTGAAGATTGCAAATTGGGAAAGATAGCTTCAGCGTAGAAAATAAAGGTAAAAGAAAAAAGGTTGGGGAAGAGGCCATGTTATTCTAACCACTAACCACCGGCCACTATCCTTTCCTCCGCCTCGCTCTTCACGGCCAACTCCGCACTGAGTTGGCTTTTGTGTTTTTGTTAGAATTCCGCACTTACTCCAATCGACGGAAGCAGGCCGATGGACTGATTATCCTCAGTCTTTCCAGTTCGCTCATTGTACCGCGGCAAGCCGCGGGCTTTTCTATTGTAAACATTCTGCAGGTCGATATACGTAATGAGCGTCCAACTATCGAACACCCACCGCCGATCCGCACGAATGTCTAGGCTGTGATTGGTCGGAATCCGCTCGCTGTTGTACCGTGACGCGTCTTGCGTGCCGTCCGCATTGTACGGCGTGTACGGCCTCCCCGTTGCAAGCCGGAATTTGCCGCTGAACTCCCATGTATGATTCAGGATGTATCCCCCGCCGAGGTTCAAGATCCACCTCTGGTCGAAGCTTCCCGCTCGCTCAACACCGTCGAGCGCCGTGAACACGGTGCCACCGGTGCTGACGCTAACAGTTCCGTACCACGGTATATCCGAGAACTTTTTCTGCAGGAACACTTCGACTCCCTCCGAACTCCCCGTTCCAGCGCTGACGAGTGGGTCGAGGCCAAACGAGGCAAATCCGTCCTCCGACCCGCCAAATCCGGCACCGGTATTCGCCAGAACAAGGAACGGACGCACGGTGCTGACGGGATACGAACGATACTTCTTTCGGTAGATTTCGAGACTCACCTTCGTATCGCCCCGCAGGTACTGCTCAAGTCCCGCCACATACTGGTCCACGCGAAGGAATTCCAGCGAACGGTTGTCCGTATTGGCAGTGAGCCAGATGCTCGACGGTGCCTGATGGTACCGGCCGACGCTCACACTGAGAATGGTAAGAGGAGAGAACGCGTACGCGAGAGATATGCGTGGCGCCGTTACGGTCATGTTCCGGATCAACGAAAAATGGTCCATGCGCGCGCCAAGAATGACGCGCAAAGGACCCAAACGCTGACCAATCTGGACATATGTCGCGAACTTTGAGGCTACGGTATCGAATCGTGCGTTGACGGAAATTTGCTGACCGTAATTCGTCCAAAAGGGGCGCAAGAAGAGGTCGGTCTCGACGCCGATCAACCGCCCCTGGATTCCGGCAGAAAACTCCGTGGTCTCGCCTAACAGATACACAAGGTCGGATCGGAACGAAAACTCCCGCTCGGTGGAAATGTTCCTAAAGATGGGCTGCAGCAATGAATCGTTCTGGCGGTAATCGAACTGGAGCGAGGTGTAGCCTGCCATGACGGTCAGGTATCCATATCGGAAAAGATGCTGCCAGGAAACCGACGTCACTCCTTGTATGTGATCGCTTGCAAGGATCCTTGAGTTGCTGTACTTCAGTTCCTCTGTGGTATTGAAGAGCTTCACATTGTCCAGCGCGACAATGCCGAGGATACTCAGCCGGTCATGGTTCCCCAATTGATAGGAGGCTTTCCCCAGAAAATCCCAGTATTCCGGGACGAACCCAAACCCTGCGGCTTTGAAGATGAAATCGAGGTAGCTCCTTCGGGCAGAAAAGAGGAACGAGCCATGATCGCTCACCGGCCCTTCGGCGTTCACGCCGAATTGTGTTGCGGATACAGTTGCCTTTCCGCCCATCCTGTCCTTGCGTCCCTCGCGAAGGTCGATAGTAAGAACGGACGAGAGCCTGTCCCCGTAGCGTACACCAAATCCTCCGGTGGAAAACGACGTGTTGTTCACAAAGTCGAGGTTGATGTAGCTCAGCGGTCCCCCTCCCGTCCCCTGCGTGCCAAAATGATTGATGTTCGCGACCTCAAGTTTGTCCACCACGTAGAGATTCTCCGACGGCGCCCCTCCCCGAACGATGAGGTCGTTCCGGCCCGGGTCGACCTGCGCCACCCCGGGAAGAATTGACACCGCGCGGACGACATCCTCGAATCCGCCCGGAAGGCGGCGAATTTCCTCGTAGGACTGTGTTTGTATACTCAGGAGTGCATCGGGTGATTTCCGGGGATAACTATCGGTGATGGTGACCTCCTCGAGTTCAACGGCTGATTCGGTAAGTTCAAAGAGGAGTTCGGCGGGCCGGGACGGAGTAACGACGACGTCCGTCTTTACTGCGGTTGAATAGCCTATCAAACTCGCGCGGATGAGATGGATGCCCGCAGATACGTTGTCGATGCGAAAACGGCCCATTTCGTTGGTCACAGCGCCCGACGTTGTACCAACGACGAACACGTTTGCGCCGATGAGCGGCTCTTTGGTCACTCCATGGACGACGAGACCAACAACGGCTCCGCGGGGAAATGTTTCCTGAGACTCAAGCGAGGTGAAGACAAAAAGGCACACAATGAATCCCTTTTGGAAACCTCGGATCACAATCTTCACTTCGCATCGTCAAGCACATCCCGAATGGCCATCAACACTTCCTCGGCTTGATAAGGTTTTAGGACGAATCGTCTGATGCCCGCTTCGTACATCTCGGCTTTCAATTTCGGATCGACGAATCCGCTTGCGACGATGAGCTTCACGTTCGGATGCAATGCTCTGATCCTGCGACAGACTTCTTCTCCTCCCAGCAACGGCAAGCCTAGATCCGTGAGCACCACCGATATTTCATCACGATGTCGCGAAAAAGTCTCGACGCCTTCTTGACCGTTCTCCGCAGTCAACACGACGTACCCTTTTGAGAGAAGCGTGGTCTTTACGAGTTCGCGGAGAAGCTCTTCGTCTTCGATGATGAGAATTGTCTCTTTTCCGCCGGGAATGATTTCGAGCGAGGGTCTCTTACTTTCATGCTCAGTGGGCTTCCACTCCCTGACGGGAAAGTAGGCGCGGAATGTCGCTCCTTTCCCGAGGGAGCTTTCCACATCAACGAAACCTTTGTGTGATTCAACGATTCCGCGCACAACGGAGAGCCCCAAGCCTGTGCCTTTGCCGAGCTCTTTTGTCGTGTAGAATGGCTCAAAGATCCGTTTGAGTGTGGCATCGTCCATTCCCGTGCCGCTATCCGCAATCCGGATCTCAACATAGTCCCGCGTTTCTGCCGCGCGAAATTGGGTGGACAGCCTGTCACCGGGGATCGCTGCCGTCGTGATTGAAAGGACGCCCCCCTTTGGCATGGCATCGCGGGCATTGACACAGAGGTTGAGTATCACCTGATGCAATTGACCCGCGTCGGCGACGATGGAGGGAAGGTTCCTGTCGAGAGTAGTTGCGATCGAGATCGTCTTTGAGAACGTCTCCCGTAGAAGTCCGGCGATTTCCGTGATGATCTCATTTACCTGTACCGGTGTAAAGACGACATCGGACTTACGTGCGAATGTGAGAAGTTGCTTGACGAGGGTTGCGCCGCGTTGCGAGGCCTTGGTGATCGACTCAATGTATTTCGGGTTGACTGATGCGTCGGACTGATGCATTTGGAGCAAGGAAGCGTGACCCATGATAATGCCAAGGATGTTGTTGAAATCGTGGGCAATGCCGCTTGCGAGCGTGCCAAGGCTCTCGAATTTTTGGGCTTGCACAAGCTGCTCCTCAAGCCTCTTTCTATCGGTCACATCCCGGATCGTCGCAAGCACTCCCTGGATATTCCCTTCCTTTTTCAATGGAGTGGCGTTGGCCTCCCCGGTGACATACATACCGTCCTTTCTTCGGACTCGTATTTCAAAGACCTCCTGTGTGGTTCCCTCAACGACCAATTGGAAGAGCCGTCGAGTGTTGGCAAGGTCGTCCGGATGAAGGATCGCGGTGAATGACTTTCCAATCCATTCATCCGATTTCCACCCGGTCATGTGCTCGAATGCGGTGTTGAGGGAGGTAATGACGACGGACGTGGAGAGCGTACAAATGACGTCGCGTGCCGTGTCAAACATATTGCGTAAACGTTCCTCGGATTGGCGGAATTTCTCCTCGCTTTGTTTCAATTCTCTCTCAACGCGTCGTCGTTCTTTCCGGTGCTCCGATTCCCGCAGGGCGCGTAGTACAGAAGGCACAAGCCTGGTCAGTTTACTTTTCAGTACATAATCGTCAGCTCCGTTGACCAGGCTGTCAATGGCCGCATCCTCACCGATCGTTCCCGACACGAAGACGAACGGAATCTCAGCGTATCTTTCGTGAGCGAGTTTCAAGGCGGTCTTGCCGCTAAAGCCCGGAATAGTGAAATCCGAAATGATGAGGTCGTAGGTCTTCTTGCCCAACTCGGCGATGTAGTCCGATTCGTTGTCGACAACCGTTATTCTGCATCGCAGCCCCTGAGCGTGCAGCATAGATCTCACCAATTCCGCGTCATGCGGATTATCTTCAAGATGGAGGATGTGAACGATAGTGCCCAAGGAACCCCTCGCTAAGCTTAGAAAATCTTCACTTTCTGGTTTTCACGGAACCCAGCGGCGGTTCATTGACAAGAGCCCAGAAGACGCCGAGTCGCTTCACTGCATCAAAGAACTCCTTGAAATCAACCGGTTTTACCACGTAGGCATTCACTCCAAGACTATAACTCTTCACCAGGTCCGTCTCTTCTCGAGATGACGTCAGAATGACAACGGGAATCGTCCGCAGACCGTCATCCGATCGAATCTGTCGCAGCACCTCAAGCCCGTCCACCTTGGGGAGCTTAATGTCGAGAAGAACGACCGCCGGATTGCCTGCTTCACGCATCTTGAACTTGCCGCGACGGTAGAGATAATCCAGCGCCTCCGCCCCATCTTCGACCACCACGACATCGTTTGCAAGATTGTGCGCCCCCAGCGCTTCAAGCGTAAGTTCGACGTCGTTCGGATTGTCTTCCGCAAGCATGATGCTTCGTATCGCGTTCATGTGGACTCCTGATTCAATGTTTCGGGAGCGAAAAATAGAACGTTGAGCCTTTCTCAATTCTACCTTCTGCCCAGGTCTTTCCGTTATGACGATCGATGATGCGTCGGACGTTCGCGAGTCCGATGCCCGTCCCTTCGAAATCCCGATGCCGGTGAAGACGCTGAAACACACCGAAGAGCTTATCCGCAAACTGCATGTCGAAACCCACGCCATTGTCCCGAACATAGAAAATGAGCTCCGCCTCTCCGTCATTGCACCCGATGTATATCTTCGCTTCTTTTTTTCTTCGCGTGTATTTTAGGGCGTTGGAGATCAGGTTTATCCACACAAGCCTGAGCATAGCGGGGTCACCGTCGACCTCGGGGAGCGATTCGATATTCCATGAGACCGTCCTGCCGCTGTTGTCAACCATTGCTTCGCTGACAACATCTGCAACCAGGCGTGCGACCTTCACCCGGCTTTTCCGCATTTCCGTCCGACCCATGCGGGAGAAGACAAGCAATTCGTCGATGAGGCTCGCCATCTTGATGGTTGCCTCGGAAATGACGCTCAGGTATCGTTTCCCCGTTTCATCGAGCGAGGATGCACTCTTCTGATTCAAGAGCTGCACAAAACCGTCAATGTGGCGCAACGGCGCGCGCAGGTCGTGCGAGACGGAATAGGAAAATGCCTCGAGTTCTTTGTTGACCGCTTCCAGTTGGGCAGTTCGGTCCCTGACAAGTTCCTCCAAACCTTCTCGGTGCTTCTGCAACTCCTCGCTCAAGTGTTTCTCCCTGGTAATGTCTTCGGAGAGGATAAAGACGCCTTCCGGCACGGGTTCGAAATTGAGACGAAACCAACCGCGGGCTCCATCAGGATACTGGAACAAGTTTTCGAACCTGTACGGGATTCGTTGTTCCATGCATCGTCGCAGATGAGAAAACATGTCGGTCGTGTCAATACCGGGATACGCTTCCATCATTGTGTGTCCCAGCAGTTCTTCCTTCGATTTGTGGCTCTGAGTGATCGCAACGGGATTGAGATACAGATATCGCCAATCGGGGCCAATGATTTGGCAACCCTCCATCATATTGTCGAGTGTGCTTCTGTATCGTACCTCGGCTGTTGTAAGAGCTTCCTCCGTCCGTTTTCGTTCCGTGATGTCACGAAGGATGGCAACGATGACTGGTTTGCTATTCCACAGGACCTCTTGAGCGTGAAGTTCTACATAGCTTATCCCAGTATTCTGCGAAAGAGGGATTTCTACGGGGTCTCCGATGGCTGGAACGTCAAAATGGGTTCCGATCAATGCGCCCGTTTTGCCGGCAAACATGGCGGCCGCTGCAGGATTGGCGAATTGGATGATGCCTTGTTGGTCGATCACGAGTATCGCGTCCATCGCATGCTCTACGAGTGCGCTGAAGAACCTCTCGTCGTGCAATGGCCGGTCATGGGGGAGCGCGGTCAAGGGCAATTCCCTTCTATCACAAAGGGCATGCGACAGCAGAATATTCTGAGATTGACGTCTGCAACGTGAGCCGAATTGTAACTGTTCAAGGATGACGATCGTTGGACACACCCGAACTGTGCGGCGTGAAGTTGCTCCGAGGAGAAAGATGAATGGAAGGATTTCGCGGCCACGAAGGGAGGGTTGCTTGATTCTTGATTCAAACGCATCCTGAAACCCCTACTTAGGAATGAAAGTCTCAACTCGGGTTGCTTCTTTACTCAGCCAAGAAGGATGAAGAGTGATTTCCTCCCAGTGTCGGTTCGCTTCTGGCAATCATTATAGTCTACGGGTCCGAAAATGTCAACTCTGGATTCATTGCTGGCATTGACCAGATGTGGTTATTCTCACCGACGAATCCTAAATGTGGGAAGATTGCCTGGTACAAAAAAGCCGACTCGTGAGAGCCGGCTTTTCTATTGCTGTGTGCCGCTTTTGGACGCTTTAGAAGGTCTGAGAGTTTGCGGCAGAGTCGACGATGTTCCCGGACAGATCCGTCACGTTGTTGCCGATCGTCAACACGTACCCGGCAATCGGGGCTGCGCTTGTCGCGACGGTGAGTCGAACGACGTAGAATCCGCCCGTGTACCCCAAATAATCGGCGCGCTGAACAGTGTAGGAAACGCCGCCGGTGTTGGAGAATGTGAAATTCGACGACGTTTCGACTGACACGACATCCATCGGCTCAGTAAAGGACAATGTATAAGGATACAGGTTTGTCGACAGAGCTCCGCCGATGACTGCACCGACGAGTTGCGGTTTCACGGCATCGCTCACTGTTACAGGAGTGCTTGCGGGACCGACAACCAAGTCGGCGCTCACTGCCCGCACGGCATATTGCACGCTCATAGGATACAGCGGGTTTGAACCGACTCCCACATACGGCGTAACGAGCGCCCCTGAATTCGCAGTGTAATACGTCCGATAAACATCCTGTGCAAGGAGCTCGAACGCACCGTTGCCCGTCTTCTTATACACATTGTAGCTGCGCGCCGAAGGAACAGATGTCCATTCGAAATTCACATTCCCGCCTGTAAAATCGAGATCGACATACAACCCTGGGATCAACCGTCGGGTCAACGTCGGTGTGGCCGGAACGGCGGAGCCTCCGTTCGTTGTAAAGTTCAGGATCTCAAAATCGCCCGTAAGCAGCGTATTGTTGACGAGTGCATTTCCTGCATAGTCTCTCAAGTTCCCGGAGCCCGCCGCGCCGATGAAATTCAATGTATACCTCGCGGAACCTGTCAACGCTTCGGGTGAGACGGTGAGCTGCGTGAATGACGCATTCCATTGTGCCGTATACACGACTTGCGCCGCACCTTTCTTCAATGCGATGTAGTTGATGGTGATGGCGTCCATGATGGTGCCATGGCCGATCCCCAAGTCGGTTCGCGTGTAAGGGGTTTGCCTGATCGGCTCCGAGAATGTGAAGACCGCCTGGAACCCGCCCGGGGTGACATCTGCATTGTTTTCCGGAGTGACGGCAATGACGAACGGCGCAACGTTATCCGCGGGGGTGAGGCGGATCCTCTCCGCGACGACGTGCGAACGGAGCGAGTCGTTCATCAAGTTGCAGGGGAGAAACAGGAAGCCGGGGAGCGTGCCCTGCTGTGACCCGTCGGAATTCATGGCGGACAACGACACCACTACGCCGTTGTCGATGTTGTTGAATGTGAAGTCGCCCGTCGCGTTCGTCGTCGTCTGCGCGATCACCGCCCCGGCGACGATCGACTGGTCAAACACGGTCACCACGGCGTTCGGCACATCCTGCATGTCCCGGTCCACCACTTTCCCCTCGATCGTTGTATTGAGTTCCGAGATCATGAATGTGACACTGCCGATCAAGCCGATCAAACCGGTCGAATCGGTCGTGCTCGTGTACGTCAGTATCGCGTTTTGGTAATAATAGTTCCGGTACCGCTTGGCCGAGTCGGTCTGCGCCTGGTTGTAGTCGACGAGCGAGGCGGTCACGGTGTAGACATCGTTCGCGACGAGTTGTCCGTTCAGGATCTCGTAGCGGCTCACCGGCACGTCGCCAAAGGAGAAACTCCCCGAAGCGTCGGACGTCGTCGTTGAAACGCCGCCGTCGTAGCCGACGGAAATCACAGCTCCGGCAACGGCGTTATTGGTGCAATAATCGACGATCTTGCCGGTAATGGTGGCGCGGCGAATGGGATTGTCGTTCGTCGGAGGAACGACGGGGCCGGTCGATTCTGTGACACAGGCCCATCCGATTCCCGCGAACAACAGCAGGGTCGCTGGTTTCAGGTGACTGATGCGCATGGAAGCCTCCAGAAGTTGGAAAAATGATGGTTGACGGAAACGCGTATCGAAAGTGGAGATCATATGGCAATACTGAGCCCTAATCCGGCGGCGGGACCGCCCGGTTGTACTTCCGTCTGAAGCGCTGAGAGTTGAAGCTTTGGTACGAAGACATAGCGCAGCGAGGCCTCGACCAAGATGTTGCCGTGGAGAGGATATCCCGCGGATGCGCCGAGTGTAAAATATGTGCCTGTTTTAGAGTCGTTGATCTCAAGCCGGTTGTCGTTGTACGTTCGCGAGAAATTGACCCACGTAGCTCCGACGCTCGCATGAACGCTACCCTCGAACGGCTCGCTCAGGAGTCTCATGCGATAGCCCGCTCCCGCGCGATACAACCCCGTATAGCTTGCATCCTGACCCTTCCTACGATACATAGCCGAAGCCGTCCCTTCAACGAATACATACTGATCATCCATGACACGATGTCGGGCCTCCGCGGCGACCAAATATCGAAGACCGTCGTTTTTCCATGAGTCCAGGCCAAGGCTGCGCTCGATGGAAGCGTACGAATTGAAGACGGGGTCGAGGTTGGGACGACACCAGGAAGCGGAAAATGCAAGGTCAATTAACGGCGGGGAAGCCGCAGGAACTGGTTCTGTTTGGGAGCACAGCGGGACACACGCGAAGATCGTGGTGAGGCACAGTGCGGTCGTCAGTTTCATGGACGCTCTCCTCGAATAGGTAGGGCGGGTCGCAGTATTCGGTGGGGCCAACGTTATCAAAGAAGCAGGAAACATTTCTTGATGGACATCACACAAGTCAGAAACTGAAGTTTCCCTTTTATCTCAGGAAGGAACGACAGCCACGATCCTCAACGGACCTCCCGACCCCCCCTTGATCTTCATCGGTAGTGCGACCACGGTGAAACCTTTTGCCGGAAGCTGGTCCAGGTTCATCACATTCTCAAACGCAGGAACGTTGCGTTTGAACAACGTTACATGAGTTGAGAACGTGGTCGACTGACCATGGTCAATGCTTGGGGTGTCGAGACCGACGGCTTTTATCTTTCGCTGGGTCACCAGCCAGTCGGCTGCCGCGGAGTCGAGGCCGGGGAAATGCAGCTTCGAGACCGCCCCGGGACCTCGCTCGTTCGTTCCCATGTACTGAACTCTGTCGGGCCAGTATGCGGAAAATCCCGTCCGCAGGAGCACGATTGTCCCCTCTGGTATCTTTCCGTTCGTCCCTTCCCACGAGATGAAGTCGCCGACCTGCACGAGATAATCCCTGTTCTCGCGGCATTTTCCAGAGACGTCCACGACGACGCCGTGACCGATGAGCCGCTCGAGCGGGATCTCATCTACGCGATCTTTTCCTTCCGCAAAGTGTATTGGCGCATCGATGTGCGTGCCGCCATGTTCGGGAGTCCAAAACCGGTTGGCAGAATAGAACCAGCCCCCGGGCGTCGTTCCTTCGGGGCCTTTCTCCAGAACGAATCCCTTTTCCGTCGGCCAATAGACCGTCGTACTATCGTATGCGTGGGAAAGGTCGACGATGCGGCCTTCCAGTAACTGCTTCCGGCCGTCGCAGGAGGAAAGCAAAAGACAGAAAGTGAGCATGATGAATGCACGCATAAGATGCTCCCTGTTGAGAGACTGCTCGTAGGAAATGAAAACTGCCGGGGACGCCCCGAAAGATTGCCGGATTCCTCTGATTGCAGAGGACCATAGACTCAAAGTACAATCTTGGCGGTCTTGGCGTCCATGGCGCCCTTGGCGGTTCAATCTTTCTCTTGAACCGCGATATTTCAGCAGCCTGCTAGTGCCCGCCGACCCCTTCCCTCCGTATCATCTCATTTCCCGAAACTACCGGCAGGTCAATGAACACTTTTTCGCTTTCGTTCCCCAATCTGTCGACAGCCGATACGGCAACACGGGTAAGCGTCTCTGTTCGGACGACAATACTGTCCGGACTTCTGCGTCGTCGAATGCGATCCTCGACGGTTTGTGTCAGCATGAGCTCAAGCCCGCGCGCGTAACGGGGTTCCACGGAGTATTGCCATTGCCCGTCATACTGCCGATACACAACCCACTGAAACACATCCTGGACATTGTCGTGGGCCCAGGAAACGGCGACTTTCATTGTGTCGACGGTCGCCTTGACGGCAGGCGCTGACGGCGCGGTGTCGTCCAGCCATGGGGTTCGCGGGACGAGCGCCGGCTTCCGGTATGGACCGTTCCTCAATCCGTCGTTCAAGGCCGAACTGTCCCTTTGGAACGACCTCATGCTGAAGTGTATATGTCCCGGGCCCTCCGGCACAAACCCGCGCGCCACCATGATCTCGTTGATAAGCTCGTCCAGCCCTTCCTCGCGGATCATGCGGCCGGTATACAAACCAGGCCAGAGGTTCCTGCCCATCGTATTCACCCGAGTCCACCATCCGAGGAGCACGGGAAAACTCTGCGGTGTCTGATTGATAGGCCAGTACAATTGAGGAGTAAAGTAATCCACCCAGCCCTCCTGAAGCCACAACTTAGCGTCTGCATACAGGCCGTTGTATTGATCAAACCCGGTGATCGACGGCGGATATCCAGGGCGCCAGATTCCGAATGGACTGATGCCGAACTGCACGTGCCGTTTTTCCTTCTTCACTCCATTCGCAAGCCGCTCGATCAGTTTGTTGACGTTGTCGCGACGCCAGTCGGAACGTGTCAACGACCCTCCCGATTGCACATACGCGGTCCAGGTTATACTGTCGGGGAAATTCTCGCCCCCATATGGATAGAAATAATCGTCAAAATGAATCCCGTCGACGTCGTACCTACGCACGACATCCATGATGACCGAGAACGAATGTTCCAGCGTTCGCGGGTCACCCGGGTCCATCCACCACGTACCGCCTGACAATTGCCGGACAAGCTCCGGCTTCCGGCGGATGATGGACGAATCGTTGATCTCTCCTGCGCGTGAAAGCCGGACGCGATAAGGATTGAACCAGGCATGGAGTTCGATCCCACGGTCATGGGCCTCTTCCACCCAGAAGGTGAGGGGGTCATAGTACGGCTCGGGCGCTTTTCCCTCCTCGCCCGTGAGATAGTACGACCACGGCTCCAGGTCGCTCTTATACATTGCGTCGGTATGAGGCCGCACCTGGAATACGACTGCATTCATTCCGAGCGCTGCCACGGTGTCGAGAATTGCGCGGGCCTCGCGTTGTTGCTCTTCTGTCGTCAAACCCGGCTTGCTCGGCCAGTCAATGTTGCCGACGGTAGCGACCCACACAGCGCGAAACTCGCGTTCGGCGGCGGGCTGACGCACGCCTTCTTCCTTCATGCTTGAAGTGGAAGCGGAACATCCGGAAAGTGCGGCTATGACGACTGCTCCGGCTGCGATGAGTATGGAAATTGTCTTCATGATTCTCTGATGGATGTCGGGACGATGGGAGAATGAAGAAGGGCTATTGGAGCCCGGATAGAATCTGCATAAAACCGACAGAACTCACAAGGCGGGGAACGACGATCGAAAGTCCGGCTTTCTCAAAATTTGTAACCCGGCAGGAAAGAAAAACGCCCTTGAGACTCAAGGGCGTTGGCAAGCGTCATAACGAATTCGGTGTTTCGGTCAATTGACTGTTTCCAGGGTCGACCACGTTTCAGAACTCAGCTCGTATTGTCCTACGACGAGGACAGGGGAGGACCCGTCGATGCCGACAACGCTTCCGTATCCCTGGAAGAGGACCCAATCAGCTCCCGAAGTGACGTTGATCGTGACACGATCGGTCTCAGCCATCCGCGCTGGGGGTGAGAAGCCTTCGAAGCTGCCTTCGCCGCCCCCCATGTACCTGGGCCGGGCGGCGAATTTTCGTGCTTCTCCGGCGAGGACACTCATTTGCTGGATGATCAGGTCGCGCTCGTTCTCTTGATTGAACGCTGCGACAAACCTGGTACCGCCGTAGATTGCGAGCCCGACGATGAGAGCGCCCAGGACAATAAGCAGAAGTTGTTGTTGGCCCATACGAGAAGCGAATCCTTAATTAACGACGAGACCCTTCGGTCCTAATTCACCGAGGGTCGCGGAAGTGGCATGGCCCCGAACGGTCAATGCCCAGGATGCAGACTTATTCTTGTCCGCGCAGTAGCGTGCGAGCTGGGTAATGATGCCGATCTTCTCCGGACGTTTACGTTCGCTCCATTTTCCCTCATTGACCGTGATAACGTGTTGCGCAACGTCGAAATCTTCGACGAGACCCGATGCCTTCAATGACGCGACGGCAGGGTCGACCGCTTCGAGGTCCTGAGGTATCGTGACGTGGTTGACGATCTGGTAGTAATCGTAGAAGGCGTACGCCAGACCGAGGATGCCAAACACAAAGAGAGATGCGATAATGCGCCGTTGGCGGCGATCCTCTCTTTCGGCCTGCGTGACTGACTTTACTTCGATCATGAATATCTGACTTTCGTGATGGACAAATGCGGCATTGCGGGTGGCCTCTATGGTCCATCCTCAACCTGATCGTGCGCTTCCCAATCAGCAAGGGGAACCCCTAGGCTAGCGTGCATAATTAACGCAACAATCTCCGTGACCGCAAGTGAAACATGTTCGAAAACAGGAATATCTGTTCCAAAATAAGGAAAAGTCTCCAATAAATGAAAATGCGGCTCAAACAAAGGCCCGGATTTGCACGGTACAGAGCATCCAACGGTCGGCACGCTCCTTGTCATTCCTGCACCACGACCCGACCCATACCAAGGAGGAATATTCATGGCCACGGCCACGAAGTTTGAGGAAAACGAGCCCGGCAAGTTCTATGTGACGTCGGCATGCAACGGTTGCGGCATATGCTTTTCCTTTGCCGTGCAGAACTTCTTCTACAGCAACGATTCGTCGTACTATTATATCAGCAATCAGCCGGCAGATGAGCGGGAGGAAGCCGATATTCGCAGGGCCATGGAGGTGTGTCCCACGAATTGTATCAAGGACGACGGAGTGCCGGTGTGACGCTGGTTGTAGATGTCCTGTTGGACCCGACAAGAGTATGAAAAAAGCCCCGGTTCAGAATCACCGGGGCTTCTTCCTGTACTCTGTGAGTGTTAGGAACGTTTTTTGGTAATGAGCACCGGTCACTGTGAGCCGAGAAAGACCGATACGAGAAGATCGTTCCGCGGTCTGTCTTCCACGATCTCAAACGACGAGATCGGTTCTGAAAATCGGAATCCGACCTGAACGGCGGTCTCAAACAACGTGATATCTACTTTTGTCACGCGTCCTGCGGGCTTCAACGTTCGAATGCGCGAAAGGTCGACATCGGCATCGTTGATCGTCACAAGCAGCCAGTTCCCGGGCGATCGAATGACGGAGACCGATTCTCTGTTCCCGCCGGCGCCAACGAGGCGGATCAATAGCCCGTTCGTCGCCTCCTCCATGAGAATATCCGCCACGCCGCCCCTCAACGCCGACGCGGGACCGGAGCAACCGGCCAGGCCGACGGTCGACGCCCACAAAGCCAATGCGACGACGGAATGAAACCAAGAGTGCCGCCACGGCGCGGAAATCGTCATTTCCTGAGAAAGTTGCCGGGGGAGGGTAAGACGCTGTACGCAGCCAACTTGTTATGGAGTGTCTTTCGACTGATACCGAGCAGTCGGGCCGCCCTGGATTTATTGTTGCCGATGGCTGCAAGCGTGTTCATGATCATGACGCGCTCCGTCTCAAAGAGCGGGGTGCCGATGCGAATGGTCACCGAAGAAGGGAGATCGGCGCCACCTGACTGTGTGGCGTTCAGTTCTCCCGGTTGTGTCGATGAGACGTGTTCCGGCGTGGATGTGTGCTGCGAGAGCGTTCTTCGCACAGTATCGAGTAGACGTTCTTCCGATTCCGGCGAGAGCATCACCTCTGCCGCGCCTTCCCGGACAGCCCGGATTGCATCTTCGACGTCAGCCTTGTGCGCCGAAATGATGACGGGCGTTTGAACGCCGTGTTCCTTGAGATACTGAAGTATATGGAGATGAGTCTGGTTCAGCCGTTCGCTTCGCGCGAACAGCAGGTCGTACTGTTGCTTGCGTAATTGCTGCAGAGCCGATTCCGGAGACCGCGTTTCCTCAAGAACGATTCCTTCGTTCTGTAAAAGGGTGCGAACGGCTTGTGGCAACGGTCCGTTTTGTGAAAGTAACAAAGCTCGCTTGGATGTCATCTAGGATTCCTCCGCACGTTTCCATCGTGAAATAATCATCCCGCCCCGGAACTTCCTCATTCCCCATCATGCCAACCGCGCCGGTCGTTCCAAGGCGGGACTTTTTCCAAAGTATGCTTGTCGTTCCAAATCCATTGACTTTGCACGTATTTACAATCGTGACAGTATGGGATTCTTGACCTGGCCTATAACACTACTCCATCTCAAGAGTTCCCTTGCTCGCGTTCAGAGTTTGTTGTGAGTGATCGTACCGAGTTCTATGCGAACGCGTGTGGACGCTGCCTTCGAACGACGGACTTTGCCAAACGCTTCGAGAGTTTGGATTTTCCCGAACGGATCCGCCGCAAATGGGTATCTGAGCCTCGGGACCCGAGGAAGGACGTTGTCATTCTCATCTCTGCCGTTCGCACTGAACGGAGAAATCCAAGGATCAACACGACGGCAACAACATAGAGACCGACAGCCACGGCATATTCCATAGCAACCTCCTGCACACGAAACCTCGACGAGAAATGCAATCACCCCGATGTGCCACTTTCCCCGCATTTCCTCCAACCAATCTAGGCGAGTTTACCGCTGTTGCAATCGCAAGAGAAGAGGAGTTTTCAATCTTCATGGAAGTACATGAGAACATCGACGAACGCCCTAGTAGCTTTGCATGAGGCACATGTGTGATATGCATCAACACAAGGGGGGACGAAAAACTGAAGATCATCCACGCTTAAGAACGGGTGTGCCGGGAACTCGCTTTCTACTTGGAGTTACGAAGAAAGTTCCGGAAGTCAGATGCTGCTTCCTGAGGACCGATCCTGCGTGAATGTGCCGACAATCACCCGGGAGCGATTGTCCTCAGAAGTGAACAACGGAGGGAGACACTGACATCCTGCAGTTACGTCACGCGGGCAATTCTACCATTCCTTGCTGGATTGCAAACCGGACAAGTCCGGCTGTGTCGTGAATGTCGAGCTTCTGCATCAGATTCGCGCGATGGGTGTTGACGGTGCTCGTGCTCAAGTACAGCTTCTCCGCTATTTCCCGCCCCGTCAATCCCTGGGCGATGAGTCGAAGTACCTCTTCCTCACGTCGTGTGAGTTTTCTGTGCCCCCCGCCGGGCTGCACGTATGGTTCTTTCGCCTTCTTGACGAACCGCTCGATGATGAGTTTGGAAATGCCCGGGCTGAAGAACGGTTCCGATGAAGCCACGGTGCGGACCGCAGTGAAAATTTCCTGCTTTTCCGCATCTTTCAGGACGTACCCGTTCGCTCCGGCACGAATCATTTCGTAGATGTATTCCTCGTTTTCGTGGATCGTGAGGATGAGAATTTTCACGTCAGGATGGCGTTCCTTGATGAGTTTTGTCGCCTCAATGCCGTTGAGCTTGGGCATCGATATGTCCAGGATTGCGATATCTGGTTTCAGACGGCCGACGAGCCGGACCGCTTCGTCGCCCGTGGTCGCTTCACCCACGACGGCGAATTCTTTCGTGGCCTTGAAGAGGGATCGCAGCCCGCCGCGCACAATGCTGTGATCGTCCGCGAGGAGAATTCTGATGCGTTTCATGTCGTTATGGTCCTGTTGTCGGTATATCGAGCTTCAACGTCGTTCCCTTGTTTCGCACTGAAGTAAGGTCAAACGTCGCGCTGGCGAGCTGTGCGCGTTCCCGCATGCTGAACAATCCCAGGCCTGTGCCATCCGAGCGTACAAATGCCTTGGTCGTATCAAAACCCTTCCCGTTGTCGCGGATGGTCAGCGACACCGAAGTTCCGGTACGCCGGAGTTGAACGTATACCTCCCGGGCCCGGGAATGTTTCGCGACGTTGGAGAGAGCCTCTTGCGTGACCCGATAGACGGCCGTCTCCGTTTGCGCGGGCAATGTGTGCATCGGCAGCGGATCGGCTTCGACACGTACGGTAATATCATGCATCTTCGAAAATTCGCGGCAAAGCAAGCGCAATGCAGTCGGCAGCCCGAGATCATCCAGTGTCGCCGGACGAAGATTCGCAGAGATGCTCCGTACCTCTTTGATCGTCGCCCCGATGGATCGACGAACATCGACCAGGCCCCGCGCGAGCGGAGACCGCTTGTCGCGCACCTTGTCCTGTAACGCCTCCAAATGCAATTTTGTCGCACTTAAACGTTGACAAATATCGTCGTGAAGTTCCCGCGATATCCGTTTGCGCTCCTCTTCTTGCGCGACCACCACACGTTGTGCAAGCGTTCGAAGGTCTTCGCTCGCCCTCTTCCGTTCTGTAATATCGCGAGCGATCCCCAGCGCCCCAACAATCTTTCCGTCCTGATATTGCGGCGCCATGATGAACTCACCCACAAGATAAGTGCCGCGGTTTGTCCGAATACGGGCCTCAAAAGTCGCCGGAATTTCGCCGCGGAGAACTTGTTGAAACACCCGAATTGCACGCGGGGTGTCGTCAGTGTGGAGAAGAGTTACACAGCTCCTATCGATCCATTCTGTGCGTTGCGCGCCGACGAGATCCTCGAACGCCGGGTTCATCGATGTAATTCTGCCATGCAGAGAGAGAGTAAAAATGACATCCCTCGCCGTTTCCACCAGCGTACGGAAGCGATTCTCCGATTCCCGGAGCGCCCGCTCAACCTCCGTGCGTTCGGAGATCTCATCTTCGAGCATGCGATTCATGTCCGCCAGCTCGTCCGCCCGGACACGGAGCGTTTGGAGCGCCTCCTGAAACCCCCTGTGCGTCATTTCATACGGCGACAGGCTCTCCGCGAAGAACTGCGACGCTCGGCGCACAGTATCGGCAAGCGCCTCCGATCTCTGTGAATCCTTGAGTATGGTGTGGAGCACCTCTTCGTGGAGTTTCACCATGTCGAGGGTCCCCACGCCGTCTTCGGCGGCACGACGGCCCAAATCGTAAGCACGCTGAAGTGCCTCCTCGCCGGTGCCCTTCAGGAATCCGCGGAGGGCGTCCTCGTAGGGCGCCCGGATGTTATTCAGGATGTCGTGCATGTTCGGCGACGACAAAGCGCACAACCAGCACGAGAGCGTCGTCGGTTTCCCGTGCATACTGTGAACATATGCGCTCTGCAAGTTGTGCCGGAGTGATGGAAGAAACCCCGTTCAGAGCATCCATGAAATTGCGGACTCCGTCGGTCGCAAAAATCAGCGTGTCGCCGGCCGCAACCGAGTATATCGACGCGAAGGGGGGCGGGATCTGATACCCAACAACGCCGCCGCGGAGCAGGGTCATTTCCATTGCAGGCGTGCTTGCAGGGTCGCCCCGGTGCAGGATCCCTTCCACATTTCCGACGCTCAACCAGGAAAGCGAACGATCGACGGAGCGAAATGATGCGATACTCATAACGGCTCCGCGTGTGGTTCGGAGTACTTCATGAGCTTTGTTCAGGAGCGTGATGACAGACTTGTCCGCGTTGTCCGATAAGACCTGGATTGCCAACCGTGCCGCCTGTGCCGCTTCGGCGCCATGTCCGAGACCATCCACGACTCCGATGAGAATGCCGCCGTCGAAGGTCTCGACAATATACATATCTCCCGATTCCGTTTGGCCGGGAAGCGCCCTCGACGCGACGCCCCATTCGACTGTAAGGTCCTCCATCCGCTCATGAGGCGCCACGCCGGCATCGGTCTTGGTGATCCGGTCCTTCACGAGGAGACCCATTTCTTCATGGAAACGGTCGTTCCCTCCCCGACGCTCGACTCGATCGCAAACTCATCCATCAATCGCCGGCAGCCGGGCAGGCCCAAGCCCAAACCATGTCCGGTCGTGAAGCCATCCTGCATTGCAAGCGGGATATCGGGAATTCCGGGCCCGTCATCGCGCGCAATGACGAGGATTCCATCGCGGGGATTACGATCGACCCTTTGAAGTACTATTTCACCCCTCTTAGCGAACTTGATGATGTTCCTGGCAACTTCGGAAATTGCCGTGGCAATAATGGTCAGGTCGCTTCCAGAAAATCCGATTCGTTCCGCCAACGCGCGCCCCTCCTGGCGCGCTTTGACAATGTCCGCATCCGATGCAATGTGAATCGCAAGCTCATCGCGCACGAGCCCCCACTCCTTTCGCCCGACTATTGAGCAAAAGCAGAGCTTCTTCCAGGTCCAGTGCAGTGGCAACGCCTTCGAGCGTCAAGCCCAGCTGGACCATGGCGAACGCGACCTCCGGCTGAACTCCGACAATCACCGTATCGGCACCCCGCAATCGGACCATATGCGCCAGAGCCCGCAGGGTTCTCGCCGCGAAGGAATCCATCACGTCGAGAGCCGTCACATCCACAATCACACCCCGCGAACGAAACTTGCCGACACGTTCGACCAGGGCATCCTGCAATTTCAACAGATCTTCGTCGGTCAAGGCGGCCTGGAATGTCGCGATGAGATAGTGACCCTGTTTGAGTATAGGGACTTCCATAACGTCGTCCGATCAGGCTTGCTGGATGGATTCACCGAACGGGACGACCTTGTAGCCGAGCAGTCGTTCCGCCTCTTCGATGCCTCCTTGCAGGTCGCCGACCGTGTTCATTTTTGCGAGGTCGACGCCGATCGTGACCAGCGTTTGCGCGATCTCGGGAGACAATCCCGTCACGATGACGGTGGCACCCAGGAGGCGTGAAGCTTCGACGGTCTGCACAAGAACGTTCGCCACGTTCGAGTCCATGGCTGCGACGCCCGTGATATCGATGACGACAACCTTGGCACGATTGGTTCGAATCCCGCGCAAGAGCTGTTCAGTCAACTGGCGTGCTCGTTGGGGATCGATGACGCCGATGATGGGAAGAATGAGAAGCCGTTCACGCACTTGAAGCACCGGAGTCGACAGCTCTCGAATGGCTTCTTGCTGCTGGCGGATCGTTCGTTCGCGTTCCTGAACGAAGCCGACGGCCACCGTATTGGCGATGCGGTTCGCGGCAGGCTCGTAGGCATCGAGAATCCTGTTCAAGAGGCCGAAATCGTGCTGGTATTTCGCGAACAGAGAACGGGCAAGTACGTCGCGAAGGAGGAGAACGATCCCGACAACTTCGTGCGTCTCAACGCCGCGGGGAATGATGCGCTCAGACAGATTTCTTGCGTACGCCTGCAGAGCCTCGAACGTTCCCGTCTCCAGGGCTTCTACATAATTGTCGTACACCGATGTGGCTTCGGCGAAGATTTCCTCCTGGCTCATTGCTGTCAGAAGTTTCGCTTCCGTAATGCGACGGGCCCACTCCTGTCGTAGTTGTGTCCGGTTTTGTCGAAGGTGGGCAACCAGCTCGCGCAGCAGTGCAGACGTCTCTGCGGTCGACTGGACGGTCACCTCCGGGAGGTTGTCCCTGGTCTTTGACATCGGCGGTTCTCCTTTGATCCTATGAGTGTGATAGGCGAGCATCGTAGATCCTTCCTAGATTGGAGAATCGATGCTGAAATCATGCTAAGACATTTCCGCCAATGCGTTGATGGCCGGCAATATGCGTTCAAAACGGCATATTTCGCTCAATATCAACGCTTTGAGGGCCTGAAGAATAAGCCTAAGGCCGTCGAGTGGCAATCCTCGAAATCGTGTAATCTATACTCTCCTCACAACGCAGGAGGGCGTATCATATGAAGTATGTAGACGGGATTATGGTAAAGATGAGCCAGATCTCCTTCGCAGTCGCATGATTCTTCGACAGCCACGATCGCCACGCTGTGCGGGTATGTACGTACACCGTTCGGCCGACTTTCATGGCCTTACCCCAGCCCCTTCGCTGCCGATTGCAAAGCTTCTGCGCTTCGTTCGAGCGCGCTCTGTTCGTCTTCCGACAGGGTAGGATGAAACGTGGAGAGAATTCCACCGGCACCGACGATCCGGGGAAGTGAAAGGGGGATCGTGTACGCCGATGCGGGGTCGAGAACAGAAACCGTCATCATCGCCCGTTCGTCGTCGCGCAGCGCCCGGACAATGCGAGCCAGACCGGCGCCGATGCCATAATATGTCGCCCCCTTTCCGGCTATGATCGTATACGCAGCCCTCCGCACTCCTTCGTCAATCCTGCGACGAATATCGTCCCCAAGTGCCACGCCCACCTGGCCGGCGTAGGTTTCGAGCGGCGCGCCGCCGATCGTTGCCGTCGACCAGGCAAGCACTTCGGAATCCCCATGTTCGCCCAGGACGTAGGCGTGCACCGAATGGGGAGAAATGCCAAGATGGGCCGAAAGAAGCGTCCGGAATCTCGCCGTGTCGAGGATCGTCCCAGACCCGATGACGCGCGAGGCCGGAATGCCGCCGGCCCGGGCGACTACGTACGTCATCAAATCGACGGGATTCGACGCTATCAACACGACCGCATCGGGCGCGTATTGCACGACTGAGCGGCTGACATTCGCAAAGATCGATGCGTTCCGTTCCAGCAGCTGCAACCGGTTTTCCCCCGGCTTTTGCCCGACGCCGCACGCAAGGATGACGATGTTGCTGCCGGCAATTTCGGCGGTTTCACCGGCGTGAACCTGCACGGGGTTCGACATTGGCGCTGCATGACTCAGATCTTCAGCCTGAGCGGCCGCGAGCGCAGCATTGACATCCACAAGGATGATGCGGCTCGCCAACCGCTGCAACACGATCGCAAATGCCGCACTGCTTCCGACGTGTCCTGCGCCGATAATGGAGATCTTCATCTGTAGGGTCTTTTAGGAGTGGGAGAAAGGTTTCGTATCCATCAGATACGACATGTTGACGAGAATGAACAGAAAGGCCCGACGGCTTTTACTCGTCGGGCCCTTTTGTCTGCAACGATCTACGTCTTACCGGACGGCGGCTGCGATCTGATCGCGGGACATCGACCCGAGATATGACCCGTTGCTGTCATACACGGACACGCTTCCGTCTGCATTCTTCACCGAGCAGGCGACAATCGCGCCGTCGGCCGAACGAACAATGGCACCCTCGGCCGTCACTTCGACGGTCATCGACACTCCCGCCTTGTCGGTGAACGTTACGGTGTTGCCCGCGGCGTTGACGACAATTGACCCGTTCTCAGTCTCCACGGCCGTCGCGCCATTCTCGGCCATGGCTGGATTGCTGCCGGTCCAGAACTCGAGGGAATTCAGAATGAGTGCGTCAATGGTGGCGGCGATTCCGTAGACCGGAACGATGTTCAGGACAAGGAATCCGATCTCAACGACCCATTTGTTGCCAAATGTGCCGTTCCATTTGTGGACTTTCTTCGTAAGCTCGAAGCTTCCGTAGCATCCGACCGACATGATCATGAGCCCGGCGATGACAGTTAGTGCGATAATTTGAAACCAACGTCGTGACATGTGGAACCTCCAGAAAGTGTGAGAGTTCGTCCGAAAAAGGTAAGCAATGGACTATCGACCCGCAAGGATTCAGTTCTTCCGTAAATCGGGCAGTTTTCATGGTTCTGACCTTCTTCATTCACGTATCTCCTCACCACTCTTCCTTCTCAAACCTTACACCAGCAAGGGCCGCAACACGTTTAATGTCTTCCATTGCTTTTGGATTTCCGCAGGTGAGGATGATGGTTGAACCGGGATCGAGGCGTTTGCGGAGACCCTCTTTTGACACATGGGATGGAAGCTGGGGGCGCACAATCCGGTCCAGGGCTGCCTGGGCCCGGGTGCGTGCCTCCCCGTTGCCGCCCGCTTCGCGCAGAAGTTCTTCCTCCCTCATCGGCAGATCGTACGCGTACCGGAGAACATTGCTGGCTCGTCCCCGTCCTACGTGCGGGTCATGGTTGTCGGACGCAACCGGCCGGCTTACCGTCGGCACATACAGAAAATCGATCTTTCCTCCCTCCTGGATCGCATGGAGTGTCGCATGATACCCCAGCTCGCGCGCAGTGCGGTTGGCATGGAACAGCGTATACCGCGTATCCGTTGTGCGGCCCAGAAGTGCATCATGGTTCAATTGTTTCAGCATCGACGCGAAAGGAGCGAGGCCCGTCCCGGTACCGACAAAGACGACATTGTGAAATCCCTTCGCAAGTTTCCCGAGAGTGAATTCTCCGGCGATCTTCGTGTAATAAATGATCTTGTCGTCCTCTCCCGGGTCGACGAGGAAAAGCGATTCGGTGAGGCGTCCGGGCTGTCCCAGTTCGTCCAGTTCGAGGATGACGTAGAATTCCAACCACCCCTCATGTTCGGTTTCGAAAGGAGCAGAAGAAATTGAATACGAATGTGTAACGGGCCCCCGGCGGACGTTTCCGTTCTCATCCATGTCCGCCGCATACTCAAACGTCCCGTCCGGACGCGCGATTTTCTTCGTCAGCCGGCAATTTTCCCGTCGCAGGGCAATGTATTGCCCGGCCGTGTAATGCGGAAATGCGTCTCCTTTTTGGGGAACGAGACGAAAAATTGCCAGGTGTGGAGCAAGATTGAAACGAAAGACGGCTGAGCCTACGCGTCGTTCTGCCATGGGAATATGTGGACCGTACAGTATTCTATGCTCAAAGTACGCTCAAACGTCCCCAGATTCAATGATTGCGGTCGATCAGCCCGGACAGCCGATTGCGACCCACATCACGGGGCCGTTAAACCGCAAATGTTACCATGTGTCTATTGTGAGCAATCTTTTCCGCGAAATACGCCCGTTGAGAGCTTCTTCGTAAGAAGCCGTCGATCAGCGGAACGAATGGCTGATTTCAGAAGGTTATTCTATAATCAAATTCGAGGAGATAGTTTATGGAAAACCAGAAAGACAGACGACTGCGTTTCCTGTCGGGAGCGTTGGTCTTCGCGCTTGTGCTTTCGGGCTGCAAGAACAATGGCACTGAACCGCAAGTTGAACCAGTGCTTGAAGAAGATGCGGCCTACGCCGTTGCCGGCGCTTTGAGCGAAGGGGGAGGCGGCGCGGCTGAACAAATGGGAGACGCCGTCAGCCTTGCCGGCTCTGGCGGACTGCAGGCCGAACCGTCGTACCTGGACGGACAATTCCGCGTCATGGGAAATGCGACGATCGACACGAGCTATGATGCTGTCACCGGATGGTGGACGGCTACGGTCGTCCGATCGAAGACAAGCCTCGACGGCAATTATGTCGCGCAAATCTCGCGCGTTTACCAATACCAGTTCTTAAACAGTTCCGGAGTGCCGCAGCGAAGATACATCGTTGGTTCCGATACCGCGTATTCGATCCACTTTATCATTGTCAGCGGCACAGGGTACCATCGGACGCCGTTCCGCGTCCACCGGCTGGACTCGCTTCACGGCGACTGGATGGTCACCAATACGCACACGGCAGTAGTCACGATCAATGGATCGTACTACAGAGCGGGATCCGACACCCTCACGACCCGCGAAACCGTTCGAACTCACAATAATACGCTGACGATGACGTTCACGGACGTTCGGAAGGCCCGGCCCGCGGCTGGTGGAGGCATCAGCGGCACGATTTCCGGCAACTACACGGCCACGATCACGTTCACGGGACCCGAATTGTACCGCGAGCGGTCGGTCAACAAAGACTTTACAATAGTTCTCGATGGAGACAATGCCGATATTCATGTTGGCGGCCGGATGTTCCCGTTCGGATGGAGGCTCGGCGCACACCGCTGACGACGGGCAAAGCGTTACCAAACGCTCAGATCGTTGTCGCATGACTGGGAAAGCCCTGCAATGTGCGGGGCTTTTCTCTTTTCAGCCCCTTGAAATCCGTCGCCAGTTTTCCCATCATGTGTCGGGAGTTCCCGGGACGGTCCGTCCGACTATTGCCCTCCAGTCCTGTCAAAATCCTCCGGAGACCGACATGCGCCCATACCGATCGATCATCCTCGGCGTCATCCTTGCAGCGGCTCACGCCACGTTGACGTGCCAAACATCGGTCGACCCGCGAGATGCCTTCACGAAGGTCGAAGCGATGATCCCGATGAGAGACGGTATGAAACTTTACACGGAGGTGTTTACACCGAAGGGGACGGCCGAACAGCTCCCGTTCATCCTGCGCCGCACACCGTATAACGCTGCGAATGCCGCCCGCGGCAATCTCGCCGTATATCTCAAAGACCTCGTCGACGAAGGATACATCTTCGTGTTTCAGGATATCCGCGGAAGATACAGATCGGAAGGAACGTTCGTCATGCAGCGGTTCGACCGGGATACCACCGACCCCCGCTCGACCGATGAGAGCTCCGATACCTATGATACGATCGAATGGCTCCTGAAGAACATTCCAAACAACAACGGCAGTGCGGGCATCCTGGGCGTTTCGTACGACGGCTGGCTTTCCGTTATGGCCATGCTGCGGCCGCATCCGGCGATGCGTGCGGTCTCCGAGCAGGCGACGCCGGCGGACATGTTTCTCGGCGACGATTTTCACCACAACGGAGCGTTTCGGCTGAGTTACGGGCTGGAATATGCGTTCATGATGGAAGCCTCCTCCGGCGATACGTCATTTGCGATCCCGTCATACGACACATACGATTGGTATCTTCGTCTCGGACCGTTGGGAAATGTCGATAAGCTATTCTTTCACGGCTCGGTGCCGACGTGGAATGATTACGTCAAGCATCCGGATTATGATGAATTCTGGAAGCAACAAGCTCTTGCCTGGAGATTGAAAGAAGTGACAGTTCCGGTGATGCACGTTGCCGGATGGTGGGACCAGGAGGATTTCTACGGCCCCCTGAAAGCCTATGAGCTTCTTGAAAAGCATGATATGAAGGGATGGAATGTCCTTGTCGCCGGGCCATGGAATCACGGAGGGTGGTCGCGCGGTACCGGGCATCAATTGGGGAACATCCAGTTTGGAGATTCAACGAGCGCGTATTTCAGAAAGCACGTACAGGCGCAGTGGTTTGCATACCATTTGAAAGGAAAAGGAACGGGGGATTTTCCCGAAGCCCTCACGTTCCGCACCGGCGACAATTCATGGCAACGGCACGAATCCTGGCCTCCGAAGCAGCACATGTCGGACAAAAAGCTCTACTTCAGGGAGAACGGCCTTCTATCCTTTGTGCCCCCCTCCACGACGGGACGCAACGCATTCGACGAATATGTGTCCGATCCTGCGAAACCCGTCCCGTATCGTACACGACCGATCGAGCAGACATACGGCCCCGGTTCGCGTTGGTCGATTTGGCAAACGGAAGACCAGCGGTTCGTCCACGACCGTCCTGATGTTCTTTCGTGGTGGACAGAACCGCTGACCGATGATGTAACGATCTCCGGCGAGATCGCAGCACTGTTATACGCGTCCACCACCGGCTCCGACGCGGACTGGATCGTCAAACTTATCGACGTGTATCCGGACATGGTGCCCGAGGACCGCAAGATGTCCGGATACCAACTCATGGTTGCCGGAGATGTCCTGCGAGGCCGATTCCGCAAGGGCTTTGAAAAGCCCGAGCCGGTGAAACCGAATGCAATCGAGACGTATCGAGTTCCGCTTCTGCAGCATGACCATACGTTCCGCAAAGGCCATCGCATCATGGTACACGTGCAGAGCACGTGGTTCCCGATCATCGACCGGAATCCGCAATCATATGTCCCGAACATCTTCCACGCGCGCGAACAGGATTTCGTTTCTGCCCGGCATAGGATCTACCGTACGGACAAGATGTCGTCTCATGTTACCCTGCCGGTGGTGATGGAGGATTCACCCGCAGTGAAATAAGCGGCCGCATTTTCCCATTCTGTTGAGGGTTCGGAGCATACCGGCAGCGAACACCTGTCATTGATCAGCGGTGTGATCCCGACTCCTGCGTTCCATTTGTAATCGTGCACTTCAATTTGAATTTTGCGTAAGTTCGATTGGTCCAATTGTTGCAACCGATGGCAGCACCAGCTTTGAACTCGAGGAACGAACATGAACATCGCAATACTTACCGGCGGCGGAGACGTCCCGGGTCTTAATCCATGCATTAAAGCAGTCGTCTACCGCGCCCAGGACCAGGGGATGCAGGTCGTCGGCGTCCGCAGGGGATGGGCTGGACTTCTCAACTACAATCCTGACGACCCGGGAAGCTTGCATGAGAACTTCGTTGACCTGAACAAGATCAATACGCGCACCGTCGACCGAACGGGAGGGACGTTCCTTCATACCTCGCGGACCAACCCTCAAAAAGTATCGAAGGAGGGTATTCCCGCGTTTCTTCGCACAAAGGAACATGATGCCCTGAAGTCAGGAGAAAAGGTCGACTTGACGAAGCACGTGCTGCGAACGATTGCCGCACAGAAGATCGACGCGATCATCTCCATCGGCGGAGACGATACGCAAAGCTTCGCTCTCCGGCTCCACAAAGAGGGAATTCCCGTCGTGTCAATACCAAAGACGATGGACAACGACGTGTTTGGGACGGATTATTGCATCGGATTTTCCACAGCGGTGACGCGGAGCGTCGATTTCATCACTTCGCTCCGCACAGTTGCCGGTTCCCATGAGCGCATCGCCATTGTGGAACTGTTCGGTCGAAATTCCGGAGAGACGTCGTTGATCTCCGCTTATCTTGCGGGAGTGGATCGTGCGATCATTTCCGAGGTTCCCTTCGACGTGGAGCGTCTGGCCGCGTTCCTTATGGAGGACAAGAAGGCGAACCCGAGCAACTATGCCATCATGACCATCTCCGAAGGAGCCCACTTCAAGGACGGCACGGTCGTCGAGACGGGTCCTGAGGATGCCTACGGGCACAGGAAACTGGGGGGCATCGGCGTCATGGTGGAAGAAAGGATCAAAAAGATACTCGGGTCACACACCGTCTATCAACAGATCGCCTATCTCATGCGCAGCGGCGAGCCGGACGCGTTGGACAGAATGGTGGCCATAAGCTATGCGAATCTGGCGATCGACTTGGTGGCACGCAAACAATTCGGCAAAATGGTGGCGCTGCGGGACGGCAGATATACGTATGTCGCCATTGAAACGATAGGACAGGGGCTGAAACGTGTGGATGTGGGGGAATTGTACGACATCGACCAATACAAGCCGAAAGTGGTCGATCTGTTGAACAAGCCGATGTTCCTGTACTAGTGCTTCTGTCGCATGGGCTCCTTGGGCAACTGATGTACCGCCAAGAACGCCAAGGACACCAAGAACGCCAAGTGGATTGGTATTCTTTCTTCCCAATCTTTCTTGGCGGGCTTGGCGTGACAGGTTCTACGCCAGACCTTGGCGTGCTTGGCGTTAGACTCTTTTTGCCAGACCTTCCGCAGCCCTTTTTGAAGCGAAACTTTCGTACGTTCGTGGCGGTTGGATGGTTGCCGTGATTTCGTGAAATGGACCAAGACGATGTACTCCGGTCGTTCTTTACCGGCCATTCACTCCACACATCACTTCATCGGAGGTTGCAATGTCCAAAAAAGTGCTGCTCGGGGCTCTCGCGGTCTTTGTTGTATTCATGGTGATGGATTTCATCGTGCACGGCAAGCTGTTGGAGTCTGCGTATCAGGAGACTCAAAGCATGTGGCGTCCGGACATGATGAGCAAGATGTGGATCTTCTGGGTGGTGCGCCTCGTGACCGCATACTTCTTCGTCCTGATCTTCTCGAAGGGATACGAGAATAAAGGACTGATGGAAGGCGTTCGGTACGGACTCTACGCCGGAGTAATGTTGTCGGTAGGATATGCTTATGGAAGCTATGCAAGCTTCCCGATGCCCTACAGCATGGCGCTGCAGTGGTTCTTGTATGGTGTTGCCACGTACGTCATTGCGGGTGTCGCGCTCGCGTGGGTCTTCAGCTCGAAGATGGCGGCGTCGGCTCCAGCTGCATGATGTCAATGCTTGGCTGCAATGCGAAAGGGGAGGAGAGATCCTCCCTTTTCTTTTGAATAGCATGGTTAAGGCGAGGCAGTCAATAATGAACATTCAACAAGGAATTATGAACTTCCAAGTGTGTTGCTCAATCCCACCTGCCCATCTGCACTTTCTTCGTGGATCTTCGTGAAATCTTCGTGGTCCCTCTTCTTCAAAGGCCGGTACAGGGCGTCGCCCGCTTTCCCTTCTCCGCATAAAGTGCTAATTTCTTCTGCACAACAGAATGTTTTGAACGCATGACGCACCCCAAATCCTACAGAGTCGGACTTGTCCAGATGGCTGTCTCGACACTGCCGGACGAAAATATGAAACGCGCCGCCGGATTTGTTCGCGATGCAGCGGCCAAAGGTGCGCAGATCGTGTGCCTTCCCGAATTGTATCGGTCTCAGTACTTCTGTCAGAAAGAAGACACAACGTTGTTCGCCCTGGCGGAAAGCGTACCCGGTCCTTCCACAAAAGAATTCGGCGCTCTTGCCCGCGAACTCAGTGTAGCGATCGTCGTACCGGTGTTCGAGCGCCGTGCGGCGGGTGTCTACCACAATAGCGCTGCTACCATGGCGCCCGACGGTTCCATGGCCGGATTCTATCGGAAGATGCACATCCCGGACGATCCCTCGTATTACGAGAAATACTATTTCAGTCCGGGCGATCTCGGCTTTCAGGCGGTCGATCTTCCGTTCGGCCGTGTGTCCGTTCTCATTTGCTGGGACCAATGGTATCCGGAAGGGGCAAGGCTCTCGGCGCTCATGGGGTCGTCGACGCTCTTCTATCCGACGGCGATCGGATGGCATCCGCATGAGAAGGAAAAGTATGGCACGGCCCAGCGGGATGCGTGGAAAACTGTCCAGCGTGGACACGCGATCGCCAACGGAATCTACGTCGCGGCCGTCAATCGTATCGGCCACGAGAAGCCCGACCAGTCATTCGCAGGGATCGAATTCTGGGGTTCATCGTTCCTCGCCGATCCGCAGGGGGTCATCATCGCAGAGGCCTCAACCGACAAAGAAGAAATCCTGATCGGCGAAGTGAGTCTCGAGCATCTCGAGGAGATCCGCCGCAACTGGCCCTTCCTCCGCGATCGACGCGTGGATGCGTATGGCGGGATCACGAACAGATACCTTGACACTGTCCCCGGCGGAAAAGACCAGAAACTGCAATCCGGTAAAGGAAAGCCAAACATGTATTCAGGGAAAAAAGTACCAAAGCGGACAAAACTGTATCGCGGGAATTCAAAGCGCCCGCGAAAGTAGCTCCGCATAACGAGTAACGGATAACGCCTCCCGCATTTCCATTATTCCACCATTCCATAATTCCATTTCCCCCCTCACCGTTCCTCTTCATGTCCCTTTCTTTTCCAAATCCTTGGTTTATGCCCGCCGAATGGGAGCCCCATGACGCTACGTGGGTCGGATGGCCGCATAATACCACCGATTGGCCGGGGAAATTCGGACCTATTCCGTGGGCGTTCGCCGGGATCGTGCGAGTTCTTTCTCGTGGCGAGGTCGTGCGCATTCTTGTGGAGAATGCGGGACATGAAAAGACTGCACGAAGGATCCTCACACGTGTCGGCGTCGACTCGAAATACGTTCAATTTTTCCGTTTTCCCACTGACCGTGGATGGACACGCGATTCAGGACCGATGTTCATGAGGTCGAGTAAGGACGGTTCAACGTCCATTCTGAAGTTCGGCTTCAGCGCGTGGGCAAAGTATCCTGAATGGAAGAAGGATGCGAAGGTCCCGGAACGGGCAGCAAAGTCGCTCAAGAAATCGCTCGTTCGGGCGGAGCACAACGGAAAGTTGATGGTATTGGAAGGAGGGTCGATCGACGTCAACGGCAGCGGGACGATTATAACGACGGAGGAATGTTTGCTCGACCCGAATGTCCAGGTCAGGAATCCAGGATATACCAGGAAGGACTACGAAAAGGTCTTTGCCCGATTTCTTGGCGCCACAAATACTGTGTGGTTGAACAAGGGAATCGCCGGCGACGACACGCACGGACATGTGGACGACCTGTGTCGGTTTGTGAACCGGACAACCGTTGTGCTCGCGATGGAAAAGAATTCCTCCGACCCCAATTCCCGCATCCTCCAGGAAAACGGCGAGCGACTGCAGGGAGCGCGTTTGGAAGATAACTCCCCCATCCAGGTGATCGACCTCCCAATGCCTTCGCCCGTCGTGTTCGATGGACAACGCCTTCCCGCGAGCTACGCGAATTTCTACATTGGGAATGCCGCCGTGATCGTTCCTACATTCAACGATCCGAATGACCGCACCGCGCTCGGCATTCTCAGCGAGATCTTCAAAGACCGGCCAGTGGTCGGCATCCATGCGTTGGATCTGGTGTGGGGATTGGGGACTTTACATTGTTTGACACAGCAAGAGCCGAAGAGTGCGCCCAGTGCCCAGCCCCTCGACTACCGTTCGACTTCGCTCACGGCAGGCGCTCGGGGCTAAAGTACTGAGTGCAGAGAAAGATGTTTGCTAAATTGAAGTTAACCAGAGCGCTGTGCGCCTTGCGCTTAGCTCTCCACAATCCGAAATCCTACGTGACCTCCATGAGACCCTGGATTCTTCACGAAAACACCCTCACTGAATTCCGGACATCACTTCCGCAAGTTGTGGTTTTGCCCATCGGTTCGACCGAAGCCCATGGTCCGCACGTGCCGTATGGGTCGGACACTTTTCACAGCCGCATTATCGCCGAGCGCGTTTGTGAGGCTGCGTGGCAGAAGGGAGCAAAAGCCGTCGTTCTGCCTGTGCTTCCCTACGGAGTTCAGGGGAACACGATGGGATTCCCAATGACGCTCGGCGTTGAACAGTCGACGCTTGACACAATGGTCACAGAGATCATCCGGTCTCTCGAATTCCAGGGCGTCCGCAAGCTCGTCATCGTGAACGGACATGGAGGGAACGACTTCAAACCGCTGCTGCGCGGTCTCTATCCGAAAACGAAAGTGTTCGTGTGTCTTGTCGATTGGTGGAAAGTGGGGGCGGACAAAACAAAGGAGATCTTTTCAAAGCCCGGCGAGCACGCCGACGAGATGGAAACGAGCGTTGGAATGGCGCTGTTTGGAGACCTGGTGCATCTTCCGAATGCCAAGGACGGTTCCACCAATCGGTCCCGATTCGAAGCGATTGAAAAAGGCTGGGTCTCGATCGCCCGGCCGTGGCATTTGGTCACTAAAGATTCTACTCACGGCGACCCGCGCAATGCGACAAAAAGAAAAGGGGAGGAATATGTGAATATCGTCGTTGAACGGCTGACCGAATTCGTCTGTGCTCTTGCACAGAGTGAAATGAACGACAAGTTTCCTTACTGAACTTCCCGGTGTCGACACATGTCGGGCCGCTCGTCCACAGCTGAGGGGTCAAACGCTTGCTGATCAACGTTTCCACTGCCTCGCCACCGTATCGCGTTTCGCAGGCTCGGGCGGCAGAAGAGCTCAAGCGGCGGATGGGAACGCGTCCCGCCGTTGCGCGTATGATCGATGCAGCGGCATCGCATTCCGGCATCGCTTTCCGGTCGGTCGTTTTACAGGACACGGAAGTGGACGAACCCGAGCGGTTCTATCCGTCGACACCGGACGGACCCTCGCCAGACACCCGTGTCCGCATGATAAAGTACAAGGAATGGTCGCAACGACTAACGGCGGAGGCCGCCGGCGCGGTCCTCGCATCTAGTTCCTGCCTTCCGTCTGAGGTCTCCCGGCTGGTGACTGTTTCCTGTACTGGCTTCAGCGCCCCCAATTTCGACCATCATCTCATCACCACGCTCGGCTTACCCTCGAACGTTCAACGAACGCACGTCGGATTCATGGGCTGCGCGGCGGTGCTGGTGGGATTTACGTCTGCTCTCGAAGCGCTGGAATCCGCCAGGGAACGTGGCGGCACGGTCCTCCTGGTCGCCGTCGAATTGTGCAGCCTTCATCTTCAAACCGAACCGACGCGCGACAACATCCTGGCAAACATGATCTTCGCCGACGGTTGCGGTGCAGCGTTGTTCTCTTCCTCATCGAAGCTGAAACCCAGAGCACGGCTTGTTGCAACGCATTCGTACTTGTTCCCCGATTCAACCGCGTTCATGGGATGGGAGATCGGAAATCACGGGTTTGAGATGCTGCTGTCGTCCGAGTTGCCCGCGATCATCACGCAACAAGCAGTACCCATGGCGCGGGAGATGCTGAAGAAAGCGGGATTGAACGTTACCGATGTCCGACATTGGGCTCTCCATCCAGGGGGGCGCGCCATCATCGACGCTCTGCAAACGGGACTGGAACTCACGGACGAACAAGCGGAACCGTCCCGCACTGTCCTGCGCGAACATGGCAACATGTCCTCCGCCTCGATCCTCTACGTCCTCCAGGAACTCTTCTCTTTCAGGAAACTGCACGCGGGCGATTGGATCTGTGCGATCGCCTTCGGTCCGGGCCTCACCATGGAACTCGTCCTCTTTCAAAGCGCATGATGTTTCCGGCCCGTTCCTCGGCGCAGGAGATCATGGATGATATGTCGATCGAGGACGGGCGGATCGACCGCGCGCTCGACGAGTTACGCGTCATCAACCGATGGCTTGGCGGTCACAGAACGTCGCGGCTCGGCATCGAACGCATCGCGCGAACTATCCCCGCCGGCCGCCCCATCAGTATCCTTGATGTCGGTGCGGGGGCTGCGGACCTGGACGAAGCGCTCGTGCGCCTGGGACGTTCGTGTGTCGTGATCTCTCTCGATCTTAACGCGGAAGCGTGCCGGTATGTGCGGCGCCGCAAGCCGACGGCGAACGTTGTGAACGGTTCTGCACTGGCGCTGCCTTTCAAGGGCAGGTCGTTCGATATCGTTCATGCTTCACATGTTCTTCATCATTTCTCCGATCCTGACGCGACACGGCTGATAGCGCACCTGGCCGCAACTGCCCGCTACGGACTTGTCATCAACGACCTTCGTCGTCACGCGTTTGCGTACGCGGCCATACGCGCTTTGACGCACCTCTTTTCCCGCTCGGAGATGGTTCGGCATGACGGTCCAACCTCCGTCCTCCGGGCGTTTCATCGCAACGAGATCTATTCCCTTCTTTCCTCCGTATCTCACGGACACATTGTTCTCTCGCGGCGTTGGGCATTCCGCTGGTGTGCGGCCGTTACGTTCGATTCATACGATGATCCCGTCGCGGGTTGATATCGCGGTGATCGGTGGAGGTCCAGCCGGCTCGCTGACGGCGCGGTTCCTGGCGAACAGCGGCTACGAGGTTTGTCTCGTCGAACGTCGGTCTTTTCCTCGTGAAACATTGTGCGGCGAATTCATATCTCATGAAGTACTGGAGACACTGAAAGAATGCGGGCTCGATCCGGAATTTCATGCACTGCGCCCGGCACATATCTCGAAGGTGAAAGTGTGTCCAATACGAGGCAGGGCGGTCACGACAGACCTGGGCTTTACGGCGTTCGGCGTGCAACGCGGGGTATTCGATCGGATGCTGCTTGAGTCAGCGAAGAGGCAGGGAGTGCAGGTCATTCAGCCGGCCGATGCGGAAGAGATCGTTCGCAGCGGGGACCGATTCTCTATCCATGTAAAGTCGGCCGCGGGCGATCACACAGTATCCGCGCGCTGGTGTGTGGGAGCGTACGGGAAATCCGGTGCGCTCGACAAGAAACTGGGACGCGGACACGTGGCAATGCGTTCCGGAGTAAACGGTGTACAAGTGCATGTGCCTGTTGCCGTACTTTCTGCATGCGATCCGGGAGAGGTCGTTTTGTTCTCCGGAAGGAACATGTATTGCGGGTTGAACATCGTCAACGACGGGGTTGCGACGCTGTGCTACCTGGAACGTCGGACGAGCCACGATCTGCCGCTGCGCGCACGATTTCGTGAACTGGCGGCGGTGAATCCCGGATTTGCGGCCGTCATGACGGAACGTGGACATGGCGCAATAGCATCGGCAGCCATTCACGGAACGGGGAATATTTTCTTTGGACGGCGGGATGTTGTGCACAACGGCATGTTCATGGTTGGAGACGCAGCGAGAGTCATCGCACCTCTGGCCGGTGACGGGATTGGAATGGCGGCACAGGGGGCCCGCATTCTGGGGAGCGTTTTCGGAAAACGCCGAAGGAATGCGATGACGGATGACGAGATGGCGCGGGACTACGAGCGCCTTTGGAGCAATGCTTTCGCGGCGCGGGTTCGGCATGCGTATGTTCTACAAAAGATCTTGCTGTCAGGAGGGGCGATGCGTGTGGGAGGAGCAATGTTGCGGAGTTTTCCGGGGATGCTGGGCGCGGCTGTAAGGTTTACAAGATCTCAGGGTTCCTCTTTATAGTACATAGCAAGATCCCGGGAATCTTAAGATCCCGGGGATGTAACCGATTAAGAATGCAAAATCCCGGCCAACCGCGCCGGGATCCTCACTAAGAACAGACCCCGACAAACAGCGTCGGGGTCCTCAATTCGGCAACCAACTTAGCTTCGGCCGAATTGGGAGTCGGGATGGCCAGATTCGAACTGGCGACCTCCTGCGCCCAAGGTCCGAATCCACCACAACTTACCAAACGAAGTGCGGGTAAGTTGCAAGGTGGATTGAGAATCCCGAAACGTTTACCGTTTCGGGACCTGTCCGCAAAAGCAAAAACCCGGCCAACCGCGCCGGGATTTGACAAGCCCTTCCCACTTTTTACTTTCCCCATTCAACTTTCTACTTGTTTCGTCGGGGTGAGAGGATTCGAACCTCCGGCCTCTTGCGCCCAAGGCAAGCGCTCTAACCGGGCTGAGCTACACCCCGATGGTCCTGAAACGACAGGTTCTTTTATCGTAACTCTCCCGATTTTCCCAAGGCAGGTCCGTCCGTTCGCAAGCGAACGGACGAGATCTCGGTCCCGCAAAGCGGGACCGGACGCTCTAACCGGGCTGAGCCACATCCCGTTAACAAGCAAAAATTCTAAAGTGAAAGGGAATAACGAAAAGATCGATCGGGAAACAATCTTACGACAACCAAAGTACGGAAATCTGGAGGGGGAAGCAACGAGGCGGGAGAATTGACTGTTACCACGTTCTGACAATGACAGGTGAACGTTCGCTGTCCGGGGACAAGACGTCTTGCAACGCTTGAACATACGTTGAGGCATCCGACGAATTGTGTCGCGTATGTCCGTCATACCATGCTTCGAGCGTCATCGGACCCTGACACTGAACGGAACCCCAGGATGTTACCAATGAATCGTTCTTCCGTCGTTGACATTCTGCCGCGGCCATCTCTTCGCTCAAGCAAACAGCTTCCCACGATTTGTCGGGAAGTTCCCATGAAACGATCCAGACCTGAACGCCGGCGGACCGCCTGCGGTCTTCGGCCGGCAATGGGTCGATCATCGTTCTCTTCCTGTTCATCGCCGTGCCAGCCAGTTTTCCGGATTCTGCTTTTCCTTTTCCTTCCACAACTCAAAATGGAGCACTGACCCCGATACGGTCTCGCCGCTCCGTGCGACGACCATGCCTTCGGTGACCTTTTGATCCTCTGATACTAGTATGTCGGACAGATGCGCGTAGACCGTCCGATATCCGTCATAGTGATTGATGATGAGAACGTTGCCAAATCCGGGGATGAACGACAACACGGAGACTTCTCCCTCCGCAACGGCATAGACAGAGGATCCTGCGTTCGTCGAAATGTCAATGCCCGTGTTTTGCGTGACCGTGCCAAGGACGGGATGCGTCATGTTGCCGAACCGGGCCTGGACTGTGCCCGCACCGACCGGCCACCGAAGCTTTCCTCTGCGATCGGCAAACGGCGTGGACGGACGCACGTCGGGCGCCGGCAAGGCGGGCAGGGCTCGGCTTGTGCGCTCGGCCTTTCGTGCGTCCGCCAGCGCTTTCTTGCGACGCTCCTCGGCCTCGCGTTCCTTCTTCACTCTTTCCCTCTCGATAAGGTCCGCGATCAATTGTTCGATCCGGCGAACCGCCGTCGTACGCTTCGACAACTCCTGCGTATACGCCTTCTTGTCCTTGCGTACCTTCTTCAGAACGGATTGACGTTCTCCGTAGGTACGCTTCAGCTTGTTTTCTTCCCGTGTTTTCTCCGACAGTACGCGACGCTCATTGCTCAGCTTCGATTGCAGGTCGTTGTTCTGCTTCTCAAGTGTCGTCTTCTTCGTCACGATCTCGTTGAGGTCTTGGGCACGCTGATCGCTGAAGCGACGCAGATACTGAAGTCGTATCGAGAGCTGGTTCAGGGAACGCGATGAGAACAGCAATTCCAGGTCATACACGCGTCCGTTCATGTACAACGAACGGACCCAGCCGGCATAATGCGTCGTCAGCGACTGCACCTGTCGTTCCAGGTCGCCGATGGATGAACGAGCTTCGGAAATATCGCGGGTGAGTTGCTTCTCTTCTTCGCGGAGACGCCGGATTAGCTGGCGGAGAAGGTCGGACTGTTGTTCGAGGTCGTCCAGCCGTTCGAGCGTGGAACGTTCGCGGCGCTCGCTGTCGGCGACTTTCTTTTCGAATGCCGCGATCTCCGTTCGGAGACGGTGCAATTCCCTTTCCCGACGCTCCAACTCCGTCGTCTTCTGCGCGAATGCTGATTCGCAGATAAACAGGAGTGCGCATATGATAAAGAGGGACTTCACCACTCACGAATTAACCAATGAACCGCTTAACCATTCATCCAAGTATCACTTCAACTCTACCCTCTCCGCATTGCCCGGCGCTGAGAAGGTGAACTGAATATGTTCCGTATTCGTAGTGATCTGGCCGTACCGGAGCGTGAACCGCTGGCGGCTTTGGTGCTGCGTAATGGTAATCGTACGGGGAATTGTGACGCCGCCAACGGTCTGAAAATCCGCGAATGCCTGCTCGATCATGGGAGCGCCGTCGTTGTCGATGAGATAGATCCTGCGGATCAGCTTTGTCGACGGGTCCACAACGTATCTTCGTCCATATTCACCGCCGGTAAATGTGAAGACGGCGTCTCCGCCGTCGACGCCGATCTCGTCGGGTGAAGTCCGGTCTCCGGCAAGGAACCGTCCGCCAGTGAACAGAGCGAGAATGTCGTCGAACGTCAGGTCGATGCGAAGCGTTTTGCGCATGTTTTCTGCGGTTGTCCGGCCGGTGTACAGACGGTTCTGCATCGTACTATAGAACTGAAAATTCGTCCGCGTCACAAGGGCATTGCCGACCCGGATCCCGAACGGACCTTTAACAGTGATCTGCAGCGTGTCGGGTTTGCGCAGGAGTATGTCCAGATCCCCTCCTTGCGAGAACGAAGCCGTCTCCACACGCAGTTCGCCTTCACCGGAGAGTGATGTCAGCGCGTCCTGATTGCGTTCGACCGAAAGCACGACGGCGTCGAACGGGACCGTTGCCGAACCGGCTGTCCGCGAACTTCCGGCGCAGCCGGCCGCAAATCCGCCTGCGACGCACAGCGACATACAAAGGGCCATCGACAAGGCGCTGAGAGCACGCTCTCTCGTCATAGCGTTCCCGTCTGAACTTTCCGTTTCAACGATTCAGTATTGGCGCTCTTTTCCAATGCCCTTTTCCACTCTCGCATGGCATCGTCCTTTTTCCCAAGCCTAAAATAAACGTCGCCCAAGTGTTCCAGAACGACGGCGCTTGCCTCTCCGGAGTCGACGGCTTTCTGCACATAGGTAAGAGCCCGCGTATAGTCGCCGAGCATGAAATAGACCCAGCCGATGGTGTCCAAGTACGAAGGATTTTCCGGTTCAGCCGCAACTGCTTTCGATGCCATCACAAGAGCCCGGCTCAGCTGCAGTCCACGCTCGGACAGGCTGTAGCTGTAGTTGTTGAGGATGAGCGCATTCGTTGAATCGACCTTGAGCGCCTCCTCATACAGGCGGTCAGATTCGTCGTACCGCTTCAAGCCGTCGAGTGTCAGAGCAAGCGTGCTCAGGACGTCCATATTCTTTGAGTTGAGCTTGTACGCCAGCCAGAGTTGTTCCACCGCCTCCGTTTGCTTCTCGAGACGGGTGTACGCCAGACCCGTCAGGAAGTAGACACGATAATCGTTCGGAATAACCTGGCGCGCACGGTCCATCGTCTGGAACACCCTGTCGTAATAACCCCGGTCGAAATAGATCGACCCGACATACCACCAAGCATCGGCATTCCGCGGTTCCAGCCGCGTCACTTCGGCAAAATACTCGGCCGCGAGCGTATCGCGCTTTTGATTCATCGCAATGGCGCCGAGATACCAGTTCGGCCGCCAATCCGACGGTTGCAGTGCGCGGACCTCTTCGAAGATGGACCGGGCGCGGGGAATGAACGAAGTGTCGCTTTCCGATTGACTGAAGTACGCGACACCGATTCGGATCCGGACTTCGGGATGCACGCGCGGCTGACGCAGCAGGTAATCGAACAACTCCACGGCTTTTGCGGTCTCTTTCCGGTCGAGGTAGAAGTCCGCAAGGACGAGCGTGACTTCCTGGTCGTCGGGACTCACTTCGCGAATGGATTCAAGGATCCTGATTGCATCATCATATTTACCGGCCTTGCCGTATGTCTCCGCGAGTTGGCGTTGCAGGGCCCGGTTGCTCGGTTCGATCCGGAGCATGGCCTCGTAATGCTCGACAGCCCGGTCATATCTGCCCAGCGCGTTGTACAGCTCGGCAGTCTGCAAAAGAAGGTCCAGAGTTTCTCCGTCGCGGTCCATCAGCTTCTCATAGATCTCGAGTGACCGCAGAGGCTTCTGAGGCTGAAGAAGCCGCGCAAGATTGTACCAAGCCTTGTTGTTCATTGAATCGAGACGGACGACTGTCTCGAATTCCTTGATGGCCAGTTCTGTCTGCATTGCTCCGACATAGATCCTGGCCAGGTTCTCGCGATACGCTCCATTGTCGGGCGCAAGGCGCACCGCTTCGCGGCCGAATTCCGCCGCGCGCGGCAGCTTGTTCAATTCGTAGTAATCGCGCGAAATCGCGTAATGGATCGCTGCATTCCGGGGTTCAAGACGGAGCGCTTCCTGATATTCCAGGATAGCTTCTGCGTATTCTTCCTTGGCATCAAGGACCGACCCCTCAATGAACCGCGTCAACGCCGGTTCCCCAATCTCTTGTACAGCCTGTGCCGCCCCCGGGGGGGCGGGCGAGGCGGTCGTACCGGTGCGTTGCGAGTCGTGAGAACTGCTGCACCCAAAGAATACTGCTACAACAGCCACGTAGCGAAGTGATGTCATACAGATAATATATCGATTGAACGATCGAGGATCAACACAGCGGGCTCTCGGCTTCGCTTCCTCTTGCACTCGCAGACACATCGACGTAGATTGGCACCATGCCAGGACACATAAACACGTACGATCTTGCCGTCGCCTGGACATGGCCTCCCGACGAATCGTTTGTCGGGCTTCTCATTCGTGCGGCGGAAGAAGCGGGAGTCCGGGTGCTCGTTGTGGACCGTTCCGCCGTCAATGCCGTCACGGAGGACCTGCTCGTCGGCCGGACTCGCGTGCTGTGGTTCTTCGACCGGGCGTCCGATGAGGACGAATCCTTTCTCTCGATGTCGCGGTTTCTTGCCGGCCGTTCGACCGGCGGTGATCATGATGCGACGCTGTTTATCAATCATCCAGATCGCGTCCATCACGCAGCGGACAAGGCCACCATGCACCTTGAGTTCCTGGCGAAAGGTCTGCGCGTTCCGTTCACACGTATCCTTCCGCCGTACGCCGAGCATCGCGATCTGAACATTGACCCCGCCGACCTCGAAGCCCTTGGATGCCCGTTTATCATCAAGCCTGCAAATACCACGGGGGGAGGCATCGGCGTGGTCATGGGTGCGATGACGCCGGGAGACATTCTTACGCACCGTAGATCGCATCCGCATGACAAGTACCTTGTGCAGGAAACCATCCGACCAGCCTATTTTTCCGAGAACCGCGGCTGGTTCCGGGTGTTTCATGTTTTCGACGAAGAGATACTCTGTTGGTGGGATGACCAAACTCACGTATACGAAGAGGTCACCGGGGACGAGGAACGATGGTTCGCGTTGGACGAACTTCGCGTCATGACGCGTTCCATCGCCGGCATTTGTCGGCTGAATTTCTTCTCGACGGAAATAGCCGTTACTGCTTCCGGGACATTCGTAGCAGTCGATTACGTCAATGAAACCTGCGATATGCGCCTTCAATCGCGGCATCCAGACGGCGTACCGGACGCTGTTGTCGGGCGAATAGTGCGTCGATTCATCTCCGTAGTCGCCGGATTTCAGTCACATTCAAGTGTGCAAAAGAGTTAGCCCTTGATTTTCAACTAGGGGTTTAATATGTTAGGCTCAAGCCGTTATTTCACATCTTCCTTTCAATGCCAATTCTCGGAGGTAGTATGGGCACCTCACGGAACCGCAACATGTTGCTGGTTCTGACTCTCGCGTGCGGCGTGTCGCTGTATGGATGCGGCGAATCTGAAGAAGCAACGCAGGAAGAGGCCACAGGGGAACCACAGCCTCTAGGTCAAGAAGCGACAGAGGCAAAGCCTCAAGAAAAGAGCGCGGACGATGCCGCCTTGACGTCGTTTGTCGGAGAGAAAGAACCTTCTAAGACGGAGCCGGCTCAGACGACTTCAGCGACGCCTTCGGGCCAATTGGCTCAGTATGAGAAGCAGATCGAAGATCTCCGGACAGAAAATACGAGCCTTAAGCAAAAGATCGTGAAGCTCGAGCAGGACAACCGAACGCTGAACACGATGATGTCGGAAAGCGAATCAAAGATTCAGGCGGCCCGGCAGCGGGGAGACAGTCTCGAGCAGATGATGGCCGGACAGCCCGCTATGGTCACTTCACCAGTGTCACAGGGACAGGAACCAGCGGCGCCTGCCGGTGACGGGGCAATGAGCATCAGCTCCTACGAGGACGCGTTGAGGGCTTTCAACGCCAGGCGATACGACGAAGCAATGACTGCGCTTCAGGCCATGATCAGCCAGGGCGTTCAGAAAGACCTCGAGGACAATTGCACGTATTGGATCGGCGAATCGAACTTTGCCAAGAAGCGTTATCGTACTGCGATCAAGAATTTCAGCGACGTCCTGCAATATGCGAGCTCCGAAAAGAAGGGGGACGCGCAATTCATGATGGCACAGAGTTACGAGCGCCTCGGCGAAAAGGCAAAGGCGAAAGAAGAGTATGAAAAAGTGGTAAAAGAGTACCCGCTCAGCAAGGTCGTGAAGAAGGCGAAAGAGCGCTGGGCGAGGCTGTAGCGCAAATCGCGAGATGGAGTGTTGGAGTAATGGAGTAATGGAATAGAAGGATTTCCGAAATGTGAAGCTAAGAAGGGCTGCCCCTCAAGGACGGCCCTTTTTTTGTTCTAGTCTTAGCGATATGTTTGGAACGTTTGGCAAATTTTGTTGAAAGTTGTCGGTTGCCTGTTGGCAGTTGTCGATTGGCTATTGGCAGTTGTCGTATTCCCCTCTTTTGTGTCTCGGTTTCCTCCTCGGTATATTGACCGCCAATGGCAAAGATCCAGACCAAATATGTCTGTCAATCCTGCGGTTATTCGTCACCCCGATGGGTCGGGAAGTGCCCGAACTGCTCCGAATGGAATACCTTTGTCGAAGAAGCACCGGCGCCGATACGAGCCGTCCGCAAGACCGGCGTTCCCTCTACGCTCGAGCCGGTATCGCTCGATACCGTAGAGCAGGAAGATGTCCCGCGCATCCGCACGACAATCCAGGAGCTCGACCGCGTCCTCGGCGGCGGTATAGTCCCCGGCTCGCTCCTCCTCCTGGGCGGCGACCCCGGCATCGGTAAATCCACGCTAATGATGCAGGCGGCCTTGGCCCTGAAGGACACGGTCGTGCTGTACGTGACGGGGGAAGAATCGGTGCGCCAGATCAAGCTCCGCGCCGAGCGCCTGGAGCGCACGTCTACGAAGCACGTTCTTCTGCTCGCAGAAACAAACCTTGACCTCATCCTCGACGTCATCGAGCGCGGCTCGCCCGACGTCCTCGTCATCGATTCCATCCAAACGATGTTCCGGCCCGGACTGGAAAGCGCCCCGGGAAGCGTCAGCCAGGTGCGCGAATCGACGGCTCTGCTTCTTCGACTCGCGAAAACAAAGGGTATTCCGATCTTCATCATCGGACATGTCACCAAGGAAGGTATGATCGCCGGGCCAAAGGTGATCGAACACATGGTCGATTGTGTCCTGCAGTTCGAAGGGGAAGTGCATTATTCCTATCGTATCCTCCGCGCGCTCAAGAACCGGTTCGGTTCGACGAACGAGATCGGGATCTTTGAGATGCACGACACCGGACTTCGCGAGGTGCAAAACGCATCGGAGGTGTTCCTTTCCGAGCGCCATGCAGGCTTCTCCGGCTCGACAGTCGTGGCCAGTATGGAAGGTACCCGGCCCATCCTCCTGGAAGTCCAGGCCCTTGTTTCGACTTCGAATTACGGCATGCCCCAGCGCAATTCCACCGGCGTCGATTTTCGCCGTTTGGCCCTTCTTCTGGCTGTGCTGGAAAAGCGGGTCGGACTCAATCTCGGACAGCAGGATGTCTTCGTTAACGTCGCGGGGGGCATCCGTATCGAAGAACCCGCCGTGGACCTGGGGATCGCCTCTTCGATCGTGTCCAGCCTCCGGGATGTTTCGGTCGACGCATCATCCGTGGCCGTGGGGGAGATCGGACTCGGCGGAGAAATCCGAACTGTCGGCCACATCGATAAGAGAGTTCAGGAAGCGGCGAAGCTGGGGTTCAAGCGGTTCGTACTTCCGAAATCCAATGTTCGCAACCTCAAGCAGAATGGCGACATAGAGCTGATCCCAGTTGAACGCATAGAGCAGGCAATTGAGGCCCTACTGGGGGAAAGCAAGTAATATTGCGGATTGCGGCCCCTCGACCCTGAGTTCACCGAAGGGCGAACCATCGGCGGACTCGCTCGGGGTAGAATTGTGGATTTCGGATTAGCTGAAGAAAAGCTTCGTGTGTTTGGGCCAAAACCTGGCAACCGGGAAAAACCATCCCCCGACTAAAGTCGAGGCCTGGTAAACTCGCCGTAGAACTGATTACCGACCCTGGTCACCGTCTCCGGCAATCGCTTTCCTATGACTACCCGCCTGCCTTCGGAGAACACAAAGGGCGGGCAGGTTCACGATTCACTATTCACTCACACATGTCCTGGCTCGGGTACATCGGACTCGCTGCTCTGGCGCTGTGCTGGATCCCGCAGTCGATGGAAACCATACGCCGCGGTGAATGCAGCGTCAACACGGGATTTCTCGTCCTCTCGGTGATCGGCAGCGTTACACTCGCGATCTATGCTTGGTCGATCGACGACCCGGTTTTCATGATCCTGAACTCGATCACAACTGCGGGCGCGGGCGTGAACACGTATTACAAAGTGAGGCCCGGCAAGCCGGGAGCATGAAATCGGATATGAAACGAGTCGTCTTTGAGATCAAAGGCTCGGCCTTCTTGGTGACGACCTCAGATATTTTCTTTACAATGGCCGTCTAGCGCATCATCGCTCTCACAATGCCCGTTCGACTTGTCCTCGCCTCTCGCAACACGCACAAGATCGCAGAACTGCGTTTCTTTCTGTCGGGATTGAGCATTGAGGTTCTTTCACTCGAAGATTTTCCCTGGGTACCTTCGTTGATTGAAGACGGCGCGACATTCGAAGAAAATGCGACGAAGAAGGCGCTGCAGACATTCGGCGCAGTCAACCTCCCGGTGCTTGCCGACGATTCCGGGCTCGAGGTTTTCTATCTGAACGGCCGACCGGGCGTGTATTCCGCGCGCTATGCAGGCGAACCGGCGTCCGATGCGGCGAATAACGAGCGTTTGCTCCGGGAAATGCGCGGCGTCGCCCCGCGTCGTCGTCGTGCGCAATTCCGGGCCGTGCTCGCACTCGTCGCTCCCGGCGCCTCGGAACTTGCGCAAGGCGTCTGTCCGGGAACTGTCGCTGAAGAGCCGCGCGGCACAAACGGGTTTGGGTACGACCCGATCTTCGTGCCGGACGGTACTTCAAAGACGTACGCTGAGCTCACACAGGATGAGAAGAATGCGATCAGCCATCGATCACGCGCGTTTGCGAATATGCGGGGACTGATTGAGACGAGGCTCCTTCACGCCAAGTAACGTGCGCATGAATAAGAAGAAAATGGAAGATGACAAATAGAAATTAAAGAGCAAAAAGAAAAGGAAAAGTGCTCCAGGTAAAACGTTGACGTACAGCCGCAAAGCATTGATCCGCTGCCAAAGTGCAGACGATTTGGACCTACAACGCAATTCGCCATTTCTATTTTCTGTTTTTCATTTCTTTTTGTTGCTTGCTTTTTTCCATTTTGACCTCGAAAACCTCATTAGAAATCGCTATGACTATTCTTCGCCTTGCGCTCATCTTTGCGCTTATCAGCCCTGGTTTCGCCCAGGTTTCAGTCAAAGTTCCTCTGTCATATTATCTTCCAACCGGCGCCGCGTATGATCCCGCAATTCCCACACCCGAAGCGTTCTTCGGTTTTCAAGTGGGGGAGCGGCATCTCCAACCCGACCAGATCCACGCATATTTCCGCGCGTTGGACAAGTTGTCGGACCGCTTTGCAATTGAAGAGATGGGGCGCACTCACGAACATCGAGAGATCATCCTTGCCGTGGTGACGTCTCCGGAGAATCACGGAAACATTGCGAAAATCCGCGAGGAACATCTCCGCCTGAGCGATCCCTCCGCGTCTGCGCCGGATGTCGAACATATGCCGGTGGTCGTGTGGATGGGATATTCGGTCCACGGGAATGAAGCGAGCGGAAGCCATGCCTCCGTGCTTGTGGCATATTATCTTGCCGCTGCACGAGGGCCGGAGATCGACGCTCTGCTGGGCGCGACGGTCGTGCTTCTGAACCCGTCGATCAATCCCGACGGACTCAATCGCTTTGCATCGTGGGTCAACGCGAACCGCGGCGCCGTCGTTGTTGCCAGCCCCGATTCGCGCGAACATAACGAGCCCTGGCCTGGTGGACGGACGAATCATTATTGGTTCGACCTCAACCGTGACTGGATGCCGCTCCAGCATCCCGAAAGCCGGGCCCGCATCGAGCGATACTACGAATGGCGGCCGAACCTGCTGACCGACCACCATGAAATGGGGACGAATTCCACATTCTTCTTTCAGCCCGGCATTCCGTCCCGGAACAATCCCCTCACCCCTCCTGGTGTAATGCAATTGACGCAACGGCTGGCGGAGTTTCACGCGAAAGCGCTCGACGCCACCGGGGCCCTCTATTATTCGGGAGAATCGTACGACGACTTCTATGTCGGCAAAGGTTCATCATATCCGGACATCACAGGAGGTGTCGGCGTACTGTTCGAGCAGGCATCGTCGCGCGGGCACGCACAGGAATCCTCGACCGGAGTGCTCACATTCCCGTATGCGATACGTAATCATGTGACAGCGTCGTTGTCGTCCCTTCGGGGTGCGCAGGCGATGCGTGTGGACCTGTTGAAACACCAACGCGAATCAGCCTTCAGCGCGCTGAAGTTGGCGGATCAAGCGCCCGTAAAAGGATATGTTTTCGGCTCCAAGTCCGATCCGGTCAGAACTCAACTCATGCTCGATGTCCTGTTGCGCCACAAGATAGAGGTCCGGAGGCTTTCGAAAACGTATCGCGACGGGGGAGAGGCCTTTGAATCCGAGTTCGGGTATGTGCTTCCGGCGCGTCAGCCCCAATATCGACTTGTGACGGCGTTGTTTGAACGACGCACGTCGTTCGAAGACAGTCTCTTTTATGATGTTTCTGCATGGACGCTACCCCTGGCGTTTGGAGTGCCATACGCAGAAGTGCGCGGGTCCGTGCAGGAATATGCCGGGGAGAAAGTTGGTACTGCAGTGATCGTTTCCGGCCGATTTACGCCTGCGCAAAACGCCGTGGCGTATGCCCTTCCTTGGCAGCCGACGTTTGCACCCCGCGCAGTGGAGCGTTTGTTGGAGGCTGGCATTCAGGTGCGAATTGCCGTCCGATCGTTTGATGCCTCCACTTCGTCGGGTCCGAAAGCGTTTGGTCCGGGAACGGTCGTTGTGCCGCTTGGTATACAAGGCGAGAAGCGAGGGGAGATCGAAAACCTGCTTTCGACGATCGCAACTTCGGATGCCGTTGTTGCCGACGCTGTCGCGACCGGAATGTCGGATAACGGCGTCGACCTCGGCTCGCCGAACCTCCTTTCTCTCAAACTGCCCAAGGTTGCGATTCTGGCGGGGAGCGGCGTGTCGGCGATCGACGCCGGTGAGTTGTGGCATGAGCTGGATCAACGGTTCGGTATCCCCGTCGTGCTCATCGACCCGGCCTCACTTGGCCGGGTGAACATCGGCGCTTTTACCGTGCTCGTAATGCCGGGCGGCAATTATAGCGCCCTCGACTCCGCGGGCTGCGCATCCTTGATTCGTTGGGTGGAGCAGGGAAACACTCTTATTGGATTGGAGCAGGCGATAGAATGGTTGGTGTCACACAGGCTCGTCGGAGCATCCATCAAGAAGAGACCCGAAGCAAAAAGGGATGAAGTTCCGCCGCCGCGTCCGTATGCGCTCGAAAACGAATACCGCGACGCTAGAAATGTTCCGGGAACGATCGTGAACGGCACGGTTGACCTGACGCATCCATTGCTGTTTGGCTATGATCGGCCGACGATGGCGCTCTTCAAATCGTCGGGCCTCGTCCTCGAAATGTCGAAGAGTCCATTTGCCACACCCGTTCGATTTACGGACAATCCACTTATCGCCGGCTATCTTCATACGGACACACGCTCCCTCATTGCGGGGGGAGGGTCTGTGCAAGTCAACACTATGCGAAACGGACGCATCATTGTCATGACGGATGCCCCCACGTTCCGGGCATTCTGGTACGGCACAAGCCGCATATTCCTGAATGCTGTGATGTTCGGTCAGATCATTCGCACTTCAAGCACTCGACCAATGCAATGACTTCCATCAGTATGCTCTTCGCTTTGCTTTCTTTCGGAGAAGCCGCCGCACCCCCCGATTCACTTCCGTTCTTCGGCATTCAAACTCACTATGGGCAATCGCGTCCCGATCTCGACACGATGATGACGCTCGTGCGCGATGCCGGCATTAGGGCAATTCGGGATGAAGTGTATTGGCATGAGGTCGAGACGTCTCCGGGCGTCTTTACCTTTCAGCCGAAGCACGATGCGTATATTCAGGCCGCGCTCTCCCGAGGAATTCAGCCGTTGATCATTCTCGATTACGGCAACGCCCTCTACGGCGGTACGCCGCGTGACAGCGGTTCACGATCGGCGTTCGCCCGTTTCTGCAGCACGACCGTCGCCCGATACGCGCCGCTCGGCGTGAAGCACTACGAGATCTGGAACGAACCCAACCTCTGCATCGAAACATTCTGTCCCTGGTTCCCCGCCCCAAGTCCTCTCGAGTACTTCGAACTGCTCAAGGTCGCATACTCTGCGTGCAAATCGGCGGATTCTTCCGTGATCGTTCTGGGCGGCGCAACATCGCCGCTCGATGAACCTGAGACGAGTGAAAAGATTCCGGGAGTCGATTTTATCTACCGCATCTTTCAACTCGGCGCCGGTGCATGCATGGATGCCGTTTCATTCCATCAGTATCCGGTCAATCGTTACCCGGAGGATTGGGTCCCGCTGGAAACATCGCGCATTCGCGCCGTGGCTCCGAACAAACGGCTTTGGATAACTGAAGTCGGTCACCATACAGCGAATGCCTTTGGAGGTGTGGGCGAAGCGACTCAGGCTGCGTTCATCGTGAGAACATGGCTCGTGGGTCGCTCAATTTCAGATCTCGATCGGATCTCCTGGTACGATCTGCAAGATGATTGTTTTACCGACGTCGACCCGGAGTGTCGCTACGGAATCCTGCGCCAGAATAAAACACCGAAGGATGCATACCGCGCCATTGCCGCGCTGCACACAACGATCGGCGCACGATCGTTTGTCGGACTCTCGCTGACGAACGGTATCTATACCGCCACGTTCGGCTCAGGTCTGGATGTCGTTCGCGTGGTGTGGACGAAGTCCGGAAGCGCCATTGCGAACGTGGGAGTGCCCACCGCATACGCCACTGTACTCTCGATGTACGGCGATCAGCGGAAGATCCTCTCGGCAGGCGG